>Ga0209542_10004247_pt1 | contig 29627 bp, 39 predicted proteins | sample RifCSPhighO2_01_FD_184028 | JGI IMG/M metagenome (GOLD analysis project Ga0209542, IMG submission 184028) | Soil microbial communities from Rifle, Colorado - Rifle CSP2_plank highO2_0.1 (SPAdes) (version 2) | ecosystem: Environmental > Terrestrial > Deep subsurface > Rock core/Sediment ... | reverse complement strand
CACTTCAGATTCTTTTTTTAGCTTTTCAAAATCTTTCTTTGGTATAGTTACTGTTTCCATTTTATTATTAAAGATAAGCTAATTTATATAGTTTCCCATTCTTAAAAGCATTATTATAAAGAAGTATTTACTATAAAATATATAAAAGAATTTGCTTGATACTTAAAATATAATTTTAAATAATTTAAAGCCTTAGCTATTAATATGGCTAAAGATGATTATGAAATTAAATTTTGGAAAGACTGGTTATATGCAGACCACTTAAAAAGACTAGATATGGTTGAAAAGTTACCTATTACTAAAACAATCTGGAAAATGAAAGATTTACCAATAAAAGAACATTCATTTGCATTAATGTTAAATAGTTTTTTTGAAGACCTAGAGTCTGCAGTTTATACAAAAATAAGACTAGAAGAAAATGGAAGAAAAATTAAAAAACCTTAAGATCTTTCTATTATCCAAAAGATTACTAGAATTTGAACAAAATATATCAAAAGACAAAAAATACGCTAGAGCAGATCTAGGATTCTAAAATTTTTTAAACAAGCAGTTTTACTTAGTCTTCATTAATCTTAATTCTGCTTATCTCTTTTTTAAGCTTTGGCAAGTCAGTTTCTATTATTTTCCAAATTCTATCTAAATTTACTCCAAAATAAGCATGGCTTAATATGTCTCTAACTCCAGCAATATCTTTCCAAGCTATGTTAGGATATTTTTCTCTAAAAGAATTAGGAACGTTCTTAGCTGCTTCTCCAATTATTTCTAATTGTCTTATGATCGCGCTTTGCCTCAAAATATCCTTAGAAAACTTATCTTTATCTAAATTTTTTGAGAATTCTTCTATATTCTTTATGCTATTTAATATATCTTCAATAAATAGCCCTATATCTCTTTTCATAAGATTCTAATCTCCTCTTTAAGTATTCTTTCTTTGATTCTTGGCTTTATGGCACTATATTCTACCAAATCGACTTTTCTTTTTAATAATCCCTCTAGCAACCTGTTTAGTCTTATAAAACCAAGTAAGCTCATATTACTATCATTAATTTCAACAACTATATCAATATCACTGTTTTTATTTTGTTCACCTCTTGAATAACTACCAAAAATTCCTGCTTTGCTAACTTTATTTTTCTTTAGGACTTTAATTATTTTAGATTTAATCTTTTCTATTTCTTTGTTTGGTTTTGTTTTTTCTACTAACATTTTTTTGTCTGCTTCTTTTTCTTTTTTTATGATTTCAGAGTCAGTTAATCCTTTTCCAAGATATACCCTCTTTTTTGAGATTTTTTCACCATTTCTTATAGAAACAACTCTATAGTAATATTTTTTGCCATTAATGTTTCTAATTTCAGTAAATGCCATATATTTCTTATGTCTACATTATTTATAAATCTTTCCATGTAGACACAAAATATAATTATAAATAAGAATATAATAAATTACTCTAATATAGGGTATTTTTTAACTAACTTTGTTTTTACCCAATATTTTCCAAGTCCTAAAGTTCTTCCCGCATTTGCTTTATATACTCCAATTAAAACAATTAAATAAATAATATGTTCATCTAATATGGGATTATGTTCTGGAGGAAGTGTAGCAAGCCACATTAAAGACAAAAGAATAACCCCAAAGAAAGATGCAATTTTAACTCCAATTCCAAATATTAAAGCCAATCCTAGTAATAAAACTCCAACCATAAATAACCAATCTATTAAAGCATAACCAGCTAAACTCTTAAAAATAGTTGCAAAAGGCCCATGGGTTCCCATTTTTAAAAACCCTTCAGTAGGAGATACTCCCATTAACCAAGACTTGTCTTTAGCTGTGGTAAATCCTAATCCAAACAATTTATCAATAAACGCCCATAAGAAAATCCAACCTATTCCTATTCTTAATAATGCCCAAATAAAACTAATTTTCTCTTTTTTCACAATGATTATATTTTTTTTTAACTTTAAAAATTTATCGTTTTCCCTATTTATGGTCTTATTTTATAATTCATTAAATAACTAACATTCAAACACCTTAACGTTTTTTAAATCCTTCACAACATTCATATTTTTAATATAATCTCTTAAATCACCATCAATTCTTTCCATAGCCAGATCATCAATAATTAAATAACAGCTATTTATTTTACTTAATTCATATAATTTGATAAAAGGCTTATTTGTATAAACATCAAAACTTTCATTATAAATATCAATATCTCTTCCAGTTAAACTAAACTTTAATCCGTAATCTACTTTCCCTAAATAGATTTCACTCAAAACAGGATAAGCATCAATTATAATTTCACCATTTAAATTTTCCTGGATAAATAAATAAGCTTCTTTAAAATTTGGTTGTGGAGTTAAAGCTTCTAATTCATAATAGTTTGTAGGAATAAAAGTAAAACCGTTAATTAAAACTATCCCAGTTAAAATTATCATCATAATAAAGCTAAATTTCTTAAAATAATCAGAAATAAAATTTATTAAATAAGCAGCAAATATAAATAAAATTGGAATTATAAAAAATAAATATCTATAATGCATTAAAAGTACAAAGAAACTTATTACTAAAATTGGAATAATAAATGAAATAAATAAGAAACTAGATTTCTTAAATTCTCTTAAGGAAACTAAAATTCCAACCAATGAAAAATAAAATAATATTTCATGGCTAAATCTTAAGAAATAAATATACTTTAAGAAATAATTTATATAAATATAATTATAATTCCAAAAATTCTTAATTATTAAATAACCTATAGGAATTAAAAAAATAAATATGGAAATTAAAAACCTCTTTGTAAATAAAAACTTAAAATCCTTAAAATTTAAGATAAAATAAATAAAATAAATTAAAAGTAAGCTTAATCCAAGAACATTACTAAGTATAGTTGCTATAGTAAAAATTAAAGCTAAAATAAAATACTTCAAACTTTTATTATTGATGAATTTATAAAACAAATACAAAGACAATAGAAAGAAAAACTGTAATTGAGTATACATCCTTGCTTGCCTGCTCCATGCAATCTCAATAGTAGAAAAAGTAACAAATAAGGCAGCAATAATGCCTATTTTCTTATTATAAATTTCTTTTCCAAAATAAAAAGTAATTATTATACTTAAAATTCCAAATATAACAGAAACTAATCTAGAAGCAAAAATTAGATCTTTAAATAGTTTAATAAAAAAAGCAATAAAATAAGTATTTAATAAACTTCCAGAATAAACAAACCCACTTTCTAATAAAGGATAACCATATTTTAATGTTTGTACTGCAGCATTAATAGAAAAACCTTCATCAATCCATAAACTTTGAATATTTAATTTATAGAATCTTAAAATAAATCCAATTATAATAAGCACAATTAAAGAAAATAAATAAAAATCTTTTTTAACTTTCATAAATTATTAAAGAATAATAAATACTATAAACCTTATGGTAAATCATAAGGTGGGGGGATCAAATTCTCCATCAAATAACACTTTTCCATATAAAGGCCCTAATAGTTTAATTTGATCTTCTAGTAATTCTAATTCTGGGGCTAAATTAAATGGAAGTCTTCCTTTAACTCTCAAGGATCTACCATCACTTTTTACTTTAATTAAAGACACATCAAAATTATGTGCCCTTAAGCTCAAATCTCTTAATTCATGATCGTCACTTACTATTAAGGCTGCATTTTCACCTTCTTTTATTTGTAACCTATTAAATATATATTCATCTCTAATATCATAACATAATTGTGCCAGTCTATCAATTTTATAAGGATCTACGTTTCTCATGAAGCCATTTCCAATTTTTTCTATAGCCCTATCTAAACTAAAATTAGTTTGTCTGGCTTGTCTAATTAAGCTAGTTGCATTTCTCCAATCATTTCTTTCTGTTCCACAAAATTTAATAGTTAAATCTTGATTTCTTATTTTAGAAGCAGCATACAAAATCTGCAAAATTTGCTCATCTTCACTACTCTCAGGATTTCTCCTAAAAGCTTTTCTAAATCTCTCTTCAGGATTTCCAGAAGCACTTAAATAATGATTCCACTTACCTTGATCACTATCCACTAATCCTTCTGCATAAACCTTAGTAATCAATGCTTTGAAAGCCACCCCTCTTAAAATAGCTAATTCTAAACCTAGGTGTTTTTCAGCAGTTTCCCTATAACTAACATCATCTAATTTAAGCGGATTGTGCCTTCCTTGAAAAATATATAATCTTCCTACCATCTTAAAATGACTTTTAAAATATCAATTTATAAACCTTTCTATTTTGTAATAATTTAATAGTAGTAACAAACCGAAAACTTTAAATATATGATTTAATGGATTTTAATAATGACACTTAATTATAAACATCCAGATGCTCCTTTATACATAGGTTCATTTAATTCAATAGACGAAATATTTGAGAGTGACAGACAAGAATTAACTGAAATTAATGGTTCAACTTCTGAAATAGGTCACAGAATTCATGAAATTATTGAATTTGCTCAAACTCTTGATCCAGCTATGATAAGACTTCCAAGCGCCCAAGAGTTTATATTACAATCTAACAAGCTTAGAAGTAATCTTATTCAAGAATACAAAACTTATAGGTGGCATAAAAATCCAAAAGCAGTAGAAAAATATGTTACTGGATTAATTCGCCTTAAATCATTTTTTGCGCCATTAAGGTTAGACTCAAAAGTATCTGTAGTTGACTACACAAGAACTATCCTTCCATCAACATGTCCTTTTCAAGAATGTGAATATAGTTGGTCTACTAATTATCTAGCCATAAATCCAACATCAGAAGTTGCCTTAGTAGTAAGTCCGGGCATTGAACATCTTGCTCTTACGCATGATTTTCTTCCTAAAGGTCATCCTTCAAAAATAATACCCAAGACATTTTATGATAATTTTATACCTTAATCTTAGGATTAATTATTTTAAATGAAAAACCATTCATTGGAACAAATTCTAGAATTGTGTGAAGAAACCTTTGATATTGGTATAAATCATAGAAGTAAACCAGCTTATATGCAATTTCTTTTAAACCAATTAAGCAAACATAGAGAGTATAAACTTGGATTTAAAAGACATCCTGGTGGCAAAGGTTTAGGCTTAACTGCTTATCCATGGAGAAACTTACTAGCTGATAAAGTATTGCTTAGAGCCTATATTTTAGGGGATAAGCCAATAATAATTGATGATGAAGAAAACAGCATAAGAATCGGTAGAGAGAATGAAAAACCTAAACCTATAGAAGAAAGAGCTAGAGATTTAGTTTTATTATCCCCTAAAGCTATTGGAGCTTCTCCATATAGAAGAGATATCCCAGATCATAAGCTTTTGCAATTATATTCTAGATTTTTGTCAAGAATCCACAGTCCAATATTTAGTCCTCATTATCAAAATTGGCATCAGTTAATTGATGAAATTGGTACTGATAAAGCAGTTATTCAGTATTTTGGAAGGCAAATAAATTATACTAAAGATGTTTGTAAGAATTTCATCATGGATAAAAATGTATATTAACTAATAGTTTATCAATAAAATTTAAATAATAATATTAACTCAATAAATTATGCTTAAAATTATTTTACTGGTACTAATTGCTTTTTCTTTACCAATTCCGTTATGGTTAATTATTTTACATATAATATTAAAGAGATGTAAAGGATTAATCAGAAAAACAACTTTTTTCAGCCTAGGATTATTATGGATATTATCATTATTTCTAGTGTTTAAATACCAATTACTAATAATATCCACTAAATTTGAACCAAATATATTTATAAAAACATTAGCCTTAATTTTATTAATAATAGCTTTATTAATAGATTATAAAGTTATCAAAGTTCTTGGTTTTAAAAGACTTACTTGCGTTGTAGAGCTCCAAAAAAAAGATAAACCAGATTTATTAATAACAAATGGAATTTATAAACATGCTAGGCATCCAAGATATGTAGAATATTTTTTATTATCTTTATTTATTGGCTTATTCTTTGGTTATCAATTTTTTATATATTTTTCAGTGTACATATTATTTGGATTTTATATAGCAACTATATTTGAAGAAAAAGAACTAATTAAAAGATTTGGAAAAGATTACCTAGAATATAAAAAGAATGTTCCTAGATTCTTTTTTAAAATTAAATAGAAACATTTTTATTTAACATGTTTGTCTAATGTTTATGCAACAAATCACACTAAACAAAGTTTACGATGATTCTGCAAAACTTTTCATTCAAATACATGAAAGTGGATTCTATCCTGATGTTATAGCTTCAGTTTATAAAGGTGGTTGCTCAATTATAGCCCCAACAATCATAGAACTATTTATGGCAGCAGGCCACAATAATTTCTATCACACGCCTTTTAAAGCTAGTTCTTATAATAGGCCTGGAGAAAGAGATGATGTTAAATTTGAAGGTTTAGATGCTTTAAAAGAAAGATTAAAGCAGGAAGATAAAGTCTTAATTGTTGAAGACATAATTGATGAAGGAAAAACATTTGAAAAAATAATGCATGAATTAAAATTAGTTTCTAATAATGTAAAATTTGCAGTTCTTTACTGGAGAAAGGATAAACATAAGGGTGGTTTAACTCCCAATTATTATGTAGAAGAAGTAACTCAATGGATTAATTTCCCCCATGAAATCTCAGATCTTGCAAACCAAGATTTGGATTTGCTAATTGAGAAAGGCGGCCCTTGGATTGAAGTAGCTGATATTCTAAAAAAACAAAAAAAATAATTTTAAAGCTATTAATTCCTTTTTTTCTGTAATTTATTGTAAACTGCTGCAAATGCCCAACCAATAGCAAATGATAAAACGATAGTTTCTATAAAACCAATTAGCGCCCCACCTAAGCTTAGATTTGTCGCTGCAATTTTTGTAATGTCTATACCATGAAACATGTAACTGAATAATTTAAGTGTTCCTTGTGTTGCCACTGTAAATAAAATTACACATAAAATGTAAACTGCTCCAAATACAACAGCTAGAGTCTTTGCAACAATTTTTTCATCTAATTTATCAGCTATTTTACCTCACCTTCTTTTCTTCTTTTTCCCCACTAATAGTTCTTTAAGACCACAATAAGAAATTATTGCTTCAACAATACAAATAATACCTAGTATGGATAATATGGCTCTTAAGAAACTATTACTTACATATACAAAAGATAAATAAATCAAAATAAGTCCCCCAATAAATCTGGTTACTCTTTCAAAAACACTTAAATTCTTCATCATAAATTTTCACCTCTTTTAAACTCACTTTATATTTCCTTCAACTATTTTTTTATTTTCTAGTAAGACTTGATTATTGTATAAAACCTTTATAATTAATTCATGCTCATTTTTTTTGTCAACTAAACCTAATTTAAATTCTTCTAAATCAACATCATATACATTCTCTCCCATGTATCCTTCACCTTTAAAAGAAATTGATTTAATCTCCCCATTTTTTAATTCTTTAAAACCATTCGATTTTTCAATAAATTGTGTTAATGGCATTTTACCTTCTTTTCCATCTAAAATAACCACAACTTCTGAATCCTTTGGTAACATACTATTTTTATCTAAAAAGATTCTAACTTGAGAAGTAACAATTTCTTTATCATTAGCTACTGCTAATCCAGTAATTTCTGGTTTACTAAAAGCAATAACTGCTAAAACTAAAATACTTATAATAGGTAAAAAATAAGGCAAGAATTTATCAAATTTCATAGGAATATATTCTACTTCCTTATATTTAAATCTTATTTACCATTTTTTCGAGCTCCGAAACTAAAATAGGGTTATACCCAACAATTCTATTTGCCGTAACTACAATAGTACCCAAATTAATAATTCTTTCTTCTACGGAAATTTTAGGTAAAAGCACTAAATATCCATGACTTTCCCAGATTACATAATAAAAATCAGTAGTACCTTCTAATTCTTGTCTTACAGCAGCATCAAATACTTTATCTTGATAGTCATTCATTTATCTTGAATTTTCTTGTTCAAAATTCTTTGTTCTTGCAGTTGTATTTACAACCCCATTTCATTATATCTAACTTACATTTATAATTTATAAAGAATAATACAAAGTAAAATATATAAATTAAAATACTCAATAAATAATATAAACATAAATTCTCTCAAAGAAATATTTTAGTTGTTCTAGCTTTTTAAATTTATAATCATATTTCTTAAACAATTTTAAAACATTAGGGGTTAAAGAACTAAACACAATTAAAATCTTTCCATCTTTTCTTAAATATTTCTTAGCGTCTTTCAAAAATCTTTCAACTAATTCATTTCCTTTTTCCCCACCACTTAAAGCAAGGCTAAATTCTTTGTCAACTTCATCTTTTGGTAAATAAGGTGGATTAAAAATTATTAAATCAAATTTATCATTGATATTACTAAATAAATCAGAATAAATTGCATTAACTCCTTTTTTCTTACAGAATTCAACAGCATCTTTAGAAATATCTGAAGCAATTACATCTTTAGTATTTTCTAAAGCTGTTAAAGCTTGAATCCCACTTCCACAACCTAAATCTAGGACTCTACCTTTAGCAAATTTTTTAACATATTTTTGTAATAAGAAAGAATCATCAGAAGGTTCGTAAATCATGTTATATTATCATAATACTCTTTAACTCTGTCAAGAATATTCTTTAAATATAAATCTTTAATTCGTTTATCAAATATAACTGATAGTGGTTCAAACTCAGTAATTCTGTAATCATTTTTAATTTTTTCAACTAAATAAACATCTCTTAATCTTTTTAGTTGTCTTCTAACATTAGAAGAAGCAACTCCTCTTAAGGGTAGTTTATATTTTTTCCTGGTATTAACAGTTTCATTCTTAATTTCCTCAGAAGTCATTAATATTTTTTTATTTCTTGATTTTAACAATACTAAAAGAATATCAACAATAATGTCCCTTGAATCACCTGGTTGAAGAAGTCCTGTAGAGAGGCAAAGTTTTCTGACCAATTCTCTTTTATCTTTAGTATAAGGCTTCTCATATCTTCTTAAAGTTAATTCAGATAAAGGAGTATCTCTTGATATTGTCTTAAGCATGCTTAAAATATATAAGCATTAAATTTAAATAGCTTATGGTTTATATTTTATAACAATTCTATTATCAAATCTATGTTAAAAGTAATGAAAAGTTTTATATTTATTTCTTAACTTATCACCTTACATGAATTTACTCAGAGAATTCAGACAATTTTTAGATGAATACAAAATTATCGGTTTAGCAATTGCTTTCATTATAGGAATTGCTGCAACAACTTTAATTCAATCACTAGTAAATAATATTGTAATGCCTGTAATTACACCTTTTATTCCCGGAGGTGCATGGCAGTCAGCAACCTTTAAACTTGGTCCAATTGTCATTGGTTGGGGAGCTTTTTTAGGAGCATTAATTAATTTTATAATTATAGCATTTGTCGTATTTATAATAGCTAAAAAAATTCTAAAAGAAGAAAAAGTAGAAAAAAAGTAAGTTTTTAATCACAACCTTTAAATATTAGTATTTAAAGTTTCAAGTTCATGGAATTAGTTGCTTGTTTAAGTACTGGAAAAGGAACATGGGGCCACGTAAACAGATTAATAACAGATGGCAAATGGGATAAAATAGTTTTAATAACAAATGAATATGGCAAAGAAAATTTCTCAAAAGATGACAAAACCGAATTAATATCTGTTAATATGAATCAAGGTTTAATTGAACTTAGAGAAGAAATATTCTCAAATTTAAAAGGAAAATTCACTGGCACAGAGGTGGCTGTTAATTTTATTTCTGGTGCAGGTAGAGAACATATGGCTTTAATTAGTGCTTTACTTAGATTAGGAATTGGAATTAGATTAATGGCACTAACAAAAAACGGAGTAGAAGAAGTTTAATCAAGGATTAAATATTCCAGGATTATTTAAATAAATCCAATAAGCTTTTCCTGGTTCAAAATTATCTGTTAAAGGATTTAATTGAACATAATCATTCAAATTATTATCATATCCCCAAACCGAAGTATAATTTAAATTCTGTAAAGCTATTTGTATACCAATTGCGCTTAAAGAATTAATACCAATTAAGTTCCAACCAGAATTTAAATTAATTTGCTTATTATTATTTACAGGCCCTTGAATAGTTAAATTTCTTTGATTATTCATAATAATGATATATCCATTTAAACTTTCAATTGAATTTAAACTTGAAGGAATGCTTAAATTATTTCTAAATACTTTCCATGAATTATTAAAATAATAAATTCTATTTACATCATTCATAATTGTACTAAATACTTGATTTATGTTATTATTGGTTAATTCAAATGGAACTGTAATGAAATTAAATCCTGGCTCTAAATCATATTGTAATGAAGGACTAGTACAATTTTCATCAACACAACAAAACTTTCTTTCTCCTTCAACATTAATTACTTGTTGAATGGAAATTATTTCGGCTACTCCCGGGATAGTTATTCCTGGATAAATTACAGAACTATTAATATCAGAATGAATTAAAGTAATCTGTCCAACATCTTCTTTTGGGATAAGACCTAATAAATATAAATCTAAGTTTGAATATCCACTTGGAGAAACATTATAAAGTCTTGCAGTAAATGTTCCATTATTATTATCTATCCACGAATAGCCACCTAGTAAGGAGCTATACCTAGGTTCTAGTTTTTTGTCCCAATGAACTATATTATAGGGATTTCTTAGATCTCTACTTCTTTGGCCAGTTACATTTATGTAATCCACAAAAGCACCCCATTGATGAGAAGTTTCATGAAGAATGCCATTAACCACTAAAATTAAATTAAAAGGATCAACAAAGTAGTTATCAATGTCTTTCATCCAATTAATCCCCAACAACTTATTATTACTACCATAAGAATTAGAAGCATCAAAAATACTTAAACCAATACCTTTAACATGGTTTCTCGCAAGTAAGTGATATTGTGTATTAGAGTCGGGATAAGTAATAAAAATAGTTATAAAATCAAAAATATCTGGATTAGTTTGATAGAACAAATTAGTTATTTGTTGTACAGTTGGATTTCCTTGCATATTTAAAACAGTAACTGGATATGAAGTATCTATAGAGGCAGAATAATTAGTTATTAGGTTAAAGGTCTCAGACGTTCTTTGTTTTAGGATATCTATCTTGTTTATATCAGACTGATTAGCAGGGTACGTTGAATTCTCAACTAAAATAAAAGCCATTTTATAATTCTTAATCTCACAGTCTATTGTTATTGGAGATCTTTTAATCTTTTCAGAATCTTTAAATAACATAAAAATAAATAATAAAATGATTATAATAATTAAACAATACTTAATATTTCTATACGAATAAACTCTTTTATTTTTTCGTTTCAAGCTATTTAAACTACTAAACTATTATTAATAAACTTTTCTTTAATTATTATTAATAAAGTGAGAAGTTACTCCAATTCCCCTTCTTTTGCCATAATTTTTTCAAATAAAATCAACTTATAAAGATGTCGGGCATTTCGTCCTCTACCTTAACTTGTAAATCTTATGGATTATCCAATATTTCTTAGGTTTCTTTAATATAGTTATATTGTCAAATTTTAGATTGAATTTTGGCTTATCTAAATTCATAAGATAATTCCATATTTCCTTAAAACTTTTCTTGTTATTGCCATAACCTATTGTTGCATGTGGCTTATGTTTCTTGTCAAATTCATGAATTTCTACTCCTTTAATCTTCTTAATTGCCTTAAGTAAGTCTTTCTGAATTTGCTTTGATCGTTCAGAAAACTTTATTCTTAGAAAAATGACGAATTTTCTAAAATTACCAAATCCATCAATTTGCATTTTTGTGGCTGTATGTTCTTTACTGAATTCATACAAGGTTTTTTCTAAATCTTTAATTTTTCTCGTTTTAAATGGAGATTTTAGCGTAATATGTGATGGAAGAGGGTTTTCAATCATATAATTCTCCCCAAATTTTGGTCCAACACTCCTTACGAGACTTTGATGATATCTTTCTGCTTTTCCTCTTATTAGATACACTAGAACATACTTCATAATTAAATTAAATAGATTATAATTATAAATGTTATCCCATAAGATATTGGACAATTCGTCTCCGATCTTATAAGTTTATACCACAACTAATTATGCATATTTTGTTTTAATTACTCCTTGTTTAACCTTAGAATCACCATCTAAAGTATTATAACTAATTATAATAGGTTGGTTAAATACACTGCCAAGTTCTTTTAATGTTACAAAGCAGCTAAAAGTTATAGCTTCTCCATCTTTCCATTCTCTTAGTCTTGGATTACAATCATTTTCTACTTTAACCTGAACAGATTCTACGTTTTCACCTAAGCCGTTTCTCAGAACAATTCTTAAAACACCTGCACTGTCAAGATTAAATTCATCACAACTAAATCCAGGTCCAATAGTACAAGACTCTGGCATAAATTTACTTGGAGCTAAAACTCCAAAATACGCTAAAGATCCAATAGCAACTAAAATTGGTAATAAAATTAAAGGAATTAAAAATAATATTAGTCCTAAGATAAAAAGTCCTTTTCTTTCTTTGGTTTTAATAACATAAGTTCCAGCTATTTTATCATGTAATCCTTGTTTCCTTTTGTCCCAAGAGATCATCAAATAACCAATAAACAAAATTAACTCACTTAATATTCTCCCAACAAATCTTAGTAAAGCACCACCTATCCCAATATAATCTCCATTTTTATTTTCAATTTTCAGTCCTAATATTAATTTTCCCGGAGTTCCTCCTTTAATGCCATCCATGTAAATAGTAATAATTAACAAAGCTAAAACAACTAAAGATCCAAGTGGTTGAATTTTAGTTACCCAAACTAACAATGCTACAATTGCAATTGTCGGAATACCTAAAATTATCCCATCCCACATAGAAGCACTTAATCTAATCCAAAATCCAGCATACTCTATCTTCTTCATATCACTTTCATCTTTAATCCCGTCAATTTTATTTGTTTCCATGTTTTTCTTAGGAGCATCAATATCTCCAGTAACATAATTAGCTGCTTCTTCTATGTAATCTTCAGGATATCCATTATCTAGTAAAGTTTTTTTTGTGGTGTTTAAATCAAAACCTGCTTTTAGGCTTTCTTGAATATACTTTACTAATCTCTGATCTACAATTTTACCCCCCTCCTAAAATCAATATATGAATAAAACAAAAATAATTGTTCAAGTGCATAAACAAAAGATTCAATAATCAAGAACAAAAATATTAAGATAACCATTGCTATAGACTTTAATAAACTATCACTTGCAATAAAGGATATATAACTTTCATTTAAAGGATTAACAATAAATATATTGGAAATTATTGTAATTCCTATAATTATGGCATATATTATTAATACTTGCCTTAAATGGTGTTTAGTTATTTGATAGCTAAATGCAATTGATTTTGTTGCAGATTTATTTTCGATGAACATTACTGGATTCACAAATAATAATCTTAGAAAAATAAAGATAAAATAAGAAATAGACAATATGATAGCAAATATGAGGGAAATAACCCCAGCCATATTACTAATAATGAAAATTAATATAATAATGATAATTGCTGTCAAGACTGGTGCCATCATAATTAGAAACATTAGAACATTTAGAGTTAAAAATTTAAATAAATATTTATTTGCTAAATTAATCATATTATGAAAATTTAATTCTTTCTTCAAGACATTCATAGTAATTAATGCCAAAGAAACACATGATAAATAAAAAAGAATAATAGATCCAATTAATATAAAAATAAGTAACCACGTCAAGTTTTCTAAAGCAAAAATTTCCTTAACAATTTCCGTATTTACAAGGCCACCCCCACCTTGCCTTATGTCATTTGCAGAATCGCTTAATAATCCATAAACACCTGTAATTTGAATATAGAGGTAAGCTAGTAACAATGGGATAATCATAGAAATTAATATTGGTGCAATTATCACCTTATTTTTCTTAAGCGCATTAAAGCTTTTATTAAAATCTTTCTTAATATCCAAATTAAGACATATCTATTTAAACCACTATTTAAATCTAACTAAATAGGAGTTTATAAAAACATAAAATTTATATTACTTTAATGCTTAACTTTAACCATGTCCTTATTTAAAGATATATTGGCCCATAACGAATCTTTATTCTTAGATACGTTAGCTCTTGACTTGGAATATGTCCCCCAAATAGTCCCCTATAGAGAAAGCCAACAAAAATATATTGCAGAATGCATTAAACCATTATTTAACAATAGAAATGGAAGAAATTTGTTTATTCATGGCCCTTCAGGAATTGGGAAAACAGTAGCTGTTAAACATATTTTTAATGAGTTAAATAAAGAAACAGATGACATCGCTACAATTTACATAAACTGCTGGAAAAAAGATACAGAATACAAAATCTTAAAGGATATCTGCGAACAAATTAACTTTAAATTTATAACCAATAAAAGCTCTGATGAACTTTTTGAGGATGTAAAAAAATTACTAAATAGAACATCAGTTGTTATTTGTTTTGACGAAATTGACAAGATTCAAAGCAATGAAATAATATACTCTTTTTTAGAAGACATCCTACGAAAAACAATTATATTTATCTCTAATGATAATAAATGGTTATTAGATTTAGACTCAAGAATAAAATCAAGATTAAGTTTGGAAATGCTTGAGTTTAAACCTTATAATTATGAAGAGACTAAAGGAATATTAAATCATAGGATTGACCTAGCATTTGTTCCTAATGTTTTTGAAAAAGATACTTTAAAATTAGTTATAGACAAAACTTTTGAGGCTAATGATATAAGAAGTGGTATTTTCTTACTAAAACAAAGTGGAGATATAGCAGAATCAAAATCCAGCAAAAAAATTACACAAGGCCATATTGCAGAAGCGATTTCCAAACTTTCGAGTTTTAATTTCAACAAATCAAGTGATTTAATAGATGAAGATAAAGTTATCCTGGATTTAATTAAAGAAAATTCTGGAAATAGTATAACTGAAATTTACGATTTATATAAAGGCAAAGGAGATAAATCTTATAGAACCTTCCAAAGAAAGATTGAGAAACTGAAGAAAAATAAACTAGTTACTACTGAAGAAATAAGTGAAGGGATAAGGGGCAAAAGCACAAAAGTGTACTATAGTAAGAAGTTATCAGAATTTTAAAATATGTTAGAAAGAAATGATTGGTATGGAATCTATCCGGGGGGATATCATATAAATGTTGAAGGTGGAGAAATAAATTTATATGGAACTCCAGATGGCGATGAGATTAAATTAGAATTAATGTTATTTGATACTCCTAGGCCAAAGGATCCATCAGCATTTTTTAGTACCATGATAGATCCTAGATTTATATGTACTTTAGAGAATGCTCATTTGTTGGCTAAGTATAGGTACATAGAGAAAAAACCAGGATTGCCCAATTCTATGATTCGAGGTTTAGAATCTTTATTCTTATGTATAGAAGATACAATCAAAGGCATACCAATTACAGGTTAATTGTATTCTTCAATATATATATTCTTTTCAATAGACACACGACAGACATGCGCGTGAGCTATTTATAAGCCATTTCTTTAAAATTAATTGGAGGTGTTTAAAATGGTAGATTTAAGCCCAAAAAAGATAAATGAATTATTTAGTGAAATGGCAAAAAGCTTGCCTATGGAAGAAGAATTTGTTTTTAGGGGATATAAAAAATGGAATTAGATATTTACTCTAAAAAAGGCAGGTTCCAATTACTAGACGATGATGAAATTGAAGATTATGAACAAGGGTTTTTAGAAGGTTACTTAGAATAGCCTTATTTTTTTAACTTTCATAATAAGAAAATATTCTATGCTCTTTGCCTTCCCTAGTCACAAAGAAGTGTAATGCGCTTATATAAGGTTCCGCTTTATCTAAGACTTCAATTTCTGCTCTAAGTAAAGAATTACTACTTATTGTTGTATAGTCAAAACCTTCTAAAGATACCTCAACTTCAGAAACGCCTCTTTTTAAATCACTTAATCCTATAACAAAATTACTCTCAGCTAATTCTTGCCTATAATAAGCTGCCTTAAATTCAAAAGGGAACACTAAATGAACCTCTAAAGATTCTGGACTAAATACTCTTCTAGGTGGGCCTTTAACTATGCCCTCTAAGACCACATCTGCCATTGAAATTATTCTAACTTTTAATTTTATAATCTTTTATGTTTTTTATGATAGTAATTATAATTAATAGAAAACATTAATTTTATAATCTCTTTTCTTAAATTAGTTTCTATGAAAATTGGCATTGTTGGAGCTCCAAATAGGGGAAAAAGCACTTTTTTTAAGTCAACAACTTTAGCAGATGTGGAAATAGCGGATCGTCCATTTGTCACAATAAAACCAAATACTGGCATAGCTCATGTAAAGGTTGACTGTGCAGATTCTTTTTTTAACACTCAGTGTAATCCAAGATTTGGCTTCTGCTTAGATCATAAGAGATTTATCCCTATTGAACTTTTAGATGTAGCTGGTCTAGTTCCAGGTAGTTATGAAGGTAAAGGCCTGGGAAATGAGTTTTTGAACGACTTAAGGGAAGCAGACGCCCTAATCCAAGTTATTGATATTTCTGGTAGTGTTAATGAACTTGGAGAAAAAGCTGAAGTAAACTCATACTACCCTGGAAGAGATATAGACTTTTTAGATTATGAATTAAATATGTGGTACTATCAAATCTTAAAAAAAGGATGGGATAAATTTGCTCGGCAAGTTAAACAAGAGAAAGCCTCAATAATAAAGGCATTACATAAACAACTTTCAGGATTAAAGGTAACAGAATACCATGTAGAAGGTTCAATAAAAAATCTAAAATTAAATATTGACAACCCAGAAGGATGGACAGACAAAGATTTGATGGATCTAGCCACAGAATTAAGACATAAAAGTAAGCCAACTATAATTGCAGCAAATAAAATAGACATAGAAGGTTCTGAAAAAAACTTAGAAAAAGTAAAAAAAGATTTTCCAAATTACAAGATAATCCCATGTTCCGCAGATTCTGAATTGGCCTTAAGAGAATCATTAAAAAAAGAGTTTATCAAATACATACCAGGAAGTAATAGTTTTGAAATAATATCAAATAGTCTAAATGAAAAACAAATTAATGCTTTAAATTTCATAAAAAAAGAAGTACTTGATAAATATGGGGGCACTGGAGTCCAAGATTTACTAGACTCAGCAATATTTACCCTATTAAAATATATTGCAGTATTCCCTGGCGGAATGCACAACCTAAAAGATAAAGATGGAAGAACACTTCCTGATTGTTTGCTTCTACCAAATGGATCTACTGCATTAGATTTTGCTTTTAAAATCCACACAGATATTGGGAATAATTTCATAAAAGCATTTGATGTTAGGAAACGAATTGTGGTGGGAAAAGAACACATTCTTAAGAACTTAGATGTTATAGAAATTGCAACAAAGAAATAAATTCAGATTATTCTTTCTTCCTCTTAATATTTTTTGCAATTCTTTCTAGATAAATTAATCCACAGATAAAAATGAAACCAATAATTACCCAAGGCATTATATTATCCTCACCTGGTTGACTCTCTATTGTAGTACCCGGACTTCTATTAAATCTACTAAAGAAACTCCAAAATTTAGATTGTGATGTGAGGCTAGAACTTCTAATACATATACCATTACTACATCTACTAAACCCTAAAGATCTGCAATCAACAGTTACTCTGGTAACAGAATTTCCAGAACAATAATATTCTCTTAAATTATTCCTATTTTTACACTGGTCTGTTCTACTTAAAGTGCCATCAGAAGTTGTTCCTAACTGTTCATAATTTCGTCCACCATCAGAATCTGTACAAGTTTGCTGAATAATAGGATTAATAGTTAATGTCTTAGTAGCATTTCCACTTAATCCTTGACTATCTGTTGCAACTAATTTTAATATATATTGGGTAGATTGATTATTAATAATTACAGTAGGTGTAAATGTACCACTTGATCTACATCCTAAATTGATAAAAGATTGTTGATCTCCAGTAATATCATAACTCCAGCATAAATTAGTTCCTGGTAGGTTGCCTTGTTCAGGATCACTTCCAGTTCCTGCATAATTTATAGGTGTATTTACTGTAAAGGATATTTGTGTAGGTTGAGTAATTGTAGCTACTGGTGGTTGATTTTGGATAACCTGACAAGTTCCATCTGGCTGGCAAGTTACACCTTGAGTACAACCACATTGTTGACACCTATTTTCAAGTGTCCCATTATTACAATATAAGGGTCTATTTATACTACATTGATTATATAATGTACCATCACTACACTGTTGAGGCGGACCCCCTTGAACAAATTCATAAGCTCCAATATCAACAGCGCTTCCCTGTGGTACACTAGTTCCATCAAGATCTCTAGTTAATCCAACAGAAGTTCCGTTATCTTTAGCAGGGCTTGTTTGTTGTAAATGAAAATCATAACCGCTAGGGTTTACAAATAAGGGACTTAATCCAATTCCATGTTGTTCATAACCTGTAGCACTATAATATTGTCCATTTTGAACTTGTGAAGCACTGTAAGAGGTGCTTCCAAATCTTATATCTACAGTATTTCCAAAGTATAAATTATAATCAATAGAGTGAGTTAAAATATTTCCTCCATTATCAAAGAACATTCCTTTATTATTATTTAAGAATATATTATTTTTAACAGTAACAGGAACATTATTTCTAATTCCAAGTCCACCACTATCACTCCCTACATTATTATAAAATACATTATTATAAATCTTATTATTAAGCCCAGGAACATTTCCATAGCTAAGGCCTCTTTCATTATTATAAAACAAACTATAAGCAACTAGATTATCATGGGCCCCATCTTCTAATATCATTCCAGAACTATCACAATCATGAGAATTTACATAAAGTACTTTAGAATTAGCAGTATTAGTATCAAATCTAATACAAGAAGCAGGATAATCTATATGCCCCCTAATATTATGATTATACTCCCCACCAATAACTTGTACATTAGAGCTCCCATCAATAACTAATAATCCGTTCCCCCAATTATGGTGGCTATGAAAGTTAGTAATAGTAGCAGTATTTACAATAGTAAATGTTAATCCATTTCCTTCAGTAGTTGGATATTCCCCATTATAAGACGCTTCCCCATTATTTACAACAATATTATTGGCTATTCTAAATTGAATACCCTCTCCTTTATTATAAGTAGCTATAAAGTTATTCAAAGTATGCCCTGTAGAAGGAGTTCCTCCATTATCATCACCTAAGAATCCATACTGTTGGTTATTCTCAGCTCTAGAATTAGTAAATACATTATTATTGCCTCTTACTAGATATCCATTCCCACCATTATTTCTACTTACTATGTTATTTAATTCTTGATTATTAGAATAAGTAATATAACCGCCAGTAATAGCATTTTCTAAAATAAAATCACTATACCTAATATAATTCTTATTCCCATTTAAAGCATAATTAGAGGTAGCATGAATTACAGGATTAATTCCAGTAGAATAAGCACCATAAGATATATAATTAGCAGCAGTTCCAGCAGTACTTGGATGTAATTCCCCATTCCAAGTATCTCCTTTCTTAAATAAGATTATATCACCAGGACTAAAAGCTCTAGTATTCACTTTATTTAAAGTCTGCCATGGCTGTGAAATAGTTCCAGGATTATTATCATTTCCTGTACTACTAGAAACATAATATGTAGCGGCATGTGCAGTACTTATGATTGTTAAAAACAAAATAATCCATACAAAAAATTTATTCATATTAACCTCTTTTATTAATTCTTGAATTTTGAAATTTATAAATCTATCTGTGGCAAAGGCTATTCTTTCGGAGCAACATTTACAATACAAAGAAACCGATGACATACATAATTACTAAGAAAGTTAAAGCATAATCAAATGCTTCTCCTCTAAATCCTATTCTGTCATCATTAGATATTGATTTCATATTATCTCTAATAAATACTTATTTAAAAGTCTTTCGATTAGAAACCTTTAAAAAATAAGAGGCCACATAATTTTATGCAAAAAAGAACTCTAATCAACGAAATTAGAAATTCTAAAGGGGAAGTGAATCTATTTGGTTGGGTTCACGAATTAAGAGATCTTGCTAACATTAAATTCATTCTTTTGAGAGATTCTTCTGGGATAATTCAATGCGCTCTTAAGAAAGACTCAAAAGTTTGGAGTAAATTTAGTGAATTAACTTTAGAAAGTGTTTTGGAGATAAAAGGTCTAGTAAAAGAAGCAATTGTAAAAAGTGAAGAGGTTACAATTAATGATTATGAAATAGAAATTCATGATATAAATCTATTACATAAAGCAGAAAATCTTCCAATTCAAGTAGTTAAGAAAGATAAATCAATTCAAACCGATTTGTCAAAAAGACTTGACTACAGATATTTAGATATTAGAAAAAAAGAAATAAAAGCAATATTTAAGATTCAAAGCGCAATAATAAATACATTTAGAGAATTTTTCTATAAACAAGGTTTCATAGAAATTCAACCACCAGGAATTATTGCAACTTCCACAGAAGGAGGAACTAATCTATTTAAGGCAAAATATTTTGACAAAGATGTTTACTTAGCTCAATCTCCACAATTATACAAACAAATGGCAGCTATTTCTTTAGAAAGAGTCTTTTCCACAAGTCCTGTATGGAGAGCGGAAAAACATAATACTATTAGACACTTAAATGAAGCTAGGCAAATGGATATTGAAGTTGCATTTGCAGATGAATTTGAGGTCATGAAATATCTTGAAGATGCTGTAGTCTTTATAGTAAAAAATGTTATTGAAGAAAACAAAGATGAATTAAAGATTCTAAACTTAATCTTAAAAGTGCCAAAATCAAAATATCTTTCTTATAAAGAGGCAATAGAAGTCTTAAACAAAAACGGATTCAACATGAAATATGGTGAAGATTTTGAACCGACAGCAGAAAAGAAATTTGATGAAATTTACAAAGATACCATTTTATTTATTCATGACTGGCCTCAAGAATTAAAACCCTTTTATATTTGGCCAAAAGGAGGGAAAGAAAAAGTTTCAGCTGGGTTTGATGCTTTATACGGGGGCATTGAAATTTCTTCTGGTGGGAAAAGAATTCATATCCCAGAAATTTTAATACAAAGTTTAAAAGATAAAAAATTAAATCCAAAGGACTTTTCTTGGTATGTAGATGCTTTTAGAACAGGAAGTCCAGAGCATGCGGGATGGTCAATCGGTCTGGAAAGATTCACAATGACTTTACTTAAATTAGATAATATTAGAGAAGCTTGTCTATTTCCCAGAGACAGAGATAGACTAACCCCTTAACCAAAACCTTTTTATTTTAATAAATTCCCCATTATCTTATGAAAAATTCTTTGAAGAAGGGATATAGTTTTGGTCTTACTTCGGGGATTATTACAACTTTAGGATTAATTGTAGGCTTAAACTCAAGCACTGGCTCTAAATTAGTTGTGATAGGAGGAGTTATAACAATTGCTATAGCAGATGCAATGTCAGATGCATTAGGTATGCATATCTCTCAAGAGTCTGAGAATAAGCATTCTACAAAACAAATTTGGGAATCTACTGCATCAACATTTATTGCAAAATTTATTTTTGCATTGTCATTTATTGTTCCAGTTTTACTTTTAGATTTAGAAATGGCTGTAATAGTTAGTATAATTTGGGGTTTATTTGCTTTAGGAGTTCTAAATTATTTAATAGCAAAATCTGAAAAAACTAGTCCCTTCAATGTTATAATAAAGCATATAATAATTGCTATAGCAGTTATAATTTTAACTGATATTGCGGGCAAATACATTGCTTTATACTTTAGCTAAATAAAAATAAAGAAAAACTATCTTACTGCAGGTACAGCTACACCTGAACTTCCACTACTATCCTCTGCATAAGAAGGATATGGATAATTATCTTTATATCCTTCACTTATTTCAATATCATTTATCAAACTTAAGTCGCTTAATTTATTAATTAGTAGTTTTCTTGGGGACATTGTGTATAAATTGTCGTCTATGAACAAACTTCTTTTAACTGTGAATTGGTCTTCAAAGTAATAACCCATTTTACTTAAAACTTCATTGTCGAAATGAGTAATTCTTCCTTTTAATGTAAATCCATTCTCAAGGTTTATTCTATAAACATAAGCCCCTTGGAAAGTGTACTCTCCATAATCAGGCCATTCCTGCCAAACTGGTTTTTGTTCATTTTCTTTTTTCTCTTTGATCTCTGCTAATGTGATAGGAATAACTAATAATTGTTTTTCTCTATCAAACAAAAAGGCCTTATGGTTGTATAGTGCCTCACTATCAGTACCTCTATCACCAATAGTAATCTTATGTAACTCAATAGGATTTTCTACATCAGTTACGTCAAATATAGCAAGTTTCATCCCTTGATACCATGCAAAATCTTCTTGTTTAGCATCTACAGCTTCTTTTCCAACACCAATTATATGATTCTCATCATAAGGATGTAAATAATCTGAAAATCCAGGTATTTTTAATTTTCCTAATATTTTTGGATTTCTAGGATCACTTAGGTCAATTACAAAGAAAGGGTCTACTTTCTTGAATGTAACTAAGTAACCTCTATTTCCTATAAACCTAGAAGAGTATATTTTCTCTCCAGGAGCTAAATCTTCTAATTTTCCCTTCATCTCTAAATCATCGCCAAAAATATACACATTATTCTTTGAAACATCTTCTCCGCTTCTTGTAACTTCTCCAATAGTCGTAGCAATCCTGAAATCATTTTTATATTCATCCATTGAAAACTGATTTAAAATATGCCCAGGAGCTTTCATTTCCCCAATGTATTTAATATTCCCATTGTCTAAGTTAAACTTATGAATTATTGTTCTTTCAATATTTTCTTCTATATTAATAACATCGTTTACTAAAGGCATTGGTCTTCCATAATACCTATAATCAGTTTCAGCAACATAAAGATTTTCTAGTGAAGCATATACATTTTGGCCTCCACCAACAATAACTTCTTTTTCAACTTCTCTATCTAAATCTTTCATTGATATTGAAGCTAGTGTAATAAAGCTACTTGGATATAATGGTTCAAAATATGCAACATTTCCACATTCTGAAACAATTTCAAAATCTTTTTCAACTTCATTCTTAATCTCTGCTTTGTTCATATCTCTAAATAATGGCAATATATCTTTTTCCTCAAGTTTTTCATTTCCTTCTTCGCCATATGCGTAATATCTTGGATAACTATTTACAACAAAATAAACCATATCTTTTATTTTTCTAGCTGTTAAATAATTTCCCTCAAAATCTACACTTCTGACAACCTTTGGATTTTCTTTATCTTTAATATCAATTAATTTTACAGTTGTAAAGTAATAAGTAGGATAGTAATAATCAGGAGCAATCATTTTTTGAGACACACCTTCTTTAGCAGGCACCTCAGCCTTAGCTATTGCAACGCTTTCACCTTCAACTCCATCAATTTGTCTATATTGTTGGTAATACATAGGATCCTTGATTTGAACAGATGTACTTCCAAATAAAAGTAAATTGTCTCCATCAACAAACATCTCAGATGGTTCAAAATTACTTAACTTTAAAGAACCCAATTTCTTAGATTCTTCCGCAGGATAAGCTTTAATAATAGATAATTCACTAAATGAAATTGTATATATATAATTTCCATCAGTTTTTATAATATCTGATTCATCAACTCCTTTTACTTGAATATTTGTGCTTGAATATTCTGGAGCACTAATTTGATCAGCTGCTTTGTTAGAGCTACCAGTAGTAGTTTCCATCAACAAGCCTCTACCTCCAAATGCTCTTCCCTGTTGAGCAGCTTCTTCAAATTTCGAAGTTAAATCACTACAAGAACTAAAAGTTGGTAGTGGACTTGCCTTTAAATTAGTATTTCCCCCACCATTTTCACCAGGCGTATCTGGGATATTACATGCAGAGATTATCACTATAGATATTAGTAAAGAGATAAAAAATAGGTTTTTCATATTTCCAAATTTTACTTTATTGATTTTCATAAAAATATGGTAGTTAAACCTTATATAAATACATTACTTTGACTTCGATTTAACTTGAAGTTATATAATTTTCACCAATAATTATTATATACTTTTATATTATTAATTATAAACATGAAAATCAAAAGTGTTGCCCCACCATTTAAATATTTACCAGGATTAAGCTTCCTAAACTTTGTGATAACCCAGGCAAACCCAGAAATACACCCTGAGAATTTTAAGGGTAACGAATTAGTTTACACCAAAAGAACTACAAGGAATTATTACTTGCATGCTTTATACACTTTTCTCGGTGCATTTTACATATGGTACGGAGCTGAATTTAAAGATTTTAATATTGTTAATTGGCCCAATATAATAGAAAAAAATAGAAAAGAAGAGGTAAGACATAAAAAGCTGTCAGAAACAGCTTTTGACCTGGCATCAAAATTAGATGGCATTGAAGGATTAAGTTTAGTGGAATTATCACAATTATGTGAAATTGCGGGCGTAAGTGTTCAAATAGACTTAAGCAAACCAAATATTCCACTTCCAATAATTCCCTCTGAGAATTTAGAAAGGTTTATTTCCTATTGTGAAGCTCAAACTTTAAGTAATTAAAATGTCCCTATTACAATACACTCATAAGAAAGACTACTCCCTCTTAAGAGAGATAGGCTATTTAGCTGTTTATTCGCTTCCTTGTTATTTAATACCCTTAACTATTTTTGCTTTAAATGGAGAATTTGAACCTAATCCGCTTAACTGGTCCAATTTAAATGAAAAATCAAAAACAGAAATAAACCTTGAGCATTCAATAAATACTTATGAATTTAATTATACTAGTGAGGATTAGAAGTTATTTAATACTAGCATTGTCTTAGTTTTATCAATTCCTTCAATATTTCTTAATTTCTCTGTAATATACTTATTAAGTTCATCAACGCTACTCATTCTAACTTTAAGTATAATATCTGTACCTCCAGTAACAATTGAAACTTCCTCTGTTCCTTCGAGATGTTTTATTTTCCTAGCAATTTCTGCCTGATCAATTTTATGTCCTGTTATAACATTGTAATTAACTGTAACTAAGATAAAAGCTAAAATGGTTTTGCCTAACTGAGAATAATTAAAATTTACTGTGAAATTCTTAATTATATTATTTTCTTCAAGCCTTTTTATTCTATGATGGACTGTGGTAATAGGCAATTTTACTTTTTTTGCAATTTCCTTATTAGTAAGCCTAGCATTATTCTTTAGAATTTCCATAATTTGATAATCTTTTTGGTCTAATTTCATCGCATTGTATTATATTCCATATTTATATATAAAACTTGTGTTTTTTGTAATATTTACAAGAAATTATTGGATAAATATTTAAATAAGTGCCACTTTTAGGTAATAGATTCAATTTATAGAGGAAATAAAAATGAAACATACTATTGAGGAAATGACTCAAACAGAGTCTGATTATCGGAATTCTAGGTAGTAAGTATTCTATTATTTTGTTAAATAAAAGTATTCTAAAACTATTTTTTTGGAGTGATGACCTATGTGCGGGATAATAGGTATTTTTGACATAAAGGAGCCTATTGAAAAAGCAAGAGCAAAAGCACTGAAAATGAGTGCTTCAATTCGACATAGAGGTCCTGATTGGAGCGGTATTTATTCAGATGAAAAAACTATAATCGCCCATGAGAGGCTTTCAATTGTTGATGTTGAACATGGATCCCAACCTCTAATTGATTTAGAAACTGGTTGTATACTTGCGGTAAACGGAGAAATTTACAACCATAAAGAGCTCAGAAAGAAATTGAAGAAGAAACATCATTGGCAAACAAGATCAGATTGTGAAATAATACTTTACCTTTACGACGAGTATGGTACTGAACTATTTGACATGTTATCTGGAATTTGGGCATTTTTTATTTATGATAAGAAAAAAGGAGAATATATTGTAGCTAGAGATCATATTGGGATATGCCCCCTTTACTTTGGATCGGATAGTACAGGTACTATTTATTTCGCAAGTGAAATGAAAGCCCTAGACAAATTCTGTAAAGAAGTAAAGGAATTTCCTCCAGGTCACTATTATTTAGGTAGCCAAAAGAAATTTGTGAGATGGTACAAACCTACCTGGATAGAAACTTTACCAAAGAAAAAAGTTTCATTAAAAAAACTTAGATGTGAACTTGAGAAAGCTGTAAAAAAGCAGCTTATGTCAGATGTTCCATATGGGGTACTTATCTCTGGAGGATTAGATTCTTCATTAATTGCTGCAATAGCCTCAAAATTTAGAAAGAAGAGGATAGAATCTGGAGACAAAGAAGAAGCATGGTGGCCAAGACTTCATTCATTTTCTGTAGGTTTAAAAGATTCACCTGATTTAAGATATGCTAAAAAGGTTGCAAAGTACATAAACACTGTACACCATGAGATTATTTTTACAGTACAGGAGGGACTTGATGCAATAAAAGATGTTATTTATCACCTTGAAACTTTCGATGTAACAACAATAAGGGCAGGCACACCAATGTATCTCATGGCAAGAAAGATAAAATCAACAGGAATTAAAATGATACTTTCTGGTGAAGGAGCAGATGAGGTCTTTGGCGGTTATTTATATTTTCATATGGCCCCTAGTAAAAGAGAGTTTCACAAAGAAACTACTAGGAAACTTTCATTATTAAGTAAGTATGACTGTCTAAGGGCAAACAAGTCAACTGCCGCTTGGGGTCTTGAAACCAGAGTTCCTTTTCTAGATAAGGAATTTCTAGATTATTCTATGAGTATAGACCCAAAATACAAAATGTGCCCTGGAAAGAAAATAGAAAAAGAAATTCTTAGGAAAGCTTTTGTAGGCTATCTCCCCAAAGAAATTCTATTGAGACAAAAAGAGCAATTCTCTGATGGTGTGGGTTATAGTTGGATAGAATCTTTAAAGAAACACACCCAACATGTTATTACAGATAAGATGATGAAGAAAGCAATAGAAAAATTCCCTAAGCAAACTCCTTCTACCAAAGAAGAGTATTTCTATAGGCAAATTTTTGACGAATTTTTCACTTGCCCCAGTGCTGCCTTAACAGTTCCAATAGGCCCCACTATAGCTTGTTCAACACCAACAGCATTTAGATGGAGCAAAGAATTCCAGAAGCTAGGAGATCCCTCTGGAAGATCTGTAGTTAGTATACATAAGAAAATTTAAATAAAAACCTTTTTATATTTAGATTGAAGGAGAATAACCATGGATTTTATTCATATCAGTGATGCAATAAATAAGAAAAAAGGAAAAGTAGCCATTAGGGGCTGGGTATACAGAGAAAGAAAATTAAAAGATAAAGTCTTCCTAGTAATTAGAGATTCCACAAACATAATTCAATGTATAATTAGTATTGATAATATATCATGGGAAGATGCTAATAAGTTGTTAATTGAAAGTTCTGTTGAAATTGAAGGTAATATTTATGAAGATAAAAGGGCTCCAACAGGATATGAAATTAAAGTTGACCAACTAAATGTTATACAATTTGCAGAAAAATATCCAATAACAGAAGATCAAAGCCCTGAATTTTTATTAGATAAAAGACATTTGTGGATTAGAAGTAGAAAAATTACGGCAATATTGAAAATTAGGAGCACAGTATTCGGAGCTATTCATGAATACTTTAGAACTAATGGATTTTATGAATATCAAAGTCCCATAATTCAAAGTACTCAAACAGAAGGGGGCTCAACTTTATTTGAAGTAAATTATTTTGGAAAGAAACTATTTTTAACACAAACATGGCAGCTTCATGCCGAGGCAGGAATTTTTGCACTTGAAAAAATCTATACAATTGCTCCAAGCTTCAGGGCAGAAAAATCAAAAACAAGCAGACATTTAACAGAGTATTGGCATGCAGAAATGGAAGGTGCTTGGTTTTCTTTTGATGATGTTCAAGATATTGGGGAAGCAATGATAAAGCATATAGTTAAATCAGTTCTTGAAAAAAATAAAGAAGAATTAAAGATACTTGGACGAGATGAAAAAAAATTAGAGCCCACTTTGAAGAAAAAATTCCCTAGACTTACTTATACTGAGGCTTTAGATATTCTTCAAAATAAATTTAAAATGAAAGTTGATTGGGGTAAAGATCTAAGAACTATAGAAGAAGATAAATTAAGCTCTCTCTATGACAGCCCCATAATAGTAACAAGATACCCAAAAATTGTTAAAGCATTTTATATGAAAGAAGATCAAAAAGACTCTCAAGTAGTTCTTGGTTGTGATTTTATAGCCCCAGAAGGTTATGGAGAACTTATTGGAGGAAGTGAGCGAGAATCAGATCCTAAGAAAATAATTGCTAGATTAAAAGAAATGGGAGAAAATCCTAAAAATTATGAATTCTACCTAGACACAAGAATTTATGGTTCGGTTCCTCATGGTGGTTTTGGGTGTGGTGTCGAGAGAGTAATATCATGGATATGTGGTTTAGACAACATTAAAGACGCAATTGCATTCCCAAGAACTATGTTAAGATATTCACCTTAAAAAAATAAAGATTAAGGAGATTTTTATCTCCTTCTTGCTTTAGTTTTCTTTGTGGTAGATTTAGATTTCCTCTTACCCCCTCTGGCCATTTTAGCTTTCCAAATTTCTAGGTTGTCTCCTTTAACAAAGTATAACCAACCAGATTGTCTTTTTTCACCAGCTTTAACTTTTTCAGCCATAGAAAAACACCTCCATTTTAATAGATTATCGATATAACTTGTAGTATATAAACTTTATTATTTTATGCAATTACGAGGAGGTACACCCCCATTAACATGAAAATACAGACGGCAACTCTGTCAACAAAAAATTTCTCATGGTAAAGTGCTCCACCTAAAATTGTAGAGAATAAAGTACTTACCCTCCTTAATGGGATTATTAAAGAAATTAAAGTTCCTTGGATTGCAACTGAGGAGAAATAAGTATAATCAGATAATAATATAGTTACAGCAGATATAAGAATCCAGTATTTTCCAAATTTTAACGAGTGAATAATATCTTTAAAACCATTATATACTGTAAATTGAATTATTAATAAATAAATTGACATTAACAAGAAAGGTATGAATATTGCAGTATAAATATTTGTGAACTTAATAATAAATTTATCAATCACTGCAGCAAAGCTAACAAAAATCATAGATAATAAAACATATATAAAATATTTATTCTTAAACATGTTTTCTTTCTTCAAAGTTTCCTTCTCTAATAAATAAGCACTAGCCATAATTATAACTGCGCCCAAAGTTTTTGTTGTAGTAATGTGTTCATTTAAAAGAAAAAAAGCAAGAATCATTAAGAAGATTGGACTTAAATTCTTTAATGGTATTATCTGAGATAATTCATTATGTTTCATAGCTTTCATAAATAGTAAAGAGCTAACTAGTAATAAAATTGATTTAACAAAAAGAAGTGTAATAATAAAACTTGGTAGATTCAGGTCTAAATATGATATAAAAGGCACCATTAGTAACGTAATAACTAACGAATATGTTGTAGAAAATTCAGTTGAATGCT
>Ga0209542_10004245_pt1 | contig 29635 bp, 24 predicted proteins | sample RifCSPhighO2_01_FD_184028 | JGI IMG/M metagenome (GOLD analysis project Ga0209542, IMG submission 184028) | Soil microbial communities from Rifle, Colorado - Rifle CSP2_plank highO2_0.1 (SPAdes) (version 2) | ecosystem: Environmental > Terrestrial > Deep subsurface > Rock core/Sediment ... | reverse complement strand
CTGCCAATTGTCGGATCAGATAACTTTTCGCAGTAATTCAATGGGTCTTGTGCAAAAAATTGAAGTTTTTTAACAATTCTTTTTTGAATCAATCTATCAAGCTTTTCAAGATCTGTTTTTGCTTTGGCGATCAAGACAACTCGAAAAGCCATTACCCAAGTTCCAAATCTTTGATTACTTCATCTAAAGTCAAATATTGGCCTTTTTTGTACTCTTCCCTGGACTTCTTAATAGATTTTGTAAATGAAGGACTCGAAAGTGCCAAAATATCCTCAAAAAGGCCAAGATCAACAATGCCGCCAACCGGTTGGCCGCGCTTAGTTACTAAAAACTTTTCGCCTTTTTCTACAGACTTTAAAATCTCTGACAAACTCTCTCGCAGTATGGAGGAACGAACTGTTTTGTACATTTTAAATTTACAAAAGAATTGTACAATCTGAAAGCTGTTTCGTCAACCCCGTTAGAAGGTCAGACCTTAGAGAACTTACCTTTTCAAAATTGTCAAACTGCCTGTGCCTTCGACAAAAAGCAGACCGTCTTTAAGCGGCCCAAATTCTTTCATTGTCTAATCTCGCATTGCGGATTAAAACTCTCCGCTACTTCCTTCCAAATGTTTCCCTCCAATATGCCCTCTTTAATATAAAACTCGGTTTCGACTGCAGCGTGATCTGCCAGTACCACCAAAAATCGAAAAGCCGCCTGGTCGGCACCTGCGCAATAGTCGGTCGCCAAAATCCGCCCAGCAGCTGACAATTTAGCCAAAATCTCATTTATATTGGCCTCCTCATTCTCATCCGTCAGCCTCTTAGCCTCGTCCAAAAGATCAGAAATTAGTTTTGCATCGGGAGCGGGAACTGTCGGATTCTCTTTAAGCAAAAAGGCAGCCACTGCCAAATCGTTCAAAAAGATATGGGTTGGCGACTCTGGTAGCTTTAATAGACTTCGATCAATTTGCCCTTGCTTGACAAGCTCCTGCCCGCCGAGAATTGCCAAAACATCTGTCTCAAGCCCGGCTTGACTTCTGACTCCGGATCTAATCCCCACCAAAACCCCTTCTCGGTCAATAAAGAAAGATGTTGGTACTCCATAAAAAGAAACTCGATAAAGGCGATCAAAAGTCGGTTGATTGACATCTTCAACCAAAACTGGCGCAATTTTATCGCTAATGTGCTTAGCGTAACTCTCACCTGAAGCTATAGTCAAAACTACCAAACCTTGGTCTTTGTACTGGGCGGTAATATCAACCATTTTCCCAAGATCAGATTCGCAAGGCGGGCAATTATAACCATAGTAGAAAACAACTACAGGTTTGCCTGCAAAATCGGAAAGGGAAACATCCTGCTCTTGAAGATTCTTGAGGGTGAAATCTGGAGCTTCCTGGCCGATCCGGGCAATTCTTAGCTCAGACGACTCATCCGCAATCTTGGGAGTCGGCGTTGGCGTTATCTTAACTCCCAAAACCTCGCCAGTTGGGCAATATACCCACAAATAATCCGGTCCGCAGGTTTTACCGTTTGTGAAATTGGGATCAGGATATTCACCTCTAGTTGTCCACAAGTCATAAGGATCCACTAAACTTCCAGCCAGGTCTCTTACTTCAAAATGGTCATGAATCCAGCCCTTGGGTGTTCCCGAATCTCCAGCTGAACCGAGTTGATCTCCTTTTTTGACTAGCTCCCATTCCTTTTCTTTGGCAGAACATGGTGGAATTTCGCCAGATGAAAGAGACTGCGGATCCATATGCAGATTGCGCGTCTGATAACCATTAGGGTGTTTAACCTTAACTACAAAATTTCGTCCATCTAGAGTATCAAAAGATTCCTGACAAGCCAAACCGTCGGCAGCTGCCAGTACAGGAAATTTTTTCCAAGTACTTGCCACGTCTCGATCTGTACCAAGCACATAATCAATAGCTTGATGTGAACCTGATGGCACCTCCTTGCCTTCATAAATCCACCCCTGAACTAACTTCATTTGCGGATCGCTTGGAAAAGGCAAACTTAGAAAATGCCTGGGGTCAATCGGCTCCTCAACTCTAGGGGCAGTAGTCGGGGTGGGTGTTTCTTCTCCCCCGCCGTTTTTCTCTCCGCCTCCGCAAATGGCTGCTGCCAAACCAAGCGGGGCAAGCGCCCCTAAAGTCAAAAGCGGTTTTCTCCATCTTCTGGGAATTCTACTAACTAAGGGGAAAGGATTAATTTCCTTTGGCTTAAGACCACCAGTGGACTGACCTTTAATCTTGCCGGAAACTACTTGATTTAAGGAATCACAATATATCGCTTGGCTTCTTTCTATATCAGCTATATCAGCATCAGAAGAACCAATGGCATTGTTTCTGTAGACTGCTGAACCATCTGGAAGGACTCTTTCCGGTCGAAAGCCTTCATATCTTGTCGGTCCAAAATTTCTCTCCGCCATTTTGTGCAAACATTTTAGCATCCAAGTCAAATTACCAGGTCAAACTATGCTGTATAGGTAGTTTTCTATATCAATTTTCCCCTGCTTGAAGTCGCACCAACCAGTTGTTACAATGCCTTCCAACCAACAAAAATGCTTGCCAAAAACCGAGTTATCTTTTCAATCACCGCCGCCATCGTTATTTTTCTTCTGGCAATTGCCGCCATTTTCTGGACCCGCGGTTTTAAGCCGGATTTTAAAAAGGGCCAAATTAAAAGAACCGGTATTATCGTCGCCTCAAGCATTCCAACCGGCGCCCAGGTTTATCTTGACGACCGCCTGACTTCGGCCACTAACACCAATATCGGATTTTTGGAACCCAAAACCTATAAAGTCAAAATCGAAAAAGACGGCTACACCACCTGGGAAAAAGAAGTCGAAGTCAAAGCCGATTTAGCAACCGAAATTAAAACACTTCTTTTTCCACTTGCTCCCCAGATTAAACCTCTAACTTCAACCGGCGCAGCCAGTCCCTCGCTTTCGCCGGACAGCAGCAAAATCGTCTATGGAACTTCTGGTGAACGCGGCGGGGTTTATCTTCTTTTAATGGGCCAGACACCACTGCCTTTTCGCCAAGACACTAGACTCTTGGCCAAAAATCAAGGCTCTTTTGATTTCTCAAAGGCTACTTACCACTGGGGTCCCGACTCCAAACAGATAATCGCCCGATTTGAAAATGAAAAAGGCGAAAGCCTCGCAAATTTGCTTATTGACACTGATAAATCCGAGCAGGAACCGCGCGATATCACCGGATCGCTTGCGGCAACTTTAAATTCTTGGCAGGACCAGATTAATAGCCGCGCCCAAACTCAAGCCTTAACTCTCCCCCAAAACATTAAGGACGCCACCGCCGAAGCAAAATCAGTTAACAGTTCACAGCCTACGGTTAACAGTCAGAAATTATCTGTGAACCGTGAACCGATAACTGTCAACCAACTTAATTACTTCCCCACCGGCCTTATTTTCTCGCCTGACGAAGAAAAAGTCCTTTATAAAAACAAAGAAGGCAAATATAAAGTTTATGATACAAAAAATAAGAAAGAATATACCCTGCCGGACTTTTCTGACTTGCTTAATGTTTCTTGGTACCCCGATTCCAATCATTTGGTGATTATCAGAAAAGACCTAGTTACAATCATTGAGGCTGACGGGGCCAATAACATGACCGTATTTTCCGGCAAATTTGAGGACGGCTTCGTCTTTGCTAACCCCACCGGCGACCGGCTGATAATCTTAACAACCCTGACCCAAACTGAAGGCACCCCGGCCAACCTCTACAGCATCAACCTCAGATAGTTAATAGTTATCAGTTCACGGTTAACGGTTAATTGCCAAGAGATTTCTTTAGAGCATTAACCCTTTTAGCTAAATTATCAATTCTTTCGTAAAAGGCCTCATGTTGATTGCCAGTAATGTATCTGAGTTCAAAAGCAATCTTTAACAATGGGATAAGTTCATAGCATGATCCCCTTGCCATATCGAGAAAATGAGCAAATTCCTTCTTTCTTCTAGAAGAACCTTCTGCGATATTCAAAGAAATCGAAACTGCCGCCCTTCTCAATTGGCTAACAAGCCCAAAAAGCTCTTCCTTGGGAAAACTTTTTGTCACTTTGTAAATATCAAGTGCTAAAGACACAGATTCTTGATATACATTCAGTTTTTCAAAATTAATCATCCTGCTCTACTGTGAACTATGAACCGATAACTATAAACCGTCTCCAGCTGCGCTGAAAGCCGGCTTTGCAATTATCAAAAGCCGCTTCCAGGTAGTTCCCGGCGGGTAACAAGTTTGAAGGACTAAAATCTGCTCGTTGGTTTTCATCGTAAAGTAGGAAACATCCGAGGCTTCAGTAATTTTCTTCTCAACCGTCAGATAATCGTATCTTTTACCATTAAAGAAAACGACGATGCGATCGCCTTTCTCCATATCTTTTAAAAGATAAAAGATGGCATTAAAGCGCGGGACATTAAAAATGGTATCGGTTGAATGGGCAAAAAGATAGGAAACACCGGGCTGGCCCGGAAAAGCCGTTCCCAAAGCATGAGCCACCCCCCGTTTGAGCGCAGCTTCATAAACGGTTTTATTCGCGGCATCGACATTGGCAATAACCGGCGCATTGGCCCCGATTTTTTCGACAATTATCGAAAAATTGGGATCTTTGGGCACTAGGATTTTCAAATTTGGATCGGCCTTTCCCAACAGAGAACCAAAACTTTGGGTAGTTGAGACCTGCGTCACCGCCTCATATTTTTTGCCGCTGAGCCTGTCAACTGTATTTTTGGAAAACGCCGAAAGTACCGGCCAGAAGGTAAAAATAATGGCCGTAACCGAACCTAGAATCAGGAAATTACCGACTGTTCTTACTAAAAGCACTTTTTTATCAACCATAAAGAATTTTAAATTATGAAGTACCCTCGAGAGGAATCGAACCTCTATCTTACCCTTAGGACGGGTCTGCTTTATCCGTTAAGCTACGAGGGCAAAAGATAAGCAAATTATATATCAGATTGAAGATAACTAGCCACTAGGCACTAGTAATTAGAAGCTAATTCAGCAGCCGGAGTCCTGGAATTTGTCGGGGATTTCAAGTTTCCCCGTCGAAGCATAGATGACTTTAACGTTGCAAAGATTTTCCAGCGACAATGCCGATTTCAAGGCAAGCTTGGCATTATCCCTGTTGAAAACAAACTCATCAAGACGCGCACCAGCAATAAAAGCATAGTAAGTGCCGGACTTTTGCTCATAAACAATCCGAAAGGCTTTGGTTTCGATGGGAAATTGCATACTCTCGGCGTACACCGGTTTATAAATTGTCCTGGTGGGTAAAACCGCGCCGGACTTGTACTGGTTAACAACTCTCGGGTAATAGACGAATGCAAACCAAACTAAAGCTGAGGTTAAAATAACAACTGAAATTTCCAAGATCCAAGTATATATTTTAGATGCCGTGATCGTCATTGATACTAGTAACCTGAAAGGACTTGGTTAAACTGCGAAATTGAAAAAAACAAAGCAACTAAAGCCAGAACTATCATTGCCGATCCGATTAAAGGATCGTCAATGAAACGGCTAAAGCTGAATTCATGATAAACTTTATGGCCTTTTTTTACCATGTCTAATTCTAGCTTAAATCCGCCTGTAGTATTTTGTCAAATAAGTGTGATTCATTGCACAATTACCGTACCTTTGAACTTCAAAGGATTAAGATGGTCGTGATAGCTAAAGGTGCCGGTTTTTTCGAAGCTAAAACTAAAAGTATCATTACTGGCCAATGGTTCCTCACTGAAAAAACCCTCTAAATTGGTGTGGGTCGGGTGCGGATCGGAGGCTACTTGGTGAGGACTGCTGTCCTTGTTTGTCCAAGTCACCTGAGTGCCTTTGGTAATGGAAAGGGTTGCTGGCATAAAACTGTCTTTGGTGATGGTTACCCAAGCTTCAGGGGCTACTTTGGTTATCGCTGGTTCCTCCACTTTCTCTAAAGGAGGCTTTTTACCCTTAGTTAGAAAGAAAAAACCCATAAAGGCCAAGGCCAGAGTAACAACTGCAATTAGGACGATTGCCAGCCACTTTGTTGTTTTACTTGATGTTTGGTCCATAGGCAGTTCTAATTATACATTTTATCTTTTCTGTAAAGTAACGTTCTTGGTAACGGTTACACCCGCTGTTACTGTTACCCCGACTGTTTGACTAATATATTTTTGAGCTGAGAAGGTTAACGAATAGCTAGCAGCCGGGATACTACTAATTGAATATACTCCTGAAGAGTTCGTATAGTAAGTCCTCTTTGAACCACTGACAAATGTTGAAACTTTAGCGCCAACTACTACCCCACCAACACTGCTGTAGACTGTTCCGGTAATGTTTCCGGTCGCCGCCGGTGGTGTAAAGGTGGTCTCACTGGCGGTGTTGGAGGCGGCCGAGGGATTCCCGGCCGCGTCAAAGGCCTTGACGTAGTAGCTGTAAGTAGTTGAGGCTGAGAGTCCCGTATCGCCAAAGCTGGTGGTAGCCTCAGAAACAGTCGCTACTTTGGTGTTATTAGTGTAGTAGATATCATAGCCAGTTACGCGGACGTTATCAGTACTGGCGGTCCAGGAAAGATTAATCTGACTGGAACTTACCGCTGTTGCCGTCAGATTAGTCGGCGCAGTTGGTGCTTGGGTATCGGGTACTGCCGGCGTAGTGACGGTAACGGTGTTAGAGGCAGCCGAGTTACTACCAGCCGTGTCCGAAGCGATGATGTAGTAGCTGTAGGTGGTCGACGCCGAGACGGTATTGTCAGTGTAACTTGTAGCCGTGGTAGAGGCGATGGTTGATCCATTTGGTATACGAACCACCCAATAGCGATCGACCGCTACATTATCAGTTGATGGGTTCCAGGTAAGGTTTACCTGATTATAAGCTGGGGCCGTGGCTACCAACCCCGTCGGGGCCGATGGTGGTTGGTTGTCGACCGTTACAGCCACATTACTAGAAACCCCAACGTTAGCCGCATCATAGGCCCAGGCTTGTAAATTATGGTTGGCATTGGTTTCAACAGTTGTATCCCAGTTAAAAGAGTAAGGTGAGATGGTGTCAGTAACCTTTCGAACTCCGTCGACATAAAACTCTACCTTGGTTACCCCCACGTTATCGGTTGCGTTGGCAGCGACGTTAACGGTCCCCTTAAGAAGGGCCCCGGGGGCGGGTGAAGTGATGGAAACGCTTGGTGGCGTAGCCTCCGTCCAGCCAAGGCTAATGTAGGAGGTGACTTCATTTTCATACCATTCAAGCCTTAGCGGGGTGTAACCATTTAGGGAGATGGGGCCGGTTTCGTAGGCAGCCGGGGGTTGGTCAATCCACTGGTTAATCTCATAGCTGCCGTTATTACCAACGTCAAGTCTGACCCCATCATCGCTGACTACTTTAAACTTATAGACGCCGGCTGGGAAATTAATGTTCCCCCGCCAGACTCCCGAAAAGGTATCGACTTGACCAAACTCTCCACCAGAGGCGTAGTCGTGGACAACCGGTGTCGCCGTAACTGGAGCTGGAGAAGTAACGGCTCCTTCATCTCTCTCGCCAATAAAGGGTCCGGTGGTTGGGTCAGTAGTATCAAAAAAGCAGACGTGGAATTTATCAGCCGGAACTCCCGTGTTGCAGGTAGCGGCGGCAGTCACGGCATAGGTTGCTGAAGCACTAGCTTTGTAACTTACATCAGAAGAATTAGTGGCGGTAGCATTAATCGGGTAACTGCCGGCGGCGGCACCCGTTGCCGATGTAACCGCCAAGGTAGCTGATCCGCTTGCTCCCGGTGCAAGGTTTAGAGAAGTTGGTGAAAAAGAAGCGCTCCAGCCAACTGGTATAGAGCTTGTCAACGAGAAGGTTGGGCTTGAACAGGCCAAACTATCATTATTAGTTACGGAAAGGCTGTAGTTAAGACTACCACCAGCGGAACCTGATTGGGATGTTGGTGTTAGTGTCACGGCCGGATTAGCTCTGGTACAGGTTGGTGGCGGTGAGACGTTCACTACTACTGAATCGCTAGCACTACCCCCCGGACCAGAGCAGCTTAAGGTATAGGTTTGAGAAGAAGTCAGGTTTCCGCTAGATTGTGATCCACTGGTTCCGGTCCAACCAGTTGGAGATACCGTGCAGCTAGAAACATTAGTGCTTGTCCACGAAATGGTGGCGCTGGTATTATACGAAATTGTAATCGGACCATTAGAACCATTCGCCTTTATGTCCGCTGTGGGAGCGGGTGTAACAACCGGGCAGGTCTTCCCCGCCGCATTTAAGGCCCCACAGATATCCAGTCTACCATAGCCATAAGTATCATCCCGGCCGGCTGGACCAAGGTCGACAGCACTTTGGAAGAGATAGTTTTCTGCTTGGGAAGCTGGAACACCTGCGGCAAGCAGAAGAGCTAAAGCTCCAGATACATGACCAGCGCTTACTTCAGCCCCGCTTTGCCCGTAGCAGCATCCGACCATGGTAAGGGTGAGCACGCTCACGCCGGGGGCCGTTATATCTAGGGCTGGGCCTCGTCCCGAGAAGCTACCAACTACATCAGCTGCGTCGGTGGCACCGACGGCAATGACGCCAGGCAGGGACGCCGGGTAGCCTAAGTAACCGGCGTAGTTTCCGGCTGAAGCCACGACGAGGATGCCTCGGCTGAGGGCGTTGGCGACGGCGGTGTTTACTTCTGGAATGGCTTTAGCAGGGTCATAACCAAGACTAATATCAATAATCTGGACACCCTGATCAACAGCCCAGTTTATACCTTCTGCTAAATCAGGAAGGAAGCAGTTCATGGCCAGGTCACAGACTTTGACTGGCAGGATGGTAATGTTCCAGGAGATGCCAGCGATGTCGGTGGAATTGTTGGTCTTTGCACCTATCACTCCGGCTATCCTCGTACCCATTCCGTAGCTACCGAAGTCATCATTGGTACTGCCACCGGGGGTGACGGCGTTGTAGCCTGGGCCACATTGACCCACAAGATCGGCCAAATCGCATCTAATCCCACTGCTTATCTGAGCCACTTTGATGGTAGAGCTTCCTTTGGCTATGTCCCACGCTTCTGGGGCACGAATCTTGCCCGGTGCCCATTGCGACGGGAACTGCGGATCATTGGGGGTGGTGATTGCCAAAGAAACCTTCTCCTTATCTCTTCTTTCAAAAAAACCAAGTTGTTTTAAACCTTTCAGGGGAAAAAGATAGATTATTACCAAAAACAAGAGCAGTAAAACGATTCCAAATGTGAAGAATAAATTCTGATTATTTTTAAACGATTTTAAATTCTTCAACTTTAACTTATTCAAATCAACATTCACGCTTCTTCCTTTGATTGACTAACTAAATTAACCGTAACAACTCGGTACTACTCTTGTCAAATCCTTTAGTCAAATCAATCAATGAAGTTATGGCTTAGTCACGGTAACTGAGGCTGTGCCGACATTGCCGGATCCATCATAGGCCTTAGCCTCAATTGTGTGAGGACCGGAAGCTATTTTCTTGGGGTTAGTTTGCCAACGTGCAAAGATACTGGTGACATTATCCACCGATGCTTTTTTACCACCATCAATATAGACTTCCATCCGGGCAACGCCAATGTTATCAGTTGCCGTTGCATTAATTTCAACATTGCCAGAAACTGTTGCCCCATCGACAGGTGAGCTAATCGAAACTTTAGGCGCTTCTGTATCTATGATGGCTGGTGCAGCGGTTGGTGAAGGTGAGGGTACCGGCGTTGGCGAAGGCGAAGCCAAAGGTGTGGGGGTCGGAGTTGGGGTCGGAGTCACAGAAGGAGTAGGTGTTGGACTTGTTCCAGGCGGAAGAATAAAGGGCTTTTTGTAGATAAGTACTCTAGTTCGATTTAAATCGCCAACATAAAGGTTGTCATTATCATCAAAGGCAACTGCCCCTGAGAATGAATGGTAATCTTTAAGAAAGGCATCCGGTGTGGTTGAGGCCCCAAGCGGATCATTGAAAACCGCCGGAAATCGGCCTGGGCTTTTGCCATCAGGGCTTGGATTTCCGCCACCATAAGGATTAAAGCCGATAACCATCCGGTTAGTCGAATCAAAAGCTGCTTCAAATGTAGAGTATTTTTGGAAAATCTTTGAGGCATCCGGTGCATAAATCATTGAAGAATTATCTGGTGGGAATAAGTCTTTATTAAATATCAAGAGCCGCTGGTTACCATCACCTTCACCTGAATGATCTGAAACATAGAGATTACCAAGGCGATCTATCGACAATGAACCTGGCCAGCAAAGGGTTGCAGGCGCACCATAAAAGGCTGGAGGTTGTCCCATTCCTTGATTACACTGCGTCCCGACTGCATCTTTCTGGCCCAAAACCACATCCACGACTGGACTAGCGGTTAATGGACCTCGAATTCGAAGTACCCGGCTATTTCTTGAATCGGTCACCCAGAGAAAATCAGCGTTTGGGGTTGGAACAATACCGTTAAGGGTAGAGTCGTTGGTGGAAATATCTATTTGTCCTCCGCCAAGAAGGGGTAATGGGAAATAGATATTTTTTATCGGCTTTGCACCGTTGGTCAAGGGTAGTTGGTAAACCGAAATGTGATGCGGTGGCTGGGAATCATAACGTGTACCCACCCAGAGGTGGGGGTGAGGAGCCGCCTTATCAGCTTTTATGAAAGGGCAACAACCATAATACACTTGGTTGAAGCTGGTAATCTTACCGTCATTACCGGTAACACCATCGGCCGGTTTATAGTTAGAAAGAGACGCTGGGTCATTCCAAAAAAGAATTCTTCCCCAATCAGCAACAATCAACTGATTGTCGGCTACTGCAACACCTTGGGTACCTGCATCGATCTTGGCGGCAGTGTGCATAATCGGATCATTACCAAGACCAAAAGTAGGGGAGTAAAAGATATACGCTGGTTTATCAGTCGGAGCGCCTTTTCGAAATAATGCTAGAGAGTAACCATCGCGTCCGTGCGGCACAATGATATCTCCGGAAGAGTTAATACCAATCGAACCTGTTGGAGTCGCAAGCACACCAGTATCCCGCACGCCCAATTCCTTTATTTTTGTCTTGGTGTTCTCATCCCAGAGTTCAACCGTCCGGTGGAGCCAATTAGTAATCCAGACCGCATTTACTTGCGTTGGATCAAAGTCTATTCCTACAGGGTGAGTAAAATCAGCGCCAAAAGCTTCTCCACTCATTCCGGTTGTAAAAGGAGGGGTAAATACTAAGACGCGGTTGTTGCTTTCATCAGCAACATAAAGTTTACCGGTAGCAGGGCTGATACGGGCGGTAGATGGCCCCAAGAATTGGTTAGTGTATTGAGATTTTTCCAATTCGCTAAAGACACCATCTTTATTAACATCAACTGAGTAAGCATCGGGTCCGTCTCTTAGACCATTTTTATTTAGGTCAACCCAAATTCTTTCACGCGAGGTAAAATCTGGTTGGCCAATCACTAAATCGGCTGTTTTTGAGCCAGCTTTGAAACGTAGGACACGATGGCTAGAAGTATCAGTAACCCAGAGGTTACCTAAAGCATCAACATCCACTCCAGCCATAAAACTACCGCTTAGACTCCGCGCTGAAAAGCATAAAGAGGCCGCATCAGGCGAAGCTTTACCTTTATTGCAGCTATTGCCGGTAAAATTATCTTGTCCCCAGACTTCATCAGCTACCCGATCAGTTTCGAACGGTTTATTATATTTCAAAACGCGGTTATTCCAAAAATCGGTGACATAAAGATTGCCTTGAGAGTCTATGGCCATGCTTGAACCAACATATCCTTCACCAACGCTATTAACATCTTCAGGAATACTACACAATGATGAGGCGCTAGCAGGAGCCCTCGTTGGGTAGTTTTGGAATCCCGAATCACCGTTGCAGGCAGATGTATTTGCTGACGGCTGACCAATGATGATATCGGCCGAACAATCAAGAGGATCCGTGGTAGAAGCTAAACATTTGGCAAGATCAAGACCCATGATGCGGGAATGCCCGGCATCATAGATATACATTTTATTTGGCGAGCTTACTCGGTCTACAATAACACTGTGGGCTAAAAAGAGCCTGTTGGGAAGAGTTATCCAAGGGTCAATTTCCGAAAAATCCGGCTGGCCAATAATAGTATCTGCCCACAAATCACCTTGATTACCCCTGACAACCGCATAAGAGGGAAGTTCTTTTTCTTTCCTGGCAAAAAAGCCAAAACGCTTTAATCCTCCAAGGGGAAAAAGGTAGATCAGAACCAAAAAAAGCAGACTTAAAACAATCCCGGCCGTAAAGAGGGAATTTTGGTTTTTCTTAAATGACTTTAGATTCTTAAAGTCTATCTTGTTAATCTGAAACATCCACAAACCCATTCAAAACCAGAATAGCCTTCCAATTCCATCTTACTAACTAGATAAACTTCAGTCAAATCAAGAGGACCTGATCAGGGTAACTGGATTCAAACCTGCCGCCTCTCCGTCCCCACCTGTCACAATTGCTAGTCGGGGTAGCCCGACTCGAACGGGCGACCTCTCCGTCCCGAACGAAGCGCTCTACCAACTGAGCTATACCCCGCCAAAAATAAATTATACTACCAACTCATTGACTTTACACTTTGCATCTTTCCCTCTACACTTGAATTAATGCATATAACTAAATTGCTACATTGCTACATTGCAAAAAACAATATAACAATCTAACAATTCAACAATCTAACTATGGCTTTACTTTAATTGAGCTTTTAGTGATCATCACCTTCATCGCCACCAACAATCCGCCCTATACTACCAGCACCTCCTATACCACCGGCACTGGCCAAATCGGCTCTTTAGATCCGGGCAAAACCCATTGGTGGCGCTTAAATACCCACTTCGCCGGCGATCCGCAAACTCTCTGGTATCCATTAGCAACCGGCGTTTTTACCACGCCAGGCTGCTGAAATATCAACCATTGACAACTAACAGTTAACAATTGACAATTAAATTAATGCCCAAGTTAGTTAACAGTTCACAGTTAATAGTTCACAGAATTCTAAAGACCGTGAACCGTGAACCGATAACCGTTAACTGCCGCCCCTGGCGGCACGGCTTTACCCTCATCGAGCTTCTAGTCGTCATCACTATCATTGGCACTCTAATCTCAGTCGCCACAATAGCTTTTAACAATACCCTTGATAAAGGCCGCGACTCCAGGCGCAAAAACGATCTTGCATCCATCAAATCTGCCCTCGCCCTCTATTTTGAGCAGAATGGTAAGTATCCGCCCTGTGCATCCTCTCCCTGCACTGGGGAACCTGAATTTGCCTCAGATACTCCTGGCGACTGGATTCCCGATCTTGTCCCAACTTACATCAAACAACTCCCCAAAGACCCCAGACAAACGGCCTTAAATCTTTTCAACAATTTAGCTGATCTCTTCAAACATCAATTCACCAATCAAGTTTACGCTGCCGGCATTGCTTTTGATGAAGCCTCCCAAGGTTTTAATACAGGCGGTACCAGTTTCACCTGGCAGCATTCTATCGGCTCAGGTAGCAATCGACTCCTCGTTGTGGGTGTATCACTTTGGACTGGTTCAGCGACCGTTTCGGATGTTACTTATGGGGATGTCCACTTAACCAGAATCGGCACAGTGGCTGAGGGTTCCTCGGCAGTCTCAGAACTTTGGTATCTTGGCGAGTATAGCATAGCATATTCAGCAACACAGGTCATCAAGGTTACCTTAAGCCAAGGATCTGATGCAGTGGGCGGATCAACTAGCTGGACAGGTGTCAACCAATCAAATCCGATTTGTACTTATGCCGCAAAAAGCGGCAATAGTTTCAATCCCTCTGTCGATATTAGCTGTGCTACTGGCGAAGTTGTTGTTGATAATCTGGCCACTTATATTGGTGGAACACTAACCCCAGATGATGGACAATTCCAAAAGTACAGTCCCACCAATGGTAGTCTTCGAGGCGCAGGCAGCTATAAGTTTGCAGCGGGCACTACCACCATGTCCTGGACAAGATCCACCTCAGAAAGATGGGCAATAATTGCCGCATCGCTTCAGAGCGCAACTGCCCCCTCACCCTCACCATCACCAACACCATCGCCTCTTCCTTCACCGAGCCCAAGCCCGGTTGTCTCAGGTGATTGCGACAACAAGCAAGTTTATTGCTATATTGCTTTAGCAGGAGGAAAAAATTACGTCCTCTGGGCTAAACTTGAAAATACCAATGATCCAGAAATCTACAATAAGCCTTCTGCCACCTGCACCGATTCCTCGCTGCCAGCTGGCTTCAACTACTGCCTCAGACCTGATTGAGGATTTAACAGTTGACAGTTGACAGATAACAATTGACAATGAAATTAATGCATATAATTAAATTGCTACATTGCTACGTTATTACATTGTTAAATCGAAAAAAACAATACAACAATGTAACAATTCAACAATTTAACAATGCGTTCACTTTGATCGAGCTTCTAGTCGTCATGTCGATAATCGCCATCTTAATTGCCGCAGCTTCCGCCTCCTTTATGAATGCCCAAATGAAAGGCCGCGACGGCCGCCGCAAAAGCGATCTTAAATCCGTCCAACAGGCTTTGGAGCTTTATTTCCAAACATATGGCCGATATCCAACTCCATCAAGTGGAGTAATCAGCTGTAGTGGTGGGGCAGCTGGAACAGGAAACAACGCTTGGGGATCAGTATTCCAATGTCCACCAACAAGTGGTCCTATCTTTATGCAGCAACTTCCGAAAGACCTTGGCTCTACCGCATACTACTATAATGCCCCCAGCAATTTCACCTATGTGCTCTCAGCCGCTTTGGAAAATACCAGTGATCCAGATTTAACCGGACTCCTCTGCACGCCTTATGCAGGGCCTCCTGCCAGAAATTTCTGCGTGATCAATCCCTAAGAGAACACATTGCTAAATTGCTGCATTGCTATATTGTTGATTGTTTTCTATTTAACAATTTAACAATCTAACAATGTAACAATTCTTGCTTTTACCTCCCAAACACCAAAAACCCGACAACTGAAGCAATTGAGGCCAAAATTAAATACTCAAAAAAGAGTTTTCTTTTTAAATCGCCTTTAAGATGATGGTAAAGTACTCCCCAAAGAATATAAAAGACCGCAAGCACCAGAATTACCAAAAACTGCCCCGTCGCATCATAGCGCGAGCGGTAAATACCGACAGCCCCAAGGCCCAGCGCAAAAAGTAAAAATATATGAGCAACTGTATCAAACTGTTTCATAAATTATCTTATTAGTTCACTGTTAATGGTTCACGGTCATTTTTTAATTCAGATTTTTATATACATTTTTTGTTCTAACTATGAACTATTGACTATGAACTATATAATCGCTCCCTGCACCGCATACCAAACCGCAAATAAGACAAAAGCCAATAGCGCCAAATGGGCAATAATTCCGGATCTAAGCCTGACATCAGCCCGTCTTAAGGTTACCACAATCTCAAGCGCAAACAGCAAAAATATAAAGCTGACCAAACCCAGTGCCGCCCCTTTGGCAATCGAAAATTGTTTGGTCGCCAAAACCGTTACTTCGGTGGGATTTGAAACCGCGCCAGTGGCAGGCCCAGGGCTTGCGGGCGCTTGGGCAACTGCCACAGGTGAAGGTTTAATTTGCTGACCCAAGCCTTCACCGGGTGTTTGGGCAAGTGGCTGAGTCGCCGGTGCCTGTGAAACCGCCGTACCGAACATTTGTACCACCAAGGTACTTTCGCGGCTGCCAAACTTGTCATTTACCACCGCCACCCCGATTTCCTTGAAATTTTTATCAAGAAGATTACTTCTGTGTGAAGGCGAATTCATCCAAGCGTCAACCACTGAGCCGGCATCATTAAAATCCCGAGCCAGATTTTCGCCGGCAAAGATATAGCGGTAGCCGGTCCGAGTTATAAAACTCCAAGGTGTGTCACCGATTGGCGAGTTGTGAGCCCAATAATCGCGAGCCATCATATCTGAAGCCTTAGCATTGGCAGCCCGCGACAAAGAATCATTATAAGAAAGTGACGCCAGCCCATTTTGCAACCTTTTGGCATTGGTCAAGGCAATAATTTGCTCGGCCGTAAACTGGGCTGTTCCTAAGATGTGCGGGGCTTTAAGACGGATTAGATAAAGACCGGCTGTCAAAACTACCAGAATCTGCAGATACAAAAACAAGGCCGGAACCGTTAGAGCCAAAGCCCGCTGATGCTGCCCTTGCTCGTTGCGATGCGGCACAAAATGCTTGGTAATTTTTTGACGGATCACAAGTATAGTGTAACAAAAAAAGTACCCTATTTTTCGTCTTCGCCGTAAAGATAAGGGGCAACTACGCTTTCCCAATCAAAAATTTCATCTTTTTTGAAAAAACGAGCCTCTTCTTCACTGGCAGCGTCCTCTGTATCGGAAACATGGATGATATTGGCGCTGGTACTCATTGAAAAATCACCACGGATACTGCCTAACTCCGCCTCCCTACCGCTGGTTAAACCTGCCATTTTGCGAACGACTTTAACCGCGTCTATTCCCTCAAGTAATACACAGACAATCGGCGCAGATGACATAAATTTTTTAAGCCCGGTAAAGAAGGGTTTGTCTTTATGATGGGCATAATGCTCTTCCAAAAGCGCATCTGAAACCGCCATCATTTTAAGACCGACCAGTTTTAAGCCTTTGCGCTCAAAGCGATGGATAATTTCGCCAATAAGGCCGCGCTGGATGCTATCCGGTTTTAATAAAACAACAGTCCTTTGCATACCACTTTAAGGGTATCACGGGTATTATGTGTATCACAAGTATCACGGGCAATGTCATCCTGAGTGAAGCGAAGGATCTAGATTCTTCGCCTGCGGCTCAGAATGACAAGAAAAAAGCCCCTGATACCCTTGGTACTTTTGATACCCGTGATACCTTTATATTCGAAGTATTTTTTCAAACTTTGCCGGGTCTTTAAACGGCCCAATTACCGCCAGATTTAATTTGCTATTGGTAAAAAGAAACTTAGCTACACGCAGGATATCCCCTGCCTCAACCTCATCAATTCGCTTTAAATATTCATCTAAAGTGCGCACTTTGCCTTCCAAAATCTCATCACTGCCAAACGAAAGAGCAGCCGTTCGGGAATCTTCCCATGCCAGAATAATTCTGCCCTTTAGATATTCCTTGGCCTTTTTCAGTTCCTTGTGAAGCACCTTCTCCTTGGTAATTTGTCTAAACTCCGAAAGTACGACTTTTACAGCATCCTCTATACGCCTAAGATCAACTCCGGCTGAGGCCGCCAGTGTTCCCGTGTCAAGATAAGATTCGTGATCGGCACGCACGTAATAAGCCAAACCGCGCTTTTCGCGAACATTGATAAAAAGTCTGGAAGACATGCCGCCACCTAAAATCGTTCCCAAAACCGCCGCAATATAGCGGTCCGGATGACCGATTTTAAAGCTGCGCACGCCGACTACCAAATGGGCCTGGTCGGTTTTTTTGTAAATAACTTTTGTTTGAGGCTTTTTTTGATTTTCCGAAACCGGCACAAAACCGCCAACGGACTTGCGTGCTTTATGGCCAAAATATTTTTTAACAAGATCCAGTGCTTCCTCTCGGTCGAAATGTCCCGCCAAGGATACAACCATGTTATTGGGTACGTATCGCCTATTGATACAATCGATAAAGTCGCCTCGCTCAAGTTTTCTAATGACTTCTTTACGGCCGCCGATATCCCAACCCAAAGGCTGATCGCCCCATAAAACCTGCTCATAAACTTCACTAACCCGGCGCATCGGCGTATCCTCATAAAGATTAAGCTCTTCGATAATTACGCCTCGTTCCTTTTTAATTTCCGCCTTGTCAAATTTGGAATTCCAAAGCATGTCGGCAAGCATCTCCAAGATCAAAGGCAAATGCTCGCTTGCAGATTTTATGTGATAACCGGTGGTTTCTTTACCGGTGAAAGCATTGTAATCGGCGCCGATTTCATCGAGGGCATGGGAAATTTCGGCAGCCGTCGGTCGAGCCTTGGTACCTTTAAAAAACATGTGCTCCAGAAAGTGCGAAACGCCATTGGTTTCGCGTGTTTCATAGCGGCTGCCGGCACCGCAAAGAATAATTGCCGTTATTGACCGAAACGCCGGCAAAGGCGCCAAAATTAAGCGCAGACCATTGTCGAGTGTAATCTTCTCAAAGCCTGACATATGCGAATTTACACGAATGCGCTTATCTAGTTAAAAATATTCGCATCCATTCGTATGAAAAGAACATACTCACGTTTAATATTCTCATCACGCGAATTCATGCGAATGATTCTTAGGCTAAATCACCTATTCGCATCCATTCGTATCTCAATGTCCTCAACCTCCCAACTGTAATCATCAAAAACCGTCAGCATCGCAAATCGCGGGCCTTGAAAATTTCTTTCGGCAGCCACCGCGCCGACAGTGGTCATTTTAACAATTTGAGCCGGACTTTTAAACTCGGCAAAAAAGTGCAGGTCGCCGGAGAAAAAACCGTCCACTTTTTTCTCTTCTAATAGATCTATTAGTTTTCGAGCTTGTCGAGAAACTTCCTCTGAATCCTTGCCCATCACATGTTTGCTTTCGGGATGAAATGGCGTTTTTTGGGCAAAAACGAAGCGCAGCCTCGGCTGCGCACATTTGACATTTGACATTTGACATTTGACATTTTCAGAAGTTTGGCCATCTTGACCTATGTAACCAGACAAGGAATCATTCAATAATTTCCAAGACTCGGAATCAATACCAGAATATATATCACTATTATCTAGTATAACAAACTGTATACCTTCCCTCTCAAGAACCCGCGTCGAATCATCGAAAACTTCCCTAAAGTTAGTTAATGGATCCTCTCCCCTATTTCGACTGTCCCAAAGATCATGGTCACCGACAGTTACCAGATATTCAAGTTTTGACCTATCAAATACCTCCCTAGCCTGCCTCAACTCCTCGACAGTCCCCACATTGGTATAGTCACCAAGACCGATCACAAAATTAACTCCTTTACCTCCGGCCTGGCTCAAAGCTTTGGCCAATAGTTCATTCTCATTATGCGAATCGGCAACCAACGCCACCCTCAAGATCGGCTTTTTGACGGCTTGACTTTGAATTTTCGGTCTTTGACCTTGTTCAAACAACCTCTGTCCGCCTAAAAAATAGCCAATAGAAACGGAAAAAATTATTAGGACTGACAAAAGCAGAAATTTATTCACATCTTTTCTGGCGCGGAAACGCCGAGAAGTCTTAGAGTATTGTAAAGGGCAATTTTGGTAGCCAAAATCAAACTTAGCCGAGCCGACTCTAAATCACTACCGGCACCTAAAACCTGACAATTTTCATAGAACTTGTGGAAAGAATCGGCAAGCTCGATTGCATAGGTCGTTAGCCGATGCACTGCAAAACTGGTACTAATATCCTCGATAATCTCCGGCAGTCTGCTGATTTGCTTAATTAAATCCAGTTCATAGTTGGTAGTTAGTAGTTGGTAGTCGAACTGTGAACTGTGAACTGTGAACTGTGAACTGTCGATTTTGGCCTTCGCCAAAATCGAGGCAATCCTCGCATGCGCGTATTGCACATAATAAACCGGATTTTCCTTGGATTTTTTCTTGGCCAGTTCCAAATCAAAATCAATGTGGGTGTTGGCATCATGCATCAAAATAAAAAAACGTACCGCATCTTTTCCAACTTCTTTCAATACTTCTTCGGCTGTAATGAAAGTGCCTGATCTTTTTGACATTGCTACCGGCCTTCCGCCCCGCTTAAACCTAACCCACTGATAAAGAATTACGTGGATTTTACTCGGATCATACCCTAAAGCCGAAACCGCCGCCTTAAGTCTCGGCACATGGCCATGATGATTGGCTCCTAAAACATCAATCACCAAACTTGCTCCCTCGGCAAACTTAAGATCGTGATAGGCAATATCGTTGGCAAAGTAAGTATAGGCACCGTCTGATTTTACAACCACACATTCCCGATCGGCCAAAAATTGATCATTTGGCGCAAACCAAACTGCTCCTTCTTGTTTCTTAAGTACTCCTTTTGCCTTCAGTGCCTTCAAAACTTTTTCAGTGCTTCCAGAGATCGCAAATTCGCTCTCGGGATAAACCTTATCAAACTTAATCCCCATACTTTTGCAATCTTTAAGAATATCTTTAAAAAGTAGATCAACAGCCCTCTTACCGATTTCACTTAATCCTTGCTTGTCAACCTGTTCCAAACCCGGTTTGGAATAGGTTTGCGAGTCGGGTTTATCTTCGGATTTGGAACTTCTGATTTTTGTGGCCAGCTCGGCAACATATTGACCTTTATATTCCTGCTCCTCAAGTTTTTTGCCTTGGATAACGTTTAAAATCGACTCACCCAATTTTTGCACCTGCACGCCGACATCATTGTATAGATACTCACGAATTACTTGATATCCGCAAAACTCCAAAACAAAAGCAAGAGAGTCACCGATTGGACCTCCGCGCGCGTTACCAAAGTGAAGTGGCCCGGTAGGGTTAGCGCTGACAAATTCGACCCGGGCTTTTTGGCCTTGACCCGTGCTATTTGATCCAAATTTTGATCCGGACTTGAGTACTTCCTTTACTTGTTTTTGCCAAACCTCGTCTTTGATGAAAAAATTAATAAATCCTGGTTCTTTAACCTCTAGTTTTTCAAAGTGAGGCAAATCCTTTAAGCTATCAGCCAATTTCTTAGCAATCTCCATTGGAGACTGCTTGCTACCTCGGCTGATTTTCAATGGCAGGTTCGTCGCAAAATCCCCAAATTTCGGACCAACTGTCCTCGCCACCTCCACCTTTAAGGATTCAGTCCCTAACTTGCGAGTAGCTTTTTCTAAATCCCTTTTTATTTGATTTCTCAACATTCTGATGTATAGTGTACAGTGCTAACTTAAAAGTGTACAGTCTTTGTTAAAAGAGATGGCCACAGAAAGACCCGAAACCCGGCCTGATTTTTGGCCGTTTGAAGAACCGCTGGATTCACGATTAGCTATTCAGAAAGCTCAACAATTTCACGCAACCGGCAAAAGCTGGCCTCATGCTATTACTAAATCATTATTACTTGTCAGAGCTCATCCAACGGTTTCTCGAATCAGAACTTCCGATCAAGACTATAACAAACGATTAGTCAGCTTAGTCAGCTATGAAGGTTTGCTCTGGAATATTGAACGGACAGAAGAGATCATTGCTGAAGGAATCAAACCGCCAAGCGAAGAAGCTCTTCAGGTTTTTGAACAAATGCCCCCAGTCAAACAAGCTGAAATTATGATTCACGAAGCACAAGTCCAACAAGAAAGACAAAAACTTCTCTCAGAAGATAACACTGCAATTACCCTTTTGGAACATATCGTCTGGCATACACTTCAGGAAACAGCCAAAAGTTCGCCAAGGATCAGAAAACTAATAGAAGATGGCACAATCCAAAAACCAGATGATCTGACAAAAACCACTGCCCAAAGAGCTCTCAATAATCAACTTCTCGGCTATGCTCTTGCACTTGATGATTACAAAACGATTTTCAACCTTATTTCTTCTCCGTCTCAATTCCAAAAGACCTGCCATCCGTCTTCACCTCAATGATGCCATTTATATCATTACGATATATTTTTACTGCTTTTGATGTAAGCAAATCGAGCACTTCTTTATGCGGGTGGCCAAAACTATTTTTGCCAACTTGAATCAGCGCAACTTGAGGCCTAGCCTCATCCAAAATTTTCTCGCTCGTTCCCGTCCTTGATCCATGATGCGATATTTTAAGCAGCTGACACTGTCTGTTAATCAGTGTTTCCAAAATTTCTTTGGGTATATCACCGGTCAAATAAGCACAAAATCCGCCATAATCCAACCGCAAAACCACCGAACTCTCATTCAACTCCGAAAGCCCAGCCAACTGCCAAAGTTCCAATTTCTCCTCCGTCGGCCACAATACATCAAACTCAATCCGGTCAGCCTTTAACTGATCCCCAGCTTTAGGTGTATAGATTTTTGCTCCTTCATTCTCAAGGGCTTTCTGCCACTCGTCAAAAAGCTCGGTTTCGTTTTTAACCTGCGTAGTTGCGATCATCTTTACTTTATATCGGGATAAAACCGAAAGTAATCCTTCCATATGGTCTTTTTGCGGATGCGTCGAAACCATCATCTCAATGGTTCTGTCCCAAAAAGGCATCTTCTGGCCTAGACAGTCGACAATTTTAGTCCCAGGCCCACCGTCAACCACAATGTCTTTGCCGCCAGGTGTAATCAAAAGCATACCGTCACCTTGCCCGACATCGCAAAAAACAAGCCTTAATTTGCCAACACTTACGGTCTGGATGATTACCAAAAGTCCAAGCGCGGCAAGAATCAGGGCAAAAGTTAATAAGATTTTGTCTTTCTGATCCAACATTTTCAATTTTTAATTTTAAATTTTAAATCAAATCTAAATGTTTCAATTTTGAAAAATTAAATCATTGAAAATTCAATAAAAAATTGTAAATTAAAAATTAGATCCTCTTGATCTCCTCGTCCATACAAACATAAATACAAGAAGCAATAAATAGAATCCAACTACGACCACCAAACTCCCTTTTCCCAAATTCACCTGCCCCATTGGCAGTTTGGCAAAGATCTCAACGACTTTGACAAAATAGAAGGCCGGCACATAAGCAAAATAAGCCAAAATCTGCGCCAAAGGCATCAAAAATAAGCTCGATCCGGCCACCAAAAATCCCAAAATCATCACCGGGAAAACTGCCTCAACCACCAAAATATTAGCCAGGGGCGCCACCAGTGAAACCCGACCGAAATAATAAAGAATAATTGGCGCCGTAAAAAGATAGGCGGAAACAGCAATCGCCGCATTGTTAATAAGAAGAGTACCAAGGGTACCACGAGTATCACGGGCTCCTGACGTAGTGCGCGGCGAGGATGCTTTCGAACGAGCGACCACTCTATTGGCCGAAGGCCAAGGACCTTCGGTGGACCGCAGGGACATTTGATCGCTAGCGAGAAAGCGTCCGAGCAAAAGCGCACTAATATACTTTCCCAACGTCATAATCCCCAATGTCGCCGCAAATGTTAACTGAAAAGAAATCTCCCCAATCGCCTGCGGCCAGATAAAAATTATTAGGAAGGCCGCCAAGAGAAGATTCCAGATCGGCAAACTCTCTCGTCCAAAGTAAACAGCCAAAGTCGATGCCAATACCATCAAAGTCGCTCGCACAACAGGCGGCTCAAAACCGGTTAAAAGCGCATAAAGCAAAGAAACAACAAGCGCCAAAAACAAACTTAATCTTTTGCCCAAATATTTGCCAAGCGTCAGAAAAACACCGGCTACAATCATCAAATTTTGGCCGGAAACCACCACCACGTGGATGGTCCCGGTTTTGGTAAGTTGGTCGCGAAATTGCCTATCAATATCGTCAACCCCTAAAACCGTACCAACAACCAGCGTTGCCTCCCGCGAAGGCAAAAGTGAAACCATATTTTGGAAAATTTTATTTCGCAGTAAAGCTGAATAACTGCCTAATCCTTGGCTGTGACCGATCTTTCTCACTTGGCCATCAAACATCCGGCCCTGACTGTCAAATTCTCCTACCACTTCTATCTGATCACCCACTTTATAGCGTGGATAAAGACTGATGTAAACTTGACCGTCACCGATTTCCAAAACCTGGCTTGCGTTGTAAATTCTCGGCTCTTTTTTAACAGTCGCGCTTATTTTAATCTGTTTGTTCTTGGGTATTATTGTTTTCGGCGCTTGCCAAACAATCCGCAAGTCAACCGCCAGAGCCAGAAGAATAATGGCAAGGGAATAAAGAAGAAGTCGCAAGTTCATAAACTTCAAACTCCAAACTCAAAATTCCAAGTTAAATTGGAGTTTGGAATTTGGTAATTGGTCATTGCATTAGTAAGTTATTAAATCTTTTATTTTTTCGTAAGTTGACATATTGACCACTTTTTTGGTCAAAAGGTCGCGAGAATCGCTGTAAGGGCGTGAGGCGATAATTTTTTGGGTGGTTACCGGCCCGATACCTGGCAACTTATCAAGTTCCGACGCTGAGGCCGTATTGATATTAACTAACTGGCTTACTGATCCACCGACACTTTGCTTGCCCGCCAAAGCCTTGGCGTCGGCGGGACTTACCGATTCACCGACTGCCGGTATATGCACTTTTTGGCCGTCTGAAACTTTGGCTGCAAGATTAATCTTGGCAGAGTCGGCCTGTGAGCTTAAGCCTCCGGCTGCTGCAATTGCGTCATTAACCCTGGCCTTCGCCTTCAGTTTATAAACCCCGGACCTGGCAACCGCACCGTCTACATGGACAGTAATTTCACCAGCTGCCAAGTCGCTAGTCGCGGGAATAATCTGAATATCTTGGCTTTTCCCACCTTTGAATAAAAATAATCCAGCGCCCAAAGCCATCAGAAAAAGCCCCAAAAAGAAAAAGGCTAAAACAGCTAATTGGAGTTTTTGATTCCCTAAAGAGAGAGTTTGATCCTCTTTTTCAAAATCGCCTGCCGGTAAGTTTTGAGCCATCTCTTATAAACACCAATTAAATCATGGGCTCCTCTTTTGGTCAATTCATGATTAACAACACCGCCGTGATGCGGGAATTTAAACAACCGCTTGTTGGTTGAGGAAAATCCATGGGCATAGTGGCAAAGCTCGTGGGTAATTGTATATTCGACGACTTTAGAGGGAATCGTCTCTTTTGCAAACATTGAAGTGATGGTAATGATACTTTTTTGAGGCTGCTTTCTGACTAAACTCGAAACTTTAAACTTTAAACCAGAAACTCTGAATTTTTGTTTACTGTTTATTGTTTCCTGTTTCTTGTTTCGATAAAGCTTTATCGATCCAAAACGGTATTTGGCCTCTCTGCCAAATTTAATTTCTATTGGACTCGTGATCGTCAAATCGGCAAAATATTTTGTAAGCAAAAAATCAAGTTGCTTTTGAAGCCATTGGTGATTGCGGAGCATCAATCTTAAAAAATTCCGCCAAAAAAGTTCTTGAAAGTCTCAAGGATACTTTCCTCTTGCCCAAGATTATTCACCTCGCCAACCAAATCAGCTGGCGGTGGAAGTGGTGGATTGGCCTGATCCGACTTGACCCCATAAATATACGGTGGTGGAATCGGTGGAATTGGTGGTTCATTAATCTTCGGTGAAGCAACTACAGGTGATGGCAATACTCGCGAGGGGAAAGAGACATTGGGTGATGCTTGCGGCTGAGGTTGCGTTTGCGTTCCTGATTCTGGGGGCTGCTGCCCTTCTTGCGATTTTGGCTGAAGCTCAAGCAACCTACCAGGCACATAATCAAGCGAGCGTCCCGGCTCCGGTTCGGACTGGCGAGCTAGGCCAAGATACCGCAAAATTCTCTGCTTGCCCGGTATTACGCCTACGTTAATAAGCGCAATAATGATGATTAAAATTACGAAATGAGGCAACAAACCCTTAATTCGATCAATCACACTTCCAGCTTAGCAAGCATTGAAGTGTAAAATCAAGAGCAAGACTTTTTTATCCCTAATCTCTTAACTCTAGCCCCTTAACTCTAAACTCTATATTTTACATCTTATAGGCCAAAATGTTAGAATGTCTAAAGATGCCCGAAGCAAAAGATAGTCTCGATCTGCCCGTTGAAAAACAAATGACCGAACGCCGACAAGAATTAAAGGCTGCAGAAACCTCACTTCTTCAAAAAAAAGTCTGGGGCAAGATTCGACAACTTGCCCGATTCGGAGTGCCGGCGATTACCCTCCTTTCAGTTCTTACCTCCGCCTGTTCCGATGCCGAGCAAAAAATCTCAACTCCCACTCCCCAAGTTCACCAACCTGTCGCTGCAGAAACTGCCACAGTCATACCCTCAACCGAAACGCCACTTCTCACGCCAAAAGAGTCACCCGCCCCTGTTGAAACACCAACAATCAAAGAATTACCGGCAGCCAACTGGCAGATACTCACCGATCCCCAAATCGAAGGAACCATTTCTGAATATCCCTTTAACCGGACTGTTGAGCAAGACTTGGCGATTATCAATGCTGCTTTGACTGAAGTACCAAAAATTGGGGAAGTGAAAATAATTTTAACTGATTCAGATAGACCAAGCTTCAATAATGAACCGGAAATTCCCGAAATCTACATATCCAGAAAAACCTTTCCAGACTACATGAGAGCCCAATTATTTCATGAAGCATTTCATCTCTGGGATCCTGAAGCCAATTACCAACAATTGCCAAAAGTTTTAAGTGAAGCTGATTTGGCAAAGTTAAAAGAGTTAAGGGAACAAATCTTAAACGATCCAGCTTTCAAGCCTAACGTACCTTATATGGAGCAAATTTTTACCGGGGAAAAAGCCTCTGTGACTTGGAATTTTTCAAAGACCTATACTAATAATCAACTTGCCGAACTCGTCACAATTAACCCTGACATTTTTTGGCTAGTCCAAGGTCCTTCGGTTGATAATACCCGCTCGCATTTTCTATTTGAACCGTTTTTGCAAAACAGCCTCGACATGATCAAAACCTATGCCCAAGAACCCGGTCTTGCTGAATATGACTCTCTTAAAGGTTTTATGGCTGTCAATCAACCTCGACTTGATGCCTTATCAGAACAAGATCCGATTATCGCTAAAGCTTTGGAAATTTTAAGAACAAAACAAGAGCTATTTACTTTTAAAAACCTGCTATGGACTGGCGGACGACTTAGCAACTTTCAAATTGGCGGCAAATACACCGCTGATTGGTGGAACTCCCTGCCCTATCTAGTAAATGGGGTTCTCTCAGAAGGTATTATGACCGAAGATCCCCAAGTAACCTCCCTTTTTGGTGATCAAGCAAGACAACTCAGAGTTGATCTTGAAAACCTAAAAGAGGCCAGCGAAATGGAGCGTTTCGCCGAACTTGGTAATGCAACATTAATCTACAATGTCCAAACTCCATTCACTCTTTATCTTGATAAATTAAAGAGCATTGCAGCCAGTCGGTAGAATATCCTCTCGCGTAAGACTGGGGGCAACCACTTTGGAGGCCACAAAAGAAATTCTAAGCAAGCAAAGGTCCCCTGGCTCAAAACCTTGGTTCAGAAACCAGGTTTCAGCTTTTTTCTTGAAATCTTTAAATGGCCCGGTTTTAATTGTCACAATGTATTCGTCATTGGAAATTAAGTAATCTACTCGAAAGTCTTTATAGTCTGAAGTTAAATCTCCTTCTTTTTTATCGGTTTTGGTAATCAGCTTTTTAATCGCCTCAACTCTTTGGGCAGGCGCCGGTGTGGACGAAGGTTGTCGAAAAACAGGAGGTTTGTATCGAAGTAGAAAAAGGACAACAACTCCTACTATTGCTAGCACCAAAACAAGCGTAACCGTAAGATAAAATCTGTTACTCAATCCTTTAATCATGGCCAATCTGAAACGAAATTTATCCATTCTCTACTTAAATTTCCATCGGTGCAAGCTGGCCATTCGGTCTGAGAGGCACCCTCAACAGTCAAGCGCCAATTTGTGTGATCTACCTGAATTAAACCATTATAAATGTTTTGTCTTGGGGAATTGGGGCCCAACCGCGCCTTGTTTGAGTTTATCCAAGTATTTGGAAGGTATTGGTAAAGACCGTAAAAATAGATATATTTTCCACTACCCGACGGATACTCTTGCGAGCCAACATTTCCCGAATCCCAGGTGCTCTCACAACCAGCTAGACCCCATAGGAACTTTTGGATAGAATCTGGACCGTGGTTACGGATGTTAAATGTTATGTCGGGAACTACCGATTTAATATAATTTTTGATTTCATCTTTAGTTCCAACTTGGGGACCAAAAATGCCGCCTTTGCCGCCGCCTGGCCCTTTGCATTTGGAAATAACAAAAGGCGGACCGGGGAAATGATCTAAGCCATTCCAAATTCGCCAATAGTAAGTTTTGTCTGGATCAAGAGTAATCGCTGGGTCAAAACCGGCAGGGGCTCCCGTTTGGGTAAGATTATCAACATTCTTCTTGGAGTAACCGCCGGCAGGAAAGCTCGAGTTTGTCGATAAATCAGCCCACCAGCCATAGGCACTATTTTCCCATTTCAAAGTCACGGTATATGGGCTGTCAGAACAATTGGGCTTATCAACAACAGCAAGGTTTATTGGCTCTCTTTTAACCGTGAGAGTCGTGGTTGCTTGACGGCAAGGATCCACACCTGGATATTGGCAAACTTTAATTATCACTGAATAACGACCAGTCGGCGTCGTAGGCTCTGTTTGTAAGCCTAAGCCGACGACTGTCTGTGGTGGGCCAATATTACTTGATCCTCCATTATCATAACCGACATGAATTGTCGATTGACCGGGCAAAGTCAGCCCTTGGCGGGGATCAAGGGTTAATAAATCTACCCAACCATTTAAATAACTAACATCAATAGTGTAAGCGGCCAAACCACCGGGCTCGACAGCAACCTCATCTTCACGAATATCAATGCCAAAATTAGGCAATACTGGCGTTGGTATCGGTGTTGGTGAAACTGCCAGATAACGGAACTGGGCTGCAGTTCTTGAGAACTCAAATTGGTTGCAATCATTCGTAACTGATGCTCGCCAGTAGTAGTATTTACCTGGCTCCAGTCCGGTATTGGGCGCCGGCCTTCCTCCAGCCAAGTCTGTACTCCAAGAATCTGGCCAAAGTGTTCCTCCTGCGTTTAGGTAAGGCCCCGTGTACCACCACCAGTCGCCGTTACCATCAAACGGTTTTTCGGAGAGATCGACATAATATTTATAATCGCTCCCGGCAAGCTTGAACCAGTCAAAGAAAGGTTTAGCCGTGTTTATATCGCCTATTGGACTAATCACATCTGGATGATTTAATGGAGCACAAAATGGACTGGGTGTCGGTGTGGCCACCGCACAAGTGGGAACGGTCACTGAGACTGGCCCATAAACCCATTGGTAGGGCACTCCCCAATAAAGTCGCCATTTATAGCTTGAGCCTGGCAAAGGAGCGTAATTATCAGATAAGGGATTGTTGGCACTCCAGGAAAAAGTCCCGGGATCACCACTAGTCAAGGGTATCTGCTTGTTATGATAACGGCCAGGCGTCCAATCCCGGTCTCCTGTGTCGGTAATGTCAATCCACAATTCGCCATAGCCTGAACCTTTGGTCCAATTAAAGGTTACCCAAGGAGCAGCACCATAGCAACCAGTCTCAGCTCCTACAGGTGTTGGCGCCGTAATCGCCGGTGTCGGCGTTGGGGTAACCGCACCACAGGAGAGAGTCGTCACATCGGCAGCACCAGCAAAGAGATTCTCCACTCCATACCAAAGTCGCCAGCGGTAGGTAGTATTAGGTGCCGGAGCCAAGTAATCAGAAAGCAGACTATCAAGACTCCACGTAAAAGAAGTAGCTGTAACTGGCAGTTCTTTTGAGCGATAAAACTGCCAGTCTGTGTCATCGGCTCTAGTCACATCTAGTCTTAAAGCTGTGAAGTTAGCACCTTGATTCCAACGGAAGATTATATATGGAGAAATGCCAGTATTACAACCGACTTCAGTGCTTAAGTTAGACGGTGGAACAAGTGTCGGCGTTGGTGAGGCAACTGCGCAAGTTGGCACGTCAAATGTCTGGGCTGCCGGAAAAACCCATATACCGGATAGGTCGTAAAACAGCCGCCAGCGGTAGCTGGCGCCTGCGGTTGGTGCGTAATTATCCGAAAGTGGCACGTTGGCCGTCCAGGAGAAGG
>Ga0209542_10004243_pt1 | contig 29654 bp, 36 predicted proteins | sample RifCSPhighO2_01_FD_184028 | JGI IMG/M metagenome (GOLD analysis project Ga0209542, IMG submission 184028) | Soil microbial communities from Rifle, Colorado - Rifle CSP2_plank highO2_0.1 (SPAdes) (version 2) | ecosystem: Environmental > Terrestrial > Deep subsurface > Rock core/Sediment ... | reverse complement strand
CTCCTTTGGCACAATGAATGTCTCTCCGAATATCCTGTTGAATTTCTCAGCAGTATCTCTGGTGATTTCCAAATGCTGTTTTTGGTCGGCGCCCACGGGGACGATATCAGCGTCCTGTATGAGAATGTCAGCCGCCATAAGCATCGGATAATCAAATACGCCGATGTTTATCTCTTTATTCTTGGCCTCTGCGTCCTTAAAAGCGTGCGCGCGCATGAGATACGGCACTGTGGTAATACAGTTGAATACCCAGGCGAGCTCCGCTACTTGGGGCACGTCGGACTGCTTATAAATGCAGGTAACTTTAGGATCAATACCAACTGCTAAATAATCCAGTGCGACGTCAATTATATTTTCATTAAGTTCTTTGGGATTCTGAAGCGATGTTAGCGCGTGCAAATCGGCGATAAAAATAAAACTCTTGTATTCATTCTGAAGTTCCACGAACTGGCTCATAGCGCCGAAGTAATTGCCTATATGAGGTCTGCCTGTCGGCTTGACGCCTGAAACCAGTACTAAATTATTCCTATTCATAAGGATTATGATAGCAAAATTCAGGAATTAAGAATAATGGATAAAGAATAAGGAATAAACCATTATTTTGCATGAGATTGATTTATGTGCTGGGTTCTTTTCGTTTTCTCTATACTAGTGTTTTGCAAAACACTAGTATAGGAGAGTTCTGAAATTTCCTTAATTTTACCAATTTCCATAATCTTTCCATTTTCCACATTGGTATAATAAATAACGATCGTTATTTATTATACCAACTGATTTTTGTTAAAGTTAAAAGTTAATTAGAATAACTTTTACTTTGTAAAACCTAAACGGGCGAGAAGCTGATACCTGACGGCTATTTCGCTGGCAACTCCACAAAGAAAGTTGATCCCCTACCGTTTCCTTCAGATTCTACCCAGATGCGGCCTTTATGGGCTTCTATCATTTGCTTGGCCACATAAAGGCCGAGACCCGTACCCGTAACGTCAGTTTTATGGGCATCTTTGGTTCTTGTGAACTTTGAAAACAGTTTTGAAATATCCTCTCTCTCTATTCCTATTCCCGTGTCTTTGGTGGTGATAAGAATCTTTCCGCCAACTATTTTTACCTTTACTTCGATGCTTCCTTGGGATGTATATTTCACCGAATTGTCTATCAGATTACCTATAACCTGCTTTATCTTACCTCTGTCGGCATTTACCATATAATCTCCTTCTTCAGCTGAAATATTAAGCGTAAGGCCTTTTTCTTCTATGTTTGGCTTCAGTTCTTCTGCCGCTTCAAATACGAGCTGTTTTAAATCAAAATCAGTCAAATCGTACTTCATTCTTCCCTGCTCTATCCGTGAAATATCCAAGAATTCATTGACAATTTTTACCAAGCTGGCGGACGATTTTGACATCGTGCCGATCGCTTCTTTAATTCCCGAAGACATCTCTCCGTAATCTCCCTGCTCCAGCATCGTGGCGTATCCGTGAATCGCTGTAAGCGGCGAGCGTATTTGATGCGAAGCAAATGAGAGAAATTCCGATTTGAGCTGGTCCAATTCCCGCAATTTGGCATTGGCTTTTTCCAAATCAAGCGCTAGTTTTTCTATTTTCTCTCTCTGTTCTACTTCCCTTTTGACACTTCTCACCAAAGCTACTCCTGCGATTAGTATAAATACCAGAGTGATAACTACGATTATTCTCAACTGTTCAAAAGTTCTCACCAGAAGCAGAGCACCCATTGATATCCAAGTGGCCACGACTAGAGCCTGCGCCCCTACCAATTTCAAATTAAGTAGCTTGAATTCCACTATTAAGTAGACCAGAAAGGCCGAAAATGCCGGCATTCCAAAGAAACCGTATTGGGCCAGATTCCAATTACCTGTATAACTGCCTATGATATTGCCCCAAATAAACGCGAAAAGAAAAAGCATAATACCCGTTCCGAGTAGTGCCGCCTTTCTTTTTTCCGTCCTCTCTTTAGCCAGATGGTATTTTACCAGAGAGTATCCGATAATAACGGCAGCAAAAAGAATCTCCAGCGCATAACTTACATAAAGCGCAATCGGCCCTTCCACGGCATCGCAGTAAGATAGGTCTATGCCGATTAGGTTGTAGCTTGTTGGTATAAGAATAATAAAGGGCGCTAAAATTATTCCGGTTATCAACTTATATCTAAACGGGGCATCTTTTTTGTTTAGTACCAGATAAATCAGATAAAGCGAGAAAGCGAAAACCAGTACTTCCACCATAACCTGTATTGACCACAAAAATAGAACTATGTCGCTTCTATTTGTTGCCCAAATGAGAACATCTATCAGAGCGTAGAATGAAAAAAGCGTAAGAATTATTACCAATATGCTGGATGCTAGATTTGTCCTGTGTCTGTATATAAATCCTCCCAGCAGAGCTGATATAACGATTACCGGAAAATGGGAATAATAGAGAAGTTGTGGAACATTACTGGAAAAAAGCAGGAAAGACGGAGATTCCCAAGGGCATAAAATGTTTTCAATCATAATCTATACTTTTTATTTTTTGTCTATAAAAGTTCCGGCTCTACATTTTCGTCCGGCGATTGCTGCATTATCTCCGACTCCGAAACATCAGGGGCGAAAAAGCTTGAGTCTGTGGATTCGTTGATATATATTTCTTCTTCAGTTTCTTCCTCGCTTATTACTTTTTCATAATCCCGCAGGATTATTGCGCGTATATATGTAGCCACTACGGCTAGTACTATCAACATAATTAAAACAACAAAAAAATAAGTAGTTTTTTTATCCATTGTTCCTTGAATAGATTCTCATCTAAATTATATCATAGACTATAACTTCCAACATAAATAATTATGAATTGGTTTTTCATTGCGATACTTGCCCCTATATTATATTCTGCCGGGAATTATGTTGACAAAATAATACTCAACAAACACTTTAAGGGCAGTGGTGTTGGAACTATAGTAATTTTCTCCTGCTTTCTCGGGGCGCTAACAATACCGATTATTTTCTTTATAGAGCCAGCGGTTTTTGCTATTCCGACAATCAAGACTTTTATTATGATGCTAAACGGCGGACTTACCGTCTTGGCCGTCATTTTCTACCTCTACGCAATTGACGAAGATGAGATTTCCGTTGTAGTGCCTATTTTACAGATGACGCCGGTTTTCGGTTTCTTTATAAGTTTTTTCCTTTTGGGAGAAACCCTGACTTTTTTTCAAATAATTGGTTCCGCTATAATTATCATCGGCGCTACGATTATCTCTATAGATATAAGTTACGACGGCAATCTAGGTTTTAAGAAAAGAATGCTGACACTGGCTTCGGCGTCGGCATTTGTGTTTGCGTTAAATGGAACTATCTTTAAATACTTTGCTTTGGATTTTGGTTATTGGCAGACTGAATTTTGGGAATATGTCGGAATCGCAATAGTCGGGTTTTTGATTTTTATTTTTGTAAAGCAATACCGCTACAACTTTGTCTCCGCTATAAAAAATAATCGTTATTCAATTATAGGCTTAAACTTTCTGGCAGAAATAATTATGGTCAGTGGAGATTTGATTGTTAACTTCGCGACTCTACTGGCGCCAGTTGCTTTAGTTTATGTTGTGAATTCTTTCCAGCCGGTCTTTGTATATATTTACGGTCTTTTGTTTACACTTTTCTTGCCAAAGATAATCAAAGAATCTGTATCAAAAAAGCAATTGATACAAAAAACTCTGACGATATGCATGATGGTTGTTGGGAGCGTCCTTCTTTATGCAAATTTCTAGTATTTATTTTCCGTGGGATATTTCGTGCCTCTTTTTATAAAATTGGTTTCTATGTCTTTCAAACCAAATTTTTCTGTAAAGTATTCGCCGATAAACTTCGTATTCATCCCGTTTTTACAGGTATAAACATCGGCGCTTACAAATCCCCTTTTGGGGAAAGTGTGAATGCTTATATGGCTTTCCGCTATGACTACAAAACCACTCCATCCTCCCGGGTCTTTCTCATCATTCTCTAGAGCCAGATAAACAACCGGCTCGCCAAGTTTTTTCATTCCAAGTTTCTCTGGAAGTTCATTGAGACAATTCAGCACTAAAGCTTCGTCATTTAGTTTACCTTCATCTCCTCCGTATCCATCAAGAGTGAAGTGCTCTCCGAAATTTATCGTTTGCATAGGAATCTATTATACATAGTTTTTACTTGTCTTGTGAATAAAAACCACCCCCCAACCGTCAACTGACGGTTGGGGGGTGATGACTCCCCCACTTCCACCACGGGATAAGGAAACGAGCCTTGTAGATACGACGAGTCGGGTGTTTTGGGTCAGGGCCTTCGTGTTTGGGCGGCTGGTCCGACAGTCTGATGTTATTCGGCCTGAAGTGCTCAATCAGAATCTCCATGAGACCAGGGCTGAGAGGAGTCTGTGCCCGGATATCTATCAGGAGTGGAAATTCCCATTCAGATTCCGTGCTGTCGAAATCTCTCCTCACAACGACGAGATCACCCGACGTCTCACGGCCTTCAGCATCAAACACAGTGAATTCGTGTTTGAAAATGATTCCGCACTCCATTTCCGCGGCTGTCAGTTGTGTTGACATCAGGTCACCTCCTTTTTCGGCAAGCTATCCAGATACTCCCGGATACGCCTGCTTCCCATGATCCATTCGCTCGGACCAACACAAAGCTGGGGAGCGACTCCTTCCACCTGATCTAGATACACAGAATGACCCACCCTTTCCTGGATGAGACGGAGTAGTTCCTTCGCTCTCTCGTCTTCGGGCGAACACGCGAAAACTACTACATCAGAACCCGCCTTACTCATCTTGCCTCCTCGGCACGTGGTTGAGAACAAAATCCAAGTAAAATATTACAACATCTTGCTTTTTTGTAAAGTCATCCTTTTCCCAACTACAACATTCTCACATTCTTAAGAATGTGAGAATGTTTTTAAGGTGAAGATTACCAATTTTTACAGCATTCAAGAATTTTTTGGAACCAGTTTTTTGTATTCTTGTTTCTAAAAATAAAGATTAGAAAAAAAACCAACCAAATACCGACAATCAGCAAAACCGCAGGAGCAGTCGCTTCCCTTCTAAAAACAAAATCAATCAATAGCAATGCGGTTATGAAATATGGAAATTTGAAAAAACTGAATTTATTCGGTGAAACACGACTAAGATAATACATTAGCCCGACAGCGCTTCCGCCCATAAGGATTGCCAAGACAATCGGGTTATCAAAGATAATTCTCTTGCTGAAATAGTCGGCTAGTCCGACAACCCACGACGCGGACACGGCAAAACAAAGCGCGCATATCTTGAAGCTGGTTATTTGCCGCACCACCAAAGCTATTGCAAAAAGTCCTATAAGGATAAGCAGTATGGGTATCATTAAGATAAAATCTCAATTATTACCGAAACGATAATAAGTAATGCCAAGACAATGGATATTCCCTGATATGGAACTGTGCGACCGCTCCTAGTCTTCGTAACGAAACGGCTGATAAACGGAGCGACGAACATTATAAAAGCGCCCAGTATTGAACCCGCTAGAAACAGGTTAACAGTGTAGGTATTGTGCAGAAGTGTTCCGTATTCACCGATAATTGACACATAAAGGGGGCCGTAATCTTTTACAAGCGGCATGATGGGAATAATTGTTCCCAAGAAAATAACGACAACAAGGATAATGTACTGATACGGAATATATTTTTTCTTCGGCATCTTGCCTATCCACAAACCAAGAGCTAAAGCAAAAGCCCCTATCATAACGCCTACAACCAGCGACGATATACCCAAAGACGCCGCCAAAACTGCCAGAGCGCCAGCTCCAACTGTGCAAAGCGGGCAGTGGGCCAAAGCGATTTTCGGAATCAGTGTAAGAATTGACGCTGCTAAAAGTAATGATTTCTTCATAAGATTTTTTGATTTTATATATTGCATCCGCTTTGCTGGCGCGGTGAAGCCGCCGCGCTTCCGGCATCAACACTACAGCCACCTCCCCCATTTTGTTGCGGCGCAACAACTTGCGAGGCAATCCTTGCATATCCGGAAGCGCTGGAATAACTGGCCCCGAGCATCTCCCGCGGATTTACATCTTCCCAATCCACGCCTTTGTCTTTCATGTAAGTTGCTATGGTTAGGTAGGTGTCTGGGAACCAGTAGGAATTTACGGCAAGAGCGGCATTCCACATTTCCTGCTCACTTGTGTCTTGACTAGCCATTAGCTCCAAAAGCCCGAGCATGGCCATACCGTGATTACAATCCGGAAAATGGGTTGAATTACCGCAGCACGGCCGGTATATACCGCTTGCTACTTTTTCTACCAATGATTGTTGTTCCGAAGTCAGATTGAAGAATAAATGACGGCTGTAGTGATCCATTGGGTTGCCTTCCGCAATTGTCCACCCGCCAGTTGAGGCAAAATTTTGCGCTCCGCCGTATGCCTTGTCCGTCATCTCGCCGGAATCCAAAATGGGATTTTTGCTGGCAAGGCCAAGCGCCCAAAGCAAATTAAGCAAGTAGCCGGCATTATCCTTCGTGATTCTTAACTTGTCATTATTTTGTCCAAAGAGCAGGTCGTTATATTCGTCAGTAAATGCGCTTCGCTCTGCGTATATGGCCTTAAATTTGTCAGCATCTATTGCACCCACACTGGCAAGCTTTGCGCCAAGGTCGCCCCACGTTACAGGCAAAACGACGCCCAGAGACGGCAAGACTTTCTCTTCCAGTTTGGACACAGGTGATTCTTCTGATTTAACAGCGAAGCTGCCTTTTTGGACATTAGCTTTATACATCCACCCTCCAGCGATAATAATTGCCCCAAGTAAAATACTTGCCGGTAAAATGTAGTCTTTCTTGAATTCCGAAATTTTGCTGTTTTCCTCCATAATTATCAGAGAGTAACTTCTGCTTTAATTTCAAGCTGTAGTGCCCCGCCTTTTTCATCAACAAGATAAACGTATCTTTCAGCCACACCCACTCCTTCAGGACCATGCGCTGCCGGGTCAAAGACCACCTCAATCACTCTTTTTTCGCCTGTCTTTATAATCTCGTTTGCCTTTGGCACTGTGTTACCGTGTCCAGGCATGCCAAACGGCCCTCTCTTATCCTCACCATTTACGATGTATGCGTTGGTACACATGCAAGAGGTAACCACGCTGTCCACCCTCACATCGTTAGCAGTGTCATTTGAAACAGTAAAAAGTCTCTTTACTACCCCGTCTTTCATGGATATGAGACCAAAGTCATATTTTGTTTCACCGGCATTAAGAAGACTGCCTGATTTAATCTGATTGTCTACCGGCAAGACGGCGGTTTTGTTACCCTTGCCGAAATAAAGAAGACTAAGGAAAACAAGAATCAATACTATTGTGATAATTAAATTTTTTTTCATATTTTTATTTTGACCAAGCCGTATACCAGCTTCGCATCATTTCAATTTCTCTAGATTGTGAATTAATAATATTATCAGCGAGTGTTTTCATTTCGGGACGGTTTGTACTCGCAGCAAGCATCCGCGCCATCATGATTGCCATTTCATGATGAGGAATCATTTGTTCAATAAATTCAAGATCAAAATCTTTTGCAGACTTGAGCGCGTCAAGATCCCCTCCTACCCCTATTATCTGCATCCCTATATTTCCATGACCCATCATTCCTCCCATATTAGAGATGTTACTCGGAACCCCGCCAAACCAGCTCTTGTACCATGTTCTCATCTGCTCATTCTCACTCTTTTGCGCTTCAATAATTCCCTGCGCAAGCGACTTTATTTCCAGACTTGTGGCTTCTTCTAGAGCAAGTTCTGCCATGGCGATTGCTCCTTCATGATGAGGAATCATTTCTTCAATAAAGTGTCTATCAATATTTTGACTCATTACACTGTATGAACCCCTCGGGCCACTTTGTGTAAATGAAAGCCATGGCGCAAAGATAAGACCAAGAATAAAACCCGCTATTAATCCCAAACCGATGTGCTTTATTGTGCTATTCATATTTTTTATTTCTTTATTGAATTAAATAACCTTACAAACAACCCAATCGCCAAAAACGCAATGACATTCCAAATAATAAGACCTGAAATAAAGGCTCCAAAGGTAAGAATATTTTCTCCTGTATTAATATCTACATGAAGTCCATATCTCATAAATCCGGAACGAATACCGGGCATTAGCGCTACCCCCGCAAAACAGACTGCATAGACGATGCTTACCCAGACTGCTCCTACTCTTAAAAGATGTTTTGTATTTATCATGTTTTTGTTTGCCCGTTAATCCCATGCTAGGGAATTTCTCGGGCTATTACCTAATTAACTATTAAAACTTTGTAACACCCGCGCGGTTTCTAATGATTTCTTTTTCAAAAGTACCGCATTGAGGGCCACAATGATTGTGCTTACCGACATAAGCACAGCTGCGACAGCAGGCTCAAGAATAATACCCTTGAAAGCAAGTGCGCCAGCGGCCAACGGTAATGCAAAAATATTGTAGCCAGCCGCCCACCAAAGATTTTGAATCATTTTAGAATATGTCATTTGAGACAAGCGTATTATTTTCACAATATCCCTCGGATCATTGCGAACGAGGATAATTCCCGCTGATTCAATGGCTACATTTGTGCCAGCGCCGATAGCAATGCCAAGATCCGCTTGAGATAGTGCCGGCGCATCGTTGATGCCGTCACCGACCATTGCTACCCTCTGCTTGCGATTCTGGAGCTCTTTTACCTTTTCTGATTTCTCTTGAGGCAATACTCGGGCAAAGTATTCATCAATGCCAAGTTCGTTACTTACCCATTTCGCCACATCTTCAGAATCTCCCGTAATCATTGCAGACCCAACACCCATTTCTTTAAGTGATTGAATCGCTTCGCGAGACTCCTCTCTAATAATATCAGCTAGTGTAATCGCCCCCAAAAGTGTTTTGTCTTTAAGGATAAAAATTATTGTTTGCCCTTTTTCTCCAGCATCTTCCACTTGTTTTGAAAGTTCATTAGGAATATTGACTTTAGCACTTTCAAGAAGCGCCGGTCCCCCAACCATAATCTCTTTTTCTTCCACATAGGCTTTTACACCCTTGCCCTTTAATGCTTCAAACCTCTTCGGCTCCTTAAATGAAAGCCCGCGCTCCTTTGCTTTGGCAACTACAGCTTTCGCGATCGGATGTTCAGACAATGCGTCAAGAGAGGCGGCAAACATCAGCACTTCATCTTTTGTGTTGTTGCCTATTGTCCATACTTCCGCAACTCCGAATTCGCCCCTGGTTAACGTCCCTGTTTTATCAAACAGAACCGTATTAATTGTTCTGGCAACTTCTAACGCGAGTCTCTGTTTTACAAGAAAGCCGTTTTGAGCCGCCTTGGTGGTAGAAATTGATGCAACAAGAGGCACAGCAAGCCCCAATGCATGCGGACAGGCAATTACAAGAACAGCCACAAGACGCGCTACCGCAAAACCCACTTCGGCTCCAGCCAAAAGCCAGGCGACCAGAGTAACCAGGCCTCCGGCAACAGCAATAATCGTTAAATAAAAAGCGGCACGATCAGATAGGATCTGCAATTTCGATTTTGAAGCTTGTGCTTCAGCCACCAAACGCATCACACCCGCAAGAAATGTCTTTTCTCCTATATTTGAGACCACTATCTTAAGAGCACCATCACCGTTGATAGTGCCAGCAATAACAGAGTCATTCTCCTTTTTGGATACCGGTTTTGATTCACCAGTTACCATGGACTCATTTATATGGGATTCTCCATCTATGATTTTGCCATCCGCTGGAATCTTGGCTCCAGGCCGTACAAGCACCACATCATTCTCTCGAAGTTCAGAAAGGGCAATCGTTTCCGTTTTTCCTCCGTCAGTTGACGGACGGATTACTTCGGCAGTATCCGGAAGGAGCTTGCTTAATTCTTTAAGCGCGCCTTGAGCTCCGCTTACCGCTCTCATCTCAAGCCAATGACCAAGAAGCATGATAGTGATAAGCGTTGTCAGCTCCCAAAACAGAGCTTCGTCGTGGGCAAACACGGCATACACGCTCCAGATATACGCAGCCGAAATGGCAATACCGATAAGCGTCATCATGCCAGGCAAACGCCCTCTGATCTCTCTCCACCCACCGGCAAGAAATACCCATCCACCGTAGAAAAACACAATTGAGCCAAGCACTAGAGGCATATAAGTAAGTCCAGGAAATTCAGGCAACGACCATTTAAAGACAGTCTTCAAAACATCGGCATAGAGCACAACAGGGATTGTGAGAATTAAACTTACCCAAAATTTTCGAAGAAATATCGCCGTGCTGTGACCGGCATGCTTGCCTGTCATTTCCTTTTTTGTTTGCCCAATAGAATCTTGCTCGCCCGGCGAAGCCTTGGCGAAGCGGGGACGACGGTGGGTCGGAACAAGACTCATTCCACATTCAGGACAAAGCCCTGGTTTGTCCTGTTTGATTTCAGGATGCATGGGACAGGTGTACATCATCTCCCCTTTTTCTTGAGTTGTATGATTATTGTGTTCCATATTTTTTACTCAAACAGAGTCCATGAAAATAATCTTTCTACATCACCAACACTCTTTATAATTAACTTTAAATATCGCGGATATGGGTTAATTGGAGCAAAGACCAACATTCCTTCTCTATGATGACCTCCGGCTTCCGCACCTTCCCAACGCAATGGTTTATATTCTTTTCCGGCATCATCTACAATCGTAGCGACTTCAGTCAAATCTTGGTTGAGCTCCACAGAATGGGTGTTTAAAACGATATCAAATTTCCATTCTGTCGTTTGGGAAGAAAAATCAATTGCAACCGGCGTTACGGTGACTGTAACATTCTCCTGTTCATCGGTTTTTGATTCCCATTTTGCTTGTGTTTCTTCGGTTGAAAGACTATTTTTAGCCGGACTAGAAACCGGTTTTGAACTGTATAAAACAATAAATACTCCTATAAGTACAAGTGTTAATATTGGTATTATTGCTGCCTTATTCATGATATTTCTTAAATTTGATGATTTTGTTGCTGATAAAGGCAATACCAAATATGTTGAACGCGAGACCGACCCAGAAAATTTCTGTTTGGTATTGGGCGATTATGGAAATAGCTCCAGCAATGCCCAGTATTGGCACGATATTGACCAAATAGTGCGCGCAACATGAGATCATTGAAAGTGTAGATGTTGTCCCTGTTACTGCCACGGTTTTGCCTCCCATCGCCATGTTGCTGTTTTTGACGGCATACTTTAGATAGGTAAAAAGGCCAACCTGAATTCCAAAGCCAATAGCAAGACTAACGATAAAATACCAGAACTGTGAAAATTGGTCTTGGGTAAAACCCCAACCCGATAGTAAAACCAGCACCGTAAAATAAATACCAAGCAAAAGGGCGCTGGCAATAATTCCATATGAAATCGGTTTTATAATGTTATCAGTCATTATTATTTTGCGATGTAATTTTCTGGATTCCCTTCAAACTGCACTTTACAATAGTCTGAACAGAAAAAATAAATTTCATTTTGATAATCTACTTTGAATAGGTCGTTTGATATTTCCATTCTGCATACGGGATCTACTTGACTTTTATACTTATCAGAGTTTGTGTGTTCGTCGAGACTATGATGATGTTCGTGTGAGCAGCAGTTCATTTTAGTTTTTCTTCTTGGCTTTTTTAAAAACGCGGGTTATTTCCTCTGCAACTTTTCCGTACTGGCCCATCTTCATTTGATGAACTACGTGAGTTGACAGGTGGTTTTGAAGCATCAAATCTTCCACCGAAGACAGGGCACTTCGCACAGCCGATGACTGATTGATAATATCAATACAGTACTTATCTTTCTCCACCATTCCTTGCAGACCCCTAACCTGACCTTCTATTCTTTTGAGGCGGTTTCTAACTTTTTGCTTGATGTCTTCCTTCATATGAAAACTAGTATACCCCCTAGGGGTATATAGTCAAGTGCAAGTTTCCTGACTGTGGATATCTTTCGCGAAGTTACTTCCTTCCCAACTGCAACATTCTCACATTCTTAAGAATGTGAGAATGTTGTTAGGTAAGGTTAGATACCTTCTAATTTAAAACCCAGCAAACCGTATTCTTTTATTTTTTCAGTGTACCCCGGATATGAAGCGTATGCTTTTTTCATTTCTTCAACAGAATCAACTGACGGCATAATTTGTTTGAATGGAATTTCCTTGACCATTGCGTCAATGTTTGGCCAATGATATTTTGCAGTGATTTTTTTAACAATTCGGTCATTACCGCAAACAAAAGTCAGTGTGTTCCCTACCTCAATTGGTCTGTATTTAATTGTAGCGGCGCGAGTTTCAGTGGACTTCAGTCCGCTCCGGACTTCTTCAAAATTCTTTTTATCAACCTGCCTGAATCGCAATGTCCAGTTTTTCATAAAAGGTGACCTTTAAACCAATCTGTTGTTTTTGGAATTATTACATCCATTTGTTTTTCCATTTCAACTTCACCGTGTCCCCAGCCTTTTATAACATCAAGACTGGAGCCACGTGGCAAAAACCCAATCGCGTCTTCTGAATCAGAAATAGGGATAGTTTTGTCTCCTGTTCCGTGGATTATAAGAACGGGAATTTTAACCTCTCTTAAGACAATCTCTTTATCTACATTCAAACGTTCGTTTATATATTCTTGCGGTATCTTAAAATCTTTACCATCCTTAGCTATGGTAAAGTAACCCCTGTCCTCCAGAGATTTTTTTTCTAAATCCGTAAGTTGTAATGTCTGACGGGTGCGTGTTACTGGCGCCCACAAAACAATTGCTTGGATATCGCCACTATACGCCTTAAGAGACACAAGACCACCCAGACTCTCGCCTAAAAGGCCTATATTTTTATATCCGAGGTTTTTCATATATTTTATTGCTGATTTAAGTTCATCCAGTTCGCCAGCTATTGTGATTTCTCTACCATCACTTTCGCCAGAACCACCAAAATCCATCCGAAAAACGGCGATACCTTTAGAAGCAAGAGCCTCGGCTGTTTTTACATGCCTTGGATAATCTTTATTGGAAGTAAACCCATGAGCAATAATAACCGCCGAGCCTGTCTTATTTTCTGGATTATGTAATATACCCACCAGATTTAAACCATTAGAATTTTTAAATGAAATTTTTTTAATTTCCGTCATATCAATGGATTACTCTAAACTATAATCCGGTACCATATTGAGTGTTATGTACTTTTGCTTTGTTTGTTCTGGCAGAGAATGGAAGCTTTTTATCAAGCCGCGGCAGTTTTTACTGCCGCAATTGCATTTCATTTCCCAAATATCATCAGATGCCAAAATTGTGGAATAATCAAAAGTAATCTCTTCCCCCCCCACAATATCTTCAATGGCTTCAATAAAAAGTTTTGAATCTATCTTAACCACCCTAGAATTAGGGTTACACGAATGGTTTATAAAATCTCCCAACTCTCCTTCTGGACTTATGTATTTTTCTTTATTAAAGCGGAAAGTGTTAGAGCGCTTCTTTTCATCAAGTTCATCACATTCATAACAGTCAACAAAATTGCCTCTTATTTCAAAAATTTTTTCTCCAATAAAAAATTTTCTGCTGGCAAAGACGCCTTTACCGTTTCTAGAATTTCCAACCACCAAATCTCCTTCCATTTTATTTAATATTTGTGTCTTGCCTATCGTACCCAAAATTTTCTTCATCTATAAGTCCCACCTTTGTTGGTGTAAGTTTATACCACATATCGCCATCTAATATTTTTTTAGCATCAGATATTTTAGGTTTTGGGTAACCTCTTTTCGTCAAGTGCTTAACCAACAAACTAAATTGAATTCCTTCCAACTGTTCGACAATTCCTTCAAACTGGACACCAAAATTAGTTTCTTTTCTTTTTGTGCTGTAAGTGATTGAACCAGCCGCTTTGTTGTTTTCTAAAATAGCTTTTGAATGTCTTGTCTTGGGATCAGACATCCAATAGATATTCAAATCATCATCAAATATAAAAACCACATCAGCTACCCACGGGCCACCCTCATCAACAGTAGCCAAGCTCATAAGATGAGTTTGTTCTAAGACTTCAAGTATTCTTTCTCGAATATTTACCATTTAAACAATTAGAAATTTTTTGCTGTTTTTCTTATTCTATATTCCTTATTCCTAATTCTTGATTCCATTACACCCCTTCCCCCCTCAACTTCTCTATGATTTTTTCCGCCTCTTTGGAAAGCTTTTGCGGCAAATCAATTTTGACCTTAGCTAGTATATCGCCCCTTCTGCCTCGGTCATTGGGTACTCCTTTGCCCTTAATTCGCAAAATTTCGCCAAATTTAAGGCCTTTTGGCACTTTAAGCTCAATGTTACCATCAAGCGTTTTGACTATGTATTTCGCCCCTAAAAGGGCGTCAGTTAGCTTGATATTTAGGGTCATTACCAAGTCACTGCCTTCTTTGTGAAATTGCGGATGTTTTGCCACATGAATCTTGATATAGAGATCTCCGGCGGCACCGCCTGAAATAGCTTCACCCATACTAGAGAGTCTTACGACTTCACCATCGTCAATGCCGGAAGGGATTTTCACTTTTATTTCCTGATCTTTCTTCAGCACGCCTTTGCCTCCACAGGTTTCACATTTTTCTTTAGGGATTTTTCCTATCCCGTTGCAAACTTCACAAATTTTTGCGGTAGCAAAAGAGCCAATTATTGACCGTCTGACCTCTTTGACCCTTCCTTTGCCATTGCAAGTGTAACAGGTCTCAAGCGAACTCCCTGCTTTCACCCCTGTACCTTTGCATACAGCGCAAGAAGAAACTTTGTTTAATAAAATCTCTCTTTCAATTCCGAAAATTGATTCTTCAAAAGCCAGATTCAAATCAATGGAAATGTCACGACCTCTGGGTGTACGAGACCTGCCTCCGCCGAAGAATTCACCGAATATGTCGCCTAGATCAAACTCAACTTCGCCGTTGCCAAATCCTTGGGAAAATTGGGAGAAATCAAAACCGCCAAAACCGGCGTCGCTAGCACCAGCTCCGCCAGCGCCAGAAAAGACTCGGCCGTAGGCGTCGTATTCGGCGCGTTTTTTATCGTCAGAGAGTATACCATAAGCCTCATTCACCTCTTTGAATTTTGATTCATTGCCGCCTTTTTTGTCCGGGTGATATTGATGCGCGAGTTTTCTGAACGCTTTTTTAATGTCGTCCTTTGTGGCGCTTTTTTCCACACCCAGAACTTGGTAATAGTCTTTCGGCATAGATAAACATTATAACCAATATTAGAAATTAGGTTAATTAGAAATTTACTTTTTATCCTCGTCCTTTTTGTCTTCCTTCTTCACATCCTCAAACTCTACATCTTTCACATTTTCCTCAGTTTTTGGGTCTGTTTGCTGTTGTGCGCTGTTAGTTGTCTGTTGTTTGTTTAGATATTCCCCTATCTTCTGCATTTCGGTTGAGAGTTCATCTGATGCTTTCTTGATAGAATCCGTTGTTCCACTGTCTTTTTCTTTCTTAAGGGCGTCTATTTTACCTTGGACGCTAGTCTTTATCGGGGCAGGCACTTTGTCTCCCGCATCCTTAAGTGCTTTTTCGGCGGTGTAGATGAGCTGTTCTGACAAGTTTCTGGCCTCTACCAATTCTTTTTTCTTCATATCTTCTTCGCCGTGCATTTCGGCTTCCTTCTTCATTTTTTCTATATCCGCTTGGGAAAGACCCGAACTGGCCTCTATGCGTATTGACTGTTCTTTACTTGTAGATTTGTCTCTTGCTTTGACATTGAGAATGCCATTGGCGTCAATGTCAAAAGACACCTCAACTTGAGGCATTCCTCTGGGCGCTGGAGTAATACTGTCTAGGATAAATCTGCCCAAGCTCTTATTGTCAAAAGCCATCGGACGCTCACCTTGGGTGACATGAATTTCAACAGAGGTCTGATTATCGGTAGCGGTGGAAAATACCTGTGATTTAGAAGCCGGTATGGTCGTATTTTTGTCTATAAGTTTGGTTGCAACGCCGCCCAGCGTCTCGATGCCAAGAGACAACGGAGTGACGTCAAGCAGGAGAATATCCTTTACATCTCCGGCAATTATTCCACCTTGGATTGCGGCGCCCAAAGCGACCACTTCGTCCGGATTGATGGTTTTGTTTGGTTCTTTGCCAAAGAAACTTTTTACTGTTTCAACAATTGCCGGCATTCTAGTCTGGCCTCCTACCAATATAACTTCATCAATTTCGTTTATCTTGAAGGGAGAAGACTCCATCACGTTTTTAGTAATCTCCATTGCCCTGTCAATGAATTCGCGAGAAAGTTCTTCCAGTTTTGCCCGAGATATCTTGATAAGCAGGTGCCTTGGACCGCTGGAATCGGAGGTGACAAACGGAATGTTTACTTCCGTTTCTACGGCAGTAGAAAGTTCAATTTTTGCTTTTTCCGCCGCTTCATCCAAACGCTGGAGCGCCAGAGGGTCTTTCTTTATATCAATGCCGGATTCTTTTTTGAATTCATCCGCAAGCCAGTTGATAATTTTCTGGTCAATGTCTTTTCCGCCCAAGTGGCTGTCGCCGCCTGTCGCTTTCACCTCCACAACATCGTCTCCAACCTCAAGAATGGAGATGTCATAAGTCCCGCCGCCAAAATCAAAGACGGCTATCTTTTCATTCTTCTTTTTGTTAAGACCATAGGCCAGCGCCGCGGCTGTCGGTTCGTTTATGATTCTCTTGACGTCAAGGCCGGCGATCCTGCCTGCATCTTTCGTGGCTTTCCTTTGTGCATCATTGAAATACGCCGGTACGGTGATGATGGCCTCGGTGATAGTCTCGCCCAACTTGGTTTCAGCGTCTTGTTTCAGTTTTTGCAAAATCATGGCTGAAATTTCCTCCGGCCGGTAATCCTTGCCGCTCATCTTGACCATAGCGCCTCCGTCGGCGCCCTTTATGACTTCAAACGGAACCGTGTTCCTGTCTTTCTGCACCGCTGGCTCGTCAAACGTGTGACCGATAAATCTTTTTATGCCGAATACGGTGTTTTTGGGATTTGTAACCGCCTGGCGTCTAGCCAATAAACCTACCAGACGTTCTCCGGTCTTTGATATGGCGACGACGGACGGAGTGGTTCGAGCGCCTTCCGAATTTTCCACAATTTTTGGATTGCCAAGCTCCATCACGGCTACAGCGGAGTTTGTGGTTCCTAGATCTATTCCAATGATTTTAGACATAAAATACGTTGTTAAATATTAACTTTTAACGTTTAAGCGACGAATATTATAATCGATTTTAAGCCCCAAGGCAAGCCCTAGATTCCTAAAAATCGCTATATTGGGCAGTAAGCCAGACTTAAGTTTTTTGGCCTATTCGAACCTTCGCCGGCCTGACTACCTTGCCATGAAGCGTATATCCAGCCTGGAGCACTTCAAGCACGAGATGGTCCTTACTTTCGTCTTCCGTCTCAATTGTTCCCACCGCCTCATGAAACTTGGGGTCAAATGGCTCATTTAAGGGCACAATCTTCCCCATGCCGTTAGTCTGCAAAACCGCCAGAAGTTGGTTTTGGATTGAGGTTACCCCGTCTTTCCATTGGGAATCTCCCGCTTCCGTGGCCTTTGCTATTGCCAAATCAAAACTATCAAGTATCGGGGTAATTTCTTTTACAAAATTTTCTACGGCGAATTTGGCAAACTCTTCTTTTTCTTTCTCGTCTCTTTTGCGCAAGTTTATAAAATCAGCTTTTGTGCGCTGAAGACCGGTCATGCTCTCCTGCTTTTCAGATTCGCATTTTTTGAGTTTCTCACGAAGTTTTTTTATAGTCTCTTGAGGATTCTTGTTCCAGCCAAAAGCGCCACTGTGTTCCAAAGTGTCTTCTTCAAACACCAAATCCTCTTCGGCTGAATCAGTTTGTTCTTTTTTTTCTTCTGGATTTCCCTTCTCTTCTTTCATATCGCAAATGTAACTAAAAAAGACAGAAATTACTCCTAACAATACAATCGTGGCGTAATCTGAAAGCTAAAAGCTGACCCAAACAACTTTTATTTTATAAAATTTGAACGGGCAGGCAGTTGACAGCTATCTTTTAGACCATTGCGGCGCTTTCCTTGCCTTCTTTAGGCCAAATTTACGGCGTTCTTTCATCTTTGGATTTCGTTTGAGATATCCCGCCTTTTTCAAAGTTTTTCTCTGACTTTCATCAATAATAACGAGCCCCCTAGAAATTCCGTGACGGATGGCCTCCGCTTGAGAGCTGATTCCGCCGCCCTTGACAGACACCGAAATATTAAAATGCTGGTTTTGTTTAGCTTTGCCTAAGGGCTCGTTGACGGTCTGCTTTAAAGTCGCCGTAGGGAAATAATCCTTGAGTTCCTTTTTGTTTATAACGATAGACAGCTTGGATGCTGGAGTAATTCTGACTCTTGCCACGGATGTCTTCCTTCTACCGACTGTTTCTATGTATTTGTGTTTGGTCTCTTCTTTCATATTCTATTTCGAAATTTTGAGGTTCTTTATCATTTTTGCCCGCAATTTATTTTTTGGAAGCATTCCATAAACCGTCTGCCTGATGATTTCGGCAATCCCCCGCCTCTCCAGCCGGTGCTTCATCGCTTCTTTTTTCAAACCACCAGGATAACCGGAATAACTTACGTATTGCTTCTGGTCTACCCTCTTTTCATTCAAATCTAGTGCGCCGGCATTTATCAGATGGACTTCCACTTCAGGAGCAATATTTCTGGCAAATCGGAGAGAATCTTTGCCAATTAGAAGACTCGCGGCCTGGCTTGCCACTCTTCCCAGTTTTTTGCCTTTTGCGTCTATGATCTTCATAAATTTTTCTTATGAGCGAAGCGAATTAGAAACAATTATGACCCAGCACTAATTTCGCCGATATACTATCACGCAACGCTGCGCCCGAATAGGGCTGGGCTATTCGCCCAAACGCGTTGCTGTTTTTAGCTGATACTTTGTTGTAATTTTTATTTTGTTCCATTTTGTCTTGCGAAATTAGTGCTGGGTTAAGAAAATCATAGTCTCCGTCAGCCGACGGATTCTTGGTTTTCTAAACGAATTCTATGTGTGCCATAGGACTGGCGTCCCTTTTGCGATTTGGCATCCTTACTATTCTTGTATAGCCGCCTCGCCTATCTTTATACCTTACAGCAATATCCGAAACAAGCTTGTGAGTCGGATTTTTTCCGACATAGGCGATAAGCGTTCGGCGGCTGGCAAGAGTATTTTTCTTAGCATGGGACACAAGTCTTTCCGCAAATGGCCTGAGTTCCTTTGCCTTAGCTTGAGTAGTTTGAATTTTTCCCCTGTTTACCAAAGACACCGCAAGCGTCCGAAGCAGAGCTTTTCTCTGGTTTCTCTCTCTGCTTAATTTTCTGTTTTGATTGTGGTGTCGCATGATACGAAGATTACTTCAAGGTTATTCCATAGCCACCCAATGTGTCTTTAATTTCCTGAATCCCTTTTGCGCCCAAGCCATCTATTTCCAACAGATCTTTCTCCTTCTTGCGGGCAAGGCCGCCAACTGTTCTTATATTGGCGTTGGAAAGAGCATTGAAGGTTCTGGCGGAGAGTCCCATTGACTCAATTCTGGTTTTCAAAAACTCTGGATCTATTTCAGTCGGACTGACAGAATCTTCGCGCGTTTCAGCTACTCCTTCTTTGGTTGGAATCTCTTCCTCTTTGAAACCAATGATTGATTTAAGCTGGTTTATCATTATTTCTATGGATGATTCCAGTGCTTCTTTTGGACTGATGGTTCCGTCTGTCTCAATAAAAATCTTCAGTCTGTTGAAATCTGTCCTGTCGCCCACGCGCATATTTTCCACTTCGTAACTGGCGCGTCTTATCGGAGTAAAGATGGCATCAAGGGCAATTATGCCGATGTCAACGCGGTTTTTCTGAAGAGTGTCTCTGGAAACATAACCCATTCCTTTCTCGGCGGTCATCTCCATATTCAGTTCGGCATTCTTGTCGGTAATGCTGGCGATTACAAGTTCAGGATTTAGGACCTCAACCTGTCCCGGCAACTCAATATCTCCAGCAGTCACCTCCTTGGCGCCTTTCACTTTGAGCTTGAGAATTTGCGGCTCCTGCGTATAAACCTTCAATCTGATTTTTTTCAGATTAAGCATAATCGTTATGACATCCTCTTTTACGCCTGGAATTATGGAAAACTCGTGGTTTATGCCAGGAATTTTTACAGAAATTATGGCGGCACCTGGCAGTGAAGACAGAATAATTCTCCTTAACGAGTTGCCCAAGGTATGACCGTACCCCGGATAAAGCCCGTCTATTTCATAAACGCCGGTAAAGTTGTCCTCTGACACTATTTTCGGCTTTGATGGTAAAACTATTGTTTGGTCTGTCATGTTAATTGTATTTATTAAAAAATTATCTGCTATAAAATTCCAAAATTGATCTCAAATCAAACATCAAATTAACTCCCTCCACCTTTGGCAAACTTTCAATCGTAGCCGTGTCGGCTTTCATATCAACCTTGATCCACGAGGGCTTCTCTACCTCGCTTAAGCGTGAATTGAGGTCGGCAAAGAGAGGCTTACCGGCACTGGCAACACGAATAGAAACGACATCTCCGACAACCAAATTGATTGAAGGTATGGTAACCCTTTTGCCGTTGACCAGTATGTGGCCGTGAGAGACCATTTGTCTTGCGGCCAGACGAGTTGGAGCAAAACCAATTTTACAGACAACATTGTCCAATCTGGTTTCAAGATAGCTAAACATCCGAGAAACTGCGTTTGTATCTTTTTTCGCTAGAGCTTGCCTGGCATACTTTGAAAACTGTCTTTCGGTCAAACAATACGTGAATCGGGCTTTTTGCTTCTCCAAAAGCTGAGAACCGAATTCCGAGGAAGCTCTTGAGAACTTCTTTCTCCCCTTATCTTTCCTCTGTTGGGAAAGGGTAAATTTCTGCGTTTGAGTTTTCTCAAACACCGGAGCACCCAACCTTCTAGCAATTTTATACTTTGGTCCGATTCTCATGATTTTTCTATACCCGTCTGGGCTTTTTGGCCTTGGGACCATTATGAGGAATGGGCGTGGCGTCTGTTATAGAAGTTATGTTTATTCCCTTTGAAACAAAGCCCCTGATGCCCGACTCTCTGCCCGAACCAACTCCCTTGACCACAACCCTGACTTCTTTCATACCCATTGATTGGGCCTTTGTTCCGACCAACTCTCCCACTTTAGCTGCGGCAAAAGGGGTGCCCTTTTTAGCGCCCTTAAATCCGAGAGAGCCGCTAGAAGACCAGCAAAGTGTTTGGCCTTTCTGGTCAGTCAGAACTATCTTGGTGTTGTTATAGGTTGACTCCACACACAAAATGCCGGCATCAACGCGTTTTTTTGAGATTGCACCCAGTGACTGGCCAGCTTGCCCTTCGGTCTCGTCTCCTTCTTTCTTTACTATCCTTTTTTTACCCATAATAATACAAACACCCTACCGTCCGCTTAAGCTAGGCGGTAATTTTAGTCAATATACCGAACCCTTAATTAATATCATCATCCCGCATAAAAGTAAAGTGCCATAAGGTTTTTAAAAAGCTTTATTTCTTCTCAGCAGCTCTTCGTCCCGTACCCATAGTCTTGCGAACGTTGCCTCTTCGCGTTCTTGAGTTGGTTTTCGTTCGCTGGCCCCTGACCGGAATTTGCTTGCCATGCCTGCTGCCTCTGTAAGATTTTATATCCTTTAGACGTTTGATATTAGAACTTACTTCACGCCTGAGGTCACCCTCTAGACGATAAGTTTCTATCGCTTTTCTAATGACGTTTTCTTGTTCAACCGACACATCCTTCGCTTTTAGGCCAAAGTCAACGCCGGCTTTTTTGAGAATTTCGTGAGCTCTTGAACGGCCAATACCAAAAATGGTTGTTAGGCCGATCTCCAATCTTTTGTTATCAGGTATAGTTATTCCCAAAAGTCTCATAAATTAAAAGATAGGGCTATCCCTGCCTTTGTTTGTGGCGGGGATTAGCTTTGCAAATCACAAAAACACGGCCTTTTCTTCTTACCGTTTGGCATTTCGCACATATTTTCTTCACTGAAGCTCTTACTTTCATCCCGTTAGAGATAAGGAATTTTTAGATTCCTGTTTTACTATGTAACAATCTATATTTCAAACACTAACATTATAATTCAACCCTGAATCCTCCTTCGAGACCAACTATCTCTAACGGGATTCATTCCAAATACAAGCCACTATCATACAGATTTGCCAGAACCTGTCAATAAGGCACTTAATGCAAATACCGCCCACTAAAGCCTTCTTACTATTCTTCCCTTGCCTCCGTACGGGTCAATTTCCACTTCAACTTTGTCTCCGACTAACACTCTGATTTTGTGCATTCTCATTTTGCCCGCAAGGTAAGCCATTGTTTCCTTTCCGTTGTCATCAAGAACCACCCTAAACAAGACATTTGGAAGTGCCTCGGTAACCACACCCTTTTCAACTTTATTTTTAGATAACTCTAGGCCTTGGGTCATTATTGCTGGCTCGCTTCGCCCGCTACTATTTCAACTTTAATATTTTTTTCTGATTTTGGGAACGTTCGCTTCCACATCGGCCGGACAAACGGCTGGACTTTGTCTATAGCCACATAGCTTGACAGTATTGCACTGATTTCTTTTTTCGGTTTACCAACCAGATCTCTTTTTATTGCATCCTCGTCAATATTTGCCACTAATATAATTTGCCCATTAATCTCGAATTCAAACGAGGTGGTAGTATCAACGCTAAAACTTTCTTTTTCTGAAATTATTATCGGCAAATTTTCAATATCAACTATGCGGACATCGCTAGCTGGAAAACTCGGAGCAAATTTGGAGGCCGCATAACTCGCCAGAAGCGACCTGTTAAAGACAATGACGTTCAGAGTGCCCTCTTCATTGACCTGGACCGAATCTTCTTTGACATCTGACTGCGGTATTGGTTTGAATTGGAAGAATAGCCCGTCTTTGACAATAACGTAGCTGTCCGGCAATTGGCTTTCTATTTCTTTTGCCAGGTTTTCTGTCAGAATTGAATGAATTTCACCTTGAGCTGTTGTCAAATCGTTTTCTGAAACAGTTTTCATTTTACCGACAAAGCCGCCTGCTATATCGGTTTTTGATCTGGCATACATCTTTTCAAAACGCGGATCACCCTTGAAACCCGGAATGGTAAAGTCTTTTAGGCCAACGTTGTATTTCTCGCCCGGTTCATCAGCAAAGACAGTGACTTCAATGCTCCCGGGAATCTTTTTGCCATCTTTAACCTGTTGCCCGGGTACGACTACAGACTCGTCAATGCGATAAATAAGGCCCTCCGGGGTCTCAAACCTGGTGTTTTTTATAAGTCTTTGACTATTTGCGTCATAGTCGTTATATACAACTATTCTGCCGCTCGCCTTTTGTTCCACATCTTTTTCACCTGTCGCTTTCACAGGAATACCATGCTGTTTGACAATCTTTATTACCTCAAAAGACACAGAATTGTCAGCCCCCTCCTTGTCGGCCAAAAGCAATTGGCCGATGGCTGAAACCGACTGTTCCTTGGGAGTTATTTTGACTGTGGCGCTTTCAAACAAGGACAGAATAGCGAAAATCACGATAATGACTGCTACGCCAATTGATATCCAAATAATTTTCTTGGACGGTTTGTGATCGTTGCGACTTTTGTATTGGTCGTAGGTTTCAATCTCTGGCGGTTTTGGCGGCTCAGAGACTGTGGGTTCGTCTGATATCGGAATATCCGGGCGAATACTGCGGGGTGCTCTTCTGGGCACTGGAATACTTCTTATAGATCGCCTCTCCGGCGGAATAACGTCTTGTAAAATATTTTTTGGCATTATTTTAAAATCAAAACTAAAAATTCCTAAAAGTCATCAATATAGTACCAAGATAAAATCATTTGTAAAAGGGAAAATCAGCTTAAGAAGGAACCGTGTTTATTTATGAATATGGCGGACATAGCAATAAACGGATCCGAAATTCCTCCGGCGTGGAAACTGACAGCTTGTTTTATTATCGAATCACTCAAACCATAAACTCGAAAAATCCCGAACAGTTTGTTTAGCTCTGGACTATCTTTTATAAAATTCTCAAATAGCTTGGAGTACCCCGGCTCAACCGCCAGAAATATGACATTGGAAGAAATCTTTCCTTCAAAAACGTTGGAGAGCGAGTCGTGAACCGAAGAGAGCCAATCGCTCTTGAAACCCTCTATTGCCTGGTTGATGGCATTACTTGTCGTGGCATCAAGCCGATTTTCTTGATATGTTCTGAAGAATGACGATGCGATATCGTCAGAAGTACCCAAAGACTCCCCTATCTTTCTCTCAACAAAATTCCAGCCAAGTGGGAAGAAGGCCGATTTTTCAAGAGCACCGTGCTTGAGAAGCGAGATCTCCGTGTCTTTTGCCCCTATATCTATGAGCAGTGCATTATGTTCTTGGGGAAATAGTGCAATTATTGATTCAAAGAATACCAGTGGAAATGAATGGAACGATATGCCTTCCGTGTGCGAATGTTTCAAAACGATGTCCCGCGCATTTTTCAGAAGAGATTTCGGAGCTATGCTCATATAAATGGACACGTCCAGATCATTTGTCTTCTTCTGGATTGGATTCAGAGTATCGTAACCGTTGAGACGAACTCGCACCGGCTGTCTCTCTATCATAACTGCGCCCATGTTGAATCTGGACGTATTTCCCTTGGCCACTGTCTGTTCAAATTTCTTTTCTTCTTCGTCAAGAATTCTGTCAATAAGACCGCCACTGACTGTGAAAACTTCATCCTTTTTTATTCTGACTCTTCTATTTTCCGACGAATACCAGGGCAGACGCAGTACAAAGAGAACTTGATTGAACGCACCCTTAAAAACCCCTCGCAAAGAAGGCAGCTCTCTTGCGTTTTTTGCTATATCTACAATTGATTCATCAATAAACTGCTTCAGGACTTGTTCGTTTTCAACGCTGTTGTCAAAGGACAGATTCTTTCTGATTACTCGAAGGATTGTCGGCAACTTTTTGTCTTGAAGCAAAACCAAACCTGCGGCAACGCTTTTGCTTCCAATATCAAAGACGAGAACCTCTTTATTAACTTTTTTGAATAAGCTCATGCCGTTCCCCCATATTATACAGCAAAAGAATCTAGCTTAGCACCGCTTTTATTCGTCTAATGCCCGAAGCGACAGCTTCCTCTTTCACGATTTTAAAGACGCCAAGTTCTCTTGTATTTGACACGTGCGGACCGCCACAGAATTCTCTGCTGATAATCTCGCCGCCCTCATCTCCTATCAAATAAACTGAGACAATATCGGGATATTTTTTGCCAAATTCCATTTCCGCGCCAATTTTTTCAGCTTCGGCTTTAGGCATTTCTTTCCTTTCTACATTCAAACCTTTTTGGATGTTTTCATTTACTAATCTTTCCACTTCCACAAGTTCCTCCTCTGTAAGTTTCCTATCAAAAGAAAAATCCATTCTCAAGCGCTCCGGTGTAATATTACTGCCCCTCTGTTTAACTTGTGAACCAAGGACTTTCTGAAGCGCCGACAAAAGGAGGTGATGAGCAGTATGGAGCTTAATTGTAAGGTCAGAGTGGTCCGCCAATCCGCCTTTAAACATACCTGCAGATGCTGCACGCGATAATTCTTGATGTTTTTTAAACTGATCCTTAAAACCCTCAATATCAACTTCTATATCATTTTCCTTAGCGACCTCAATTGTCATTTCAAGTGGGAAACCAAAAACGGAGAAAAGAACAAATGCATCAAGACCTCTTATTTTCTTATCGGGGAATGACCCTTCTTTTATCATATTAATAATCGCATTTAATTCCCTTATACCTTTCACTAGAGCTCTTCTAAATTTGTCTTCCTCATTAGATATTTCATCAACAATTTGGTTATTAGATTTAGATATCTCTACATAAACACTTCCATATTTATTAATAACTGAAGTAATTATGGGTAGCAGGTCATTGATTCCCAACTTCTCAGCATACCTTATGGCTCTACGAAGCAATCTACGTAATATATACCCTCTATCAGTATTTGACGGCATAACTCCATCAGCAATCATAAAAATCGCAGTTCTTACATGGTCCGCCACTATTCTCTCCGCCCTCTCGTTCTGTGTGCCAGAGTTTTGTCTGATTGTGTTTACTATCGGCTCAAACAAATCCGTATCAAAAATACTTCTTTTCCCCTGTAAAACCATCGCTAATCTCTCTAGCCCTGCGCCCGTATCAACATTTCTATTTTTTAGCTTGCCGATTACTTTGCCGTCCTTCTTCTCATATTCCATAAATACATCGTTCCAGATCTCTACCACTTTTTGCTCTACATCGGCTTTAAGAAATTCTTCTTTTGGCATATCACCCAACCCTTCGGGAGTTATGTCATAAAACATTTCAGTATCCGGACCACATGGACCGTTGTCTCCAGCACTCCACCAGTTTGATTTTGACGGTAAAAAATAAATCCGTTTTTCCGAAATTCCTAAATTTTTCCAGATTTCAAATGAATCCATGTCCTTGGGAGCATCTTCGTTGCCCTCAAAAACAGTTACGTAGAGACGTCTTGGGTCAAGGCCGAATCCTTCCGCCTTTGAAGTCAGTAATTCATAGCTCCAAGCTATTGCTTCGTCTTTGAAATAGTCTCCCAGAGACCAGTTTCCAAGCATTTCAAAGAAAGTATCGTGGGTATTGTCTCCAACCTCATCAATATCCTGCATTCTTACGCACTTCTGAACATTAACAAGCCGCCTTCCAAGAGGGTGGGGTTGTCCCAAAAGATAAGGCACTAGGGGCTGCATGCCGGCCGTGGTGAAGAGGACTGATGGGTCGTTTTCGGGCACCAGAGAAGCCGAAGGGATTACCGCGTGTTCCCTGTTTTCAAAAAATTTTAAAAATCTATTTCTTATTTCTTCGGATTTCATCTTATATTGTGAATCGTCCGTTCTTGTATATTATCTTTGTTTTACCACTTGGAAGATAAGCCGTTACAGTTCTTGGAGTAGTAGAAATGATGTCGGTATGAACAGATGAATCATTATATCCCAACCTCTGCCACTCCTTTTTGGACATCTTACTGGGATCGCCTGCATAGCAGTCATGGTACGAGCTACCAAGGGCTAAGTGGGTATTACCGTGTGGCCCGCCTATGTTCTCATCATAAAGAGTTTCGGCCATAAATTTAGTAATTCTTGAAAACCGTCCGTCAGTAAGAGAATATTCACCGATTTTGTCCGCATTTGGAGTGGCAACCATTGCTTTTAAAACCTTTTCATTCTTTCTTGCCTTGCTTTTAACTACTTTTCCGTTTTTAAATTCTAACTCTATGCCTTCAATTAAATTGCCATACCTATACAGTGGCTGATTGAAACGAATCCAGCCATTGGTTCCACGCCAGTCCGGAGAAGTAAAAATCTCAAAGCTGGGTATGTTTCTTCCTGTACCTCCATTCCACGCACGTTTTTCGCCAATTTTTATCCAAAGATCGGCATCCCGCCCTTCTAAATGAATTCTTTCTATTTTGAGCGTATCCAGCTTGTTTTTTATTTTTTCAACTTGTGAGGAAATACGCCTCCACTCTGCAACTGGATTCGGCTTGTCAAGAAAACAGGCTTTTATAATCTGACTCCAATACTCCTTTTCGCTAAGACCTGCTTCTTTTGCCATAGCTTCAGTACCATACAAACCCAATGTCCAGGTGAATTTTCCTTTACTTTCCTTTTCTTCACGCCAGTCCATGACGGGTTTCCAAGCTTCGCCGCGCATCATTATTTTTTTCGGATTGACTCCTTTGAGAGAATATTTATCTGTCTCTGCAATAATATAGATTTGGTGATCTATCTGATCTATCAAACCTCTCATGAATTTGGATGGGAAAAAACTTATTTGCTTTTCAGTAGAATTTACATAAAATTCACGGTCAAAATTTACCCAAGACTCATTGTCTGGCATATATTGGCCTATTACATGCCCGCCTGTTTTGCGAATAGCCCTGATAATTTCTACATAAAGCGGCTTGGCTACTTCTGGAGCAACGACCCGCACCACATCTCCTTTTTTCATTCCTTTTCCACCAATACGGGCACCGCCACCTATAGCAAAATTTACAAACACATCAGCATATTTTTCTAAAATCCTTTTTGGGGGTATATACGGTTTTTTCATAAATTTCAATATAGCATATTTATGGCTCAAATCAGGGTTTTTATAACTCTGAAATCTTCTATAAGAATTGGCTTAAGTTGTTGGTTATAAATTGCAACCGCCGGATGATAAAGAGGCACAATTTTCAATCCTCCAGACGGAGTTTCAACATCAAAAATTCTTCCATGAAGCCTGCTTATCGGCTCACCGGCTTCGGCTACACCAAACTTGTTCAAAATATACGCCATTGAATAACGGCCGAGTGTTGCGACTACTTTTGGTTTTATTATTTCTATCTGTCGGTCAAGAAACGGCGCATAAATGGCAATTTCCTCCGGTAGCGGGTCGCGATTGCCGGGCGGGCGGTCTTTCACGATATTGGTAACATAAACTTCCGAGCGCGGTAGACTGACAGATCCCAGAAGCTCGTCTAGGATCTTGCCCGCCCGTCCACAAAAAGGTTTGCCAGTGCGAGCTTCATTTTCTCCCGGCGCTTCGCCGACAAACATTACTTTGGCATGATGACTTCCCTCGCCTATCACGGGAAAATATTTGTTTTTTGACCTGTAATCAAAAAGCGGAGACTCCATGAGGCCGAGAATCTCATCCTTGATTTCTTTCATCTTTTCCTTTCGTTCGTCTTTCTCCATCCCGTAACAAATAGGAAACGCTTAATTACTGATAATCTCAATCATAATATACCACCTTGTTTGTAATGGAAGCTGTTATAAAAAATTGGAGTATAAGCATTTCCGTTTCTTAAAATAAGCTAACCGGATAAATATAACCCGCGCAGATAATTCAAGAATTAACTCTAGGGCTAGCTCTTGAATTTGTTACGAGACAGGTTTATCCAAATAATGTGTCTTTAAACTCTTTCTTTAAATCTTCCGCGCTAGAAACCTTCTTTCCTATTTCGACATTACCCCGCGCATTTACATAACTGCAGTAGTCACAATCTTCAGCCGCTTCTGGAGTCTTGCCATCATCAAGACATTTCTTGATGTCTATTATAGTTTTTTCAACCCAATCGGTAGTACCTGTGTAAGGTATAAGCTTTACGTCAAATTCTAGCTTTCCATCGAATGCTTCTCTATCTGTTTGGCCATTTACATAGACAAAGTAGCCAGTAGAAGACACCTTGAATCCGTTTTTTATAAACAACCACTGATAAATTTCCATTTGGCGCTTATAATCATTTTGCCATTCAGCATCCAGATTTACCTCTTCATCTTTTGATGTAGCTTTATAATCGACAACAATAAGCTCTCCTTTCGGGTTCACCCATACGTCATCAATGCCTCCCGAAATGAGCATGCCTGTCGCAGGATGAAGGAATTTTATACCGCCTTTTAAAGCGTCCCTCCATTCGTCAATACTTGGGTGAGAATACGGGACCGCATCCAGTCCGTATTCTTCCATTAGCGGGTGCCTGCTTGCCGCAGCTCGGTGAATGTCAAATTCTTTTTTAAGAAGCTTATCTACGGCGCTATTTAATGTGAAGGGGTATCCTTTTGGTCGCGCCGTGCCTAAGACATTATCAATATAAAAGCAACGCTTAC
>Ga0209542_10004242_pt1 | contig 29659 bp, 37 predicted proteins | sample RifCSPhighO2_01_FD_184028 | JGI IMG/M metagenome (GOLD analysis project Ga0209542, IMG submission 184028) | Soil microbial communities from Rifle, Colorado - Rifle CSP2_plank highO2_0.1 (SPAdes) (version 2) | ecosystem: Environmental > Terrestrial > Deep subsurface > Rock core/Sediment ... | reverse complement strand
TCAAATATGTATTAAGCTCAATACCGAACAATTCCTTCTTTGTATTCATAGTCATAATACCGACTACACTAACAGGAATTATGAGCTATACAGAGGTTTTCACTGACTTTATTTGTGAGCTATTAGGCGTGTGTAATTATTAAATTTATGTCAAGCATAATACAGTTTACAATTAAAAAAGATGAAGATGGTGTTTATTGCGCAAAGGCAGTCGATCATCCTATTTTTACCTCTGGGGAAACGTTGCCAGAACTGGAAAATAATATACGAGAAGCTACCGCTCTTTACATAGAAGATGAAGACTTAGTTTCTTTGGAAATTTCCGCCGAACCATCGTTGCTTGCAAACTTCGAAATACCTCGCATAGCCTATGCCTATGTATAATTCCATAGCTAAAGGCACATTGCATGATATATATCAACAGATATTAGAATATCTTCCAGAATCAATTTGAAGTAAAAAGTTTTTTCTTTACTGAACGGTAAGGGAGCTTTTAGTTTTGTGTTTCCACTATACCAATGCAAAGCTAAAAATGGAATTACTGTGCAATTTAGACCGCTATGGGAATGGCTGACTTTTTAGTAAGAATAGTAAGAATAAGAATAGATTCCATCTCCATAGTAGTTGTAACTATCATAACCACCATAACCGTAATAACTATTGTCGTAATAATATGACGGAGTGGAATAAGAATAAGCAGGATAGTAAGAACTGCTACAGCCATAATTACATCCAGAACCATAATTACTATAGATGTAGTTGCTGCCTACATAATCATAAGATGGATAATACGAAGGTATCGAATAATAAGCTGATCCGCCGCAACTTGATCTGCAATTGTAACCATTGTAATAACTATTAGAAGTATATCTCTTATTGTAAGAACTGCTGTTGTTATGCTTGGCATAAACAGGAGCAGCCGCAAAAAACGCTATTACTATGATGATACTAATTAATTTTTTCATAAATATATCTTAACAGGTTTGTTTTAAAAGTCAAGCTAAAGTCTTGCCTATCGCCCTGAATTCTGTCCTAAAAAAGAAGAGCGCCGATCGCTCTTCGTGAGAGCGCGGCGCTCGATGATGACTTTACCAAGCCCCCACCGCCCTGGTGGGGTTGGGGTCACAGTTGTATCCATCGTAGGGTCGGCGTGGTTGACATTGCCCACCGATGACCACCCGTCCGGAGGAGACGATTACGCCGCCTCCGACTCCGAATGCTGGCTGTTGGGGATAGTAGCCATAGGTGGCGGGGTAGTATCCCGGAGACTGATTGCCCCGGGCCACCGCGACATCCCGATTGCCCTCGAGTTCCTTCATGCGGAGTCTGGCTTGCGCCGACTCCGGACTCTCGATTTTTTCCACCGTCGTGATGTTGGTGGAGGTTGCCGTCACTACTGTGGTCCGTTTGACGGAGGTGAGTGGTCTCACTCCCGGCATGGGATCGATGGTCGTCCGGGCGAGACCGACTTTGGGGGTCCCACAGGCCGTTAGTGTTGTCGCAAGTATTGCGGCTAGGATCATGTTTTTTTTCATGTTTTTGTTTTTTAATTTAGTTGTTTCCCTGCAGGCAGTAGCCAGAGTTAAGCTAGCTAATATCTGCAGGAAAACATCTCAAAAACAAGAAAAGTATAGAAAGAACAATCTATAATCCACTCTTGGTAGTATAGCATACTCGTCTTAAAAAGTCAATAGCGCCGGAGGGATGTCCCTGCGCGGCGCTATAGATCGATTTCTACTTGTTCTACTTGAACAGATCCCTCAGCCAGTATGGCTGCGGGGGATTCGTTGTGATTGTTACCGATGGTGGACCCCCTCCGACCACCACCATGTTGTTGTTTTGGAGTACCCACCGTTCTGCCGTGGATACCGCGACCGGTTGTGGTTGCGGTGGGGGATTATTTACCACCAGCGTGTTGCTGTTGGTGACTCCCGAGGGCGCCATCGCCGTGACTGGAGCCGGTGCCGCTGCAGCGACCGGGGGTGGCGTCGGACTTGCCTTCGCCGCGACTGGGGGAGGGCAATGAGACGGCGGGTTAGTCAGGAGCTTTTGGAACGGCTCCATGGCTTTTGCCACCGACTCGTCCACTAACGCCCTGGTCTCCACTCTGATGGCCGCGTTGTTCGAAGCTATCGTCGCTGACAGTGTCTCCATTTGCCTGGAGGCAACGACTTGATTGCTGGAAACAAGTTCCCTCAACCCGTTGGAAGCTTGCACCAGGCTGCGAAGGCTTCCAATAATACCGTCCGGCCCAGCCATTTTTTTCCTGGACGAGGATGATGACGACGTGATGGCCCAAACTATCAGGGCCAAGACCGCGATCCCGACCAAACTGTATGCAAGGTACCCCACAACCTCCAACCGTTTTTTATTTTCTGGTGTCATAGTCTGCCTTTCTGGATGAAACGAGGTAGTTCTCGCTTCTTGTTGTTGTTGTTTAGTTTCTACCTTGCAAGAAGTCTTTCCTACAAGACAGCAACCTAGAACCCGGTAGTAGATTTTGGCGATGCCCTTTTGAGGGCGCGCTGCGCGCCTCGCCAAAATTCATCCCGTAGTAGATTTTCAAAGAAAATTCACTACAGGATTCACTACGGGGTTATAAGCTATTATCTTGCAAGAAAACCAAAAAAATTGGTGCAAGGAAAAAACATATGTAAAGAACAGTACCCATACTTACTTTACATAGTATAGCATATTCAAATGCAAAAGTCAAGCTCAATTTGAGTAACCCCTCACACTCAAATGTGGATAACCTAAAGGAAATCATTGTAAAACAATGGTAAAATATAGATATGTCCAAAGCTGGATTGTCTAAAGCAGAGATCAAAAAACGTCTAGTTCGTCTTCGTAACATTGAATTTCTCCACGAACAGCAAAGATTTAAAATCTGGCATCTGCGAGATGAAAACAGAGAACTCAGGCAAGAAATCAAGAGACTCAATATCATTGTGAGTGATCAACAAAAGACAATCGACGATATGAAACTCCAAATTGAGGAACTTCGGGTAATGGTTTTCGGCAAGAAAAAGAAAAAAGAAGTTGACGACGATGATTTGACTCCCCCAAAAGAGAGAATACCGAGATCGAGTGATTCATACAAAAGACCGATACCGAAAGATGCAGAAGTGACTGAAATCGTGCCTCACCCCACTTAATCAATGTTCTTGTGGAGAGAAAATTACCAAAAAGAAAACAGTCGTCTTCTACGAAGAAGATATTCCAATCCCCACTCAAAAGATTGTCAGGAAACATGTAGTTGAAAAAGGATATTGTTTAAACTGCAAAAAGTGGAATACAGATATTCCACTGCCATCTTGTAAAGTAATTCTTGGACCAAGTGTGTCTTAAATTTGGGGTACCGGTCAACTTTTGAATCGCCGTATCAAGGCGGCGGCACTGCAGTCAGCGGTAGTTCCACGCCGTAGTCAAGCTCTTTCATCGGGTTGAGTAACAAACTCAATCCCGCAGGTTTACGCGAAAGTGAATACATTTTTAGGGCCGGTCGCAATCGCGACCGGCCCTTTACTTTTGCGCCTCTTCGGCGCATTTGATATAATGGGGGAATGCTATATCCCGAACGAAATCGCGGACGCATAGAATTAAAATAAAATTATGAAATTGATTAGATATATTATAAATAATAAAAAGGACAACGAAGCGTAAGCGTACGCGTCCTATTTCGTTCGGGATGGAGAAATTAAAATTCGCTTTATTTGCAATCGTTGTTCTGGGATTACTAGGCCTTTTGGGTTATTGGGCTATCACTACTTTGCAGTCCGGCACCGAGAGCAAGATGAGTGAAAAAGTGGCCGCTTTGACTAAAGAGAATGAAGATTTAAAAATCGAATTACAGAAAACCAAAAATGATTTGAGTGCTTTGCAGGCGAAACTGCCTGCGTCTGCGCCAATTGAAACGAGTGCGCCAAAAAAGCCGGAGCTCGTGACTTATAAATATCAGAGCCTGATAGGTGAATTGCAAAAACTAATTGATAACAGAGTTGTCTTAAAACTAAAGTCCCGCGGCGCGAATGTCGGCACGGTGCAACGATTTTTAAATATTTATAACAATACTTCCGCTAGACCCGTTAGGGTGGACAACGATTATGGTGCCGGTACGGTTAAATTGGTGACAACGTTTCAAAAAGCGGAGGGATTGACAGCAAACGGCGAAGCGGGTCCGGAAACTTTCAATAAAATGATCGACTGGCTTAAAAAACAGAACTAGATTAGTTCTGGATCAGTTATCTTATGCCTTTTGGGGACGGGTAAATTTGACAAATTATTAGCAAAATGCTATGCTTTACGTATCATTCTCTGGCTGCATTCTTTTTGCATATTGGGAGTGACCCAATATGAACAAGATGTACAAACCTCATTCGGCTGCTCCGAGCAAATTCGGATGTCGCCCGTCTTCCTTCAAAGGAAGACCACGTTTTCCAAACAAAAATAAAAGTAGATCCCGCGGCCAGAGAGGTGAGAGGATCGATTTTTCCCGTTTCATTAAAAGAGGAACGCATGTCGAAGAGGCGCCTTATGTCTCCAAGCATACTTTTGCCGATTTTCCTTTCAACCCACAACTGCATAAAAATATAAAAGGCGCTGGATTTGTGAGTCCGCGGCCGATTCAAGATCAAGCGATACCCACAGTTTTAGCCGGCAAAGATGTTTTTGGGATGGCTAATACTGGCACTGGCAAAACGGCGGCCTTTCTTTTGCCCCTGATTGAAAAAATTGCCAAAACTAAAGGACTCGCTAAAAGAGAAACAGTTTTGATCATGGCGCCGACTCGCGAGCTGGCGCTCCAAATCGAAAGTGATTTTAAGACTCTAGCTTTCGGTTTCGGCATGTTTTCGGTGGCTTGCGTCGGGGGATTGCCGATTATGAAGCAGATTAGAGAAATAAAATTGGGCGTGTCGTTTGTGATTGGTACCCCGGGGCGCTTGCGGGATTTGATTGAAAAAAAAGTTTTGGATTTATCGACTTGCCACTCTGTGGTTTTAGATGAAGCTGATCGAATGCTCGATATGGGATTCCGCGACGATATGGTTTACATAATTGGCAAGACAAATAAAGAACGCCAGACACTTTTCTTCTCGGCGACTTTATCTCCTGATATTAAAAAGTTAACAGAGCAGTATTTAAAAGATCCAATTTTTATTTCGGTAATTACTGGTGAGACACTAAAAAACATTAATCAAAATGTAATTCGGGCGCGAAGTAAAGAAGAAAAATTATCTAAATTACACGAAATTTTAAAAAAAGACGGTTCGGATAAAGTTTTAATTTTTAGAGAAATGAAGCACAGCGTGGACTCGCTCGCCAAAGAATTGCACGCATTTGGATTTAAGGTAGGCGGAATTCATGGCGACAAAAGAAGCCGCGAACGCATTCGGATTTTGGACTCATTTAAAAAAGATCATATTAATATCTTGATAGCCACCGATGTTGCCGCACGGGGACTTGATATTCCAGACGTGACTCACGTCATAAACTATGATGTGCCGCAGACTTATGATACTTATGTGCACAGAATAGGCCGCACGGGCAGAAGTGGTAAAAAAGGCACTGCTCTCACTTTCGTGCCAGCGTAAAGTCAAACTTTTATCAATCCAGCTTTGAGGAGAGTGGCGTAGACGCTATTTTTTATTGTAAATATCTTTACGATGAGCGACTTTTAAAATTTTAGCCGTGTCATTTTCAACATCGAAAGAAACACGATAGTCTCCAACACGAAAGCGATATTCTCCTAAATCAAAATTATTCAGATGCTCCGCAAAATAAAGCGGATCTGGAGACGACATAAAAAATTTAAGCTTTTTCATTATTTGCAACTGAATATCTTTCGGGAGATCGGAAAATTCATCGGCAGATTTTCCTTTGAAAGTATAGTACATGCTAGATAAGCCCTAATTTTTCATACAAAGCATTAGCAGGTATTTCTTTTTTAGAACGACGAGCATTAGCAATATCTTTTTTATATTTTTTAGAATTGGACATCTGGTAGTATTCTTCAAGCATGTTTGCTCTTTCGCTGATTAATTCCCATGCGCGAACAGGCAAAACCACTACGGGACTTTTCCCGAGCTTGAAAATCTGAGCTTTTTTCATCAAAGTATCCATACCCTAATAATACATTATTTTACGCTTTTATCAATCCAGCCTTGAGAAGTGTGGCATAAGCCCCATTCTTTTTCATGGTGCGCAGACCTTGGACGGAGACTTCGATATTCAAGAATTTATTTATTTCCGGCACAAAAATCCTCTTCTTTTGAAGATTGAGGTGTTTTCGGATTCGGCCGGTCGGGTTGAATTTAGTGGCGCGGGTTCTATTTGAATATCCGCCACCCATAATTGAACTCTTTTTTGTGATCGCGCATATCTTCATTGCCGGTTTATGGTATCATAGAATTTATATGGATGCAATCAATGTAATTTTTTATATCGCTATATTAGTGATGTCTGTGGTTATTCACGAAGTGTCGCACGGTTTTGCGGCCGAATATTTTGGTGACAAGACGTCGCGCTTTGCGGGCAGACTGACCTTGAACCCTCTCAAACATTTAGACTTTTTTGGCTCCGTGTTTTTGCCCCTAGTTTTAGTTCTTTCACATTCGCCATTTCTGCTCGGCTGGGCGAAGCCAGTGCCGTATAATCCGGATAATTTAAGTAATAAAAAATGGGGAACGATAACTGTCGCCGGGGCTGGGATTCTGGCCAATCTAGCCGTTGCGATTTTATTTGGATTTATTATTCGCCTTACCTTAAACTTTTCATCTAGTCTTTCTCTGCCAGAGGGTTTTTATTTTATAACTTCTATAATTGTTGTGGTAAATCTTGCTTTGGGAATATTCAACTTAATCCCGATCCCGCCCTTGGACGGTTCCAAGATTCTTTTGTCTTTTTTACCCGAATCCGCTTTTGCCTTTATCCGGGCCTATGAGCAATATTCTCTAATTATACTTATCGTTTTTATCTTTTTCTTTTCTGCTTATTTAACGCCCATACTGGCATTTCTTTTTAGTTTTTTTACCGGTCTTGCGTTTTAGAGCTATTTATAGTACATTGTCCCTATGTCTTCGGACTTTTTTATTTTCTAGAAACTATTACTAGAAGCTAGAATCTGATTTATTTTATGCCAACCATCAATCAATTAATCAAAAGGTCGAGAATTAAAGCTCACCCGAAAGACAAGACGGTGGCTTTGACTCGCGGATTTAATGTTCTCAAAAACCGGCCGGTGTTTTTCTCTAGTCCCTTCAAGCGCGGCGTCTGTACCAAAGTTTCCACCACCACTCCCAAGAAACCAAATTCCGCTCTTAGAAAAATCGCCAGGGTGCGACTCACCAACGGCATGGAAGTCACCGCTTATATTCCGGGCGAAGGGCACAATTTACAGGAACACTCAGTGGTAATGATCCGCGGTGGACGCGTGAAAGACTTGATCGGAGTGCGGTATCATGTGGTGCGCGGAGTTTTGGATACGCAAGGGGTGGAGAAGAGAAGACAAGCTAGGTCGCTTTACGGCAATAAGAAACCAAAAGATTCCAAAAAATAATCAGCCATGCGCAGAAAAGTAAAAAATAGAAATATCGTTGCTCCGGATTTCGTCTATAATTCCCAAAAATTGGAGAAATTTATCAATTACATTATGTGGTCAGGAAAAAAAGAAACTGCCCGCAAAGTGATGTGCGCGACTTTTGACATAATCAAAGAAAAAACCGGCAATCCAAATCCGTTGGAGATTTTTGACCTGGCGATGAAAAATGCCGGTCCTTCGACCGAAGTGCGTTCTAAGCGTATCGGCGGCGCTAACTATCAAATCCCGATCGAAGTGCGGTCGGAACGCAAATACGCTCTAGCAATGCGTTGGATTCGCGATGCGGCCAGGGGAGGCAAGGGCAAACCCATGCATTTGAAACTCGCCGATGAATTGATTGCCGCTTCCAAGAACGAAGGCTCGGCCATCAAGAAAAAAGAAGACACGCACAAAATGGCCGAAGCCAACAAAGCTTTTGCTCACTTTGCTTGGTAGCAAAAATTTATGGAAACGTGCTATAGAGGCCTGGGTGGGAATCGCACCCACGTATATTCCTTTTGCAGAGGAACGCCTTACTTCTTGGCTACCAGGCCGACTATCGTAAACTTTAGTTTTCCACTAAACCCCCCTTGCTAAGGGGGAGAATCAAAGAGGGAGTCTATATATCCTACTTTTTCCGTAGCAGTTCGTCAATTTTTTGGCGATGCTTTTCGCCTAGATCTATGGCGATATCAATGAAAGGTATATTTTTAGTGGTCATCGTTTTTTTTAGGAATTCTCTAAATTCTCCTCTATGGCGCTTGGCAAATTCTAAGGCTGGCCTTTCTTTCTCGGTAGGGAGGACGGTGATGAATACCGTGGCGCGTTTTAGGTCACTGGAGCAGGTTGCGGAAGTTACGGTGATGAGCGATGTTCGATTGTTTATTCGCCCCAAAAATTCTGCGGCGAGCTCTTTGATATAATTGGCTGCCTTTTCGTTTCTCTGGGTCATATAAAATGATAATGAAATTCTTTCTTGGTATAGTTTTTACTAGACACGATATAATTTTCTACTGAAAATTTGCTATGCTCGGCTCGCCAGCCTGCGCAATGTCTATCAAAAACTACACCTGCGACGAATTTCATTTTTGCGCTACATTAAACAATTCCACCATGTCGCCGGGCGCAATTTCGATTTTGGATTCGACTATCATGCCGAATTCGGAGCCTTCGGTGACCATACTGGTTTTTACTCTGCCTGTCTCCAGATTCACAATCTTGCCTCGGCCTATTTCAAATTCCCGGCGTAATATTTTTACGTTGCCATTTAGAACGAGGCTTCCCTCAATGACTTTTCCTCCGACTATCTGGCGTTCTTTGGTGCGACTGAAGGCTCGGATAATTTTGGCTCGGCCAGTCGTTTCAATTGTCTCAATCCGGGGCCTCCGATCCTCCATTGCTCCTTCCAACCATTCGGTCATTTTGTAAATAACATCAAAAAAGGAAATAGTTATGCCTCGCTTGGACGCGATTTCGAGAGCGCTTTTGTCGGCTTTTACGTTAAATCCAATAATAATTGCATTTTCGCTATTTGATATATTTTTGATATCTGATTCAGAAATCGACCCGACGCCTTTTGCTATAACTTTAAATTCTGCTCGCTGTATTTCCCCTTTGTTTTTTATCTTGGCTATTTCTTTTTCAATCGCTTCAAGCGAGCCGGACATATTGGTCTTGAGTAGAATCGGAATTATCTTTTTACCAGGAGGGGCTCCCTCCAAATCAGGGCGGCGGGGTAATTTTTTGGCGTATTTTATGGCATCTTTTATGGCATCTCTCCTATCTTTAAAGGTTTTGAACCGAGCTCCAATTTGAGGCATTTTATTAAAACTGCAGAGCCGTATCGGCGAAGAAAAAGAAGCGGTTTCTATCGCTTCTCCTTTAAAATTTTGCATTATGCGCGTGGAAGTCACGCTGTCTTCCACCACCACTGTCATGCCGCTTTTTATTGATCCATTTTTAATAATTAGGGTTGCTTCTATTCCGCACTTGGGATTAAGATTTGTTTCTATTACAAAACCGGAAGCGTTTTCTGTCGTATTTCCGGTGAAATTTTCCATTTCGGCTAAAATTAAAATAAGCGACAAGAGAGTATCCACCCCGGCGCCGGTTTTCGCTGAAATTTCCGCGTAGGGGATTTTGCCTCCATAATTTTCCAAATAAATTTCGTTTTCGGCTAATTCTTTTTTTGCTTTTTCAATATCGGAATTGGGCAAGTCTATTTTGTTTATGGCGACGATTACAGGCAGCTTCGTTTGCTCGATGGTTTTCCAGGCTTCAATCGTCTGTGGTTTGACGCCGTCCTCGGTCGAGACGATCAAAATAGCAATATCGGCAATGGTGGCTCCGCGTTCGCGCATTTTAGAAAAAGCTTCGTGCCCGGGGGTATCAATGAAAGTGATTTTTTTTTCTTTACCTTGTTCGTCTTTATGCACCACTTCGTAAGCCGAAATATTTTGGGTTATGCCGCCTGCTTCTTTTTCTGTCACATTTGTTTTGCGAATGTAGTCTAGGAGCGTGGATTTACCATGATCAATGTGACCCATAATTACTACGACTGGTGGCCTGGTCATTATTTTTTTTTCATTATTTTTTTCCATTTATTTTATTTTAGCTTTTTCTAACGCTTCTTTTTCTTCCGCCGAAAGTTCATATTCGGATTTATTATTTTTGATCGGCTTGGCAAAGACACTCATTCGCTCTCTGGAATACAAACTGGAAAATACCACTCCGTCGCCGTCTTCGTTTAGCATGCCGATGGCAAAGCTTTGATTGCTGCCTTGGTCCGGGAAGGGGTTGAAACGAACAGTCTCGAGCCCGCAAATGCTTTTTTTCAGTTTGGTGTTTATCACTGCGACCTCTTTTTGGATGCTGGCTTTCGCACTTTTCAAATCAACGATATCTTGTTCCAAACTCACGATGGTATCTTCCAAATCTTTGGCTTTTTTGCCGAGAAAAAACCTTTTCAATCGCTTTTCGGTCGTGAATACCCAAATAGCGCCGATTAGAATAGAAATTGCGGTAGAAACGAAAAAAACAATCTGAAGCTTTATGTCCATATCGTTTTAATATATACTATTTTTATGGCGAAATCAAACGAGATTCCAAAGAAAATTTACCCCCACACCTTTCAAAAAGTGAAAGGTGTGGGGGTGTACTTAGATTGCGCGTCAGGCACTGAGGCAAATCCTAGCTCCATACATTCGGCTGGGGTGCAAGCCAGGCTAAAGCTAGAGAAGGCCAGGACTGAAATTGCGAAAGTTTTAAGCGTTCGTCCGGAAGAAATAATTTTTACCAGTGGTGGCACTGAAAGCAATAATTTGGCGATTTTGGGATTGATTCACCTCACCCCTTCGCCCCTCTCCTTATTAAGGAGAGGGGTTGGGGAGAGGTCTTTACAGCATATTGTAACTACCAACATCGAACATGCCTCAGTTTTGGAAGTTTGCAAATATTTAGAAAGAACCAAACAAGCCGAGGTTACGTATGTCGAGGTAGAAAACAATGGAATAGTTGATCCAAAGAAAATTAAGAAAGCTATCCGAGCCAACACAGTTTTAGTTTCGGTGATGTATGCCAATAATGAAATAGGCACTGTTCAGCCGATCCGAAAGATCGCGAAAGAAATTCGGCATTACAAAAAAACACACCTCACCCGCCTTCGGCACCCTCTCCTTAGTAAGGAGAGGGCCGGGGAGAGGTTCCCTGTGTTCCACACCGATGCTGTGCAAGCAGTAAATTATTTGCCAATACGAATTCCAGAGCTCGGCGTGGATTTGATGTCCCTAAACAGCGCCAAAATTTACGGGCCGAAGGGGATTGGAGCTTTGTATGTGAAAAAAGGTACACCACTACGCTCTATTATGTTTGGCGGAAATCAAGAAATGGGTCTGCGGCCGGGGACGGAAAATGTGGCGAGCATTTTAGAATTTTCTAAAGCGCTACAAACTGTCGAAAAAATAAAAGCCAAAGAAGTAAAAAGATTAACTAAACTTCGGGATTATTTTTTAAATAAATTAAAATATTCTAACATTCTCAATAATGTCATAATGTTGATAAACGGCGATTTGCAAAATAGATTGCCGAACAATGTGAATATGACTATTCCAAAAATTCCAAGCGATCTTTTGGTGATAGAACTTTCGGCAAGGGGAATAATGGCTTCCGCCAAAAGCGCCTGCAAAGCCGGGGATGGCAAGGCTTCGTATGTGATCCAAGCGATAAATAAAAATATAAAAGAAGAAGATGGATCGCTGCGTTTTTCATTGGGCAGGGAAACCACCAAAGCTGATATCGATTACACTGTCAAAGCCCTGTCCGAAATTTTGACAAAACTAAAAAAGTGGTATAATTAAGCGATGGGAGAGTTAAATCCAAATGGTTTAAATAAAACAGTAGAAGCTCCGGTCAGTAAAATAGGAGTTGGTGGTGTTGTCCAAAAATTAGAAGGTGATCTTGTACCTGAAAAAACAAAACAGGTAGAGTTGTCGCAGGAAGACCAGCTTAAAAACCTAGCAAATCAATCTGAAATTATACAGCGAGATATTACTGTATTAACTGCTTCAATTGAACAGACAAAGATTAAATTAAATGAAGCTAGAAAAAAGTTTGGGTTAGCGCCCACCGAAGAAGACCCACCGAGTGTATCTTCAGGAAACGATAGATTAGAAAAACTACAAGCTGAGCAAGAAGCTTTTGAAAAACAAAGAAAGGAAATTATAAGCCAGCAAGAAAGAACGGAGCTTATTACAAAGGAAAAACAAAAAATCCTGCAAGAAAAGTTGGATGGATTATTTGAGGAATTTAGAAGATTAAATGTTGGGGAGCTTGAGAGTATTGTGCAAGGTGGAAAGACTCAAGGGGGATTGAATTTTGAAAGTAAATCAATAGGTTCTCTTAATCCGGAAATGGCAAAATCTCTTGCGATAGCTTTTAAGGAAGGAGTTAAGTTACTATCAGAAATTCTGAGAGACCACCCAAATCTTTTAGAAAATTTAGATGACGCTTTAACAGAGGAAGCGACGGAGCGTATAGATAAAAAGATCGCACAAGAAAAAAGCAGAACGGAAGAAGCAGAGCCAGCAAAAAGTGCCTTAGAAGAAAGTGAACATGTCGAAGCACAAGCCTCCAATAACCTCTCAAATAATTTTGACAAAACTAAAAAAGTGGTATAATTGAGGGATGGATATCAAGGACCTAAACAAATCCCAACTCATACTTCTTGCGGTGCTACTTTCTTTCGTGACTTCGATTGCCACGGGGATAACGACTGTGACTCTGATGCAGCAGGCGCCGGTTTCTTTTACTGCGCCGATCAATCGTGTGGTTCAGCAGACGATTGAGAAAATTCAGCAAGTGGAAGGCAAAACTATCACCCAGACGGTGATTGTCAAAGAGGAAGACTTGGTGGTGGATGCGATTGCTAAAAATAAATCCGCTGTATTTGCCATAACCAAGGACGGGCAAAATGCAGATGGGGCGACCGCGGAAGTCTCGGCCGGCTTTGGGTTTGCCGTTTCGACTTCCGGCGTTTTAGTAACGGATGCTATTCTTGTTCCCGAGAAAGCGGTTTATTATGTAAAAAATGAAAGCGGAAAATTCAAAGCCGACTTTCTTTTCAGCGACAAAGCGGGATTTTCTTTCCTAAAAATCGGAGCTCCGCTCGACGAAAAAACCAAAGTAACTTTTTCGGTTCCGTCTTTCGGCGATTTGGCTAAAATGAAAGTCGGCCAAAAGATTTTAGTTTTAGGCAATGGCGTGTCTTCTTTTATTTTTGACGGCAATAAAGATATAAAAATCAGCGCTGCTAAAACAAACGGCGGTGCCTTGGTGCTCGACCTCGACGGCAATGTCTTAGGTATTGCTCTCTCCGGAGAGACCACTTCCTTTACTCCAATCGACGCTATCAATAGCGCCCTCAAACTCTCTCAAGGCGAAGGAGGGGCAATGAATGCAACTCCTGTCTTGGCGCAATGAAAATATACTTGTCCCGTACTAAATTTTTGATTACGGGGCATAAAGATAAATATTATAAATTAAAATTTTAGTACTGGGATGCCACCATTAAATAAATTTACAACTAAAGCCAAAGATGCCATCAAAAAAGCTCATGAGCTCGCGATTGAACGCGGGGTCAATCACGTTTCTTCACTGCATTTGCTCGCGGCGCTACTTCTCCAAGATGAGAGCATGGTGAATTCTATTTTGGACAAATTGGAAATTGACACCATGCTCCTGACGGATTCAGTTTTGGAATTGATCGAACTGCCGGAAAGTCGTAACACCATTTCTCCTTCGTATCAGATTTATCTCAATCCGGATTTGGCGCAAGTTATAGAACAATCGGCGAAGTTGGCGGAATCCATGAAGGATGATTTCGTTTCGACTGAACATCTCTTTGTCGCTATTTTGGATATTACTTCAGAGGCGCGAGAAACCTTGGCGCGATTTAGAATTCATAAAGATTCCGTGATGAAAGTTTTGGAAGAATTGCGCAGCCAAAATATTACCGATGTCTCCGAGCCGAAGAAATTTAAATTGCTTTTAAAATATACCCGGAACTTAACTAAGCTCGCCAAAGAAGACAAACTCGATCCGGTCATCGGTCGGGACAATGAAATAATGCGCATTATGCAGATACTTTCCAGGCGTACTAAAAATAATCCTATTTTAATCGGCGAAGCCGGCACCGGGAAGACGGCCGTGGTGGAAGGGCTGGCCCAAATGATTGTTAAAAGCAATGTTCCGGAGTCTCTCAAAGACAAGGAACTAGTATCACTCGATTTGGGGTTATTGGTGGCCGGTACAAAATACCGCGGCGAGTTTGAGGAGCGACTGAAAGGCATTATGAAAGAAATCGAGCGCTCCGGCGGAAAAGTCATTCTTTTCATTGATGAGATCCACACTATCGTCGGCGCAGGCGGGGCGGAGGGTACTATGGATGCTTCAAATATGCTAAAGCCCGCTCTCTCACGCGGGGAGCTCAGGGCTATCGGCGCGACGACCCTGCGGGAATACCAAAAACATATAGAAAAAGATCCGGCGTTGGCTCGGCGTTTTCAACCGGTCTATATTGACGAACCATCCATCGAGGACGCAATTGCGATCTTGCGCGGACTCAAAGAAAAGTACGAACTATTTCACGGGGTTCACATTACGGATGACAGTATTATTGCTGCCGTAAACCTCTCGGCTCGATATATTACCAATCGATTCTTGCCGGACAAGGCCGTGGACTTGATCGATGAAGCTTCTTCTTCCTTAAAGATAATGTTGGAAAACAAACCGCCGGTCTTGGAAGACGCGCACCGAAAAATAATGCGCCTGGAAATCGAGAAAGAAGCGCTCAAGAAAGAAGTAGATAAAGGCGGTGTCATAAAAAACCGGCTCAAAGAAGTGGACAATGAAATAGGCAACTTGCGGGAGAAGACCAAGGAGCTCGAGCTCAAGTGGCAAAACGAGAAGTCAATCGTGGTGGAAATTCGGGCGATTAAGAAAGACATGGAAAGCTTGCGTCTGGAAGCCGAGGGTGCCGAGATGCGCGCCGATCTTTCGCTAGCGGCGGAAATACGCTACGGCAAGATACCGGCTTTGAAAAAGGATTTGGAAGTGAAACTATTACGACTCAAAAAATTGCAAAAATCGCGCCGAATCGTAAAAGAAGAAATTACTGCCGAAGATATTGCCGAAGTCGTGGCCCGTTGGACGGGGATACCGCTTACCAAAATGCTGGAGGAAGAGCGCGCAAAGTTGGAGAAGATGGAAGCGGAATTAAAAAAGCGAGTTGTCGGTCAGAATACAGCTATTAAAAGAGTGGCAGACGTTATCCGGCGTTCCCGAGCGGGCATCGGCGATCCTGCTCGGCCTATCGGCTCGTTTATCTTTTTAGGCCCGACTGGAGTAGGCAAGACGGAACTGACCAAAGCGCTCGGGGCTTTTATGTTTAACGATGACAAAGCGATTATCCGGGTGGATATGTCCGAATATATGGAGAGGCATTCCGTCTCCAAACTGATCGGCTCTCCTCCCGGCTATGTGGGCTACGACGAAGCCGGTCAGCTGACAGAATCGGTGCGGCATCGGCCTTACGCAGTGATACTTTTCGACGAGATTGAGAAAGCTCATCCGGAGATTTTTAATATGCTTCTTTCGGTTATTGATGAAGGCCGATTGACCGATGGCAAAGGTCGGGTGGTGAATTTCAAAAATACGATCATTATCCTGACCAGCAATATCGGAAGCCAGTTTGTGCAAAAAATGGAATCGATCGGATTTTCCAATAATTCTAAAAATGAAGATTATAGCAATATGAAAGAAAAAGTACTGGAGGCGCTGAAGGACAACTTCCGTCCGGAATTTTTGAATCGCCTGGACGAGATTATTGTCTTCGATATTTTGTCTCCGGAAGCGATCAAAGAAATAGTCAGTTTGAGGATCAAAGTGGTGGGAGACCGCCTAGCAAGCAAAGGCATTAATTTTGAAATTACCGAAGAGGCTTTATCACTTTTAGCCAAGGAAGGATATGATCCGCATTATGGCGCGAGACCGCTTAACCGCTTAATTCAGAATAAAATTTTGAATCCGACCGCGTCTTATATCATCGGGAATGGAGTGAAAAAAGGGGATACCGTAACCGTAGCCGTCAAAAATAACGAACTCTTAATTGAAACGAAAAAAAATAAAATCAAAAGCTCATATCATGTGCGATCCAAGTCGACGGTGTAAATTTTGATTTATTTTTGGATGTGCGGGTAGAAAAACTTGAAACAAAATAATTTATTTAAAAGATGGGTCAAAAGATGCAAAAAATCACTTTTTGTGTTATTTTGACTAGCGAGGATTAAAGTGAAAGTCTAGCTTTCATTTTATCCGAGTGAAGTTAAAATATTGTATCCAGTTATATTTTACTTACATTGCGCCGGTCGGATAGCGGCTATTCCAGGTGACTGTAAATCACCCGCCTTCGGGCATCGTTGGTTCGAGTCCAACCCGGCGCACAAATTTATTATTTTCTGAAAACTATGTTATTATAGAATAGCGTTAGAAGAAAGCCCGAAGGCTTTTTTCGTTTAATTCAAAAAATTTAAAAATAATAAAATGCAAATACGAAACATAGCAATTATAGCCCACGTCGACCACGGCAAGACCACTTTGACCGATGCGCTGATGAAACAAAACGGGGCTTTGCAAGATGAAGGGGTCTCGATGGATTCAAACGCTCTCGAAAAAGAGCGGGGTATTACGATCTACGCCAAGAATACTTCGATCTATTACAAAAATACCAAAATAAATATCGTGGATACTCCCGGCCACGCTGATTTTGGCAGTGAAGTGGAACGGGTGCTCCGCGCTGTCGATTGCGTGCTCCTATTGGTTGACGCCGTCGAAGGGCCGATGCCGCAGACTAGATTTGTCCTAAAAAAGTCTTTAGAGTTGGGATTAAAACCGATCGTGGTGATAAACAAAATTGATCGTCCCAGTGCCGATGTTGCCAAGATTGAAACGACCCATGCCGAAATTTTAAATTTGTTTTTTGAGTTGGGGGCTAATGAAGAGCAGGCGAATTTTGAAACTATTTATGCGATTGGGCGCGAAGGAGTGGCATTCAAAAACTACCCCACCCCTGCCCTCCCCAAAGGGGAGGGAGAAGATCGCCTTCCCCTTGGGGGGAGGTCGGGAGGGGGTGATCTCTCTCCGCTTTTGGATTTAATTTTAGAAAAAGTTCCAGAAGCGTCAAAAAATGAAAGTGGAAAAATGTCAGCCCAGGTTTTTAATTTGGGTTATGATAATTTTTTGGGCCGAATGGCGGTGGCGCGGATTTATTCCGGAAAAATAGTTTCAGGCAGCCAAGTTTTTGTAAAAGGCGAGAAGGAAACCCGTAAAGGAAAAATTACCAAACTTTTTACCTTTCAAGGCATCGAAAGAAAAGAAGTAGAATTCGCGACTTCGGGTGATATTGTGCTTTTAGCCGGCATTCCGGACATTTATATCGGAGAAACAATCTGTGAAGATGAATCAGTGGAACAATTGCCGCACATCAAAATCGATGAACCTACGCTTTCGCTAAATTTTTTGGTTAATGATTCTCCTTTTACCGGCAAAGAAGGAAAATTTGTCACTTCCCGGCAGATCAAAGAGAGATTGGAAAAAGAATTGGAAATAAACGTCGGGCTGAAAGTTGATTTTTCACCAGACCTGCCTCGCCGGCAGGCAGGCCAAGGAGATAAGTCGGGCCCAAGTTTTTTTAAAGTTTACGGCCGGGGCGAACTGCATATCGCAATTCTCTTGGAATATATGCGTCGGGAAGGTTTTGAAATGCAGGTTTCTCAGCCAGAAGTTATTATCAAAGAACAAGACGGAATTAAGACCGAACCTTATGAAGAGCTTGTCATTGACGTGCCGATGGAAGTGAGCGGGGGCGTGATCGAAAAGATCGGCAAGCGCCGTGGCATAATGAAAGATATGGTAGAATTACACGGACTGGCGAGGATTACTTTTGACATACCGACCCGCGGACTTTTGGGTTATCGCGGAGAATTCATTATCGATACCAAAGGGGAAGGGATCATGAGCTCACGAGTTACCGGATTCAAAGAGTACGCCGGAGAAATCAAAAAAAGAGAGTATGGATCGATGGTTTCGATGACCCCCGGCAAAGCAGTCGCCTTTTCCCTTGCAAATCTACAGGAACGTGGTATATTGTATGTAGATCACGGGACTTCCGTATATGAGGGGATGGTTGTCGGTAACGTTTTGAAAGGAGAAGACATGTCCGTGAATCCGACCAAGGGAAAACAGTTGACCAACATGCGGGCTTCCGGAACTGATGAAGCGATAACCCTGAATCCTGTTTTCACTTTGAATATCGAGCGAGGTCTGGAGGTAATGAATGAAGACGAATACCTGGAAATCACCCCGAAATCCGTCCGGCTCCGCAAAAAATATTTAACCGAACTGGATCGAAAAAAGAACAATCAAGGGTAAGATCAGAATAAAATAAGAAAAAAATTATGGCCACAATATCTTTCAAACCTAAAAAAGTAACTAAAAAAATAATCTCAGAGCTATCTTCTCGGGCCTCAGACGTGGTGATGAATCGTTTTGGGCTTACGCCAGATGGAGAGAGAAAAACCTTGGAAGAAATCGGCAAGAAATACAGCATTACCCGAGAGCGGGTTCGCCAAATTGAGGATGCCGCCTTAAATTTTATAAAAAAATCCAGCGTTTACCGCGCCGAGCAGGCGATTTTTGACGAGCTTAAACAAGTGATGCGCAAACTCGGATCTATCGTAGCTGAACACGAACTTTTACCATATCTCTCTAAAGATAAAACTACTCAAAATCATATCCACTTTTTCCTAACCTTGGGGGATGCTTTCCGAAAACACCGTGAAGACGACCATTTCCATATCCGTTACAGCGTGAACGATGAAATGGCCGAAAAAGTGCATGAGTCGCTCAAAAAACTTTACACCAGTCTAGACGATGAAGATTTAGTGCCGGAAACCGAAATGATTAAAAAATTTCTGGATCATACGAAAGAGCTATCAGAGGAATACAGAGATGCGGAAATGGTCAAAAGATGGCTTTCTATGTCAAAAAAAGTTGCTAAAAATCCGCTTGGAGAATGGGGCAAGGCCACCAGTCCGAATATTCGCACTCGCGGGGTGAAAGACTATGCCTACCTGGTCATGCGCAAGCACGGAACGCCCTTGCACTTTAAAGAAGTAGCCGACTCGATTGGTAAAACTTTCCATAAAAAAATTCACTATGCCACCTGCCACAACGAGCTCATCAAAGACGATCGTTTTGTCCTGGTGGGCAGAGGAATGTATGCTCTCGCCGAATGGGGATACAAGCGGGGAACCGCGAGGGAAGTTATTGTGGATATCTTAAAAAGCGAAGGATCGCTCGAGAAAGATACCATCATTCAAAAAGTAAATAAAGAAAGATATTTCAAAAAAAATACTATATTAGTGAACCTAGCTAATACAAAATACTTCAAGAAAAACAAAAACGGGCTATATAGCGCGGTATAACCAGATAGCGCTTTAGGCGCTATCTGGTATAATCAAGTAATGAGAAAACAACCTCTTGTTACAGGTGAATATTATCATATATATAATCGCGGAGTAGACAAGCGAGATATTTTTGCTAGCAAAAAAGATTTAGATCGTTTTATTGAAAGCATATGTGAATTTAATCGAGTTGAGGTGATTGTAAGTTTAGCTAATTTAAGAAAAACTAACGAGATAGCGCCTAAAGCGCTATCTGAGAATCCGCTTGTGGCTATTGTTGCTTATTGTTTAAATCCAAACCACTTCCATTTCGTTTTAAAACAATTAGTGGATGGAGGAATAGCGAAGTTCATGCAAAAATTACAAGCAGGATACACTTCTTATTTTAATATAAAAAATTCTCGCACAGGATCGCTCTTTCAAGGAACTTTCAAATCACAACTGATGAATAATGAAAATTATTTTAATAAAATTCTGGGGTATGCGAATAAAAATTATCAGGTTCACAACATTCCCAAAAGTAAAATGAATCTTGTTTTTGCTAGTGATTACGAATATGAAAATAATAATTTCAAAATTGTTTCAAAAATTGAAGGGAAAAGAATTTTAGAAATTTTTAATGGCAGTAAGAATTTTAAAAAACATTGTGATGAAATTGTTTCGATGGTACGAGAAGAAAGAGGGAAGACATCTCTTTTAGAGGAAGAAGATTTCCTAGACGCCCAGATAGCGCTTTAGGCGCTATCTGGAATTTTTAGCTCCTAAAAACAGTGACAGGCTCGCAAGATTGCGAGCCTGTCACTGTTTGCATGAACAATTCACACGTTTTCTTTACGATGGCATACGAATTGTATAAAGTCAAGTGTATTTCGCTTGTTTTTATATTAAAATATAGGCATGGCTGATAAGAAAGGTGGCTCTGATGATTTTTTTGGGGCCATAGAGAAAGCAATAATAGAATATTGGGCTTGGATTTTGGTTATAATAATCGTTTTTTTCTTGTGGAGATATGGAGTGCTGGACGATTTTATTGCCGGACTCCTGCCTCTCTTTGCTGTCATCATGCTCGGCCGGATTGCTTGGATTTGGTGGTTGCATTATATTCAGCAGGATTTTATTTCCGGGATTGATTTCGTAATGCTGGAGATTATTCCTCCACGCGACGTCTTACGCAGTCCGAAAGCCATGGAACTTTTTATCACCAATGCTCTTTATCATTTTAGTTATAAAGGTGGGCGCGAAGAATATTGGCAAGGAGCTGTTTGGTTTTGGTTTTCTCTCGAAATTGTTTCGATTGAAGGACAGGTGCATTTTTATATCCGCACTCCGACCCGCGTCCGAGGGCTGATCGAGACGCAAATGTATGCCCAATACCCGCAAGCCCAAGTGAAAGAAGTCCCCGATTATACTTTGGCGGTGGACGAGATTACTCCGCATTCGGCCTGGAATGGTTGGGGATGCGAATTAAAACTGGAAAAACCGGAGGCCTTTCCAATTAAAACTTATGTTAATTTTGGATTGGATAAAGACCCGAAAGAAGAATTTAAGGTTGACCCGATTTCGCCGGTGGTGGAGTTTTTTGGATCGCTTCAGAAAGGAGAACAAGCTTGGATGCAGATTGTCATTACGCCTTCCAAAAAAACTTGGCATACGCATGGCACCTGGTTTGGCAAACATGATTGGGTCGAAGAATCGAAGAACCAAATTATAGCATTGCTCGCGCCTTTTGCCCGTGAGAGTGAAAGAAAAAGCCGGCCGGGAACTTATACTTACGAATACCGCACGCCGGCCTTTTTAGACAATGCCATCAAAGCCATAAGCGCCAAAACTTCTAAGCTTGGCTTTGATACCGGCATCAGAATTTATTATGTAGCGAAAAAGGAAGCATTTAATATGAGCAATCGAAGAAATATTCGTCTTATATGGCGTCAATATGCTTTGCCTGATTGCAATCAGCTTTCGCGGCATAATAACACCCAAGGCGACGCCTACAGCGGAATATTTACCGCCTCGAAAGAGACAGTGATGAAATTGGCTAATCGAATGCTCAAAGAATACCGAGAGCGGTCTTTTTTCCACGAATCCCTGCGGCAGAAAATAATTTCCAAGGCGAATATCCCTTGGCCGCTCGATTCCCTTTTTGGGCCGGTTTATTTTAACAGCAAGACTTTTGTTTTGAATGTCGAAGAGCTGGCGACCATGTGGCACTTCCCGGGCCAGATCCTCAAAGTGCCTACCCTTGAGCGCATCGAATCCAAAGAAGCTTCGCCGCCTACGAACTTGCCTATCTAAATATGATGAATTTTTTTTTCGCCAACAAAGTTTTCTTTTATACGCTCGTCGTCATTGCATTTTTAGTGTTTTTATATGTTTTTCCTCTCTCGCCCCCGGCCGATTTTCCAGCCGGAATCATATTTAGAGTAGAACATGGAAGCAGTCTGCGCAGTGTGTCTTTAAAATTAAAAGAGGAAAACATTATCCGCTCTCGCCTGGTCTTCGAAACTTTTGTTATACTTCTGGGCCGAGAGAAAAGGGTGATCGAGGCGGATTATTATTTTGAAAATAAATTTCCGGTTTACGAAGTCGCGCGGCGCATAGGGAAGGGCGAGCATCACTTGGCGCCTGTGGTAGTCACTATTCCAGAAGGATTTGATGCTGTGCAAATCGCGGACGCTTTTGTGCCGAAATTAGTAAATTTCGATAAAAGCAAATTTCTAAGCGAAGCCGCGGGGTTGGAAGGATATCTCTTTCCTGATACTTATTTTTTTCAGAGGACGGATACGGAAACGGATGTCATAAAGTCTATGCGCGCGAATTTTGAGAAAAAGATGCTATCTCTAAAATCTGATATTGCTCTTTCCGGAAGAACACAGCGAGAAATTATTGTTATGGCTTCGCTTATCGAGGGAGAAGCCAAAGGTGAAGTAGACCAAGCGCTCATTTCTGGAATTCTATGGAAAAGGATTTCGATCGGCATGCCGCTCCAGGTGGATGCGGCGTTCGTAACATACAAAACCAAGGGCTTGCCGGGAAGTCCTATCGGCAACCCCGGCATGGAAGCGCTGCAGGCAGCTATTCATCCGAAAAGTTCGCCCTATCTGTATTATTTGCATGATAAAAATGGCGAAATTCATTACGCCAAGTTATTTTCCGAACATCGGCAGAATGTGGAAAAGTATTTAAAAAATTAACGAGTGGAGCGAGTATAATTTTTCAAACCCTGTTAAATAACTTTTGCAAAGCAAAAGTTGAAATCAAAAGATTTCATTTAACAGGGTGACGATTTTAATAATCGTTTCACTCATTTAAAATCAATCATGAGGAAAAAGATAGTGTTTGTGGGGCTCTCTGGCGGGGTGGATTCGGCGGTTTCGGCTGCTTTGCTTCAAAAAACCGGCTATGAAGTCGTGGGGGTTTTTATCCGAACCTGGCATCCGGAGTTTTTGGAATGCAACGAAGAAGAGGAACGGCGCGACGCCATGCGAGTGGCGGCGCATTTGGATATTCCGTTTCTGACTTTTGATCTAGAAGATGTGTATAAAAAAGAAGTGGCGGATTATATGATTGCGGAATACAAAGCTGGGCGGACGCCGAATCCAGACGTGATGTGCAATCAAGAGGTAAAATTCGGCGCATTTCTCAAAAAAGCAATTTTGATGGGGGCAGACTATGTGGCGACGGGGCATTATGCGCAAGATAAAAAACTGGTGCTTTCTCACGGCTCGCACTCTATCTTGAATGTGGCTGACCGAGCTTTGGTTACAAATGCCGAAGAAAGCACAGTTTTTTATCTTGCTAAAGGCGTTGATACTTCAAAAGATCAATCTTATTTTTTGTGGACACTTAAGCAAGAACAGCTTTCAAAAATAATTTTTCCCGTGGGGCATCTGAAGAAAATAGAAGTCCGCAGACTGGCCAAGAAATTCAAGCTACCAAACGCCCTCAAAAAAGACAGCCAGGGGATATGCTTTTTGGGCGCCGTGGATTTGAAAGAGTTTCTGAGGCATTATATTAAAGAAAAAAAAGGAAAAGTTTTGAATCAGAAAGACGAAGAAATTGGATATCATAATGGCGTAGTGTTTAGCACCTTGGGCGAAAGGCATGGTTTTACTATCACCAAAAAAAGCCCGAACAATGAACCGCACTATGTGGTCGGGAAAGATGTAAAAAAAAATATTCTGTTTGTTTCTGCGAAAAAAGATTTTTCTTATTCTAACATTCTAACGAATATTAGTATAAAAAGTACCAACTGGATTTCTGGTACACCTATAACCTATAACCTAAAATCTAAAATCTATTCCTGCCAAATTCGTTACCACGGAGAATTTTTACCCTGCAAAATAATTTGCCGAAGTCGGACTTCGGCAGAAGTTATTTTCAATAAGCCAGTCATGGTCGCCCCAGGTCAATCTTGCGTGATCTACGATAACGACATTTGTTTCGGCGGGGGAGTAGTGATTTGATATTTAAAGTATAATATTTGACTATTTCTGGTCATTTTGCTAGTATCCCAACAAGGGAAACGGGTCTTGATTAATCCGCTTTTCTCCTTTTGGGTTAGTGCCTAAAAGAAAAAAAACGAGATATTGCAGGCTACCCGGTTTAGTTTATATTTATCCCGTTAGAAAATTATGGGTAAGTGATTAAGTTACCAAGCGTTATTAATTAATTCTTTAATGGAATGGCTAAAACATCAGTCAAAGCTAGAGCTTTAAAAACGCCAAAATTTTCCACTCGAGCCAAAAATCGATGTTTTCGTTGCGGCCGCGGCAACGCGTTTATGAGAGATTTCGGCGTTTGCCGGATATGTTTTAGAGAATTAGCCAATGAAGGTATGCTTCCGGGTGTAAGAAAATCTAGTTGGTAGTTTAAAGGATATGGATCCCGCTAGAAGTCGCGATTGCAATTTAAAAAATAAATAAAACATGAAATTAAATATTGAAAAAATTATTAGCCTTAACCTAAAATGTCAGATACGCGAATTAATCGCGATCTGCTTCTAAGCGGGATGGACCCAATTGCAAACATGTTAATAACAATGAAAAATGGCGGTCTAGCTGGCAAAGAGTCTGTATTTTTACCGTATTCAAAAATGAAAAATGCGATTGCAGAATGCTTGAAGAAAGAAGGCTATGTAGCCGATGTTTCGAAAAAAATTTCCGCCAAAGGCGGCTCCGCCTCGGGTGGAAAAAATCAGCGGCTAGCGCTTGAGATTGGATTAATTTACATCGACCAAAAGCCAAAAATTACGGAGGTTGAAAGAATTTCTAAACAGTCTCGCCGAGTTTATTTTGGAATGAAAGATATTCACTCGGTTAGAAACGGATCTGGATTGTTGGTGCTGTCCACGTCAAAGGGTATTTTATCAGGTAAAGTTGCCAGGCAGGAGCAAGTCGGCGGCGAAGCGTTGTTTAGGTTATGGTAATTTAAGAAATCATATGTCAAGAATCGGCAAACAAGAAATTTTAATACCGGCGGGAGTTAAGGTAAGCCAAAGCGGCTCAATCTTGGATGTGATTGGACCGAAAGGGACACTTTCGAAAAATTTTAGAGATGATATTACTATTTCTATCACTGACAAAAATGTAACTTTAAATATAAAGCGAAATGATAAATTTTCCAAATCGCTTTGGGGCACTTATGCTTCCCATATCAAAAATATGATTGCTGGAGTGCGGGCGCCTTATCAAAAGAAATTGATTTTGGAAGGTGTCGGCTACAAGTCTGAAGTCAGAGGAAAAGAATTTCATTTTGCCCTAGGATTTTCCCATCCCGTAATCGTGTCAATTCCGGATGGGATTACTGCGACCGCTGACAAAAATAATATTACGATTACCGGCATTGACAAGGAATTGGTTGGAAGTTTTACCGCGTCTATTCGGGCTTTGAAGAAAGGAGAGCCTTACAAAGGCAAGGGTATGCGTTATGAAGGCGAGGTGATCAGGCGCAAACAGGGCAAAAAGACGGTATAATATTTTGGTAAATAGATAGTAGTAAGTAGAAATAAAAAATGCAGAACCAACAGGACAAAAGAATAAGATTGAAAGCCAAGATACGGTCTAAGATGACTGGTACCAAAGAACGTCCGCGTCTTTCTATTTTCAAATCCAATAAATTCATTTATGCGCAGATTATTGACGATGGCAGGAAGAGGACGCTGGCCCAAGCGAGCGATGTAAAAATAGATAAGGGCACAAAAACTGAACGCGCCAAAGGAGTTGGGAAAATGATTGCCGAAGTTGCTCTTTTAGCGAAGATAGATAAAGTTGTTTTTGACCGCAATGGGTTTAAATATACCGGCAGGATAAAGATGTTGGCAGATGAAGCTCGAGCCGGCGGATTAAAATTTTAACATTTATATATGGATAAACCAAAAGACAACAAAAAAGACAACGGAGAAAAAAGAAGTAGCCACCGAAGGGGCTCTTCTTTTCCGAGATCCAAGCCCGAATTTGACCAAAAGATTTTAAATATTCGCCGGGTGACTCGGGTCGTCGCCGGAGGGCGCAGATTTTCTTTTTCAGTTGCGCTCGTAGCTGGGGACAAAAAAGGGTCTGTAGGCTTGGGGCTCGGTAAAGCCGGTGATACAGCGCTCGCGATCAATAAAGCCGTCCGTAACGCCAAGAAAAACATGGTCAAGTTAAATCTGACCAAGACGATGTCTATCCCTCACGAACTTTCGGCCAAATTTTCCAGCTCTAAAGTAATGCTTATCCCAAATAAAGGCCGTGGATTGGTGGCGGGTTCTGTCATCCGGGATATAGTCAAACTCTCCGGTATGAAAGATGTCACTGGAAAAATTATTTCCAACAGTAAGAATAAATTAAACAATGCCAAAGCCGTCATCCAGGCGCTTTCCACCATCTCTTCAAAATATACCAAACCTATCCCGTACGAAATTGCGGACGCGGTAATTGCCAAAAATATATTGCCAGAAAAAGATATTATAAATAATAAAAAGGAAAGCGGAGCTTAGGCATCCGCGTCCTATTTCGTACGGGATGCAAATACATAACTTAAAAAGAACCCATAAGAATAAAAAAGACCGCATCGTAGGACGCGGCGGAAGACATGGAAAGACTTCCGGTCGGGGAGGCAAGGGGCAGACGGCTCGCTCGGGCAACAAGCGACGCCCGGAACTTCGCGATATCATTAAAAGATTGCCGAAAAATCGCGGGTACCAATTCAAGTCTATCCAGAAATCTTTTATTTTACAGGGTGGACAAAAGGCTCTGCCGGGAGAAAAATTTTCTGAAATAAGGAATAGATTGAACATTAAAGGCAAAAAAATAAAATTAAAATAAAATTTGCGGGATATAAAGATAGAAATTATTAATTAAAATTTTAGTACGGGATGCAAAATTTTTTAAATAAAATAAAATTAGTCTGGACGGATACGATCTTGCGCAAACGGGTGCTGTTTGTGCTTTTTGCGCTCATAATTTTTAGATTACTTTCAGCTATTCCTATCCCGAGCATCGACACTCTAGCCTTAAATAGTTTTCTCGCGAACAACCAATTTTTCGGCATCTTAAATATATTCTCCGGAGGCGGACTTTCAAACCTCTCGATCATCATGCTTGGTGTGGGCCCATATATCACCGCCTCAATCATAATGCAGCTTCTCACGATCATGGTACCTGCCCTAAAGAGGATTTATCACGAAGAAGGCGAAGCCGGCCGCAAAAGATTTACTCAATATTCACGCTTGCTTACTGTCCCCTTGGCAGCTATTCAAGGTTTTGCGCTTTTAGCTATTCTGGAAACTCAGAATATTTTGGTAAACTTAACTGCTTTTGATCGAATTACGAATTTAATAGTTGTGGTGGGAGGGGCCATATTGCTTATGTGGATCGGTGAGCTTGTATCAGAGTTTGGTATTGGAAATGGAGTGTCTTTAATAATTTTCGCCGGTATTGTGGCTACTTTACCCAGTGCCATCAGTGCCTTTGTTTTCACCTATCTTTATCCCACTTTTGATTCGAGCGTTATACCAAAATTAATCGGATTTCTTGCCTTTGGACTCCTGGTCATTGCCGGGATTGTCATGGTGACGGAAGCTGAACGCCCGATTCCAGTTACTTATGCCAAGCGCGTTCGCGGTATGAAAATGTATGGCGGTGGCTCGACATATCTTCCGCTTCGAGTCAACCAAGCTGGCGTGATTCCGATAATTTTTGCTTTATCCATTCTTCTTTTTCCGCAAATGATTGGTACTTTTTTAACTAAGTTTAATAGCCCCATAATCGCGAAAATATCTCACCTACTTCTTACTTTCACCCAGACTTCCGTGCTGTATGCAGTATTATATTTTATTTTAGTGTTCCTTTTTACCTACTTTTATACTGCAGTTACTTTTGATCCCGAAGCACTGTCCACTAACTTGCAAAAAAACGGCGCCTTCATCCCCGGTATCCGCCCTGGCGCTTCCACCTCGGAATATATATCTAAAGTTTTGACTCGCATTACGCTTCTAGGAGCATCATTCCTTGGTTTCATAGCCGTTTTGCCGATCATCATGCAGTACGCCACAGGCATTACTACGTTCGCCTTAGGCGGCACCTCGATCCTCATCGTCGTTTCCGTTGTCCTCGACCTTATGAAAAAAGTAGATTCTCAGATCTCCATGCGGGAGTATTAGAGCAGTATTCTTCCATTCTATGTTATAATAGGATTATATGAAAAAAATTATTTTTGGTTTGGGTATCATCATCACATTACTAACTGTTTTAATTGTGTCGTGGATACGGGTGGATACAAAGCCTGCCGAAGTTGCGACCAGTCAAGTTGCCGAACCTGATCGGAGTAAAACTTTTATTATCGGAATAGCCTCAGAATCCAACGACCTGGTTGCCGAGGACACCAAGGAGTATGAAACGCTAGCGAATTATATTTCGAGTAAATTAGTTTCCAAAGGGATTACGGCTTCAAAGGTGATCAATTTGGTGAGCATCTCTGGCATGGCTCAGCTCATGAGACAGGGACGGATTGATATACTTATAGATAGTCCCTTTCCAACATATGTGATAAATAAATTATCCGGCGCGCAACCTATCGCTATCCGCTGGAAGAACGGCTATGAAAAGTATAACAGTGTGATTTATGCGAATGCATCGTCCGGTATTAAAACACTTAATGACTTGAAAGGCAAAATGCTTGTATTTGAAGATCCCTATTCAACTTCTGGTTATTTTTTACCTAAGTCAGAATTGTTGGACAAAAAATACAAGCTTGTTGAAAAAACCCGCGGTCAGATAGTTGGCAAAGATGAAATTGGCTATTATTTTTCATTTGATGGCTATGGTGAAGTGGATAAAGGCAATGCCGCAGCGGCAGTAGAGATAGGCTATAAATTTGATGAGAATCTTGCTCTCCATCCCGGCGCGTATATTGTCTTATTCAAGACAATTGATGTTTATCGCCATGTGGTTCTCGCTCGATCAGATATGGATCCGACGCTCAAATCGGAACTAATGTCTATTTTGCTTGACATGAATAAGGATCCCAAAGGAATCAAAGTGCTGGCCGACATTTCTCAAACATCAAAATTTTCTATTCTTCCAAATATGGATGTCGCATTTAACGGGATTAGAGAACTTACAAAATATATTGAACAAGAAATCGTCGCCAGATAATTAGTAATTAATGAAATTCAAGATTAATAAAATCCGCCTAAGTTACAAACTTTATGCTGGGTTTATCCCCTTGTTCATTTTCTTGATTTTATTTGGGTTTTATTTTATTAGCTTTATTAAAAAAATTGAATCTTCTTTTAAATATATCAGCAATACTTACGATGAACTTCGAATTGCTTTAAAACTTGACCAGACTAATGCTTTTCTGGCTGATACCGCCAAAGCCTTCATTCTTACCAGGGATCCAGAATTAGAAAAACAATATGATTCAGCGTCGGGAGTCTTCGACGATTTATTTACCCAACTTTGAATTACGAAACTCCCTTAATCCCCCAAATATACCACAATCATGCTAGAATACAAAAAGCGCCATAAGGCGCTTTTTGTATGAAAACCTTCATCAAACTACACGATGATATTCTAGCAAAAGT
>Ga0209542_10004241_pt1 | contig 29684 bp, 21 predicted proteins | sample RifCSPhighO2_01_FD_184028 | JGI IMG/M metagenome (GOLD analysis project Ga0209542, IMG submission 184028) | Soil microbial communities from Rifle, Colorado - Rifle CSP2_plank highO2_0.1 (SPAdes) (version 2) | ecosystem: Environmental > Terrestrial > Deep subsurface > Rock core/Sediment ... | reverse complement strand
GTTCTCAATAAACTTATCGGGACTCTCTGGCGGCAATTATATCTTTAGTGTCTATTCAGAGGATAAGAAAGGAATCCGTTCGTCTCTCCTTACATTTCCTGTGAGCGTCACCTCAGGTACCACCGCCAACATAACGGGCATTTTTATCGCGCCGACAATTGCCACAGACAAGAGTGAAGTGAAGCGCGGGGACAACGTCGCTATTTTCGGGCAGAGTGCTCCTGCCTCGGAAGTAACCATAAACATTAATTCCGAGGAAGAATTCTTTGTAAAAAAGACGGCCGATGCGACCGGCGCGTATCTTCTCCACTTTGATACCTCTGTCCTTGAAATGGGGCAACACCTGACAAAATCCAAAGCGGCTCTTAATGGAGAGATTACCGCCTTCGGGAAAGTTGTTGGTTTTACCGTTGGAACGAAGAGCGTTGCTGCCGAGCTACCGAAGGTTGCGGCAAAAGGGGACGCGAACGGCGACGGACGCGTAAATCTCGTTGATTTTTCGGTTGCCGCATACTGGTATAAGCGCGCCAATCCTCCGGCCTCTGCCGACATAAATGGCGACGGGAAAGTCAATTTGGTTGATTTTAGCATCATGGCATTTCACTGGACCGGGTAATCGCTCCGCGAAATAAAAAGTCAAAATTTAAAAATGAGAAATTACAGATTAAAATTTAAGATTTTTGATTTTGCATTGTCATTCTGCATTTTGATTTTTGCATTTTGCATTTTTACAGCCGCGCCGGCTTTTGCTGCCGACGTATTTTTTGACGCAACCAGCAAGCAGTTTCCGCAAGGCGAGGATTTTTTGCTCAGTGTGTTTCTGAATACGGAAAGGCATTCGATCAACGCGGTTGAAGGGCGCCTCGTGTTTCCAAGTGAACTTCTAGACATGCTAGAAGTTCGGGACGGCGATTCCGCCGTCACCTTTTGGATTAAGAAACCGCAATTTCTCACATCAAACACCCTTGAATTTTCCGGCATTACTCCCGGAGGACTGTTGGGAACCAAACAGTTTTTGTTTGCTGTCCTCTTTCGCGCTAAGAGAAGTGGTGACGGCACAGTCATGGTGAATGAATTGCAAGTTTTGCAAAATGACGGGTACGGAACGCGCGCGCGCATCACATCGACGCCGTTTTTATTTTCAATCTCTACCGGTTCCGCGCCGTCTAGGTCAGCCGTAGAGCCGATGCAAGACGCGGTACCACCGGAAGATTTTACACCTGTCATCATACAAAACCGCGATGTATTTGAGGGGAAGAACGTTCTTGTCTTTTCGGCGCAAGACAAAGGGTCAGGGATTGATCATTACGAAGTGCGCGAGGGGTCTTTAGCGCGCTATGGGGAAGCAGAGAGTCCCTTTCTGTTACAAAACCAGGCGCTGGATAAAAAGATTCTTGTGAAAGCAGTTGATAAAAATGGCAATGAAAGGGTCGTCATTATTCCTGCTCGTGTGCACAGCGCATGGTGGGAGAACTACGGATTATTCGGTATACTTATAGTATTCGGACTACTCGCCTTTTACGGGATAGTGGTGCGTAAATCAAAAATCAAAATGGAAAAATCAAAATGACATATAGAAATTTAAAAATCAATGAACCAATTTTGCTTTTTGCAGTATCATTTTTCATTTTGCTTTTTCCATTTTCCATTGCCTCCGCGGCGACGCTCAATTTCTCGCCACCGTCCGGTTCGCACAATGTTGGCAGTACATTTTCAACAAATGTAATTGTAGAAAGCACCGATCAGGCAATGAACGCTGTGTCCGGAGTCATATCATTCCCCTGGGACAAGCTTGAAGTTGTGTCAATTTCTAAACAGGGATCCATTCTTTCTCTTTGGCCTGCCGAGCCGTCGTTCTCAAACAGTGCGGGCACGATCAATTTTGAAGGAATCGTGCTAAACCCCGGCTATACAGGTGCCTCCGGTAAAATCCTCACGATTACGTTTCGTGTGCGGAATTCAGGAACGGCAAATGTAAGTTTTTCTTCAGGCTCTGTTTTAGCAAATGATGGCACCGGGGCGAATATTCTAAATGGAATGCGGGTCGCGGTCTTCACGTTCGCGAGTGCCGGAGCAACACCTCTTGCTCCGCAAGTAGAGGTATCGGCTGCCACAGGTAATACGCTTAGCATTACGTCTACTACACATCCAGATGAGACCGAATGGTACGCAGATAATACACCGGAGTTTTCTTGGAACTTGCCATCTGGCGTCCTTGAAGTGCGGACGCTTATCGGCAAGAATCCGTCAGGCGCTCCGTCCGTCTCTTACCTGTCACCTATTAGCAAGAAGAAAATTGATGAACTCCCCGACGGCACATATTACTTCGCGCTTCAAGTACGCACCAAGGTCGGATGGGGTTCGGTCTCCCGCTATCGCGTGAATATTGATACTACGCCGCCAAAACCGTTTTCCATAACTTTTCCGCATGGAAATAAGGGATGGGAACCTCAACCGGTCGCACTCTTCAATACGACGGATGGAGAATCAGGAGTAAGTCACTACGATATAAAGATTGGAAATGAGGCGAAACCTATCAAAATCGCTCCTGTAGCAGAATCCAATCCTTATGTTATACCCGCGCAGATTCCTGGTACATATACGCTACTTGTTACAGCGGTAGATAATGCGGGAAATGTGCGAAACGGTTCGGCCGATTTCACGATTGAGTCGATCGATGCGCCAACGATTAGCTACTATCCAGATACCATAGAAGAAGGCGATATTTTGAAGATTAGAGGAGCAACGTACCCAGGCGCCGACATAATAGCCTATATTCGCGAGGGGGATACATTGGTCTCGGAAGAATCTTCGAAAAGTAATTCTTTTGGAGATTTTTCACTTATTGCCACAAAAAGACTTGATCCTGGCGTGTACACATTTACCTTGCGCGTAAAAGATCTTCGTGGCGCGCAGAGTGCTGAGACCGCTCCTTTCACTATCTCCGTTAAGCCGGGGTTGGTCACAGGGCTTGTCGGTTCTATGTGGAAATATTTCTCTGCCTCACTGCTCATATTGCTAATGCTCGGCATTCTTGTGTGGGTCAGCGCTCGCCTCTGGTTCAGGATCCCGCATACCATAGCTCGTATGCGCCGCGAGGCGCGAGAGGCGGAGAAAGTGTCCGAAAAAGCGTTTAGAGTTCTTCGTGATGGTGTTCAGAAACATTTGGCGCGGCTGAGGAAGGTTAGCAGAAAACTGACGGCGGAAGAAACGGAATTTTTGGAGCAGTTTGAGAAGAAACTTGAAGAGGCAGAAGAAATAATCGCGAAGGAGATACAAGATATCTCGCGCTCGTGAGCCCGTAGAAGATTTAAGATTATAGATTTAAGAGAATGAAGAAAGAGATACTCACTCCGAAGGGCGGCTCTCCTGTCATGGGGTGTTATTCTCCAGGTATCAGTGTTGATATTGGGGACGCAACGTTTGTCTTCGTGACCGGACAGATCGCCCGGCATGAAAATGGGGACCCCGTCGCACCCGGAGATGCTACCGCGCAGACCGAGTTCATTTTTAAGAAAATAGTGTCGATTTTGGAAGAGGCCGGCGCTGGCGTTGATGATGTGGTGAAAGCAGTCATCTACACAACCGATGTCTCAAAGTTTAAGGAAATTTCCGAGGTACGAAACAAGTATTTTGCGAGTGCAAAACCGGTCTCTACGCTGGTTGAGATCAGCGGTACGGTGCGAAAAGGATGCGAGGTTGAGATTGAGGTGATTGCGGTAAAGCGGGGAGAGGGCAACGTGAAGATCACTGTGGAAGTTCCAGAGTCGCACGCGGGTGCGGTGCGTGCGGCGATGGGGGAAGCTGGTGCTGGAGTGATCGGCAATTATTCCGATTGCAGTTTTTCGGTAAAGGGGACAGGTCGCTTTACTCCAAAGAAGGGAGCGAAGCCCGCTATCGGGAAGGAAGGGACGCCGGAAGAGGTATTTGAAGAGCAAATACAGATGGTGTGCAAACGTAGCAAACTAAAGGCGGTTATCGCATCCTTGAGAGCGGCGCATCCGTACGAAGAACCAGGCATCGCGATCTATCCTATCGAAGAATTGCCTTAACCCTTTTTGCATGCCAAAATGGCGAGCAGGACACATGCCGTCCTAGCTTCCCAGTAGTAGAAGCTCAAAGATTCGCTTCACTACGGGACAAACAGTTGGTCCCGCTAGAGCCGATGTAGCTCAGTTAGTAGAGCAATCGCTTCGTAAGCGATGGGTCGCCAGTGCAACTCTGGCCATCGGCTCTAGCGGGATGAATGTCGCACGGATTTCGCGTGCCCCGTAGCGAACCGAGCCCGTGAGGTTCTGCTACTGGAGTAAAGACGGGGCCCCAGCCCCGACGCCTTTCAGGGTCGGGGAGTCGACCGAAGCGTCGGCTTTCGATCCTCGGGGGCGGCTCCCGTTACAGTTACTAGTTATTCAGTTATTAGTTATCAGCCCCGACGTTCCGACCAAGGTCGTCGGAAGTCGGGGTCCCGACCAACGTCGGGGTTAGAAGTTAAAAAGTATGTGGTACACCATCGGCGGTATTGCACTCCTCATCGTCCTCATCTCGATTAGGCAAGTTAACCAATATGAGAAAGGTTTGAAGTTTCTCTTCGGGAAGTATTATAGAAAAATGGAGCCCGGTTGGCGTTTGGTGTGGCCCATCATTCAAGGGTACGAAAAGGTAGATATGCGCACCAAGGCGGTGGATGTTCCCGACCAGAACGCGATCACACGCGATAACGTCTCGGTAACGGTGAACGCGGTTATCTATTATAAAGTTGTTTCCGCTGAAAAGGCAATTCTGGAAATCGAAGACTTTCGTTATGCCATGTCACAGTACGCGCAAACAACGATGCGAAACGTTGTCGGTGAAGTCACACTTGACGAGCTTCTTGGCGGGCGGGATAAGATTGCGGACCGCATCCGGGATATTGTAGAAAAGACGGCCGATTCATGGGGACTTTCAGTCTTAAATGTCGAACTTAAAGATATCAAACTTCCTGAAGTGATGGAACGCACGATCGCCAAGCAAGCCGAAGCGGAACGGGAGAAACGGGCAGTCATCATCAACTCTGAAGGAGAACTTGCGGCCTCGAAAAATATGGCTGAGGCGGCACGAACACTCTCCGAAGTTCCGGGTGCGCTACATCTCCGCACCCTTCAGTCCATAAACGACATCTCGTCCGACCAGTCCAATACCATCGTCTTTACCGTTCCTCTCGAAATCATGCAGGCGTTCACGGGATTCCTGAAGAAGAAAGAGTAACGATTTTGGTTTCTCCTTTCCGCCTCCGTCAGTTGACGGATGGGGATAAAGGAGGTGGTGAGTTTGCTCGCCCGCGCAAGTTTTGCCCCGCAAAATTTCTTCGGGCAAGGCCGGAGGATTTAAATCCCTCCTGCATAAGAATGCAGTGCTCCCTTTAGTAAAGGGAGAATCAAAGATTTGCTGATACTTTCACTATGTCTGACGAACGAGAAAAACGAATCGTTGAAATAGAAACGCTCATGGCGAGCGGCGATTTTTGGTTGGATAAAGACAAAGCACAGGAACTCGTCCGCGAATACAACGAGTTAAAGAAAGGGGGTGATGGTGAGAATTTTGATGGAGGCGACGCGATCATGACCATTTTCTCGGGCGCGGGCGGAGACGACGCGGAGGATTTTACGGGCATGCTCCTTACTATGTACCAAAAATACCTGGTGAATCATCGATTGGATATTTCGAACGTGAACGGCAGCGAGAATGATCATGGCGGTTGGCGGAACATAACCTTTGAGATATTAGGCAAGAATGCGTATGGTACACTGAAGAACGAGAGCGGCGTACATCGTTTGGTGCGCATTTCCCCGTTCAACGCGCAGAAGAAACGGCAGACATCTTTCTCCATGGTGGAGGTGATTCCGAAATTACTTCCCACGGACAAACATGTGGAGATTTCGGAGAGTGAACTTGAAGTTACGACCGCGCGCGCCGGCGGGCCCGGTGGCCAGAATGTCAATAAACGCGAGACCGCGGTACGTATCGTGCATACACCAACAGGTATTTCAGTGCATGTAACCTCCGAGCGCAATCAGGCACAGAATAAAGAAAAGGGGATGCAGATCATTAAGGGGAAACTATTCAAACTACGAGAAGAAGAACGACTTGCGAAAGAAAAGGGAATACAGGTCTCCAAGACGACCGCGAACGAATGGGGAAGTCAGATCCGTTCTTATGTACTCCATCCCTACAAGATGGTCAAAGATCATCGCACTGGTGTTGAAACTACGCAGACAGACAAGGTCTTGAATGGAGAACTCGATGAGTTTATCGAGGCGGAAAGAGGGCTTTAAGGCACGGGAATGGTACGGGAATTTGACATGAGGATCCTCTCATGTTATCATATTGACGGTGTCATAGCGTGTTTGTAAGCGACTCTTTGCGAGATTGCTGGCACACTGTGCGAACAACCGGTTGGTTTTCTGTTATGAAAAAGTTTCTTGCGGCCATTGGCGTGCTTACGGTTCTCTACTTTCTGTGGGTCGGAGTCAGTGATTACTCGCTGCGCGACGCCTGCGGAGGGTTAATGTGGTACACAGCACATCCCTCTCTCATTGGGGACACGTGCGCATTTCTCACCACGGTCTCGCCAGAAGAGATCTGGTCAGGGTGGGCATGTAGGATAGGTGACAAGGTCCTCTACATCTCTCACGATGTGCCGACCCTTGCCCTCGGCATTTTATGGGGCATATCGGCTCTTTGTGTGCTCATATGGGGCGCTCGATGCATAGCACGAGCGCGCCTTTTCTTTACAGGATTTGCTATACTTGGGAGACCTTTTTACATCCATGAAAAGAAATTCTCTTTGCCGGAATATACCGGTTTTAGCCCATTGTTGCTTCTTTCTCTTTGTTTTTAGTGTCGCGCCTATCACACACGCGGCTTCCGACGCTTTCTTGGGGAAGAATGTTCGTATTGAATTTTCTGCTTTGCCCGCTCCATGGGCCACTTTTGTTCCACTTCAGGCGGGGGAGAAACCAATTGATCCACTTCTCTGTCTGGATAAGGCGACTTTAGAGCGGAAATATGATAATGATCGTAATACATACCGTCTCGCCCTTGATAAGGAATCGGAAAAGGTGAGAAATAAGGTAGAGGTGACCGTTCTCTCGCGGCAGAAAGATGACTTGTATAACAGCATCGCGTACCTCGACCGATTTATTGAAGCGCTACGGACGACAAAGGCGAGTCTTGATACGGCCACGACCATGAGCGGACTTGAACTTATCGCAGTTCCGCTGGGCGGTGATATTGCAAAAAAGTATGAAAAACCAAGAACTATTCAAATTAGATGCGTAGAACATAGGAAAAACGATTCACGCACCCCCGAGGTGCCTCTTGGAGTTGGGGACGTTGTCACCGAAAAGACTATATATGAGTCAGTTACGGATCAGCAGAAGAAGGAAATAGCCGTTATCAAAAAGACACTTGCCAGTCTTGCGGGAAACATGGAGAAGAAAATCGCTGATGGCAACATTAACTTACTTTTTGAGTTGCCGGGACTCGTGAAGTCTGCCTTTTCGTTGTTTGGGACTATCGATAAGATCAAAGAGAACATGGTCCCAGTCACCAGGAAAGCTTTTCAGGAAAGACTTTCCGATCTGCCGCCAGATACAACCTCCTCCTTTCTTTTCACGAAGGTAGCTTCAGGAAAGAATGTCTTCCCGCCAGTGTCTTCGTGGCCAGACTGGGCAGGGAGTCTCATGCCTGATAGTCGGGTAAAAGATAAAAATGATCTTCAAGAAGGAACACTCACGTTAGGCGAGGTGTCGCTTAAACTTGCCATGATTCCTGATAAGCAAACATTAGCTGAAACACGTCTCGAGCTCGCCACGAAAATTCTTGGACTTGAAAGGCAAAGAAAGGAGTACGAATTAAAGCGCAAGGAAATTTGTAAGAAAATTAATACACTACTCGACACGCTTGCATTGGAGAAGGCGATATATGGTTGCCCTGATTTGATCCCCGTCAGTCTAGGCGGTGTCACTGGGTATACGAACACCATTGGAGAAACGGTGACGATAAAGGGAAACGGGTTTTCGCCGCAGGGTAATAGCATTTCCTTTGTGAGCGGGGACGGTGTCGCCCTCGGTTCACTGCGCGATCTCTCTTCCGATGGTGAATCCCTCTCTCTGGTTATCCCCTCGGAGATTTTTGAGAAGGGGTCTGTATCTTTTTATATTTCGGTCAAAAATGCCTCCGGCATCGAAAGCACTCCTCTATGGATTAGGCCCCCTACTATACAAAGGAGATCCGATTCCTCACCTTCAGAGACATTGTTTAGCCCCAATCAAAGATATTGCGGAGAAACGGCGACGGATAAACGGATTTTTACGGGAGTGGCTCATGACCAAAGCGGAGCGCCGAAGATTGAGGTTCTAGTTGACCCTGAATTTGAAAGAGACACTCTACGGGGGGAGCGGAAAATTACGGGCGATATTCCACTCACACCGGTCTATGATTTGGTTGTTCGAGTGACACCCACCATCAATGAATACTGCCTCCCCCAATGGGATGGGAATGATCAGAAAGTGAGTGGGGTGTTGCCACCAAGCGAGCTACCATTCGATGCTTTTTTGATGGTCGGCGTGAAGGAAGAAGCAATACTGCTCGGTAAGCTGTTGCGCGTCGATAAGAATCCCGTAACTCAAGAATGGCGTTATGAATGGAAGTTGAAAGGTTGGCAAAATGGAATAGTAGATGCCGCAAAAATGGAAAAACTAATTCTTTCCATTACAAACAACGAGCCTGTTTACTTGGGTGTACTTACGTATCAAGAGGTGAACGGAGAGCGCGAATTTAAATGGGAAAAATCAAGTGTGTCTTTTTCAGTATGTGCTCCCATGTGGGGGAGTGGACAACATAAAGTCGTGTTTGGCCGAATGGACAATACAGACTATAGTCTCCCCAAATTTATTCAGGATGCAGAATCAGTGCGAACCAGTGGATTTGAGAAGACGGACCCATTCAATCAATACAGGAGGTACTTTTCTCATCTTTTGGATTTGCATCTTTCGGATCCGATGCCGTTCAATAATTCATTAATTAAACTTGCCAACCCTGTTTCTGGCGGACCACGCTATAACTTAAGAAGACACAACGATACTTTTGCGAATCTTTCCGCTATCGGATCTTCCTGTGGAAATAGTAGTGTGACGGTGGCGCTCGGTAAGACACTCAATCCGGGCCAAGCGGCCATGAAAGGAAAAGCTTTATTTGTAAATAAGGAAGTAGAAAGGATATTAAAAGCCGAAAAGTATCATGGATCATTGCCAATCGTTGTCTTGCATGAATTTGGACACGCATTTGCCGGACTCAACGATGAATATGAGTATGGCGGGCCAGACAAGGAGATACCAATGCCATTTAGAAATTGTAGTACCGTCCCGCAAAGTGCTTGGACGTACAATAATGTGCGTTATGGAGACACGGTACACAAGGGGTGCTCGTATTCTTCTGTGTATCGAATTGGCACGGGAGCCAACAAGACGGCGGTGCCTATCTATCGGCCTTCCGACAAAAGCATGATGAAGGCAGCGCAAAGTGGCGAATTCCGATTCAATGTTGTTTCTTGCGGATATATTATTGAGGCAATTAAGGGCGGAAAGGCGCAAGATTATTGGCAGGAGTGTATGGGATACGATACGGTCAAACCGACGGGTGTTGGGGCGTTAAGATATATTTTTAGTCCGCTTCTTTCATTGTTTGATAGAGATTCATCAGGATTGACAGCCCAAGTGGGAGGAGCGAATGATACTGATACGACAAATGAAAACGACTATCTAATTATAGAAAGTTTTGACCCGAATGATCCATGGGGCCAGATTATCGAAATCGTGCCGGATTCAGAGGCTCCACCGATGGATCCTCCCGAGCAGGAGGTGTCTTTTTGGCAAAGATTTCTAGACTTTTTCTTCCCTAGCAAAGTACCTGTTTCCGTCACTTCTATAACGGGCTACACTGGCATCGCGGGCCAGACTGTTACTATAAAGGGCACTGGGTTTAGCGAAACAGGAAACACCCTTTCAGTCACTTCAACAGATAACATTTATTTCTCATCTGTTAAAGCAGATTCTTCCGATGGTACCACGTTAACATTCAAAGTACCGCAAGCGCTTATTGACGATGGATACCTTTCATTTTTTGTTTCCGTGAAAAATGTGACTGGTGTAGAGTCAACTCCCTACTTCCTACGCCCGCCAACGACGCAGCAGCGAAGAGACTCGTCTCCTGCAGGTACTAATCTCGGACCCAACCAGAGATATTGCGTGGCTGATACCACCGATACCCGGGTTATTACGGGTGTTCAGGAGCATCTTGACGGATCGCCCAAGATAAAAGTTGTGATTGGGCAGAAATCTGGGAACAATCTTTTGTGCGGTGGAACGAGTTCGGTGTATGATTTGACTCTCCGTGTGACGCCTATAATCAACGATTACTGTCTTCCGCATTGGGATGAAAATGACCAAAAAATCTCGCCAGCGGCTCTTCCTCCGGAGGATTTGCCTTTTCCTGGGCATATCGTCATAGGGGAGTCGCTTGAGTTACAAAATGTTCTAGTAGGTCCGGGAGTCCTTAAACGGACAGAAAAGGATGAAAACGGCAATTGGGTATATGAATGGAAGATTGAAAAGTGGCCAGAGGAGGCAATGTCTGCCGACAAGTTGAAAAAACTTTTTGAAGCTCTCGGTAGAAATGAACCGATTAATGCTTTATTTGAAATTCCACAACCTGAAGGAAGCCGTGAGAAAGTTACCGCCTCTATTCCTTTTGATACCAAAGTCCCTCCCGCGCTTGGATTGTATCGAGAGAAACTTTCCCGATTGCAAAATAGTATCGCGGCGGCGCTCGCGGTGTTTAAACAGAAACAAGACGCGTGGCGTCGAACGCCGAAAAAAGCAGGCGAGATGTCGGTAGGGAATCCCACTATCGATACCCCTCTCTACATTTTGCGGAAAATGGCCCTAGAAGTGGAAACGGATGGAAATGGGAGTCTGAAAGATCATGCAGGGTTGGTCAAATTCTTTTCACATTTAAAATCACTCCAGTCTTTTCGTGACGCAACTCTTTCTTCCATCTCCCAGTTTGCAGGGGAGCTTTTGGGCTTTTCCTATCTTTATCCGCCTTCTCCCGCAAAGCCTTTGCTTATATTTATACCGGGAGTCGGAGGCGAGCCCGGGTGGAGAGGTGCCACGGAACTTCTCAAGGGTCAGGCAGAAAAGTTCAATATTATCGGCTATACCTATAACCCCAACGATACACAATTGGCAGATAATCTTATCGCTTCATGGAGCCAGACAAGACTTAATACACATGAGACTGTTATTGCCACCATCTCGATGGGCAATACCATACTTCATTCCGCAATTTTGAAGCAAAACGCTCTTTTTTCCAATTCGCACATAGTGAGTGTGGCGTTACTCCCGGGTGGGTCAGCCAAATTTTTTGAATATCCTAATCCGCCGGAATTTTTCCTTTCAGTCGTCCTTCCCCATGGAAACAATATCGCCGCTTATGTGAATCCTAAAAATCAGGTACACACTGCGATCGCGCAGAATATGCGAAATATTAAAGATTCCACTGCAGGCATTTGCTATATAAACATTCAAAATGACGAGCACATTAATAAATCCAATACTCGCCCCGCGCTATCGCTCGCGTACGGAGATTGGAACGGCTATATCGCGAACCGCGACAAAGTTTTTTCGGGAATGAAAGGGAGCAGCATAGAGGTTTCCGCTCCGCAAAGATACAAAAATAATGATGGCACCACCAGCTATGCTCACCACATCAACGGATTTTACGTTCCCGAGCTCAAAACAATAATTGATTCTCTGTGGAGAAAAATCCGCGTGTTTAAACCCGTGCCCCAATCGTCCGCTCCAAGTCAACTTGCGGCGGTGGGTGCGGCTTTCGGTATCGAAACAAGCGGCGGAAGCGGCAGCTCAATCGAAACTCTCCAATCGCTTTTAGGGGATTCGACATTTGATGAGTGTGCATACCTGAAAGAGAGATTGGAAGACGGCATGATAATACAAGGGAAAGATTACAATGCAATTGCAGATACGGTGAGAGACTATTTAGAATTGATGGGAATCGCTTGTTCGTTTGAAACGCTTGAAAGCGGTGCAAAGCGCGATTTGCAGGAAATGGGTTTTGACCCGGATATCGGAGCTGTAGGGATCATGGAAAAAGACATCATTCCCACCATCACCTCCTTTACCGGTTACAGCGCGACTCCGGGCGAGATCGTGACAATACACGGGAGCGGGTTTTCGCTCCAAGGTAATACCGTGTTTCTGGATGATGGCGACAACCAGTATACGCTGTCCGCCGAGGTCAAGGACAGTAAGACACTCACGTTTCAAATACCGAGGGGTGCCATCCCACCCGAATACATTTCACTCAAGTCGTTCAATGTGAGCGTCACAAATGCGAGCGGGGGAGTTGCTTCCAAGTACCTTAGGGCCCCATCAACCACTCGACGCTCGGACGGCTCGCCGGCTACCTCCCTAGGCACGGGAGGAGACAGCCCTAGTGATACCTCTCAAAATGCGTCGTCGCTCTCCCTTCCAGGATTCTTGCAACGTCTAAGCGGCCTTTTGGATCGTTTTGTCCCGTTCATCATCGGACTCGCGGTCTTCGTCATCTTGTGGGGCATCTTCATCTATATCACCAAAGCCACTGATGAAGAAAAACGCGCGGAAGCGAAGCAGTTCATTATCTACGGCATTATCGGCGTCTTTGTCATGCTCTCCCTCTGGGGGTTTGTTAACTTGCTCCTGAATACCTTTGACATACGGCGGGAGATTGAGGAGGGTGATATTCCTAAAGTTCCAACGATAGAGTAGATTTTCCCCCTCATTCTCTGCTACAATAAGGAGGTGATTTCATTTGAAAAAGTTTCAAAAATCTATAGCGACAGTTCAGCGGCTCTTGATGAGGTTTCGCTTACCATCCGGACTAAAGAGTTCGTTTCCATTGTGGGCCACTCCGGAGCGGGGAAAACGACTTTGCTTAAAATGATTCTCGCGGAAGAACGTCCCACGAGTGGGAACATTCTCTTCGAATCAACCAACATTCACAAGCTGAAACGCCACAAGCTCCACGAGTATCGGCGGAAAATAGGAGCTATTTTTCAGGATTTTCGCCTGTTATCGGGGAAAACAGCCTTTGAAAACATCGCCTTTGCCATGGAGATGGCGGGGCGGAGCAACAAAGAGATTGCCGCCGACGTACCCTACGTGCTCGAAATGGTTGATTTGGGAAGCAAGATGTGGAACTTCCCACATGAGCTCTCGGGAGGCGAAAAACAACGAGTCGCGATCGCTCGGGCAATTGTGAATCAACCTGACCTCGTGATCGCCGATGAACCAACAGGCAGCCTTGATCCGATTAACACCTACGACATCGTGCAGATTTTGAAGAAGATAAATGATCTTGGTACCACGGTTATTCTGACTACGCACAATAAGGGGGTGATCGATTCTTTGGGGAAGCGGGTGATTACCATGGAAAAAGGGAAAGTGATACGCGATGATCCCACCGGCAAATACGTTTTATAAGAATAAAACGCATTTGCCGGAATATCGAATATCGAATTTCAAATCTCTAAAAACGAAAAAGCAAAAGAATTAAAATAAATTTTATGGTTATGTGCTAATCTTATTCCGTATTCCCTATGCTTTTCCATCTCATTCTTCATTCATACTTCATATTTCATACTTCATAATTCATTCTCTATGTGGACTTCAACTAAGCGCGTAATCAAGGCAGGTTTTATGAGTTTCTATCGAAACGGCTTTGTTTCGCTTGCCTCGGTACTCATCATGACCATCACGCTTTTCGTCATAGGAAGCGTCATCTTCCTTTCGGCGACACTGACCGCCTCTCTCGAAGAAATAAAGAGCAAAGTTGATGTGAACGTGTACTTTCTCACGAGCGCCTCTGAAGCAGAAGTGCTCGCGCTCGCGTCCTCGCTCCGCGTCCTTCCGGAAGTGCAGGAAGTGGAGTATATCTCGCGCGAACAGGCGCTCGAGAATTTCAAGAAACGACATGAAAACGACGAGCTCACCCTGCAGGCGCTTTCGGAACTTTCAGAAAACCCACTCGGCGCGGTACTCAATATTCGCGCTAAAGAACCTTCCGAATATGAGGGTATCGCCAACTTCTTGAAGCGAGACAGTGCCCTTTCCAGTACGCAAGAAAACATCATTGATGAGGTAAACTACTATGACAACAAAGCCTCGATCGATAAGCTCTCCGGCATCATGAACGCGGCGGAGCGCCTTGGATTTGGCTTCGCACTTCTCCTCGTCATCATCTCGATACTCATCGCGTTCAACACGATTCGCCTCGCGATCTATATCTCGCGAGACGAAATTGGGGTGATGCGCCTTGTCGGAGCGAGTAACACCTACATCCGCGGGCCCTTCGTGGTCTCGGGAGTGCTCTACGGTACCCTTGCCGCGCTCCTCACGCTTGCTCTCTTTTACCCGCTCACGTATTATCTGGGGGATGCGACGGAAGCGTTCTTCAGCGGACTGAACCTCTTTGCGTACTACCTGTCGCACTTTGGCGACTTCTTTCTTATTATCATAGGTTCCGGCATCATCCTTGGGGCTCTCTCAAGTTTCCTTGCCGTTCGTCGGTATCTAAATGTATAAAACACAAAGCACAATACCCAAAGACCAAACAAAATACAAAAATTCCAGATATACAAACAAAGAAGAAGGCCGGCATCATACGTTTTGAGTAACTTGTGTCTCTGTTTGGTTTTTGTGAGGTCTGTGGTTTGCAAGTCTTGCAGAACAGTATCTCGAATCTCGATCTTAGGATTTCGAATTTACAAAAATGGCACCTAAAAATAGAAAGTATATTTTTGTAGTTGGAGGCGTTATGTCGAGCGTCGGCAAAGGAGTCGCCGCCGCCTCAATCGGCACCATTCTGCAGGGCAAGGGATTCAAAGTCACGGCGATGAAAATAGACCCGTACGTCAATGTAGACGCGGGCACCATGAACCCCACCGAGCACGGCGAGGTTTTTGTGTTGAATGACGGGATGGAGTGCGATCAGGACATGGGTAATTATGAACGGTTCCTCGGCATCGATCTTACCCGAACAAATTACATGACTACGGGGAGCATCTATCTTCGAGTCATTCAAAAAGAGCGCAATTTGGAATACAAGGGAAGATGCGTGCACGTGGTGCCCGATATTCCGCTCGCGGCCATTGAACAAATCAAAAAGGCGGGAGAAGAGGCCGATGCCGATATCGTCATCATCGAAGTCGGGGGAACCGTGGGCGATTACCAAAATGTGTTATATCTCGAGGCGGTTCGATTCATGAAGTTCGCGGAGCCCGATGACACGCTTCTCGTGCTCGTAAGCTACATACCGGCGCTTGGCGTAGGGGGCAACGAGCTCAAAACCAAACCGACCCAGCACGCGGTTCGGTTTCTCAACGCCTCCGGGCTTCACCCCGACATGGTCCTTGCTCGTTCACCAGTTGCGATTGATGAAAAACGCAAGGAGAAACTTGAATACATGTGTGGGCTCGCGAAAGGGAGCATCATTTCTGCTCCGGATGTGGATTCCATTTACGACATCCCTCTCAATTTTGAGAAAGATGACCTCAGCGGTTTCATCCTAAAGAAGCTCCGTTTGGAGTCGTCAACGAAAGACTTAAAGGAGTGGAGAGCGCTCTCGGAGAAAAGACGCGCGACGACGGAAACGATAAGCATCGGCATTGTCGGCAAGTATTTTGATACCGGCAATTTCGTGCTCTCTGACGCGTACATTTCGGTCATCGAGGCCGTAAAGCATTCGGCTTATTTCATCGGGAGAAAACCGGTCATGACGTGGATCAACTCAAAAGATTTTGAGACGGGGGCGAAGGATGTCTCGATGCTCAAAGAGTTTGACGGTATCCTCGTACCGGGTGGATTCGGGGAGAGCGGGATTGAGGGTAAAATTAAGGCGATACAATTCGCGCGCGAAAATAAGATACCCTACTTCGGCCTCTGCTACGGTATGCAACTTGCGGTCATTGAATACGCACGACATGTTGCTAATCTCACTCTCGCAAATACCACAGAAATAAAACCGGACACAGCGCACCCGGTCATTGACATCATGCCGGAGCAGAAAAAACACATGGCGGAAGGAAAGTACGGTGCCACTATGCGTCTTGGAGCATATCCTGCACATCTTACAAAAGGAACCATCGCCGCAGAGGCGTATGGCAAGGAAGAAATCTCCGAGCGTCATCGACACCGCTTTGAAGTAAACCCGGAATATATCGAGAAACTTGAAAAGGCCGGCCTCGTCTTCTCCGGGCGTTCTCCGGACGGGGTACTCATGGAGATTGCTGAACTCCCGCGCGAAGTACACCCATTCTTTCTCGGTACGCAGTTCCACCCCGAGCTCCAAGCAAGACCGCTTGCGCCGCACCCGCTTTTCACCGCCTTCTTAAAGGCAGCCAGCGCACGTAAGAAAATCGGTGTATGACATTTCCGGTCCAGTATGCATACCTTGCACTAGGTCTCTTGTACTTGATTTTTTGGCTTATACTTTTTCTCTCCCGCCGTGATCTACGGCGGGAAATGCTCATTTCCAGTTTGCTTGCAGGTTTTTTGGCTATAATTTTGGAGCCGTTCTTCTTGAAGGATTATTGGACACCGGAGCTTATCAACGGCTGGAGCGTTGGCATTGAAGATTTCTTATATGGTTTTGCAATAGGGGGCATCGCCAATGTTCTGTACGAGGAATTCTTTAAGAAAAGGTTCATCCGTAAAAGATCGGAGAGGTACCATTGGCGCTTTCTCTTGATTCTCTATATCGTTTCCTTTTCCGTGTTGCTTCTTGGAAGGGAGTTCTGGGGTTTGAATACAATGTACGCCACACTCGGGGCACTGGGAGCCGCTTTTTTATCCATTATGTTGTTTCGCCCCGATCTTGCACGGGATGCCATCTGGAGCGGGATATTATTTACGATGATAACCGCACTGGTCTACATTCCTGTGATACTGTCGTTTCCAGATTTCATCACTTCTTTTTGGCACCTCAAGAATTTAAGCGGGATACTCCTTGGCGGAATACCTTTAGAAGAATTTCTCTGGGCGTTCATGTTCGGACTCGTTGCAGGACCGTTTTACGAAGCATGGGCCGGCCTTAAGCTTCGAAAAGTTCGTTATTCTAAACTATGACCATAAGTGTTGGAGTCGGATTTGCGTTTGTCGCGATGCTTTGCTGGGGCATTGGGGATTTTCTCATACAGAAATCCACGCGTAGAATTGGAGACTTCGAAACACTCTTTCTTATTACGTTTTTTGGTGCCGCACTCCTCCTCCCGTTCGTGTATCAAGACATTCCAGACCTTTTCGAGGCTGATGGAAAGAATAGTCTGCCGGTGCTTGTTGGAGGGTCCCTCATCCTCTTTCTTGCTGCCGTGCTTAACTTTGAGGCGCTTCGACGAGGTAAAATCTCAGTCGTGGAACCGATATGGTCCTTCGAAATTGTGGCGGCCTCACTCTTTGCATTTTTTGTACTTGGCGAGCGCCTAAGCGTTGAGGAAATTGCACTGGTAATTCTTCTTATGCTCGGTCTTTTTCTCGTCTCGTTTCGTGGCAAAATCCTCTCACACCGCCACTTTCTTGAACGAGGCGTCTCACTCGCTTTTTTAGGGGCTGTTGCTATGGGTATCGCGAACTTCTTTGTCGGCTGGGGAGCGAGGCTCACCGACGCCCTCGTAGTTAACTTTGTCTTCAACGTCGTCATCGCGATACTTTCTGGCGTCTATCTCCTCGTTCACGGCCGATTATTTCAATCATTTCGCGATCTTATGCGCTATCGAGTGTCGGTCATCCCCATGATCATCACCGATAATGCGGCGTGGATCGCGTACGCGTTTGCGATGAGTCTTATCCCTATAGGCATCGCAACGGCTCTCTCCGAAAGCTACATTATCATCGCAGTTATTCTCGGGTTTGCGCTCGGTCGGGAGAAACTCGGGCTCCATCAAAAAGTGGGACTCATAGTTGCTTTGATTACCGCGATTACCCTTGCTACTATTAGCGCGTGATAGACATCTTTGATGCTAAAACAATCTGGACCATTGCGCACCTTTTAGGTGTCGCGATCGGAGCCGGCGGGGCATATCTTGGCGATGTGCTCTTTTTGTCCTCGGTGCGGGATGGCGTGATTTCACACACCGAGTTTTCATTTCTGAAACGCACAGGACTTTTTGTCTGGCTGGGAGTTGGTATCCTCACTCTAAGCGGCGCGGGATTATTCTTCCTCGATCCATCGTACTATCTTGGTTCCTCGAAATTTCTCGCAAAGGTATCGATTGTCGTCGTCATTGTGATTAATGGAGTAGTATTTCACCTTGTTCATTTTAAGATGTTACAGCGGCTCATTGGCATAGAGCTCAAGACCTCGCAAGAATTTCGGCGTACAAGCGCGACCCTCTTTGCAAGCGGAGCTGTTTCGGTTATTTCTTGGACGAGCGCGCTCATACTCGGCTCACTCCGGTCGCTCCCGTTTTCCGTTTCGGAGATTCTTAGCGTGTATGGTATTCTAATCGGGATCGGTATCGTCATGGCGATGCTGTTTCGCAAGAGATTTTTATCCCGCTAACTCACTTTCGTGACCCTCCAAAGCATCGCAGAGCAATTAGTCGCCAAAGGAAAGGGCATTCTCGCCGCGGATGAGAGTGATTCGACGTGTGCCAAACGCTTTGACGCGTACGACATCGAGAAAACACCGGAAATGCGGCGCACCTGGCGTGAGCTCCTTTTCACCACTCCCGGCATCGAGAAAGGACTCTCCGGAGTCATCCTTTACGACGAAACTATCAGGCAGAAGACGAGCACTGGAGTTCCATTCGCGACATTCCTCACGAGCCGCGGCATCCTCCCTGGCATCAAGGTGGATCAAAAGACCGAGCCTCTTGCAGACTCGGAGGAGGAAGAGGTAACCAAAGGACTTCTTGGTCTCCAAGAACGGTTGCGCGAATACGTCGGCTTGGGCGCGACCTTTACCAAATGGCGGGCCGTCATCCGGATTGGAGACGGACTCCCAACAAGCGCGTGTCTTCAAGAAAATGCCGTTCGTCTCGCAAAGTACGCGAAGGAGAGCCAGGCGGCGGGACTTGTGCCCATCATCGAGCCAGAAGTACTTCTCGACGGAGCGCATACACTGAAGCGCTCGGAGGAGGTCCTCACTGAAACACTTCTGGCCGTGTTTGCGGAAGTTGAAAAAGCGAACATCGATCTTTCCGGTCTTATTTTGAAATCCAGCATGGCGCTTCCCGGGAAAGATTCCGGCCTTTCAGCGAGTCCACAGGAAGTCGCTAAGGCGACTCTGCGGGCGTTTTCGAGCGCGGTGCCGAAGGCCACTCCAGGCATCGTGTTTCTCTCCGGCGGACAGACCCCAGAAGACGCGACACTTCGCCTGAATGAAATAGTGAAGGAAGCGAGGACACAGAATGCGCCGTGGCGCATCACGTTCTCATACTCACGCGCGTTACAAGACCCAGTACTCAAGGCGTGGGCAGGGAAGAAGGAGAATGTGAAGTCCGCGCAGGCGATCTTCGCGAAGCGGGTTGAAGACACATCCCGAGCGTCTGAAGGGAACTACGGTGAGTGAATTATGAATTAGGAATTATGAAGTAAGCGGAGGGAAAACAATTCGCACACTTTAGTGTTCAAGTTGCGCATGTCATGGAATTTCTAGATATTGCTGTTGAGGCGGCCAAGAAGGGAGGAGCGATTCTCGACCGGTACTTCGAGACGTCGCTCTCTCGCGAGGTAAAAGCGGACAAGAGCTTTGTGACAAAAGCGGACACCGAGGCCGAGGCCGCGATTATTGCCGAAATAAAGAAATCGTTTCCCGACCATGGCATCTTGGGTGAAGAGAGCGGTGAAGAAAAGAGCAGTTCGCCCTTTACGTGGATTATTGACCCGCTCGATGGCACCGGGAATTTCGTCAACGGTATCCCGCTTTTTTCGGTCTCGATTGCTGTGCTTAAAAGCAGTGTACCTGTGGCCGCCGTCGTGTATAACCCGTCGAGCGATTCGCTCTACGCGGGAGCGAAGGGGAAGGGCGTGCTCTGGAATGGGAAGCGCGTGCGAGTTTCAGACGGAGATACGGAGCACGCGATGATCTCTTTTGGACCCGGGAAGGGAGAGAAGGAACGTCTGAATCGGCTCATCTCGTCCGCCGAGCTTTTTGTAAAATCAAAGCGCTATCTTGGCGCGTGCGCGCTCGAACTCGCATACGTCGCGCGCGGCGGCACTGAAGGATTCATTTGTCTTGGACTTAACAAGTGGGACTACGCCGCCGGCGTGCTTCTCGTTGAAGAGGCAGGGGGCAAGATTACGGATGTTGAGGGAAATCCGTGGGTATTCGGTTCGAGAGATTACTTCATCGCGTCGAACGGGAAAATTCACGACGCGCTTCTTAAGCTCATCAAGAAAGCCGCGTGAGTTGAGAAAAAGGGGCTTTTCAAGTATTCTCTATCTTAATGGCCTGGGATTTGTAACTTGAAGATGAACGCACGAATTCCAGGTCTTTTTAGCATTGCGGGGTCTGCTAACCGGTAGGCAACATGGCTCTGAACCATGGAATCTAGGTTCGATTCCTAGCCCCGCAGCTGGTATAAAATCTTTCTACTTTTAGTGGATTAGATTTTAACCATCCCGCACAGCAACCTGTGCGGGACAGATTTCAAGTATAAAAATTCAGCTCCCCGAGGCTTTGCGAGGGGCAACCTAAAACCAACGAGCGTCTTCGCGACTTTGGTTTTGGACGTCCCGAGTCCTTGCGAGGGGCAACCTAAAACCAACGAGCGTCTTCGCGACTTTGGTTTTGGACGTCCCGAGTCCTTGCGAGGGGCAAGAAGTGTAACGAGCGAAGCGACAGGGGGCAGTCTTTATGAAATATTTTGTCTACATCTTGAGATGCTCCGATACATCTCTCTATGCTGGTTGTACCAACAATCTCGGACGAAGAGTTAACGAGCACAATCATTCAAAACGGGGCGCACACTATACAAAAATCCGCAGGCCTGTAATTTTAAAATATTCTGAATCGTTTTCTACTCTGAAAAAGGCCCGTCGTCGCGAACACGAGATTAAAAGTTGGACACGACAAAAGAAACTCGACCTCATAGAGCTCGGTCTGCAGTGAGTTTTTCGCCTCCTCTCACACCACCGCCTTCGGCGGTGGCTCCATGCAAGACTCTATCATTGCATTCCAATCATTCACATTTAGCAATAGTATACGTTCGTACACTATTGCTAAACACCGGAAAAACCTGCACCACATGGAGTGGACACACTACGTCTTGATAGAAGACACCCTGCGCTCGCCGTGCAGGGAAGTCGGAGTCACTCTTTAATTCACTAGCCGCATGAACAGCCTACTTCCGCCTTTCCGCAGGCCTTGCATTTCGGCATGCAATGTTCGCCACCGCATGAATGTTCGTTATCGTGCTCTTCGGCTTCCGCGCCGCACACATCGCACTTATACCCTTCCGTATCTCCTTCGCATGTTTTACATGACATACGTATTTTTTTGTTTACTTTTTAATGAGACCTTTGTGTTAATCTTACGTTAGATAGTAATACCGCGCAAAGTGAGCGGGCATGTTATTTTTTTTAATATCTCTCATGAGTGAATCAAAACGTACATACCGCATGCGCTCCGAGGTCTGGCCATATCCCGGCATGGCAGGGTGGCGTTTCCTGACTCTCCCCAAGAAAGACGGTCAGGAAATCAGGCAAAAGTTTGGCAAACAGGCGAGGGGGTGGGGGTCGCTCCCCGTCAGCGTAACTATAGGAAACACCACTTGGAACACTTCAATCTTCCCTGATAAGAAATCAGGATCATACGTGCTCCCGCTTAAGGCCAAGATAAGGAAAGCCGAGGGTATATCTGACCACTCGCGCGTTACGTTTACTCTCACGCTACGGTAGCACCGCGCTCCGCATTAGGTAGATAAATCCTCCGACCTCGCCACTCCCACCACCCCGTCTCGGAGACTCGACACCCCTCCTCGGGCAGGAGGGGATGGCGGACCTCATTTAGCAAAGGAGGAATTAAGGCCCCTCTTCGGGGGTTTGGAGAGCTACTGGTGCGTATCTGGACATTGGATTGCCTCCGTGTTATACATGTACCCGGCTCGCTCTTTGTACAACCCAGTTAATCTGGCTAGTGTGTAGGGCGAGAAAACAACTGAAACTACAGACATACTGACACAAACATGAAGAAAACAATCAAGACGCGATTAATCGCATTTATCACACTACTCACACTGACGCTCGGCGTCTTCACTGATCCATTTCAAGCCATCGCCGCGCAAACGACGGTCCCCGGCCACTCGGGCTCGCGGACGGATAAAGACAACAACGGCATCTCTGACGCTGGGGTGTACGTGAACGGACACTACGAGTCGACGTTCGCGTATGACGCGAACGGTGATTATTACTGGGATCTTGGCGACGGCAGGGTGTTCAAGACAGTTCCGTCTATCGCCGACCTGGATCAGGACACACTCACGGTCTGCGAGTATGTAATCAACTACCGGGCGGATTTCGGCAACGATCCGTTCATGAATCAAGGGTGGATTCAGAATCATATCGTATGTCGGGGATACGACTACCCAAAGGGCGCGGTGTTCTACTACCTTATCGTGAGCGACACCGACCCGCGCTACACCGGCGACCCTGACTGGGCCATCTGGGGCAATTGGGAATACTTCGTGCTCGTCGTCAGTGGGGAAGGGAATCTCCCACGACTCCCGCAGTACTGACCCTAGGCCGCAATTGCTACGGACAACGCACCGCCAGCTCTCAAACGGGAGCTGGCGTTTTTTGCATCTAATCGAACTCGAAAATGGGAGCCCTCAACCTAGGTTAACGCCTAAGCGCTTGAAGGGAGGCGAGAATACCCTGCAGACTCTCGAGAATACTCGCGAGCTTTGAAGAAGTGTTGGAATCAAACGCACTCGCGGTGCCTCCATACAGGGAAGAGATTTCAGAATCCGACAGCGGGCGATTGTACACGCGCACTTCGTCAATTGCGCCGTGGAAAGCCTCACCTTGACTATCATTGCCGATGCTATTTGCCGTATAGCCGATCGCTTCGCTGTAGCGATTGGTCGCTTTGCCATCAATGTATAGTGTTGCAGTTCCGCCGTTTTTCACTACCGCTACATGGTGCCATGAATCAGTGCTGACAGGAGCAGAGTCATTGTTATTTGTGCCGAATCCGTAAAAGCGCACGACGCGAGTATCTCCCATGAAGTAGAGCCCGGCGCTCGCGTTCCCATTTACAAAGAGTCCCCCATAGGTATCGAGCGGAGAGACTGCGTTAATCCACATCGAAATGGTGTGGGTGTTGCCGAGTGTAATGTTAGGAAGAGAGATCGCATCGTCAACGCCGTCAAAGGAGAGGGCTTGGCCGATTTTGCCTGTCGTGGAGGTCGGGCCATTTTGAAGCACGCCGTGGTTTCCACTGCCCGAAGCGTCCGTCGCCGTGCCATCGTCAAATTTCCAATGTCCAACAAGTCCCACCGAGAGGGAACTCCCACTCGAAGATCCTGAGCTTGTCGAAGGACTCCCCCCAACCACAATCGAGACGCTGTCGGAAGCGTTCTCGCCATTATCTTTGTAGCAACGGACACCGAAGCTAAGCGTCGAGGGGAGCGTGTCGGCGGAGAGGGTTGCCTTAGTGGTTACCGTGGTAGACCACTTTCCCGAACTTCCCGCTCCGACCCAATAGAGACCGCTTTCGGTTTTTGCGTTTGCGCCAAAGGCCGTACAGTAGGTGGCATTTTGCGAAGTCCACGAGAAGGTGACGCTCGCGCCATTTGCCACAGATGCCGGCGCATCCGACCCGTCTATCTTGAAATCAACGGAAACGGGACCGGTTACAGGCACGGGGACCACATTGGTACTGCATGTGGCGGTCGCGGACCCTGCGGCGGAACTTGCCGTTACAGAGATGTTTTTGGAGCCCGTCGTGCTGTAGGAATTCCGCAGTGAGCTTGAGTGTCTGTAGGTGCCATCCGAGGACAATTTGCTAAAGCCCGTAGTCGTCACGGAATTTATGTCTGTCCCCGTCCAGAAATAGTTGAAGGACTCGCCGTTTCCAGAATGGCTTGCCGTCCAGAGAACTTCTTTACCAACTTGAGGATTCGCCTCGCTCGGTGAGCAGGAGACGGTGAGTTGTGCAGGAGGAACTAAGTTGAAATACCCGCTCCACGCTTCATCGCTTGACGAGAATGGACCAGTTTGATCGGGGAACATATGTGCTCTGAACTTGCCATTTACTATCCCTGTATTCACGTTTACATTGTAATACCCGAGGTACGATTCATAATTACGCGCTATCGGAAGGACGGTTCCATCTGATTTTACGAGTTCAATGACCAATTTTCTTGATAGGTCCCAACCTTCCGCCTTCCATTGAAATTTGATCACTCCATACTTACCGCTAATCACATCTCCCTCGAGTGGCGAGAGGACGGTGAGAGAGGATGCTGATCCCGTAGAACCTGAAATGCTTACCGTCGGACCTTTTTCTGCGGTAAGAATGTAAGGTGAAATCCGAGTGCCTGAAGCGACACCAAAGACATTACTTTGTGAGGAAGAAAGTAAGGAAAGACCCCATTGATACGAATTTCCTTGAGGGGCGCCGGCACGCACGTCGCATTTAAGCAGAATATTATCAACAGTTCCACCCTTCATCAAAAACCCTCCGCCATCAAGAGTGAAGACATACTGTGTACTTAGTGCGCCGCTTGGGTTCACTGTGTTAGAGCCCGTTGTCAAACGTATTCCGCTCTTCTCTGAATACAGCGCACAGTTGCTTAGATCGGTTGCCCGAGCTCCTGTGGTATCCGTGTAATAGAGAGGAAAGGAGAGATTCACCATACGAGCATCTTCGCTTATTTGAGTTGCATCAAACTGATACTTCGTAAACAGTAATTGACTTACACCATCAGGAGTCTTGGACGAACCCGTCGCATTCAGTATTCCTATCATCAGCTTTCCTGCTGTGTTCGGTTTGACGATGGTAAAATGAGAGTCGCTTGTATCGGATATTGAAGTCGTCCCATCCGAACCACGAATACTTATAGTGTAACGGCCAGGAGATAGTGTACTCGGGATATTCCACACATATGAACTAGTATTTATATTTTCAGCTATAATCCCTGTGGATTTAGTGTCCACATTTTCGTATGTGATGTGGAAGTTGGATACGCCAGCAGCTAACAATCGTATGGTATATGGTACACCAATTGTGAGCACTTCGTCCCCATTCGGGCTAGCGACAATAACTTCAATAATCTTCACATTTTGCACCTGGGTCGTAGTCACCCCTTTACAGTCAGAAACTGTTACTACTACTTTGTAAGTGCCAACTTCGGACCATGCATGACTCGCACTGAAATTCCAACCCGCACCTGTCTGATTGCACACTCTTGGAGTGGGGGCGAGAGCAGTGCCATCGCCCCAATCGACTGACCAAGCCAAGTCATCGTTGTCTGCATCTTTGGCAGTCCAGGAAAAATTAACAATCTTTTTCTTTGTTATACTTTCGGTATTGGTAACACTGGTTACAATCTCTGGTGGACGATTGGTGGTAGTATCCCACGGACGCGGCTGTGCGTTTTTAGCGGTGGAGCCGTAATACTTCACCGAAGCGGGCAGAGTGAATGTGCTATTCGAACCGGAATTTCTGCGGACGATGAAGTAAGGGGAAGTAAGGGTACTTGGGTCAACACTTGTGGCGAGGCCAATTTGCCGCCATTGTCCTTGCCAGCGATATAGTGTAGCGCTAGCAGAATCTAATCTATCGGGAGGATTGGAAGCAAAGAAGAAAAGCTCATCGAGACGAATGCCAGGGAATGCAGATTCCACAAAACCGTAGTCGCTTAAGTCTTTCAAGGTAATCGGTCCTTTGAAGTAGTGGTCGTTGCCGACAGTGATGGGGACGGTTTGAAGGTAAGGTCTCTCTGCTACATCCAAATAATAGAAGCGTTCAACCGTTGTCGAACCCGGATCTTCGAATTTGAGCACTCCGTTAACACCGGCTATTCCCGTACCTACATATACCCAGCTTGTCTGATCCGTTGAAGCGTAGATGTTAACGGATAGTTTCGGCTGGGTGGAAAAAGTAACGTTCCAATGACCGTTATCGAGTAGCGTCTTTGAAACAACATTTTGGGAAGGAATTATTCTCCTAACGGTAATCAACACTTTTGAAGTCGCGAATCTACCTTTGCCATCAGTAATAATATAGGTAAAACTATCATCACCTACATATCCAACTGGAGGGGTGTAGTTTATGTGCATGTCTGTTAATTGTATAGTTCCTCCCCTCTCACTTGAAGGACCAATAGAAGAGATACTGAGAGGAACTCCGCCATTTCTACTACTGGCCTGACTCTCGGGACCCACCACTTTCGCCACAAGAAGATTTGCAGTCTCGTACGTCCTCACTTCCATTGAAGTCGTGTCGCCGACTAAGGTTGAACCTCCCACATTCACACTCGCGCTGGTTTTGGCGGAGAGACCGCTTGCATCCATTACCGTAAAGACGGGCGTAAAGACACCCGAGCGGCTATAGGTGTGGGTGAAAGTGCTTGTTTGAACAAAAGAAGGTGAAATCGAGGAAGAACTTACTACGCCAGAAGACGCAGTGGAAACCTCATCACCCCACACGACTGAATACTTGAGTGAAGTGCCGTCGGGGTCATACGCTTTCACTGTCCAAGTTCCTGTCTGACCAACCTGCAAGGAAGTCGGCGCTTCAAGTCCGGAGATGACGGGAGTACCTGTTTGAGTTGCAGTGGATGTAATCTTAAAATACGAATCGCTTGAGTCGCAGATACCTGTACCCGACTGACAGACTTGCATGGTGTACGCGCCGTCTGGTGCAAGGCCATCAAAAAGGTTTGTAACCTTACCCACATGCCAGGAATACGACGACCCACTAACGCCTGTGGCAATGGGATAGGAAGTTTGCCGAACATTCGTTGTTGGATCATTGACACACGCAATTCCTATTTTGCACGGTGCAGGGTAGGGAGAAGAGTAAGGCGTGAGTGTTAGGTCATAGGATGGCGACGGAAAACCAGGCGTACAATTAACAGGAGAACTTCCTAAACAGGTGCGAAGTGGAGTATTATCTTCCCACTTAATCGTCTGTGTCGTTCCTTTTTGCCAAACTTCTCCACCATTTGGTGAGCTGACGATTATGGAAGAAGGAGGTGTCACCGGCGGTATCTCCCTTAAATCAATTGTCCTTCGATCATCGTTTACAGTGAGAGAAGCAACCTCCTCATCACGAAGCTCTCCAGAAGAAGAAACACTTCGAATCTTAAAGGTGTACTTCCCGGGGTTACTGTTCCAGAAGGGACCGATGCCATCTTCAAGAAACGGGTTTATTGAAATGCCACTTTCGGATACGAGATTGAGGAAGAAGATCTCCGGATCTCTTCCCCCCTCCTCTGGCGCCACAGAGACTTTTACGTCCTTTCCGTGAATTGATATGTTGGTCACAAATGGCTGCCTTTCTCCTCTTCTTGCGTCCAGGACATTTGTAATACGATAGCCGTTTGGATCGACAAACAGGTCAGCGGAGAAATACTCCGGTTGCCCACCCCCTTGCTCTCGCATCATAAACTTCACGACATACACACCAATGCTTAGATTTGGGAAATTGAATGTATCGAGGCGAACTGGCGTACCGTTTTTATACACAGCGAGAAAGAGTTCATTCGTAACCGTGCCGCTTGAATTCATCACGCGAAAGCGCGTGGCAGTGTTAGTGTCTATAAAATTGCTTAAATTGGAGTCGCATCCATACAAAGCATTTAGCTTTGCCAGTGTGGATTTACCGACAAACCCCGTACCGCGGGTGAGGCCAGCGGGGGTCAATATTTCAGAAGCATACCGTTCCTGAAAACCAACAACAGCCGCCGCGGTGGCTTCGCCGAAGTAGCCATCATATTCAGCCTTGAGAAATCCACCCAAGCTAAGCACATACTGAAGTGCTTTGACGTCAGTCCCCTCGTCGCCGACTCGCAAAGGCTCTGTAAAGTTGTGGCAGTAACGCGCTGGGCTCGTCGGACTTGTCGAAACACCCCCGGAAGAAGAACCTCCTGATGATCCTCCTCCACCCGAAGATCCGCTACTTGATGTGGAAGGAACCGAAGGGGTTCCTCCGTTCAGAGATATCTCCACATTTTGCGTGACCACCTCGTCGGCTCCAAATGAACGCAGGAGCGAGAGAATCGCCTGAATTTGATCGGAGGTCAGGCCGGCAGCTTGCGCGAAAGAGAAGGTTGGTGAAAAGACGAATGCAAACGAGAGAAGACCGACGACGGCGAGTTTGGCGAGATATTTCATTGAAATTAGCTAAAGTGTTAATAATATTACCTAGGACCACGCACACCCCTCCACTCGAAGACTCGTGTGCTCCCCTTATTAGGGGAGAATTAAGAAAAAAGTGCATAGGTTCTATTAGGGTTAAACGGCCACCATCACAGTACCACATGCTCGAGGGGGGGGGCAATCTACGGTGGGTGTATAATTACCCTTGTGTAGGACTTGCCTTTGTGAAGTGTCGTGGACTTGAGGCGGCTCATAGGACGAGGGTTTTAAGGGAACAACAACCCCCTGACCCCCCTTTAGTAAGAGAGAAACATCCCTCCTGCCGAAGACGGCAGTGCTCCCTTTGATAAGGGAGAAACAACCCCCCGCCGCTCCCACCCCTTCATTCATAATTCTTACTTCTTGATTCTTTGTAGTGACTGCCGGGTCGTCCAACTGGACAGGGCACCGCGGAACTGAACCGCGGGATCTAGGTTCAACTCCTAGCCCGGCGAAACAAATGAAAAATGAAATCGCAGTTTTAGGCGGAGGTTCCCCGAAGCAAAGCCGAAGACGGCTTGCCACGGGGCATGGCTTCTTCCAAAAACAGTCCAGGTATTTTTGATTCCAATTTTATGGGTAGTGAGAAAAAAGATATGAGCGAAGTAGTTGTGTTTGGTGGGGGCTGTTTTTGGTGCACCGAAGCCATATTTATAATGCTTCGAGGTGTTTCTCTCGTACTGCCCGGCTATGCCGGAGGCAAGGTAGAGAATCCCACGTACGAGCAGGTCTCAAGCGGCAGGACGGGACACGCGGAGGTCATTAAGATTGAATTCGATCCCCACCAAATTACGTTCCGGGACCTCCTCACGGTATTTTTCGCCTCGCATGATCCGACAACTCTCAATCGACAAGGAAATGATGTGGGCACACAGTACCGCTCGGTCATTTTCTACACCACTCCTCGGCAGAGGGAAGAAGCCGAGAAGTTTATCAAAGAGCTGAATGCGTCGACTAAGCAGGGTAAACCGATTGTTACGGAGCTCACGCCGTTACAGAAATTTTTCGAAGCTGAAAACTATCACAAAGATTATTTCAGTACGCACCCCGGGAACCCTTACTGCGAGCTTGTGATCAATCCTAAACTCGAAAAAGTCCAGCAGAGGTTCGCCGGACTTTTGAAGACACACTCGGTATAGGCGTAATTATGCACACCTCCCGCCGCTCCCACCACCCCGTCTCGGAGACTCGACACCCCTCCTCGGGCAGGAGGGGATG
>Ga0209542_10004240_pt1 | contig 29687 bp, 36 predicted proteins | sample RifCSPhighO2_01_FD_184028 | JGI IMG/M metagenome (GOLD analysis project Ga0209542, IMG submission 184028) | Soil microbial communities from Rifle, Colorado - Rifle CSP2_plank highO2_0.1 (SPAdes) (version 2) | ecosystem: Environmental > Terrestrial > Deep subsurface > Rock core/Sediment ... | reverse complement strand
ACATCAAGAATCAAGGTCGAAATCCCAATCAGTTAAAGCTCACTTACTTCTCAGATACCCCGGAGCTCTGCTCCGGTGGGTAATTCATTGGGCTTTAACTTGTACTCTCGGATAATTGTTCTACGAAGTGTTGGCTGGATTTATCCGAACACCTTGTTTCCCGATAAAAAGACTTGTTTGATAGTTTGTGAGTTCTGTATGTCTTCAATCGGCGATTTTTTGAGAATCAGCAGGTCGGCAGCATACCCTTCTGTAATACGTCCTATCTTTTTGTCAAGAATCTCTCCTGCGTTGCGGGTCGCGGTTTTCAGCGCATCAAGAGGTGAAAGTCCTGCCGCGACAAGCAAGCGAAGTTCGTGATGCAGGGAGTGGCCCGGGATCACTCCAGGATTAGGTGTATCGCTGCCCGCGAGAAGTGTTATGCCTGCGGTATGTATGCGGGCGACGAATGCTAGCAGTTGTGCAAATCCTTTTGTTCCTGACGTGTACGTGCAAACTTCTGCTTTTTTGAAATACCGGTCATCGAACAATTGCGCACCAGCAAGTTCAGCGTCCTTCAACTGTGGATGCAGTACCACATCCATGACGCGCAGTGTGGGACATACCGCTACTTTGTTCTTTTTGAGCATTGTTAGTGCGTCGTTGATGTCGGAGCGCTCAAGATCTAATGAAGCACACACATCGAAAACAGACTGCAAATATTCTTGGTAGGTATTTGTTAAAGGAAATGTATCAAATGAGGTAAGCAAGGTGTGTGCATGTTCAATCGTGGTCACGCCGAGTTTTCCTGCTTCAAGCGGGCTCATGTAACCGCCGTGGATTGCGGTACGAAGCAGATGTTTTTTTGCTTCATCAAGAGTAATAGCGGCCAATGCAGGAGGCAGTCCGAAATAAATCTTCAACCAACCGCAACCATGACGGCAACGATCCTGCACGATGCGAATGATGTCTTCTTTTGTGGTGATGGAATCAGAAATTCCCTGCCAGAATGGACGTGTTCCATCAACAAGCGGTCCTGATTTGAAGATGCGCGGGTGCGGAATTATTTTTTCAACAATATCATATCCTGCGTAAGAGTTGCCGACGTCCCTGACTGAAGTGATTCCATTCTGTATAAGTAGTTGGAGATACTGTCGCAGTGCTTGATTAACACCTCCGATAGCGTGCGATTCATCAACGGACAAGTGAACGTGCATATCAACGATACCCGGCATCAAAAATGGCGCACCAATGCGCGCATATTCGCGCGGAAACTCATCTTTTGTTGAGATTGCAAATATTTTATCATCTTTAACGTAGACAAAACGATGTTGGATCAGTTGTTCGCCGTCAAAGAGCTCTTTTGCATTTATGATGAAACTCATTTGGGGTGTCCGAGGGCTAATGAGTAGATGGGAATTTCGGCATCGCTGAGGTCAAGCGCTTCCGTGATAGTGTCAGCAATAGTTCCTCCACTCGCGCAGCAACCAATGCCTAATGCTGTAGAGATAAGATAAATATTTTGGGCCATATGTCCTGCTTCAAGCAGTGCAAATCGGTAGGCATTTGCGCCGTATTTCACTTCACCACGCGAGAGAACGGCAGTATGTACAATTGCAAGTGGAGCATTTTTGATGAAAGGCCCTATTACGTCCTCCCGCAAAGAGGATGTGTCTTCGTCAATGAGCAGTTCCAGGCTGTTTTCTCGAACATTGAAATGATACGCTCCTTTTGAGGGTTGGTCGTTTGAAAAGTTGAAAAGATAAGTCTCAACTTGGAAGCGTGCACCGGCAGAAGGGTAATTGCGCCGCGTGCGTCGACGTCCTAATCCTGTTCGAAGAAGGGTCGCAATTTTTTCATAAGGAACTGATGCATCGGAGAATTCACGAATCGAAACGCGCTGGTTGATGCAGAACTGCACAGAGGTATCAATCGGCAAAGGCTCTGGAAGCATGATTCGGGGAAAGCGAGGATATTCTTTGAAGAACTGTTCCGTCCATGCCAAAGGAGGATTCTCAGGCGGGAGTCCTCCTCCTTTTGTCAGCTTTGTCGCTTCGTAATACTTTTGTGTGTGCTGGTCCATGGTCATGTGAACGGGTGCGTTACCCCTTTGATATCAAGTTCTCCTGCATGTTTGCTGTATCCGCAGCGCAAGGATTCGTCAATCCACATCGGATGAAGTTCTGGTATGATAACTTTTTGACAGTGCCATCCGTCACGAGTCATTTGCGGGTGCGCAAGATTGACGGAGTACACGTGATATTCACGGTCTCTAAATAGAGAAATAACCTCTGAAACCGCACGTAATGGGCTGTCTACAGGTGTTACCGTTTTCTTGAGGTCAAGCATCCATTGCAATAGCTCAATCATTTTTAAAGGATACCAAAAATAGCATCGATCAACGATGTTATGCATATCTTTTTGATCAGTTATTTGCTTGCCCTCAGTGTCCCACTTGTAGCGAACAACACGTCTACTTTGTATGGATTCATAAACAGCACCTAGCGCGGCACGGGCGGCAGAAAAATGTGTTTTTGCGCCAATGTTAATAGCGGGTCCTTGTCCTGAACGGTCGAGAGTCATAGCCATAATGGTTGGAATGCCAAAATCGCTCGTTATGTCAAACAAGTGAACATCAAGAGCATAACGTTTGAGGTACGGTAACAACGTGTCAAGTTCAGGATTTGTTATTGCCGCACGTTTTACATTGCGACTGAAATATGCAGTTATTAAGGCATCCCGTTCAATAACTTCAAATATACCCCGAAGAATGGTATCGTCAAGTGTTGTTGCAAATGCTGCCCCAGTACTGATTTGTTCGCCAATTATTGGTTCATCTCCATACGGTTGGAGAAATGCAGTTTGACAAGGGATAAGTACCTTCTTTTCTTCCGTGTGTTCAAATGCAGACGTCCAACGGAAGGTCGCTTTAACAAGCACATCATAAAATTCTTTTGTATCACGTAATTGCGAACGTGAGAAATGAACAAAATCCGCAGGATTGACGCACTGCTGGTTCGCGTCGTAACCATGTTGCGGATACGTTCCTTCAGGTTCAAAAAGACAGATGCGCTCGATGCATTCGGCAGTCGCTTTCAATCGCGCCAAACTGGCGTTGAGATTTGTCGACTGACCAACCACATCTTCAAGCTCATTCCGAGGCACATGCGTGCAGTAGGAAGGGTTTGGTGTGCAGACAAAGTCTGGCAGTTTTGGTTCATCCGTGAATTCCATTACTTTTGATGGAGTTTTCGTCATGCCAAGCGCCAAAAGTTTATCTGTCTGTGCATCGAGTGATGCATCTGTTGCATGATGCATAGTTTATTCAAGCTCCAATTCAAGCGGACTCGGTACGGTGCGGCAGCTGCTACCCGAACTGTGTGAGCTGTTACAACTGTTTCCTGAAAGTCCGATGTGGCCCAAATCTTTCGTTTCCGCTTCGTAAACAAGTGCGGCTGCATTTTCGACATAGCCACGAACCTTCATGAGGTTCGCAACTTCTGGTTTCTTGTACGTTGGTTCCATAGTTTTTCCTCCATTACATAAAATCAATTGTTTGCAATAAACCACGATAGAACTGACTCATATGTGGTATGAGCGATTTCGATACGTGTATTCTGGGGTACTGCTCTTCCTTGCGGAAATAGACTTGATGACCATGACCTTGCGGACAATCGACGGTTGCTAACGCAACGCATGCAAAGTCCAGAGTGTTGTTCATTCCAGAAGGAATGATTTTTTGTTTCTATTTTAGTCTATCCATTTCGCATTACGATCATTGCACGAATATTGATACTTTCTTAGTACAGATTCTGGTGAATATCTCGCAATCATTATTTTTGCCGATTCTGGAATGTTGCTCTCAGCTCGCGTGGAATTATAATTTTGAGATTTACATTCAGGACACGAAATTGTTTCTCTCGATGAAAAATATTTCATCAGCCCATCTAATATTGATGTTAACGACATTTGTAAAATAATGGGGAACTAGAATATTAAGGTTTGTGTCAAAATATTAAATTTACATCATATAAATATAAATTCTATATATACATATATATTATTCGTGTTCGACACATTTTTGAGAAATCTTTTGATGAACATATTATTTATAAGAAACAGAATTTTTCCTTCGTAGCAAACTATGTATATGAGAATTGAACAACAATTGCAGCCAGTGTGAGTTTTTCAATAGGGAATGTTTTAAAATGTTGGCTTATCTAGTTTTTTGTACAAATATTTTTTCCAGTCAGAGCTGTTTATTTTTTTGTGTTCAACGAGGTATTTTTTGCCGTTTTGCGCGATAATCGTGGTGTACAACTTCTTCTTTGCGGAGAGGCCTACCTATCTTTTTTGAAGCAGCCCAACGAGAAACAAGATTCCCGAGTCAGAGAATCTGCGATATCCTTTCCCGTCAACATAAGTCTTAGCCACAGTTGTTCTTTACTTCTTGGATACTTAATTTTTACGGTTGGTTGTCCAGTGTTCTTTATATTGAAAGGGCGGGTTTAACTCCTCAACAACCTTTTGAGAACAATCGGCGCGACCAATGTAGAAACAATCGCCATGAAAATGAGCGATGAGAAAATAGCGGTTGAAATCACTCCCGTGGTGAGAGCAAGCTGGGCCATGATAAGTTCAGTGTCACCTTTTGCGTTCATCGCCCAACCGATGATGTTGGCCTCATGCAAGTTTTTGTGGGAAAAGTAATATCCAATTGCGCTTCCAACCCAGGTTCCTAAGATTGCAATGGTTGTAATAACAATACCAAACCAAAGATTGTGCACAATGGAAAGTACATTTGTTTGGAAGCCGATTGAAAAGAAAAAAAACGGCACGATAAATCCAAACGCAAGCGTATGAATTGTATGCGTGACTTCTGTATGTTCCCAGGGCTCGTGGTTAGGCTGTTTGAGTAGCTGGCGCAGTAAAACCCCACTTAACAACGCACCTATTAACGCGCCAACACCAAGATATTCACCAATCACTGCCATGACCAAGGTAATGATGAGCGCGCCAGTAAACAACTGTGCATGTTCTTTCTGGCTTTCTATCCTAAATAGAATCCACGGGATGAACCACAGACGGAAAATAAGCACGACCACTATAAACACAACACTTCCAAAAACAAGATGTAAAAACGTGCTTCCTTGAGCCGCTTTGAGAGTGGTCAGGACCGCGGTAAGCAGGAACAGTTCAAGAATATCATCAAACGTCCCTGCGCTGATGATAACTTTGCCAAGCCGGCTCCTGAGCTTTCCCATTTCTTCAAGAAGATCGAGAGCTAATGCCGAAGCGCTCACGCTCAAACAAACCCCAACCATAATACTTGTCGATATTGAAAGCCCGAAAAGCCTGCAGACGAAAAACCCAAGCGCGAGCGGAATAATTGTGTTCAAAATAGAAACCCACGCAGAAGTTTTGATGTTCTTGCCAAACTCCTCAAAACTTATCTGCAGGCCGACAAAAAACAACAACAGAATCGCTCCTACTTGCGCAAAAAAACCTACAAGCCATGAACTTTCTGGCGAGAAAATGATCCCGCGCAACAACGGTAAACCAAGGAGTATTCCTGTCAAAATCTGGCTGATTGCGCGCGGGACGAATGGCCGTAGCAGTTCACCTATCACATACATTGCGGTGATGCAGACAAGAATGGCAAGTAATGGATTCATCAGACCTCTTTTTTGACTGTTGTGCCTGAAAGTGTATTTAAAAGTTCTGTGCATGCTTGTTCAGGTACCATGACTTCTCCTTCGTAGTTACGTTTCCTTATATACTCTGTTCGTACACTCCGTCTATGCTCCCCGCAATCAAAGAAGACATTCTCGCAGTGCTTGACCGTGCGATTGATGCACTTTCATCCCAAGATTTCATGTCACTTTCTGAGCTTTCCAACCACACCATCCACGACGCGAGCATCTATCAGGAAGATGACCCGCTCACTCTGGCGGTGCTAATGTACGCGCTCTCCAAAATCATCCAGCGCTCAGTTGAACAAGGACAGACACCCCCAACGCCACTTGCCGCACTTAAGCGTGCCCGTGACGCGCTTTCTGAAGATGATGACAACAGCTACCGCGCAGCAATCAAACAACTCTTGCGGACCATTGTCACTCAAGACTCTCAGCTTAAACTTTACATTCAGGACGTCATCCAAAAAGCGAAAATCAAAAAAGCTTCAAAAATGCACGAGCATGGAATCTCGGTCGCACGAACCGCTGAACTCCTTGGAATCAGCCAATGGGAACTGCAAGACTACATCGGGCAGACAACCCGCGAGGGATTTACCGATGAACGCGCGCTCAAACGACTTTCTTCAGCGCGCATTGCTGTTAAGGATTCAACGATTGTGTTTGACACTGGACCCATCATCAGCCTCACCGTCACCAACCTCCTTTGGATTCTCGAAGAATTCAAGATGAAATTTGGAACAAGTTTTGCCTTACCTATTGGCGTGAAACATGAACTCGTTGACAAACCTTTAGAAACACGCCGATTTAAGTTCGAAGCCATTCAGGTTCAGCGCTTGCTTGAGCGAAATATTTTTTCTTTAGTGCCTGAAGAAAACATTCGCGGGCGAGCGCTTGAATTATTGCGGCTTGCAAACTCACTGCTTTCTTTCAAAGGAAAACCCATCCAAATAGTTCAGCAAGGAGAAATGGAAACACTGGCGTGCGCTATTGAATATCGGGCGAGCGCAGTAGTCATTGATGAACGCATCACGCGTTTGCTCATCGAAAATCCTCTTGGACTCAAAAACTTGATGGAAAAAAGATTGCACATGTCTTTATACCTTGACATGCGCGTCCTGAAAAAACTCAAAGAAGAACTTTCCAACCTAATTGTTTTCCGCAGCATTGAACTGGTCACAATCTCCTTTGAAGTAGGAATCCTGGATCCACTTATCGTTCATATCCCGCACGCGAAACGAGAACTACTTGAAAGTGTACTTTGGGGAGTCAAATTAGCAGGATGTTCTGTGGGAGAGGACGAGATTAACATGATTGTGAAGAAGTTTGCGGCATAGCAAATTTTAAATACGGTATTTTCTTTGGTGTCACAGGTGGTTATATGATACAAAAAGGAAGTAAAATCAAAGTACACTATACAGGAACACTCGAAGACGGAGCAGTATTTGATTCTTCAGAAGGAAATGAACCGCTCGAATTTGAAGTTGGAGCAGGGCAGCTTATTTCTGGTTTTGATACGGCAGTTATTGGAATGAAACAGGGTGAAGAAAAGACCGTCAAAATTCCTCCTGAACAAGCCTATGGCAATCATGAGGAAGGACTCACCAAGAAAATTCCGCGTGAGTCATTACCTAAAGAACGTGACCCGGAAGTAGGAATGGTACTTGGACTTTCCACACCTGATGGTCAGCAAATCCCCACACGCATAATTGAAGTTACTCCCACTGATGTGACCATTGACTTGAACCATCCTTTGGCCGGAAAAACGCTGAATTTCAAAATACGAATTGTCGAGATTGCTTAGTTTTTCTGGGCAAAACACTTCGCCACAATTAATGGAAAAAGAATCGTCGCGTCGCCGAATACTTTCACAGATTTTGAATTTGGAAGGATCTTACCCCAGGAGATTGCTTCGTCAGGCCGTGCTCCTGCGTCGCTGCCGTCGAATTCCTGTGCGTTGTTGATGTAGACAGCGTAGTCCGCGCCGTTTCGCATCATGTTTGTGTTTAAGATGTGATGCTTGACAACCCCGCTACCCAGGATGATAAGGCCTGTCTTTTTCGCGTTGAACGTGAGGTCATTTAACTTTTTCATATCCTGCGTAACATCGATAAGAAATTCAGGATGCTTATATTTTGCAAAATAAATCATATCTCCGATTGAACCGTCAGTAATTGCAGGACAGAAAACAGGAATATTATTTTTATTTGTCCAATAATAAATTGATGATTTGTCATTTATTTCTTTTCCTAAACGGTCAACAAATTGGGAAGGAGTGATTATTTTCCCTGTCTTTTTTTGTTCTTCATTCATTTTTTTAATGAGCGGAACAAGAAAATCCTCAAAACGGCAATAGCGCGAGTTTGGGACGAAAATGTTTCCCGTTCGGTTGATCCCTTTCTCTCGCAGCTTTTTCCCTTCAGCCTCAAAACTTCCCAAGATAAATGGCTCAATGCATTTAATTATATCCTCTTCAACACCACCGGCAGTGGTGACGATAATATCGACCATCTTGTGCTCAGCCAGATAGCAGAAAATATCCCTCAGACCAGAAGTAACCATATTTGAGGTATATCCCAAATAAATCGTGCACTCCTCTTTACGCATCTGCTTGATAATTTCAATCGCCTGTGCAAGATGCGTCGCTTGGAAACCCGTGGTAAGATAAGAATCGATAAGCTTGTCGTAATTCACGCCTTTGTTGAAGTCATAACCTTGGATCGCCGTACAATTTTTTGGCTCTTCTGACTCGCGGATGACGTTCTTCTTTAGTTCAGCGATGTTTTTCTTACCTTTCATATGCTCGGAACTCGGGTTCAGGGTATATAAATGTGACGATACCTTTAAAATATTGTATCTTCCTCTGTTTTTTCATGAGAATCCCAAAGAGATACGGCCAAAGTCAAATTAACAAGTGTCCGTTCTGTGAATCCCATGCGACGACAGCAAACGCGTCAGGAGTCCCTGTTTGTATCAAACACAAAGAATCAGAACTTCCTAATTACAAATGCGTCTGTGGCAGATATCTTATGCAAATGAAAGGAAAATTTGGAATATTCTTTAACTGCATCAACTGCGGGAACTTGAACTTGCGCAAAGTTATGGAAATTAATCAGAAGTGAAGATTGCGATACATTAACCATCATGTCTGAAGCAATAATCCGCTGTGAACGTGAAAATTCAGGCATGATGGTTGTCTCTGGCCGAAAGACGAGGAAGTCTTCAGCATTTTTCCAGAAACAACATTAGTTGTAGTGAATCTTGTTGTTTCCGACAGGATTATTGAAGTGATTGATGAGGAAGATAAAAGCGCACTTAAGCTCCTAAAAACTGCGAGATTTCACGTCTGGCAAGACGAATCGCTGGAGGAAAAGGAACAATCAATTGTTGCGTGCACATTGGCTGAATGGTTGAAAATAGAGTTTGATATGGCTGATAAAAAAAGTGAAGAAAAATACGAAAAACTCGTTTCTAAATGGCTTTCTGAATAATCACTTTCTCCCAACAACACTATAAAACACATCAAACACGTCCTGGCCAGTGTCGCAGACATTATACTTCAAACCCCCTTCGATGCAGACCTGCTGGATTTTGCTCATGTGATCAGCCAGCTGAGCTTGGTACTGTTTTCGCGCGAACGGGTTGATGAACGTTCTCATAAGTTCATTCGTCTCTAAATCCTTGAGTTTGAAGTCTCCTTCGATATCAAGATTACGCTCGATTTTGTCAAGCACTTGAATCACATTGACTTGGTTATTCTTGAAAAACAGCAAACCCTTTCTAATATCTTCAATCGGATACAGAAAATCGCTGATGATGACAACATACGCACGAGATTTGATCAACTTTTTGTAGCCACCAAGTGATTTTTCCAGCGTACTTTTTCCTTTCGCTTTCTTCTTGTTCAAATGCTCAACCATAGATGCAAGCTGAGCCCTTCCTTTTTTGGCTTTGAAAAACTCAAGCTCATCTGAAAATGAACTCAAGACAAACCGCTCGTTGTTTTTTAATGCAAGGAATGCAAAACCAACACCAAGCTTGCTTGCGAACTCTGCCTTGCTAACCCCCGTTCCAAAATTCATACTTGCAGAAAGGTCCAGGATGACGTGAACTGTCAGGTTGCGTTCCTCTTCATATCTTTTTGAAAACAGCTTGTCTGTCCTTGCGAACAGCTTCCAATCAATCGAACGAAAATCCTCTCCTGGACCATACATGATGTGGTCCTTGAATATAAGGCCCCTTCCGGTGGCTTTCGAGAAGCGCTCACCGATATAGTTCGAAGTAATCCTCTTGTTAACTATCAGAGAGAACTTCTCCAGCTGGTGCAGGAAATTGGTGTCAATCATAGTTCACTTGTGCTTTTCTTTACTTGAGCAAAGTCTTGATAACGTCATCAGCATGCATCCCCTGGCGCTCGGCCTCGAAACTCAAAATGAGCCGGTGACGCAATACAGGAAAAGCCATCTTGTTGATATCATCCTTACTCACAAACTTGCGCCCTTCAATCAACGCTCGCGCTTTCGCGGCACGGATAAGACCGATGCTTGCACGAGGAGAAGCCCCAAACTCAATAAGGTCCTTCTTTTGCCTGGTACTAGTCACAAGCTGGACCGCGTACTTCTTGATGTCGCTCGCGATTGGAATCTGAACAGCCATGTGCTGCAAGTATAACAGGTTGTCCTTGTTTAAGATGGGTTTCAAGTTCGCTTTCTTACTATCCTCGGCGAACCTGTTGACTATTTCAATCTCCTCATCAAACGTAGGATAGTCCACCTTAATTTTCAAAAGAAAACGGTCTGCCTGAGCTTCAGGAAGCGGATACGTACCCTCTTGCTCAATCGGGTTCTGGGTGGCAAGCACGAAAAACGGCTCTTCGAGCGCGAACGTGTTGTTTCCTGAAGTGATTTGGTGCTCCTGCATTGCCTCAAGCAGTGCGGACTGAGTCTTAGGAGTGGCACGGTTAATTTCGTCAGCCAGAACAACATTCGCAAACACAGGGCCAGGCTGGAACTTGAAACTGCGCTTTCCCCCTGAACCTTCCTCAATAATATAAGTTCCCGTGATATCTGATGGCATCAAGTCAGGAGTGTTTTGGATACGGGAAAACTTCAGGTCAAGAAGTTGTGAAAGTGTCTTGATGGACAACGTCTTTGCCACTCCTGGATAACCTTCCAAGAGCGCGTGCGAATCCGCAAGGAGCGCGATGACCACCTGCTTAAGCATCTCGTTTTGTCCTACAATAACCTTGTTTAACTCACCGAATAAATAATCAAATGTCTTCTTGGCGTCTTCAACTTTCATTTGCAACAACCTCCTTTTGATAATAATTGCCTTTCATGAGCGAGTAATTTCCTTGAAATATGTCTTAACCATGCGCTGGTATTGCTTTGGAATCTCCTCTTCAAAACTTGAATCTGTGGACGCTTGGATCTGCCTTGGTGGAACCTCGCGGAACTGTTGTTCAGCAGGATTGCTGACTTTGCCGATATCAACATCGCTCATGAGCGGATTAATTTGCAGGTCAATCTGTTGCTTTCCTAACTCTGCGATGCTCTTATCACCAAGAATTTCGCTCAAGTTCTGCGATTCCTCATACTGCAAAAGCTCGTTATTAATATTGTACTCGTCCACCGCGCGGAAATCGCGGATTTGCTTGACTGTTTCTTTAAGGTCGATGAACTTCACGTTGAAGCCCGCAAGACCGATGATGACAAATGAAACAACCGCCATGACGAGAATTTCACGACTCAACTTTCCGAAGTTCAAAAATGAGGAGGTGCGAATTTCCTTCATCTTCTGCAATACTTCCTGGTTGAGCTCTTCGACAATCTCGTTCTGTTCTTTCCAATTGTCCGCGACCGTAATCAACTGCTCTTTGAGATTCGGATATTTCTCCTCGATAGCTTGGAAGCTCACATCTTTGAGGTTGCCGTAGGTATGAATAATTGCGTACACCGCAGTCGGGATGAGCGCATACCACTTGGGAAGCGACAGCAAAAGACAGACGAGCACCATCAGCAAGAACATAACTAACGCATCAAACACGCTATGGAAGAGCACGAGCTGTAAAATGGACTGTTTTGCCTCGCGCAACGCGATTGAGATAGGTTTTGGTTTTATGCTGGGCATGTGCACTGTGCCTTCGCAGTCTGGCAGGCGCTCAAATCATCTTGTGCCTTCTTGCGCTTATTTTCCTCAAGATTCACTTTTGCGTTAAGCGTGTCAACTTCATTAGTGAGTTCAGTAACCAACGCTTTTTTCTCGGTCAGCTCACCTTGGAGACTCTGAAGCTCAGTCTCCGTATCCTCAATTTCCTTCTCCAACTGTTCTTTATTTGATTCCAACTGCTTTTTCTGAGTTTCAAGCTGGTCTTTGTTTTGCTTGACCTCGGAGTATTGAGCACCAAGTGCCTGCTCGCGCTCATTCTTGACGTTCAAATCAGACTGGATTTTATCAAGCGCGGCCTGTTTTTTGTCAAGCTCAGCTGAAACAGTGTGAAGCTGTTGGAGCTTTTGGTTATACTCTGTATTAATTTCCTCAAACTTGAACTGAAAAAAGACTGTCGCGCCGACTAACGTCACTGCGCTAATAATAATCAAAAATAGCAAAATCAGATTGGCATTCTTATTAATAAAGCTCATAGGTCCCTCATTCTTTTCTGATAACTCTCCTTATAAATATTTCCAGTAGAAAAATAGCGATGGCAAGCACTACAAGCGGCCAGCGTAAGTACTCTCGCTCATTGACTTCGCGCTTTGCCCTTGTCTTTGCATGTTCAACGATGCCTTTGACGTCATTTGCGTCAAACATCCGCCCGCCGGTTGAACTCACAATCCCCTCAAGTTCCTTGTTCACACCCAAGTCGCCAAACTCCTGTTCGTAATTCACTGCGAACTCTGCTCCGGCAGTCTGTTGGAAGCCGACTTGTTTAGGCAGGATGCTACCCGTGTATACATCTTCATCAATCTTGTAAAACACGACGTCCTGCGCGCTGGGTGGAACCTTGCTCTTGATTGTGACCAGCGCAGGCTCGTTCAAGCGGGTATCTTTCGCGTCCACAAATGCTTCGCTCTTACGCTCAGGGTCACCAATCGCCCAATTGACCGTTCTTGTGATGATGCGGGAATTTCCACTCGCAAGCATATTCCCCGCCCATTTACTCCCATCATCGGTTGACATGGCAGCGACACGGCCAAGCCCCAGGCGCCACACGGTGAGAATCGGCTGGCCAGTTGAGGTCGTCGCAAGAAGCCTTCCCGCACCTTTGGGAGAGACCTGATTGAATCCGTACAATGTCGCGTTTGGTTCATAGTTATCTGTGATAAAATGGTTCTTGTTCAGCACAACAAGGTCCATCTTGCCTGACTTCGCTTCTTGCTCATCAACCGGACCGAATAAAATTTTCAACCGACTCTCATCTGTCGCGCGGAAATAGATACCATTGGTGAGCTCTGCGATATCCATCATGGTTTTTTCATTCGTTGTCGGACCGACACCAACAGTATAAATCTTGATTCCGCTGTTCGCGGCGTAACGCGCAGCCTCGTACGCAGCTCCTTCATTCTGCGTCTTTCCATCACTCATCAGAACAATGTTCTTACTTCCGCTCACTGCACCTAGAACTTGCATAGCTTTAAGCAGGCCAGCAGCGATATTTGTACCGCCGCCCCACTTGAGACGGCTTACAAGCTCCTCAACATTCTGCTTGCCAAATACAGGAGTGGCATCGCTTAAGAGATACGCTTGCGTGTTGAACGCGACAAGTGCGACAGGAGTATCAAGTTTCACAGTTCTCATGATTTCCAACGTCGCTGCCTTGGAAAAATCTGCGGTGTTGGTAAACTTTCCAAAAGGAGCACCTTGTGAGCCTGAGACGTCAACAACAATCGCAAGCGCGATATCTCCTGGCTTTTTCTCAGGATTTCCGACAAGAACAGGAAGCAAGGTTTCAAACACTGAATTGCGATAACTTCCTTTTTCAAACGAAGCCTCACCACCAAAAACAACCATCCCGTTACCATCGGCAATGTAATCGTTAAGCACATCAGTACTGCTGTCAAGCTTAGCGGCACCCACATCGTTGACAACCACTGCATAATACGGGCTTAAATCGCCAGGAAGACTGGTTGTAGGTTCGACAACATAGAGCTGTTTGAGAAGGGTTTCAAGAGGGGTTGATTTTTCGGTGAACAGCAAGATTTTAGGCTGGGGAACGACACGAACTGTCTTGTAAAAAACATTATTGTTAGGGAAATAGTCACTGAGCTCAACTTTCGCAGTCAGCTGGTGGTTTCCCTGCGGCAACTGGCGCGTCACTGATACAACACTTTCCAGGGTCACTTTATCATAGACTGACTCGCCATCAAGTGTAAGAGTCACGTGCACCGCTTTTACATTTCCGACTCGGTTGATAAGAACGGTGAACTTGTTGTCCGCGTTTTCCAAAGTCTTTGCAGGACCAATGATTTCCACGCTCGCATCGTCATGGATTGGAGCCAGGCGGATAGCGTTCACGGTCGCGTTGAGCTTTGCCGCGAACAATGCGACATCGCCTAAATCTGCGCCGGTGTTCGCGTTACCATCTGAAAGAAGAAGAACGCTTCCATGCGGCTTAATATTGCTCAAAACAGAGTCGCCGATATTTGAAGTTGTATCGCTTCCCACAACTTTGACCTCAGTTGTAGTTTTCTTCTCCAGATTGCTTGCCAAGCTTTGCGAAACATCTTGGAATAATGCCATCGATGTGCTGTTATCGATAAGTAGTTCAATGAATGCGTCACCATCAATAATGTGCTGGCGCTGGATGTACGGCGAAGCAATGGCGCCAAGCAACAAGAGAATGATAAGGGTTCTTGTAAGATACATGAGGCGCTTAACTTTGCGCTTTTGGACTTTGACATCAATAGATTCCTTGAGGAGAAGAAACTCTTTTCGTAGGAGCCAGAACAACAACGGAACGAAAATAACCGCGAACGCAAGCGCCCAAGGATATTCCATATGAGCATACGCCCATCGCAGGATTTCGGTCGCGTTCATAAGTCACCTCGATATTTAACGAAAAATACTTCGAACAGAACCAAGAACAATGCGAGGGCAAGCAGAGCAGTCTCAAGCGAGAACTTGCGCGTTTCTCTCACTGGCTGAAGTTCATAATCTTTACTTCTCGTTCCAACGGATTCGACGCGATTAATATCTGACTCAAGATCACTTGCCAAATTCACCGCGATTTTGCGGTCTTGAAGCTCGTAGATTCCTACTTCGTCCAGAACCAAAGCTGCTTTTTTGACCATCTTTTGATGAGGGGTTCTCAACGTTTGCTCTTCATCAAGAAGCAAGCTTTCCCCTGCCTTGAAATTAAGATTTTTCACATCCTGCTGTTCAGTCACGAACTTGATAAACTCGGTCCAAAAAATTGGGTAATGAGGTGAAAACTTGAAGTCATTCTCTTCTGAAATACCAAAGTAAACTACTTTTCCGGTTCCAAGCGGTTTGATAGTCATAACTGGAATATTGTTGACCGACGCGATGATGGCTTGTTCTCCTATTTGTTCGCTCGCGTAGACAACGTTCGCTTTCCCAAAGTCAATATTTTTGGTGAAACGGTTCAATTGTTCAATGCTCACAAACCCACCATCTGCTTTTCCGGCAATTTTCACAGGTAAAATTCCCTTGTAATCAATAAACTGCGAATTTGGTTGGACACTGACGATGACGGTCGCGCCATTTTCAGCTTTCTTGCGCAAATCTTCATACGTTCCTGGAAGAACCTGCTTTGGATTTACTCCGCTCACGACGTAGACATCAAAATCTCCAGGCGGGATGACGGGAGGCTCGGTCATGGTAAGTTCAAACTCGCCTGACGCAAGAAGCGCGTTTTTCATAAACGTGCTTGCGTTGTTCGCGATAAGAAGAACTTTCACTTTTCCTTTCTGGGGAGCGCTGATGTACGCAGTATTATCGACGGCGAAATCATCCTTGTTCTGAACTTCTACCATTGTGACACCAGGCGGAGTCTTGAACGAATACGTCTCGATGGACAGTGGTTTTATGTTCAACGCTACTTGCGAACCGCCAATTTTCAGCGAAACCGCTTCTAATCCTTGATCGTAGTTCTTGACGTAAACAGTGGTCTGGTCGTTTCCTGCGTCCACCTGAACAATTCCAACGTTTCTGCCTTTGTTTTGCACGACGTTGATAAGCTGGACAGCATGGCCTTTGCTTTCAAGAACGGCTTTTGCGACTTCAGGAAGCTGGCCGGCAGTGTTGATGAAATCACTAAGGACAATCACTGCACCTTTATCTTTGAGAGTTTCACCCGCAAGAATCATTGCATCACCAATCTTTGAGACCGTGTCTTTTGGTTCGAGACTTCCGAGGAAACTCGTGGCCTCATCAGCGGACGCGTCCTGCATCGCAATATAGGGAACATCTTTTGCTAATATAATGGTGTTTGTGGAACCAAGCAAGCGCTTTGCTTGGGTGATTTCTTGGTTAAAGCGCATCCGTCCGCCATCAATCGCTTGGCTGCTCGCACTCACATCAAGGACAATTACTGTATTTGACGAGGTGATGTCGTACTGGTATGTACTGTAGGGGTGGGCGAATGTCAAGGCTACTGATGCAAGGAGCAGGAGTTGGATGAGAAACAGCCAGTCTCTTGTAATTTGTTTCAAGAAACTAGTGAGCTTTCTTGAGCCAGACGACTGAATAAAAAACATCAAGCTTGGAATCGACATCGTCGTGGGCCTTGGACGGATAAGATACAGAATGATTAAGGGTACAAGTGTTAAAAGTGCCCACAGTCCTGCAATGTTACCTACACTAAAGCCTGCCATATCACAACTTTTACATTACTCGACGACTATCAGTATACTTTTTTGTAAACTGATTCAGGGGTTTATATAGTTTATGGATAGGCTTTTGCTCTTGTTCTGAAACCAGAAACGCCACAATAGCGGTGGTTCTTGACAGTTGAACTTTAACGTGAAATTAAAGAAAACCCTTAATCTTTTTTATTTGGAACATTGTTTTGCTGTACTTGTTTAGCCTTTTCTCTCGATCTATCTGCTTCGTCTCTAAAAACAGTGCATTCTTTGTGGCATTCGAAGAACTCAGCTAGAGCCCTCTCTTTGCACTCTTTTCTAGCTTGTGCATCGGTTTGATAGTCATTGCATTGTTGAATCTTGAAACTATAACCGCCAGAGCCATGTTCGCATCTATAAACACATCTATGATATAATGTCTGCCAAAATTGCGCTTCATCCAGCCACATCTGTCTTTCGTCATCTTGACCAGGAGCATTCTGCTTCCCATTAGGATTGTCGGCGGAAGCCAAAACAGTACCTATAACTAAAAGTGAAGCTAGAATCCATGATAAAACAGATAATTTTCTGTTCATACGCTAATGAATACGTTAGATTTTATAAAGCTTTCTTTAGCAACAAGAGGCGGACTCGCAATTGAACTTATGACATTTACAGAAGTAAAACAAAAAAAGATACTAGAGAACTATAAGTTCTTTACCCCACAGTAAGCTGTGGGGAATTCTCTAGTTAACTCAACCATAATATGGTAAGTTACATAGTAAGAAGTATATCTGTACTAGTGAACTTAAATCTTTTTGTTAGTCCTCACTATATGGACATTTGTACTCATTACTGGTTCCACCATATTTATCCAAGTCCACATCATACCTTACTCCACGAAGTGCGTTTTGTGCAATTCTTCTCGTTTCAGGGTCACTACTTTGTACTAGATGTTCAAGTTTTTCTCTTGTTTCAGCTCTCATACCAGAGCCCGCATGTTGTGATAGAACTTTGGCTGCATTTTTCTCATACTGTGGAGTGCCAAATGGTGCATTACCAACCACGGCTTTTGCGTGCTCATGTCTTTCTTGCCAAGAAGGTTGACTAACATACCCTGCTTCGTAATTCCCTCTTCCAAAAATTCGTTTGATATATTCAATAACTCCCATTTTATTCCTTTTTGGGTTTAATACCCCGCAGCTTGCTGCGATATAACGAGCCAAAACGGAATTAGAAAATGCTGGTCGCGAAGCGAGAAAACTCGCGTAATACCCCATCAGCTTGCTGTGGGGATAGCGAGTTTTCAGGCATTTTCTTTATTTAAATCTTTTATCCATAAATGCCATAAAAATCGTAATTTTATATATTTAATGTGAATGGAATAGTTAAGAATAACACGATTGTCGGAATGATACAATAAAAATATTTTTTCATGTTCTCTTTGAAGAGTTGATTGTTCAAACATCTTTCGCTTTGTTGGTAGGCAGAAGGTTATAAATCCCGGCGACGGTGCACTTTTTCATCCTAGCACATCACTTCTTCATTTTCGGATACGTCTCTTGCGGCAAGAACACTTTGGTTCCTTTGATGGCCAAGCCTCTTTCTTCTTTTTGCATTTGCGCGGAAGTCATTACTGCTTCGCCCAATGCGACCAATTCATCTTTTAGCGTCATGACTGCGACAAGTTCGTCTTTTTCTATCCCGTCGTGGAACTTCACCACACCGGGAAGGTTTAACATCGCGCCGTGACAAATCGAATCAACAGCGCTATCCTGAACCCAAACTTTTGTCAGATGAGTGATTGCGAACTCGACGGGTTTGACGCAATATCTTAGAAACTTCTCGTTTTCTTCTTCTTTCCAGAACGCAAACGCATCTTCCAAATCTTGCAGGGAGACCCACTCCTTGTCTTGGAACGGGCCGGCTTTAGTACGGATAAGTTCAGCCATGTGCGCGCCGCACTTGAGGCGCTGACCGACGTCGTGGCACAACTTTCTTACATATGTTCCAGCCTGACAGCCCATTTTGAACAACACATCCTGACCGTCGATTTCAATGATGTCCAGATAATACACTTTTCGCTCTCTTTCTCTTCGCACAACTGCTGATTTCACAGGAGGCATTTGTGTGATAGTGCCGGTGAATTCTTTCAGGACCCTGCGCAACTTTTGCTCTTCAACCGGAGCGTGCAAATGCATGATGCAAACATATTCTTTTCCTGCGCTGAGCAAGGTTTGAACGATACGGGTCGCTTTGCCCATTGCTACGGGGAGAACGCCGGTGACTCCCGGGTCCAAACTTCCACCGTGGCCAGCTTTCTCAATCCCAAATATTTTTTGGACATATGCGGAAACCATGTGTGAGGTCGGACCTTTGGGCTTGTTGACACAAATTACGCCGAAATCTAGATGTTGCTGAATTGGACGGTTCCATGGATCGCAGCCATGCTTTGGATCAGTATCGCACTCTCGTTTGATGAGAACTTTCCTTTGTTTTTCTTCGAATGGAAGGAGGGACATAGCAGGACTGGAACGAGGAAGGATTAAAAGGGTTTCGTTAGAACTATGCTTTCTTGACTTCAACTTTGTTAGGCTCGACTTTAGAGGTTACTTCTCTCTTCATAAATACACAACATTAATAAATCGTGTTTGCTTCTATTAAGCGTATGGTAAAAAGGTTTCACGTACTGATTGAGCAAGATGAAGACCAAGGTTTTGTAGGCAAAGTTGTTGAATTGAAAGGTTGCCTTAGCCAAGGAGATAGTCTGGATGAACTCATGAGAAACATTAAGGAAGCAATTGAACTGTGTCTTGAAGTTGCTGAAACAAAAACGAAAGTTGATGAATCGCAGATAAAATTTGTCGGAATGCAAGAAATTATCGTATGAAACTACCTTTACTCTCTTCTAAAGAACTCTGCAAGTTTCTTGAGAATGAAGAATTTCAACGTATACGGCAAAAAGGAAGTCACTGTTTCTATAGGCATATTGATGGAAGAACAACTGTTGTGCCAGTGCATACAAACAAAGACATTAAGAGAAGTCTGCTTAGCGCAGTTTTGAACGAGATACGAATGACGAGAGAGGAATTCTTCAAGAAGTACAGATAATATTCACACTTTAGCAGGTGTCTTAACTTTACAACTTCTTCGCTTCAACTTTCGGAGCAACCTTTGGAACTTCTTTTGCGGGTGCAGGAGGTTTGCTTTCTGTTTTAGAAGTTTCAGTCTTTGCAGGAGCAAGTGTTCCTTTCGCAACTTCTTTCTTCGCATTTGCTCGCTTGTCCTTCATCGGCGCTTTCGCGTCCTTTGAGCCAAAGAGTTCAGCGCGGACAACACCTTCTGCATCCTTGGTTACATTAACCTTGATTTTTCCTGGAGGGCATTTGATTCCGTGCTTCCACAACTCAAGGTTCACGCTTACACCCAAACGGATGTCCTCGCTTTTCATATGGCGGACAAGAAACGTACGCATTGCACTGACTGCGCGCTTTGCACGCTTGTACTTAGGAGCTTTCAACCATTCCCGGCGGATTGGGATCGTGTACGTTCTTTCAATCTTTTCAATTGCTGCCATTTTGTTTTGCCTTTATACTTTCAACTTGCTTCGGCGCCAGTTTCGCTTCACGTGCGTGTGGCGGCCAGGGTGGACTCTTCGTCCTTTACCGTAAATCTTAGGAACTGTCCAAAAAGGAGCCCATCTTGTCTGGCGCATACGCTTGACCAAACGCTTCTTACGTGCAGGATGCTTGTTACTTGGCATCGGTCACCTGTGGAGTTGCGGGAACTTCGACTTCCTTTTTTTTGCGAGGAGCACGCGGCTTCTTTACCTTTACTTCACCTGCTTCTGCGGTCTTTTCAGCAGCCTTTGGTTTTTCTGCTTTCGGAGCGAATGTGATACCTTGTTCTTTGAGCAAATCGGTCGCTATCTTTTCCAGGAATGCCTGACCTTTACGAGTGAGAACTCGACCTTTGTGGACACCTTTCTGAGTTTGCTTCGCAAAGCCTGCTTTCTCAAGCTGCTGGAGCATCTTGCGCAAATGGTTTCCTGCAGACATGTAGACATGCTCGGGAGCCATTCCTTCATTCTTTCGGCCGCCGAACTTGACTCGAAGCTTGCTTGTCCCGATCGGACCTAAGAGGAAAATCTTGCGCATGACTGCCGCTTCACGGATGTGCCACCAGTCAGGCTGCATTGGAGAACGCTCGCGACTCATACCAGTCTTGACAAATTTAGCCCAGACTGGAGCCTTGAATGTAGCATCTTTCTTGAGCTCCTGAGCAGCACGCTCAATGAGCAACGTTGGATTAACATCGTGTATTGCCATAGTAGATTCGAACCTTGCGGTTCACGGTGAGCGACGAATCACTCAGATATCTGTTGAAACAAAGAGGTTATTTAAAAAGGTTTCTATTAGAAGGTGCAGTCAAGTAAGAGGTGTTGAAAGGCTACCTTGGCTCACAGGGTAAATTTACTTTGACACTTAACTTTACTTAACCCTATTAGAAAGTCTTTGCACTTAAAGTCTTCTTAAAGGGCGACTTCTTGTGCAGAGTGGGTACTTTTTGTGCAAATTGTAATATGCCTTCTTGTTTCATCCTGCTTTTGGGCAGTAATGCTCAGTGCATATCTTTGCGGAGCGCTTCCCATTTCGTTTTCGGAATTATTCTTTCCGTGGTTTTATAGATTGCACCAGCTCGCTTAGGTTCTTTACTCACCGTTGCTAATGCGTATTTCCCTTTCATGATGCAGCCATGAGCTCCTTCAGTTGGTTTCTCATCCATTGGTTTTGAGTGTTCACAGAAAATTCTGTTACCGCACACCTTTTCGCCCGCTTTTTCTTTGACTGTCACTCCAATCGTCAAAAGTTTTACTTTCACACCAGTGTATTCTTCACAGTTATCACAACAAGTTTGTACTCGACATAATGCGGACTTATTCAAGATAGTCCATAGAGAATTGTGATTTGGGAAAAATCGCTCATCACCCATATGAGTATCTGGACGAATTTTCTGATGAGCAAAACCGTGAAGAACTTTTCCAATAACTGAAGTGAATATATTAGAGTTCATTTTCAAACTTCACATATCCTAACTGTCTCAATTTATTGATTGCTTTTATTGCAATATCGATAGGTATTTTAAGTTCTTGAACAATTCTTGGTAAGTCGATACTGCCGGTGCTATCCAGAACTTCTTTTATTTTTTCGCACGCCCTTTCCAGTTCGTCGTTTATTGATTGTCCAGACATGCTTCCCATTATAGTTGTAATGGATGACTGCACGAAAGTTGAACCTGCCGAAATTACATTTGTGCTCATTTTTACCCCCTTAATTGCTTCAATGTAACTGTTAACTCTTTAGAAAATGACTCCAGTTCTTTAGCAAGTTGTTCTTGTTCTGAAGAGTTCAGTTCAAACAAATAAGTTGTTTTTTTGCTTAATGCAGATGATTTCATAAATAATCTCAATAGTGCTGCTTGTTGCTAGTCATTGAGTTTCTCAGCCAGTTTTGAAATCAAGTCTGGTTCGCGTTGGAGTTTCTTGAATAGTTCGTATTCTGTTGTAAATTCTTTTTGTAGTTTTGAAACTTGTTTTACTCCTTCAACCATTCCCATTATTGACTTTTCATAGAAACTTATAAGCTCAAGGAAAAAGCGCTCGGCTTCAGGAGTAGCACTAACTACTGCAACTGTCCCTTTTTTCATATTGACTGGGGTGTGTGCTCTCATTTTAAATTGTCTTCACCACTATGCAATAGTCATTTGCCTTTAAAAAGGTTTCTTTGCTTTGAGCTTATGTTGTTAATTAAAAATCGGAAAGAGTTCTTTGGCCTGCTGAGCTGACACTCTTTTCTTTTCAAATAAATCTCACTTTGCTGCTTTTGATATCAAAGGTTAAAAGCTTAACTTACGGATACAATTCTTCCACAACAAATGCAAGTTCAGGATGCACCATCTGGTTCTTCTTGACCATGTCGCTTGCGTCTTTTACGGAAAACCATTTTCCGGTGATCGCTTTCTCTCGGTTCAAAAAAAGGTTGTTTGTGTTACAGCGGAACACCTGAATAAATTTTCGGATCTTGTAATGATCGTAAGCGCCCTCATATATCCGAGTTAGAGTAATATCAAGTCCCAACCAGTCTTTCAGCTGACGTTTCGCAGCGTCTTCAAAAGATTCTCCTTCGCGGACAATACCGTGAGCACTGGTGCACCAATTACCAGGACAAAACTTTTCTTGCGCAGAAAGCTGCGGAAGAAACAGCTCCCCTTTATCATTACAGGCAAGAATGTGAGTCACACGATGGTTGAGCTTGTGGGGATACACCTCATCCTCATCTGCGCTGCCCAGATATTTTCCTGAACCATCAACAACAGTAACTTGCATCACGTTTTTAGGTTTGAAGTCCTATTTAAATTTATAGCAGAACTTATGCTTTTGTTGATTGAAGTTACACTGCGAGGCAGTTCTCATGTAACGGCGCATTCGCGATAAGATCACATGCTCTTTTGTCGCGGTTCATTTTTGCAACAGCAAATGCACAGTTGTCGCGCGACTTTGCAGCTTCACAAAGCCGAGCGTCCTTTGCGGCAGCGATTGAAGCGACACATGCGGTTTGTCGAGAGGCATCACGAATTGAGCTGCACATTCGCACATTACTCATCACTTTTGCTTCAACAGCAAAACACTTGTCCTGCCCTATTTGATTAAGAATGCTTGCGCATGAATGTGTTTTATGCTCAGGAGCGAGAACTTCTTCTTGCGCTGAAGGCTGAATGACTTCCTCACTCACACTAATGCTCGGGTTTTGCTCAGTAGATTGAGAAGAGTAAACAACATTCCCAGTGACTGCCGTACCTGGCGTGATAAACAACACCGCTGCGATAAGCATCACTGCAAGCGTCATCCCAACCATCTGACGGTTTTGCGTGGTGCTTGCGCGCCCGATGCTTTGCGCGTGCTGTGCACACAAAACGGCAGAATCAATCTGTTCAAGCGTCCATCCCTGCTGGAGAAGCGTCGCCTTCACTCGCTCTTGCGGGAAGTCGGAAACAGAAAGAATATAATCAACAAGTTCTCGGTTTTCCATGATTTACTTTTTCATTTCCTGATATAAAAGAGTTGAGTATGTACAATACGCTGATGTTCCACAGTCCATGAATCCACGTTTGACAATTATAACACTCTAACTAAAAACCGCCGCGATCCATGAGAAAACGTTCTTGAAAAATCCTGCAATACCAGATGTCGCCTTTATTCCTGCACTTTCGGTGAAGTTTTTCACAGTAAGATTGATCGGAGCAGGTTCAGGTGTCGTGTTACCAACCTCAGAGGTGATCAAAGCAGGAGTTTTGTTGCCTCTCATGGCTTCAATCTCTTCAGGAGTGAGCTGTTTGACACACTTGCAAGACGAACACACTGAGTTTGTTACGCAGTCTGTGTCTTTCTCACACTCTTCACCTTCATCCTTGGCATCATCACCACAAACAGCAACAGGTTTCTCTGCGCTTTCTGCTAACTTGCATTTGCAGTTAGACTGACATTGTCCATATTGTTTTGATGTTTTGCCAAAACAAATCGAGTTTGGTGGATCGCATTCCTCTCCTTTTGTCTTGTCAGTACGCTCATCACCACAAGTGACTACTGGCGCGCGGGGACGAGTCACCGTAATGTTCGAACCTGAGCCGCTGGTTGTCTTTGAGGATTTACAGGCGCCGTTTTCGCAACCCAGAAATCCTTCACGCGTACAATCAATCACTTTAGACTGGCGTTGCAGAGGGCTTCCGGTGCAATAATACTCTTTAAGCCACTTGCTCGAATTCGTCGAGACACCGCTTTCGCTGGTCAGGCATATATCTGTCTGTGTCGTAAGCCCGTATTTGACATCACCACGTTTTGTATACGCATCATCACCAGAAGCGCCGCCATCAGTATCAGTACAGCTGGGAAGTCCCGTATCATTTGCAGCATACGCAACACTGGTGAGTGAAAATAGAATTACCAGTGCGATGAACACACGAATAAACCTCATATTAAAAATAAACACAAACCGCTATTTAAACGTTTTGTAATCTTGCGCAAGAAAGTGCGGAACATATATAAACAATCCAGACTTTTTTTGCACTATGAAATGGTGGTTGTTCTTGTTCCTTTTGCCTCTTGTATCAGGGGCAGCAATAGATACTGCAATCACTACTGCAGCACTCGATGAACAATCTGCTCAAATCACTTCTCAATACGTCATTGTGAGCGAAGGAGTAGAGCCTTTAGTTGTTCAGCTCCCTTCAGATGTGCAACACGTGACCGCCGACATGGATGGCACAACTCGTGAATGTAAACTTGAGAACAATACCGCACTTTGTGGGAGCACCAAAGCTGATAAACACGTTTTCACTATCAGTTATACAACGCGAAGCGCGCTTGCTGCCCTTGAAGAGCGCACCCTTTTCCGCTTCAACGAACGACTTCCTTTTAAAACAAGCGAACACACATTCATTCTAAAGCTTCCTGTAGGAACAATTATTCCCAAAGAGGAAGGTAAGGACGCAGACTTCTTCCTCACTCCAAAGCCGAGCGAAGTCCTTTCTGATGGCCAGCGCATCATTATCACTTGGAATACTTTGGACACTACCGATATAGCAGTTTCAGCAGTTGTCTTGTCATTACAACAAAACAACGTTCCAGTCATCATCGCAGTTCTCGTAGCAGCAATAGTTGGAGGCGGGGCGACCTGGTACTGGCTCAAGCACCGAAAACCCACTCCTAAACTTATAAAAAGAAAGGCCAACGCAAAGGTCAAACAGCCAGATACGCTCTCAACGGTACAACCACTTGTCCCTCAGTTTGTAGAGCACGAACAAAAAGTGGTTCAACTGCTAACCAAGGCACCAAACCAAGAGATTTGGCAAAAACAATTACTATCAGAAACCCAGTTCTCAAAAGCTAAACTGAGCAGAATCATCCGCAACCTAGAGGAACGCGGAGTAATCACCAAGACAATATATGGTAATACAAACAAAATCGGGTTGAAAAAATGAGGTTGAACTCTACCTTGTTAGATGGCGAACCTGTTTTTATAGTCCTTCACCACCAGCCCCTTCAAAACACGCAGTACTTGTTTCACCTTGTTCCAGGTTGTTTCAAGAAGTTATTAAATAGTTCGGAGGTCTTTACATGACTATAAGCCACCATCCACGAGTACGCGAAGGGGGTGCCAAGCCCCCTCGCTACTCTTTTTTTACATCGGAATTTCATTGTTTGTATATGAGGTGGCTTGCTGTTGCAAATCACAATAGAAAGAAATTCCGAGTGTGCTCGAAAACCACCGCGTTTGTTGCGTTATCAATATTCCTTGTTAATGCTTCTTTTGCGAGTGGATTACATGTGATAAATGGTGGTTTTTGACATGAAACTCTTTTACGGGAATATCTTTGTTGTTTTGTTAGCAATTCCTCTGCTTCTTGCACCACTCTGGATTGAATCAAGCTATGACACTGTCTCACTTTGGCTCACACCACCGTCTCAGAAAGGACTTCGTGCAGCGAATATTGCGCTTGAGCGCGCAGGGGAAATCACTGAACAAGACCTCTCACGAGTCTATGCAGTCCAGGAACTTCTTACAGTCATAGAACAAAATCTTGATGTTCCAGGAAATCCTTATAAGGCCCTTCGTACCTTGCAGGAAACAGAAGGACGGCTGCGCGCACTGCAGGACATGATAACTGGTCTTCGTGAGTATGAAGGCAACTCTGAGCAATACGCACTTGTTTTGCAACACGCATCCATCCGCATCGACCTCATCTTGCAGGAAATAGAATTCGCCAAAGAAAAAACACGAGCAAAGATCGAGTAGTCAAGCATACAAAAATATAAAAACTGAATCTTTATCCCTTGATGTTAATGAGCTTTTATGGACCGATAGCAATTGTTGACGTTTCGCCTGAAAATGCGCGTCCATTCTCACAAAATATTGCCAATCTTCTTGGTGTCAGATGCCATCCAATTTCTTTGAACAAGTTTGGAGATGGTGAAACAAACATCCTCATTGACAAGAGTGTTCGAGGAGAGGACGTATACATCTTCCAAAGCTACCAACCTCCCATTGGCGAACGAATGTATGAACTCGAGCTTGCGGTAAGTGCGGCAAAGTCAGGAGGAGTGGCCCGCAGGATTACCGCAGTACTACCCTACTGTTTTGGAATGAGAGGGGAACGACAAACAAAGCCAAGACAATCGCTTCCTATCGATGTTGTCATCAAGAATCTCTCGCGTATGAAAGTCCAGAGCGCAATAACGGTCGGTCTTCACGAAGACTCGATTTCGACAATGTTTGGTCTTCTCGATATCAAGCTTGAACATCTTATGTTTGAACCGCTTGCTGCGGCGTATATGATTGACACTGCAAGAAGGGCAGGATATTCTGAATTCATCATTGCAAGTCCGGATATAGGTGGCATGAAACGTGCAGGAAGAGTCAGAGATCATGTGGCACTCAATAGTAATCTCAGAACAAGACTTGTTGCAGGAGATAAGTATCGGACAGGTCTGGATCAAGTTGAAATTGCGGCTTTCACTGCACCACTTCATGGACAACCCATCATTTTCTATGATGATATTGGCGGGACTCTTGGAACAATTGATGATGCAGTCAAGCTTGCAAAGAAAGAAGGTGCAAAAGAAGCGTATGTTGTACTCATTCATCCAGTGCTCGCAGATGGTTTCCAACCGAAACTGGAGAAACTTTGCGGTGACTCTTTTGTGCGAGAAATTCTTTTCTCAAACACCATTCCCTTGAAAGGTCTTGCAAGTATTGACCCAAAAATCAAAACATTGCCCCTTGAACCTCTCGTTGCCGCTACAATTCGTAATATGAATCGGGATGAAAGTATGAGCAATATGCACAAGTATGAAGCAATTTGTGAGCTTTACAAGCCATTCGGTTTATTCTCCCAGCCATCCTATGTTCTCATAGGGGCTCCAATGTCCGCTTCGCAAGTATCTGCAGAAGGTGGAAATGGAGCAAAGCTAGTTAGTGTTCCTCAAACTGTTGCACGCAGTTCATAAAAAATCTTTTCATCATTAGTTTTAAATACCAGCACGGTCTTTCAATCCTTGTGGTAAAAATACATTTTCACCATCGTCAAAATCCAGGGGGATTTTGACATGGAAAAAACACCGTTTGAAAAGAAAAAATTTCTTTTTGTATCTTATGAAGCGCTCATTGGAGATCTCGCATGGATTGTAAAACAGGAAGGTCACGATGTCAAATATTACATCGGCGACAAGCCCTCACGTGACATCTGCGAAGGGTTCATCGACAAATGTGAGGAATGGCAAGCGCAGAAGGATTGGGCAGACGTTATAGTTTTTGATGACTGTATTTTTGGGGAGGTGGCTGACAAACTTCGCAAAGAAGGAAAAGCAGTGGTTGGCAGCTCAGTCTACACGGACAAACTTGAAGAAGACCGCGAATTCGGCCAGCAGGAACTCAAAAAAGTTGGCGTCAATGTCCTTCCTCACTGGGATTTCACCGATTTCGATGAAGCAATAAAGTTTGTGACCAATAATCCGGGCCGATACGTTTTGAAACCAACCTCAAAAGATGGTGAGAAAGAATTGCTGTTCGTTGGACAGGAAGATGACGGCAAGGATGTCATACAACTTCTTGAGCATTACAAGCGTGCATGGGCTAAAAAGATTAAGTTTTTTCAATTGCAAAAGTACGCCTCAGGAGTTGAAGTAGCGGTTGGTGCATTCTTTAATGGTCAAGACTTCATCACCCCTATTAACGTCAATTTTGAGCATAAGCGAATGTTCCCTGGAGAAATCGGTCCTTCAACCGGCGAAATGGGAACGCTCATGTTCTGGTCGTCACCCAACACCATCTTCCGTGAAACACTTGAGAAAATGAAACCACTATTGCAACCTTCAGGCTATGTGGGCTACATTGACATTAACTGCATTGTTAATGGACGAGGAATCCACCCGCTCGAATTTACCACTCGCTTTGGTTATCCTACCATCAGCATCCAAATGGAAGGGGTTCTCTCTCCGTGGGGAGAATTCTTGCACGCTATTGCTACACGCAAGCCGTACGACTTCAAAATCAAAAGAGGATTTCAAGTAGGTGTGGTAGTTGCAGTTCCGCCATTTCCCTTCTACGATATTGACGCGTTCAAGAAATATTCTGAAGACGCCACAATCCTCTTCAAAAAACCCATTGCTGATGGACTCCACTTGGGCGACGTCAAACTTGTCGATGGAGACTGGCGTTTGGCAGGCTATTCAGGATATGCACTTGTGGTAACTGGTTCAGCCTCAACAGTTGAAGACGCACGCAAACAAGTCTATCAACGCGTAAGCAACATCATGATTCCTAACATGTTCTACAGAACAGATATTGGTTTTCGATGGTTCATCGACTCGGACAAACTCCATACCTGGGGGTATCTCTATTAAATACAGAAATAGACTTCAGGGTGAACTCATTAGCTTCGTGACTGAAGATGGACTTGAAATTGAAGGATTGCTGTGCCCGTACCCTAAATCCAAAACTTGCCTTGTTCATGTTCATGGCATGACCGACAACTTCGTCGGACTCGCAGTTGTTGACTCCCTTGCCAATGCCGCGTACAAAAACAAAATGTCCTTCTTCACCTTCAACAATCGCGGGATGGGAACAATCACTGTTTTCCAACGGCTCAAAGAACATCTGCTCTTCCGTACCATGGGAACATCGTTTGAGCATTTCAAGGATAGTATACACGATATCCATTCTGCACTCAATGTCCTGCGCGAATTAGGCTACTCGTCGTTTTTCCTTTCCGGACACAGCACAGGATGCCAAAAGATAACGTACTATCAATACCGCAAAGGAGCACGCTCGGTAAAAGGACTCATACTCCTTGCACCCGCAGATGATTACAACTTTCAAATCAAAAAATTGGGAAAGCGGACGTTCAACGAAATGTTGTACATCTCCAGGCGGCTTGTCCGGCTGGGAAAAGGGCGCGAGCTGATGCCCTATGAAGCAGAACCATCTTATTTCAGTGCAAAACGCTACTACGAACTTTATCACTCAGGAAGTATTGAAGGAAACCTGTTTAATTATGAATCAAGAATGAAAGCAGTATCTTCAATAAAAGTTCCAATACTTGCACTTTTCGGACAAAAAGAAGAATTTACGGCAATGCCTGTACGAAAGATGCTCCGTAT
>Ga0209542_10004239_pt1 | contig 29690 bp, 36 predicted proteins | sample RifCSPhighO2_01_FD_184028 | JGI IMG/M metagenome (GOLD analysis project Ga0209542, IMG submission 184028) | Soil microbial communities from Rifle, Colorado - Rifle CSP2_plank highO2_0.1 (SPAdes) (version 2) | ecosystem: Environmental > Terrestrial > Deep subsurface > Rock core/Sediment ... | reverse complement strand
GATATCGAGCATACAGAAGACATCCTCGATCAGAGGGATATTCGATAAGACGCAGGTTTCTTTGGTCAGGAGAGTGGCAGCCAGGATCGGGGTCGTAGCGTTCTTGGATCCGCTCACGGCAATCGCGCCGGTAAGCCTTTTTCCCCCTTCGATTTCAAAAACTTCCATACTGGACAGTATAGCCGAGAACCGCTCATTGTTCAAGAAACGCCTCAGCACCGTTTGGGGCACAAAAAACCGCTGCAAGAAGGGTCTTCGAGAAGCGGTATGTTATATTGGTTTGCCTCTCAGAGAGGCGAAGACACAGAGATGTGTCTTGTAATATGGCACAAAGGATATTTGTGTTTATGGTTTTGTTTTTATTTTTTCAAAGAACTGTTCTTATTTCCCCAAGGCAAGAAAGCAAGCCCTAGCTGCCATCCTCCGCTTGGAAAAAGAAAAACGGGCGTCTCACCTGAAACACCCGTCTATTGATATTACTTATCTAGTATAGCACCTTTTGGCGCCTGGGTCAAGCCTCAGGACTTCTGCTTGCGAATATAGTCGTAGGCGGACAGCGCAGCGACCACGCCGTCACCACTCGAATTTTTATCCACGCTTTGTATTAACTCGTGTGACTTCCATACCCACCTTCTTACTTTTTGATTCCGTGAGTGCGAAAGTACTCCGAGATAAGAATTTATAATACTTCTAAAAGTCTCTTCTGTTATCTTTCTTTTCCGAAAGTTTTTTCTCGCATCACTTAACTTCCACAATAAACGCCTTCGGGTAGCCATACGGATGACCGTCCTATGTGGCAAAATAACGTAGCCCAGAAAATCTATTCCTTGATTGACTTTTCGGATCTCCACTTTATAAGGATGCAGCTCCAGTGACAACTTTTCAGAAACAAATGACCTTATTCTTACCAATGCCTCTTCAAGGAAAATCCGGTTGCTATGTACAATAATAAAATCATCAGAATAACGAAAGTAATGTCTTGCCTTCAATATATGTTTTGCAAACTGATCTAGCTCATTGAGATAAATATTCGCAAAAAGCTGACTGGTAACATTTCCGAGCGGCAGCCCTTTCCCTTTTTCTTTCTCAAAGCTTGCAAAAATGATATCGATCAGCCACAGCGTATCGTAATCGGTAACTTTTTTCCCGATGAACTTGCGTAAAATTTCATGGTCTATCGAGTCAAAAAACTTTCGTATATCACATTTCAGCGTATACGTCGGAACTTTCCAATTCCCGCTTACCTTGCGGCATGCTTGCAAAAGACGCATCACACCGAAGTGGGTACCCTTAGAGACGCGCGATGAACATGAATCATAAATAAAGCGCGCATCGAAAATCGGATACAGCGCGCGAAAAATCGCTTGGTGCAAGACTCGATCACGCACACTAGCCTTGTGAATATGTCTCCGCTTTGGATCGAAAACATAAAAGTCCTCATAAAAATCGTGCTTATACATCTTGGAAGTAAGCTCATGATGCAATCGAAGAAGATTATCTTCCAGTTGAAACTCAAACAGAGCTACATCGCTCTTTTTCTGCTTCCCCTTCCTAAACTCTTTCCATGCAGCGAGAAGATTTGCTACACTGACAATATTATGGAAAAGATTTCCTCTAACGTTACCCCCCCTTCGGAATAGTGATATTTCGATTGTTCATAGTATCAAGAAAGTATACGCGACTCTTTACCAGATCGGAGGAAAAATTCCCAAACGAGATAAGCTCGGTATTCACGCGCGTATCGAACATATCGCGCTTGAAACTATAGGCGATATCATTCGCGCTTCATTGGTACAGAAATATCAGAAGCGGGAAATACTCGAACATGTGCGGGTCTCTCTGGAAACTTTGAAACACCTGGTGCGTATAGAATACGAACAAAACATCATTCCAGAAAAATCATACATCGAGATAGCTGCGATGCTCGTGGAAACTTCCAAAATGACTAATGGTTGGATCAAGTACCTAACACAACATCCCGCACTCTAGCGGGATGTTCTTGTGCTGAAACTTCTCGACGGACACCGTCATCGGGATGTGAATTGTCCAGATTGTACCAGTTCACGTTCACCTTGCGATTGTCCGGATTCCAGTTCACGTTCGGCACGTTACCATCCGCATCACGAGAACCTTCTTCTTTGCTGTGAACATCCATCTCTATCACCGAATCTCTGTGTCACCAGAGCATCTGTGTTCCTCGCGGTCGCGAGCGCTGTGCCGCATCATTTCCTACCGTGAAAAATCTATGCGCAAATACTCACAGGCAGTTTCAATTTTTGGCAAACCATCATCCCGCTCAAGCAAGACTAGCTTAACAGCCGATTTGTATTATACACCATTTTCTTGAACTTTTGAGAAGAAGATAAAAAAACCCATATGTGTGCGTGCACACATATGGGAAAAAAGAGAAAAAGACTCAAGTACTGAGGTTAAGCTGCCAATTATTTTGGCAGCGAAACTGCCCGACGGACACCGACAACGGGATGCGAAAAGCCCAGAAAGTACCAGTACACGCCCACCTTGCGATCGCCCGGACACCAGAGCACGCCCGGCACGCTACCATCCGCAACACGAGAACCTGAACAGAACGTGACGCCTTTCTCATCCAAGTGTTGCTTGGTTTCGATAAAGTGTACTGCTCCGTGAACAAGCCGTTCAAGCACCGTGACACCGATCAGCTGATCCGGATCGGCTTGACGAGTCGTTTGACCGCGAAACTCTTCATCGGCCTCTTGCTCATCGCGTACCCAGAGAGCATAGGACTCTACCGATGTCCGGATGTTACGTACAATCGCCACGTCCAGATCATCCGCGTACTGCCACAGTTTCCACTGTGGATTATGTGACACGAGGATTTTTCTGTACATAGCCGCCGCGTGATTCATCGTCAATCCCTTCAGAATGAAAATGAGACGCCATTTGCCGAACTGCGGTTTCTCTGGTATTACCACGTCACTGAAGTCGGCTTCTGTGCCGAAATGAGCAAGGTAGATACCTTCCCAATACGTCCGTTGGGCAGCATATCCATCAGCCACCATCACGAACACCTCGGAAAGCGCCTTCTTGATTTTTTTGGAAAGCGCTCCTTTGTTCTGTAGCGAAGCTTTCGCCTCATCGAAGCTCAGGGTGAAAAAAAACTTGGTGACGATCTCGGTGACGATTGATATGACGAAACCAAGCAAGAGCCCCAGCTGCGTCGCCTGCTGCGCAGTCGGTATTGAGCGGTCTGTTCTATGAGTGTTCATAGTCTGTTCCTTTCAAATACACGCTAGCTGACATCTCGAGGATTCGAGTGTGCCATAGCTAAGAAATCTCCACAATGCCTCTATTTTGAAGCAAGGCTTCCAAATATGTGAAAAGTCTCTCAGCTATGGCAAAACTCGCCAAGAAGCATTTTTTAATGAACCATATAGTATACACCTTTTTCTTGATTTTGTCCAGAGCAATTCATAAAAAATGCTTCAAATAAAGCATTTTTTCAGAAAATATCGTCCCCCTACAAGCTACCAGCTAAAAAGCTACAAGCTCATACATTATTATCCCTGCTGCTTGCGAATATAGTCGTAGGCGGACAAGGCGGCGACTACGCCGTCGCCGGCGGAGATATTGTTCTGCTTGTAGGGAGCGTCGGTCGCATCGCCGGTGGCGAAAATACCCGGTTTCGAAGTCGCTTTGGTCCGGTGATCGAGGATGATCTCGCCGCGCGGATTGAGATCGAGCAGATCCTTCACGAATTCCGTATTGGGCACCATCCCGATCTCCACGAATACGCCGTCGAGATCTATCGTGCGGCTCTCTCCGGTCTCCGCATCCTTCACGCGGACACCGACCACCTTGTCTTCACCGAGAATCTCTTCGGTCAATGTATGGTACGAGACGCTCACTTTCGGCGAAGCGAGCACCTTGTCCTGCGTCACCGGGTCGCCCTTCAATTCTCCCGAACGGACGATGAGCAGGACTTCATCCGCATACGGCAGGAGATCCTCTACCGCTTCCAGTCCGGCATTGCCGCCGCCTACCACGGCCACTTTCTTGGCGCGGAAGAACGGCGCATCGCAGGTCGAGCAATACACCACGCCCTTGCCTACGAATTTCTCTTCGCCCGGCACATCGAGGTGGCGATGCCGTCCGCCGGAAGCGATGATGATGGTCTTGGATTCATACTGCTCGCCTTTGTCGGTCTCGATCACATATCCGTTGGGAGCGTTCTCCGTGATACCCGTCACTCGCACGCCGGTCACTATCTCTATCCCTTCCTGAGCGCGCAGGTGCTTTTCCAGAGCCTGGCCGAATTCCCAGCCGGCGATCGTCTCCGTCCCGATCCAGTTCTCGATGCTGGCCGAAACCGTGGATTGGCTGTTGAAATGCTCGGTCAGAAACAGCGTCTTCATCCGCTTGCGCGCCGCATACACGCCGGCCGCGATGCCTCCCGGTCCCCCGCCGATAATCACGACATCATATATCATACGCTTTCATTCATATTTAGATACAGCTGATCCTGCCTATTGAAGCAGCATAGCTGATAGTGCACGCCGAATCAAGCGGTCATTATCTGGATGCGGGCAACGCCTCCACCGCCTGGCGGAACTGGTCGCCACGGTCGAATTCATTCTTGAAAATCCCGAAACTCGCCGCGCCCGGCGATAACAGCACGACATCCCCCGCTACGGCGCCCCGCGAGGCGAGTTCCACCGCCTTGGCCATACTTTCCACCACCTCGAACGAACGCTCTTGATTCTCTACCGGCAGATGCGCTTTGAGCGCTTGGATGAGTTTTTCGGTCGCTTCGCCCTTGAACAGGATCAGGCCCTTGGAACGCCTGAGAATCTCTTGCGCCAGGGCATCGAATGTCAAACGCTTGTCGCTCCCTCCGGCGATGAGAATAACCGGCTCCGCGAAAGAACGGAGCGCTGCGATGGCCGCTTCGGGAATCGTCGCCGCGGTGTCGTTATAGTACGCTACGCCGTTCTTCTCCCCTACGCGCTCCAGGCGGTACGGCAGCCCGGTGAAACTCTGGATGCCGCTCGCGATCTGCTTGGGAGACAGTCCGTACGCGAGGGCTGCCGCGGCGGCCGCCAAGACATTGGATATGTTGTGCTCGCCTCGCAGAGCGATGCCTCCGATCGGCATCAGTACTTTTTTTTCGCCTTGTTTGCGCATCAAAAGAGCGTCGTCTCTCATCCATACGCCATCGCCCTCGATCTCATGATCCTTGGAAAACCAGATGATGCCACCCTTGGCATCCTGCACCATATTCCGTATTTCCATATCGTCGAAATTGGCGATGACCGTATCTGTCTGTTTCTGAAACAGGAAAATATTCTTTTTGTCGGCGATATACGCCTCCATCGTCTTGTAATAATTGAGGTGGTCCGGGTAGATATTGGTGAGCACCGCAAGCGGCGGGCTTTTCTTGATATGGGCCAAGACCGACAGCCGCCACGAAGACAATTCGAAAACCACGACGCTCTCAGCGGATACTTTCCCGAGCATCCCGAGGACGCCGACTTGTCCGATGCCGGCGCACACCACGCGCTTGCCTGCGTTCTCCAGGATATGAGCAAGAAGCGTCGTAGTGGTGGTCTTGCCCTTTGATCCGGTCACGCCGATGATCGGCGCCTTGCACAGCGCGAAAAAGATGCTCGCATCCATTTCTACAGGCACGCCGCTTTTTTCCGCCAGCTTCACGTACTCATTGGTCCAGGGAATCACGGGATTCTTGATCACCATATCGACCCGTGTGAAATCTTCCGGGCGATGCTGCCCGAGGATATAGGTGATGTTCTTGTATTTGGAGAGCTTCTCAAGCGATGTTCCGAGCTCTGCGCGGCTCTTGATATCCGTCACGATGATCTCGCGCACCCCCTGCTCCGCGAGAAAGCGAACCGTCCCTACGCCTCCCATATTGAGACCCAGGCCGAACACCGTCACTCTCTTATTTTTGAAAAAAGATGCCTGTAACATATTTCTGAAATGATGCCCTCATTGTATACCTTTTGCTATCGAAAACAAAAAATAAAAGAAATGGAGTGTTTTCCCGAATTTACAATTTATGAATTTTCAATCAATGATTCAATCCATTCGATGCCCAATGGACATTTCAAGGCTAGGTCAAGAGGAAGGCTCTAAAAGATAAACCCATTGAAGCATTGGAAATTATTTGAAAATTGTGAATTGAAAATTTTTTCTCTTACCATTCAAACCAGCCTTTCTTGCGCTCCAAGACCATACCGTACCGTTTGCCCGGAATTAACGCCCCGTTTTCCATCGCCACAGCGCCGTTGATGATGATCGACGTCATCCCGGTCGCGTACTTATAAGGATCTTCCATCGTCGCCTGATCGGTGATCGTCTCCGGCTGAAACACCACTATATCAGCGAAATATCCTTCCTGCAAGAGTCCCCGCTTGTCCAGCCGGAACTTCAGAGCCGGCTTGCCGCTCATCTTGTGCACCGCTTCTTCCCAGGAGAGCGCCTGCTGTTTGCGCACATATTCGGCGAATACTTTCGGGAAAGTCCCGAAATTGCGCGGATGCACCAGTTCTCCGGTTTTCATATGCTCGATACCGTATCCGGAGCCGTTGCTCGAGATGATGGAGAACGGATGCTGGATAGCCTTCAAGACATTCTTTTCCGATAGCACTTCCATAGAAACGATCGCCTGACCATCGCTCGCTATGAGAAAGTCCAGCACGGTTTCTTCCGGCGATTTCCCCTGCAGCGCGGCGATTTCGGAAATCTTCCGCCGCGACAGCATCTTGCTCAGCGTGGATGCGGAAATGAGGATCTCGGAATAATCGATTTCTTTCTGGCGCATATCGCGGAGCACCGTGCTTCGGACACCCGGATCCTTCAAACGAGCCAGCATCATCTTGCGCCCTTCCTGCGTCACCCATTCCGGCAGAAGCGTGTAGAGCACCGATCCGGTGGTCGTATAGGGATAGACGTCGAACGTGACCTTGACATCGTCGAGCGCTGCCGTTTCGATCAGATTGAACACTTCATCCATCAGGTGCCAGTTGTTCTTGCCGACTGCCTTGAGATGGGAGATATGGAGCGGCGCGCCGGCATCCCGGGCGACCAAAAGCGCTTCCTCGACCGATTCCACCAAACCCTCACCTTCATCGCGCACATAGGTCGCGTATACGCCCTCCTCTGCCACCGCCGTTTTCGTCAGCGCCAAGAGTTCCCGCATACCCGCTCCGCGCGCGTGCGTGTATTTCAGCCCGGTAGACAGCCCGATCGCCCCCTCTTTCATAGCGCCATGAAGCATTTTCTGCATAATCTCGATTTCCTCCGGCGTGATCGCGCGGGATCTGTCCTTCATTACGCCGCGCCGGATCGTCCCGTGCCCCACAAGCGTAGCGAAGTTGACTGCCGGTCGGCGACGCCTGACTTCCTGCAAGAAATCCCGCATCGAGAGCCAGTTGAAATTGATTTTCTCTACGTCGGTCCATTTCTGGATGGAGCGGATGATGCCGGGGTCCGTCAGCGGCGCAAGCGATGAGCCGGAATTGCCGCCGATAATCGTCGTCACCCCCTGATAGAGAAGACTTTCCAATTCGGGATGAGAAAACAGCTGCCAATACGTATCGGAGTGATTGTTGACATCGACAAAACCGGGGGTCACATACTGCCCTGTCGCATCGATCATACGTTCGGCGCGCGCGGAGGCCAAATCACCAAGCGCCACGATGCGCCCTTCCTTGACCGCGACATCCGCACGGTACATCGGCCGGCCGCTGCCGTCGATAACCGTCCCATTTTGTATCAGAATGTCATACATAGCTTTTCTCTCGTTCTCTCACATATTGTTCAGACGCCTATGCCGATTTCTCCGGTCCGAGCAGTCCCTGTACCCGCTCCATAAACTGCCGGTTTTGCTGTAATACTTTCGGTATCAGTAAGGCGACATCAGCCGCTTCTTTGAGATTTCTGATGCTTTCCAGTGCCCCTTTCTCCGCGATCCGGATCATCTCGTCATAGTCTGCCATATTCGGCTGGATGAACTTGATATTGCGATAATCCTGCTTCACCCCGGCCAAGACGACTTTCGATGTTCTCGCTTCCGGCAGCATCTCCGCAAGGGCATTACCGGAATTGCGCGGGTTTTTCATCGATGCGATGCGGATATTGAACGCTTCATCTCTTTTGAGCGTATCGCGGTCGGCATAATGCATCGCATACGCCGGATCCACTTCGGCCACTTTCAGCATAAAGGCTCTGTTTTTCTTGGCATCAAGCGGCATATTCTGGAGCAACGTACCCAGAGCTCCCGTATTGTTTTTCAACTGCTCCATATAGCGATGAAGTTCGCTTCCCTCCTGCATATCATCATCGATGATCCCTTCCTGCCCGAAGGCTTCCGTGAGGGATGACCTGAAATCAGGCGCTGCCTGCACTGCCGGCGCCGGTTCAGCCGGTTCCTCTCTTCCCGTTCCCGAGAGCGACACGCTTCTGACAGGCGGCACAGACACAATGGGCGCTTCTTTCATATCCTGCGCTTCCGTTTCAGGAATCGTTTCAGCAACTGGCGCTTCTGGAATCGAGAGAGACAGCGATTCCACCGAAGCCGCTTCGCTTGCCTGAGGCGCCACTTTCTCCAAATCTTTCAGTCGTTTCTCAAGCTCTTTGCGCTCCGTGATGAGCGCCAAGAGCTCATCGTCCGCCTTGTCCGCGGAAATAGATCCGTTGAGCGTTGCCAATTCCGCTCGGATATCCGCTTTCTTTTTTTCGAGTGCCTGCTGTCTCGCCGTCTCCTCTTTTTCCTTTTTTTGCAAAGCCACTCTCGCCGCTTCTTCCTGCGCCCGCGCTTCGGCTTCGCTCTGCATCGCAAGCAAACGCGCACGTTCAGCTAAAAGACGGAGTGTCTCGTCATCGGACAGTGTCCCGAGGGGCGCTGCGGCGATTTCCGCCAAGCGCTTCGCGTAGTCTGTCTCGTTTTTTTTCGGTTGTACGTTCTTTGTCATAGCCGTTGTTTATCTATCCCCGCCTCAGGCGATCAGCTGCGCCATTTCCACCAGACGATTCGAGTATCCCCACTCATTGTCATACCAGGCGATCACCTTGACCAGATCGCCGTCGATCACCTTGGTCAGAGACAGATCGACGATGCTCGAGTAAGGACTGCCGATAAAATCGGATGATACGAGCGGTTCTTCGGTCACGGCCAGCACCTTGGCGTAGCGCGGATCGGCGGCGGCAGCCTGCAAGACCCGATTGATCTCTTCCTTGGTTGTTTTGCGCTTCAGGAGAAATGTGAAGTCGGTGAGCGACACGACGATGGTCGGCACGCGCACGGCAATGCCGTCGAACAGCCCCTCGAGGCTCGGCATCACCTGGGTCACGGCCAGCGCCGCACCGGTCGTCGTCGGCACGATGTTCTGCCCGGCTGCCCGCGCCCGGCGCAGATCCTTATGCGGACCGTCCTGGAGGTTCTGATCCGCCGTATAGGAATGGATCGTCGTCATCAGCGCCTTCTCGATACCGAACGCCTCATCGAGCACCTTGGCGACCGGAGCGAGCGAATTCGTCGTGCAGGAAGCATTCGAGAGCACCGTTTCACCCGCGTACTGCTCGGCATTCACGCCCAAGAGAAAAGTCGGCACCGCCCCATCATCCCCCTTTGACGGCGCTGACAGGATCACCTTCTTCGCGCCGGCTGCAATATGCTGCTCAGCGCCCTGCTTATCGGTGAAACGGCCGGTACATTCCAATACCACGTCCACTCCGAGCTCTTTCCACGGCAGCTTTTTCGGATCCGGCTCCGCATACACAGGGAATGCCTTCCCCTCAATGACCAGTTTCCCTTCGCCCGAAGTCACCTGTTTCCGATAATGCCCATAGGCCGTATCGTACCGCAACAGATGCGCAAGGATACCCGCGTCCGTGAGATCGTTGATCGCCACCACCTCGAGATCCTGCTTTTCGAAAGCGATCTTGAAAGCCGCGCGCCCGATACGTCCGAATCCGTTGATAGCTATCTTTTTTGCCATATTTGTCTATGAGCCGTGCGAGTAGCTACGAATATGAGCATCCCGCATCAGTTGTTCCGATTAACCTTATTACTTTACCATAGTAAGCCGCAGGCGATTCCGGTCAGCATTCATTCACTCTGTACAATCATTGTCGAAACGCGGTGCGCGACTGCCATACTCTATTCTATATCATTCTTAATTCATGAATCCTGATTCACGCCTTATGGGCGCTGCCGAACGCGAGGATTTTCTCTTTGACGGCTGCCTTCGTATGATCCTTGGCCATCGTCATCACTTTCCTCAGATCCGTTTCCTCTTCGGCATGCAAAGCTTCGCGCAGCCCCCCGATGAATGCGAGCCGCAGCGCCGTATCCACGTTGAAACAGCTGATGCCGCGTCCGATCACTTCGGTCACTCGTCCATTGTGCCAATCGGAGGCCCCGTGGAGTACAAGCGGGAGACTCACCCGCTTCGCGATCGCCGCCAAGCGCTCATAATCAGGCTCGGGCCGTTCGCGGAAAAAACCATGCGCATTGCCGATAGCGACGGCCAGCGTATCGATACCTGTCTCCTGTACGAACTCCGCCGCTTGCTCCGGATCGGTCATATGCTTTTCCCAATCTATGGTATCCATCTGCATCTCGCCTAAATACGGGACATTGCCGAGCTCGGCCTGCACGACGATGCCCTGCTTATGGGCGATCTCGACGATTCTTTTGGTCGTCATCAGGTTATCGGCATACTCTTTGCGCGATCCGTCATACATCACCGAGGTGAAGCCGATCTCCATCGCGCGCTCCACGGCCTCGAAACTTTTTCCATGATCGAGATGGATGCCGACCGGGATATCGTTCGCATAGAATTCCGCGATGTTCTTGACCAGATGAAAGATAGCGCGCCCGCCGGCATAATCGAATGTTTTCTCCGTCATCTGGATGATGACGGGTGAAGACAGCTCCTGCGCCGCCTCGATGATCGCGCGCGTCGTTTCGAGGTTCACGGTATTGAAAGCGCCGATCGCGTATTTTCCCGCCCGCGCTTCTGTCAGCAATGTTGTGACGTTTACCAGCATATTCTGAAGGATATACTATGGATTACCCGATACGAGATGAGGATTGTTCGTTCTGGCGGAGCGCTTCCTCTTCGCACAACCCCATCATTTTCACCAATTCGTAGGGAAACAGGCTTTCGTGCCCTACCAGCACGCCGTCCATCTGCGCTTCCCAGGAAACCTCGGCAAGAAAAGAGCTCTTTACCGAACCGCCGTACAGAACGGCGATCCGTTCCGCGGTCTGAGCATCGAACATTTCCGTAAACATTTTCCGGAGCATCACCCGTACCTGGAGCAGCTCTCCCGTGGTCGGCAAGACATCGGTGCCGATAGCCCAGCATGGCTCATACGCGACAATGATTTTTTCCGCCTGCGACTTCGACAGTCCGGCGAAGATCGTCTGTATCTGGAGTGCGAGTATGCGGTCGGTCTCTTCGGCGCGGCGTTCCGCTGCCATTTCTCCGATGCAGACGATCGGGATGAGGTGATGCTTGAGCGCAGCGACGATCTTTTCGCGGATCATCTCGTTGGTTTCGCCAGCGTGCTGCCGGCGCTCGCTGTGACCGATGATGACATATTCTACGCCGTCATTCTTGAGCATCACCGGCGAGATTTCACCCGTATAGGCGCCACTCTTCTCCGGAAACAGGTTCTGCGCGCCTTTCTTGATCCCCTCCGGCAGATGATCGAATTGCGACAGGTACAGGAAGGGCGGGCAGACCGCTCCTGTCACGTGCTCATACCGCTTGCCCTGCACCTCGCGCCTGAGCACGCTGAGATATTGCGCCGCTTCCTCGCGTGACAGCATATTCATTTTCAAATTCCCTATGACATAGAATTTCCGCATACGTTTCTTCTGTTTCGGCTATGAATTCAATTGCGAGCGCAGGTATTCAGCAGCAGCTTCCGGCTGAAGCGTCGAGACTTCTATGCCGGTAGACAGCTCGAAACCGGCCCACGTAGCCGTGTGCGGCAGAATCTCGATATGCCACTGATAATGCGGGTAATCCTTCCCATCGCACGGCGCCGTATGGATATAGAAATTGTACGGCGGATCATTCAGCCCCTGATAGAGCGAATAGAGCGATCGTTGCAGCGCCTCAGCCACAGCGAATTTCTCTTCATCAGTGATGCGCTCGAAATACGGATTGGCGCGCTTTCCCACTATCCAGATCTCGAACGCCGCACGCGACGCGAACGGACAAAAAGCGATGAAATGCTCATTCTCGAAAATGACGCGTTTCTTGGTCTCGCTCTCATACTCCGTTATCATCCCGTAGACCTTGCGCTTGGTACTCTGGTAGTATCGTTCCGCACCGGTGAGCTCGAGAGCGATATAGGGCGAAATGACCGGGATAGCCATCAGCTGCGAATGCGGATGCGGGAGAGAAGCTCCGGCTTCTTTGCCATGATTATGAAAAATCTGAATATAATTGACGCTTTTCTTATTCATCAGCGCCAGATAACGCTCCTGATACGCATCGAACACTTCCGCGCCTTCCCATACATCGAGGAGCGCCAGCGACCGCCTGGCATCCTGGGTCACGATCACTTCATGATACCCGGCACCCGTCATAGCGAAGTACGGACCCTCAGACAGTTCCCGGGCCGTTCGGCCGCGCGAGAAAGCCGGGTATTTGTTCGGGAACACCCGCAAACTCCAATCCCCGTCAGCGCGCCGATAGATCAGAATGTCTTGCTCCTGGCCGCTCGCCTCCGGATTCTCGAAAGGATCTTCTGCATCATCTGCTGCGACACGTTGAAATTGCGCGAACTCATCCGGACGCTTGGCGCGGCCGGTCGCTATCACTACCCAATCACCGGTAACGATATCCTGGCGCAGTTCCGAATCGTACGAAACAGCCTTCTTGTTTTTTTCCGCTTCACCTAAAGACATTTGTTTTGAGATTTATGTTGGTCACTCTTATTTTGAGAGTATGGCGAGCAATGACGACGATACTACACGGCAATCGGCTTCTGATCGGTATAGTCGCGGATATGATAGGCACCGGTGAGAAAACGCCACTTCGTCTTGAACAGATCGATCAGCACCTGGATAAACCCGTTCGGCCCCGTCAGTCTCACGGTCGAGCCTTCTTCATTCATCCAGCGCACCGGCATCTGTTTGATCTTGAAACCGAGTTTGAGAGCCAGGATGATCAGTTCGAAATCAAACCCGAAACGATCCACAACCATACGCTTCGCCACCTCTTGCGCCGCCGTATCGGAAAGCATCTTGAAACCGCACTGGGTGTCCGGGTAGCTCCACAGCCCCAAAACGATGCGGATCAGCCAATTGCCGCCCTCGCCCATAAACTCGCGATGCTTCGGCTGGTGCACCTGGATGAAAGACCCCTCTATCTTGCGCGAGCCGATAACCACATCGTATCCGCTCTCGCATTGCGGGAGAAACGAGTCGAGATGCGTGATCGACGTCGAACCGTCGGCATCGAGGAACAAGCGCCATTTACCGGCTGCTTCCAAGAGTCCCTGGCGCACCACGTAACCCTTGCCGTGATTCTCCGGGTTCTCGATGACGCGCATGTGAGGCACTTGCAGAGCGTAATTGCGGGCCACTTCGGCGGTATTGTCAGGAGATCCGTCCACTATGACCACTATCTCATACGTATAATTTTTCCCCTTAAGATACTGGTCGATTTCCAGCAAATTGCGTCCGATGCGCTCACCCTCCTTGTAGGTAGGGATGATCACCGAAAGAAACGGCTGTTCCATACGGCAACAAAAATCAGGAATTACATGGTTATTTTACCACACATCAAAGCAAACCAAAAGGACGTCTGGACATTATTTATGAGGGTTGCTCCGTGTGTTCTGTATATCCAGCCATTCTTGCAGAATAATGCGCGCGGCTTCTTCATCGTTGCGTTTGGAAGCGCCCTTCTCGCCGCGCTCGATGAGATTGGCCTCCGCCATCTTGGTCGTGAACATCTCGTTCTGATACGCTACCCGGACTGAAAAATGTTCAGCGAGCAGCTTGCCCAGTGTTTCGCCCGGATATTCTTTATCTTCCTGATGGACGTACACCGGCACTCCGATGACTACCGTACCGATGTTTTCGGCAGCGATGATTTTCCCCAAAGCAACCACCGCATCCTTATCGTTCGGAAGCGTAGCATACGGAAGCGCCACTCCTGTTTCCTGGTGCGCCAAAGCGACGCCGATATTCGCGGCACCCCAATCTATCCCGAGATAATTTTGAGTATTTTGAGACATACAGATAGATGGTTTCATTTTCGCAGAAGTATTCTTTTTTGATTCCCCTTTTTCTTCATCGAACTTTTCCGACTCAGTTGTCGAGAAACGTCGCTGTCCTACTCTAAGAGCCGAAGCGGCTCCGAGCGTCACGCTCCGTTTCTAGCGACACTTTCATCGCAAAAGTTACCGATGAAGAACCGGATGAACAAAAAAGAATACTTCCGCGAAAATTCTCTTGATTCATGATTCTCAATTCCTGATTCTACGCCCTGGTAACCACTTCCGCGCCAGTGTCCGTAATCACCACCGTATCCTCGAAATGCGCACTCCATTGCCCGTCGACGGTCACGAATGTCCAGCCATCGGAAGCGACTTTCACGGCAAATGTCCCCATATTCACCATCGGTTCGAGCGCCAGTGTCATACCCGTCTCCAAAACGACATCCTCCATCTCGCGTGAGACATAATTCGGTATTTGGGGGTCTTCGTGGAGCTCATGACCGACGCCGTGTCCGACCAGGTCGCGTACCACCGAGAAGCCGTTTTCTTCGACGTGTCCTTGCACCGCCGAGGCATAGGCCGAGATGCGCGCACCCGGACGAAGCGCCGCGATACCGCGCCTCAGGCTTTCCTCTGTCACCGCGACCAGCTTGGCTGTTTCTGGCGGGACCGTTCCCACGATGATTGTCCGCGCCATATCGGTCACCATACCTTCGAAACGCATCCCGATATCGAGCTTCAGCAGATCGTGCTCTCGGATGACCCTCTCGGCACTCGGAATCCCGTGCACCACCTCTTCATTGAGCGATGTACAGAGCGTCGCCGGAAAGGGCTTGCCGCTCCCGGCGCCATACCCTTTGAAAACGGGGATGCCCCCGGCTTCGCGGATCAGCCGCTCACTCAAGGTATCGAGGTCCTGGGTCGTGATGCCCGGCTTCACCGCCTCGATGACGGCCTGCAATACCTGAGCCAGGCGCTTGCCTGATTCCCGCAAGGAAGCGATCTCATCAGCAGTTTTTATGAAGGCTCCGGCCATATAATATATATCTTGCACGTACCACTGATGTTCTTTACCGTCCTTTCTGCCTGATGATGTCCTGGTAAATCGCTTGCGCGTCCTGATGTCCATCGACACGCAGGAGCGTCTTGGCTTTTTCGAAATAGTCGGCTACGGGCAGCGTCTCGGCCTGGAAAATCTGGAAACGCTTGCGCACCCCTGCCGGGGTATCATCCGTACGCTGACCGATCTTCCCCCCGCACGCATCGCATACCGCTTCCGTCGAAAAGATATCCTTGCCGAAAATATACGGTTTGTGGCAGCTGAGACAGAGGTAGCGTTTCGAGATGCGCTCGATGGATTCTTCTTCGGAAAGATCGATGAAAATCACCCAGCTTATCGTGCGGCCGACTGACCGGAGCGCCTCAGTCACCTTGTCTATCTGAGAAGCGCGGCGCGGCGCTCCATCAAGCAGGATGCCCTGAGGGGCCTGGATATTCTTGAGTGCTTTCTCCAAGACCGCTTTCACGATATCATCAGAGACCAATTCTCGGCGCTTGTTGATAGTAGCATTCACCATATGGCCGAACGGCGTATCCTCCTCTGCCGCAGCGCGCAATGCCGAACCGATATCGATATGCCTCAATCCGAGCCCTGCACTGAGTAGCTCCGCCTGAGTGCTCTTGCCGCTGCCTGGCGGTCCCAGCAGAATGTAATTCTCTATCGACATAAGATGAGATGAAAAATGACTTTCAGGAAAGATTCCGGGTACGGAGACCTTGTTAAAAGGATTCGTAGCTGCGCATCGTCAGCTGGCTCTGCACGTGTTTCACGGTTTCCAGGACGACCGAGACGACGATCAGGATGCTGATGCCGCCGATAGAAAATGCCTGGATGCCGGTCAGCCCCTGCACGATGAACGGCAGGACCGCGATGGCGCCCAAGAAAAATGCGCCGGCCAGCGTGATGCGGTTGATGATGTGGTAGAGGTATTCCGCAGTCGTATTGCCCGGGCGGATGCCCGGGATGTAGCCGCCCTGCTTCTGGAGATTCTCCGCGATCTTGATTGGATCAAACACGACCGCCGTATAGAAATAGGTGAACACGACGACCAGGAGGAAATAGGCGATTCCATAGACCCATTGATCCTGCAGCCACACGCTCGCGGTAGCCGCGATGCCGGCTACCGTGGCATTGCCGCTCTGCGCGAGAAAATTCGCCATCATCGTCGGGATGAGGATGAGCGACACCGCGAAGATGATCGGGATGACGCCCGCCTGATTGACCCGGAGCGGCAGATGCGTCGCGGAGCCGCCGTACACCTGCGCCCCGCGCACGCGCTTGGCGTAGGCGACCGGTATGGTCCGCTGTCCCTCATTGATGAAGATGACTCCCGCGATAGTCACCGCCGCCACCAGAGCGAACAGAAGATAGGTGAAAATCTGCGCCGGATCCCACGTCGCGATGAAACGCGATACGCCGGTCGGCAGGCTCGAAACGATGCCCGCGAAGATGATCATAGAGACGCCGTTGCCGAGACCTTTTTCCGTGATGAGCTCGCCGAGCCACATAAGAAAAATGGTGCCGGCCGTCGCGGTCACGACGATCACCGTCACATCGAACGGCGTCATCGCGCCCAGGATATTCTGAGAGCGCAGGAGAGACAGCATACTGAACGACTGAAGGGCGGCCAGCGGCAGGGTGATCCAGCGCGTCCACATATTGAATTTCTGACGTCCTATCTCTCCCTCCTCCTTGTACAGCCGCTCGAGGCTCGGAACGATCGTCGTCAGAAGCTGCATAATGATCGAAGCGGTGATATACGGCCCGACACCGAGCAATGCGATAGAGATATTGGAAAGTCCGCCGCCCGAAAAGACATCCAGCAATCCCAGGAAAGCATTGCCCTCGAAAAGGCGCTTGAGCGCCAAAACATCCACGCCGGGAAGCGGGATGTTGGCAGCGATGCGATACACGACAAGGAGCCCGAGAATAAAAAGGATCTTATTCCTGAGTTCTGGGATCCGGACGATGTTCGCAAAAGTTTCGCGCATGGAAGAAAAGATAAATGCCCTATGACAAGTCTCAGTATACCCTATTCAGCAACCGCATGAAAGGAAGTTTTGGCCGTTTCTGAAGCGGCGATATCCGCCCCCAAAGTGAGTTTTTTCTTGAGAACGCCGGTCGCCACGACTTTGACGCCGCGCGCAAAGGCATTTTTCGGCACTATGTTCTTCTCAACCAAGCTCCCGAGCGTCACGGTGTCGCCATCGGCATACGCATACTCGAGCGCCGTGAGCGTCACGACGCATTTCTTCGGATGGATGGATTTGAAACCGCGCACTTTCTTCAGACGTTCGAGGAATGTCGAACGGCCGCCTTCGAAGAGCGGATCGACAGAAGCGCCGGAACGGGACTTCTGACCGTTGCTGCCGCGCCCGGCAGTCGTACCGCGCTTGCCGCCGCGCCCGATACGCTTGCGGGCCTTCTTTTTTGCGACGGAGAGTTGATGTATCTGCATAGGGGGTGTCGTTTACTCTGATTTAGCGGCCACGGCTTCAGTCGGCGCAACAGCCTTGGGAACTCGGGGAGCCTTCAATTGCAGCAGCGCTTTCACGGTGACTCGGGCGACATTGAGCGGATTGGAGGCGCCCAAGGATTTGGAAACGATATCCTTCACGCCCAAGAGGTTGACCACGGAACGCACGGCGCCGCCGGCGATGATGCCACGTCCCTCGGAAGCCGGCTTCAGGAGTACCCGGGCAGCACCGAGCTTCGCCGAAACATCGTGGGAAATCGTAGAGCCGGCGAGCTCGATGGTGACCATATTCTTCTTGGCATCATTGAAAGCTTTCTGAATAGCATCGGACACGTCGGAACCCTTGGCGACGCCGACACCGACCATCCCCTTGCGATTGCCGATCACGAGCGTGGCACGGAAACGGAAACGGCGGCCGCCTTTGACCACGCGCGTGACGCGCGCCAAATTCAGAAGTTTCTGTTCGAACTCGGGCTTCTCGCGTCTTCCCATTTTTCTTCCTCGCTTTTCCATAAGATACTTGGATGCTCGCTGATTAATACAACTTAAAATACAAGGCCGTTGGCGCGCGCCGCTTCAGCCAGCGCCTTCACTTTCCCATGATACTTATATCCGGAACGATCGAACACCGCCTTGGTCACGCCTGATTTCACCAAGCGTACGGCGATTTCTTTGCCCACCAGAGCCGCCCCCTCCGCCGTATGCTTGGCTTTCTTGCCGAGCTCGGACAGGTTCGCCTGCGCCAGCGTCTTGCCCGACACGTCATCGATCGCCTGGACGGAAATGCTCGTCAAGCTGCGGAATACCGAAAGACGCGGACACGTCGCCGTGCCGATAAGCTTGGCACGCACGCGGCGCTTGCGTTCGAATCGCTTCACTTTTTTCATCTCTCGCTTCAACATACTCGAAAAGATAGTTACAAAAAAATATCGTCTTTAGGCCGCCGCTTTCTTGCCTTCCTTGCGGCGCACCGCTTCGCCGACATACCGGAAACCCTTGCCCTTGTACGGCTCGACCGGTTTCAGCTTTCTGACGACAGCGGCGAATTCGCCCACCTGCTGCTTGTCGATACCAGAAATAGTCAGGATGTTCGCCTCCACTTTCGCTTCCAATCCTTCGGGAATCTCTTTTTCCACCGGATGCGAAAAGCCGAGCGCCAGATTGAGCTTCTTCCCGGCAACCGCCATACGGAAACCGACGCCATTCAGCTCGAGCTGCTTCTGGAATCCGGCCGTCACGCCGGCGATCATATTGGCGATCAGTTTCGCGGTCGTGCCCCAGATAGCCTGCGCTCTCTTGGTCTCGCCGACCTTTGTCACAAGCGCCACGCCGTCTTCCACCGCCACTTTCACTTCGCGGCGATGCGCGAACGAAAGCGTGCCTTTCGCGCCCTTGACAGCGATCACATTCGCGGAAAGCGTGACCTCCACCCCGGCTGGGATACTGACTGGTTTTTTTCCGATTCTGCTCATAATCAATAGCTGTTAGCTCGTACAATTACCACACCCGGCAGATATATTCTCCGCCCAAACCGCGCCGATAGGCTTCGGCTCCCGTCATCACTCCCTGCGAGGTCGAAACGATCGCGATACCGTAGCCGTTCTTCACTTTCTGGATTTCGCTCTGTTTCACATAGATGCGGCAGCCCTGCTTGCTCACGCGGGTCACTTCCTGGATGGCTGGCATCTTCTTGGTCGGAGAGACTTGGGTATATTTGAGCCAGATACACAGGATTTCATTGATGCCATCAGCCTGCTTCTCGACGCGCGCAACAAATCCTTCGCGCTCCAGGATGGAAGCGATGGTGTGTTTGAGCTTCGACGCGCGCATAGCGACCTTGGCATGGCCCGCGGCCTGCGCGTTGCGAATTCTGGTTAACATGTCTGCGATTGGATCAAGCATATTCTTCTCTTAAATGAGGGGGTTTCCCGTATTCTCTTTACCAGGATGACTTCTTTATCCCCGGAATCTCACCCTTATTGGCGAGTTCGCGGAAACAGATGCGGCAGAGATCGAATCGGCGCAAATACCCGTGTTTACGACCGCACTTCCAACACCGCCTGACGATGCGGGTTGAAAATTTCGGGGTTTTGAGCGCTCTTGCCGCTGTAGATGTCTTTGCCATAGGGATTTCAATGTATTATTGCCTAACGAAGTGACGGCATCAAAGGATTTCTCATCATCATTTATTTTTCCCGCTTCGCCTCGTCCTGCGCGAGAGGCAGACCGAGGAGGCGGAACAACGCTTCGCCTTCTTTCCTGTTCTTCGCTGTCGTCACGATGTTGACTTGGAAACTGAAAATGTGCTGCACTTTTTCCGGAACGATCTCTGAAAATATCGTGTGGTCCTTGATGCCGAGGTTGCAATTGCCGCTCTGATCGATAGCGCTTTTCGGAATGCCCTGGAAATCGCGGACGCGCGGCAGCGCGACATTGAGCAGGCGGTCCAGGAATGCCCACATCCGCTTGCCGTGAAGCGTCACGCGAGCCCCGACTTCCAGTCCTTCCCGCGTCTTGAAACCTGCGATGGCTTTGCGGGCCTTGGTCTGGAGCACTTTCTGTCCGGTGATCGTCTCGAGGGATGCCACGACATCATCCACGCGCTTCGCATCCTTCAGGATCTTGCCCGTGCCGATATTCACGACGACTTTGCCGATACGCGGAACAGCCATCGGGTTCTTGATACCGAGCTCTTTCTTCAAGGCGGGAACCGCCTTGTCGCTATATACCTGTTTTGTCAGTGGCATTTTCATACGTCTTCTCTACGATTAGATAGCTTTACCGCTCTGCTTGCTGATACGGATCTTCTCTCCGCCCTCGATCTTGTACCCGATGCGCGTCGGCTTGTCCGTATGCGGACAGACGAGCATCACATTGGAAACATGGATCGGGAACTCCTTTTCGACACGCTGGCCTTTTGCGCCATCGCGGGTCGCGCGGATATGGCGTTTCATCACATTCGCCCCCTTGACCACTACCTTCTGGGTAGCCGGAATCACGCGCACGATTTCTCCGCGCTTTCCGGCATCCTTGCCGGCCATGATTTCTACTTGGTCGCCTTTCTTGATTTTCATAGGGGTATCTTTATAAAACTTCCGGAGCCAATGAGACGATCTTGGCGAATCCTCTCTCGCGGAGCTCGCGCGCTACCGGACCGAAAATACGCGTGCCTTTCGGATCGATATTGTTGGCATCGAGGATCACCGCGGCATTCTCATCGAAACGGATATAGGAATTGTCCTTGCGCCGATATTCCTTGACCTGGCGCACGATGACCGCCCTGACTTTCTCGCCTTTCTTGACGATACCGCGCGGTTCGGCGGATTTCACCGAGGCCACGACGACATCGCCCACATACGCATACCGGCGGCGGGTTCCACCGAGCACCTTGAAGCACTTGATGATTTTCGCACCGCTATTGTCAGCGACTTTCAAAACTGATTCAGCTTGGATCATGCCATTTGTGTCCGCGAGTCTGCGAGTGGCTCACACAATGAGCATCCCGCACGATTCACATCACTAATAATTTCTTATCTTTTCACTCAGCCGCAGGCGACTCCGAGCAACAATCATACCATCTTCTTATAATTGCTCTTCGGAATCGATGCGGGGTTTCTTCTACTCGGCGACTATCTTGTGCCGCTTGTCACGGCTGACCGGACGGCATTCCTGAAAAACGACCTTGTCTCCGATAGCGTATTTGTTTTCCTCGACATGCACCTTGTACTTCTTGGTCGAGCGATACTGTTTCAGGTATTTCGGGTGAGTTTTCAGCGTTTCCACGGCCACGACGATCGTCTTGTCCATTTTATTGCTCACAACAATGCCCTGCCACTTCGGCGCCTTGTTCGCTTTTTCGGTTGTCTCGGTCGTTGTCTTCATAATGATAGTTGGTCTGATTTAGCGTTATGCTTGGGCAACATCTATGGATACCAGGGCGGCTTGCTTGAGTGTCAGCAATCGGGCGATGTCTTTCTTGATCTTGTCATAGTCGCTATGATTTTTCGCCTCGCGCGTAGCCAGATCGAAACGGAGCTTGCGCGCCTTGTCCTTGAGTTCGAGAATCGCTTTCTCGCGCTCGCCTGCTGATTTTTCCTGCCACTCTCTTGCTTTCATAACGATAGGGAATATTTTTTGAAATACTGTCTGCTGCGCTGATTATTATTGCCGTTCGACGAACTTGGTCTTGATGGACAGCTTGTGCGCTGCCAAACGCATCGCTTCTGCCGCGGCGACCTTGGCGATGCCATCGAGCTCGAACAGCATCTTTCCGGCACGCACCTTGGCGACAAAGTGGTCGACACTCCCCTTGCCTTTGCCCATCGGGGTCTGTTCGCCCTTCTTGGTCATCGGCTTATCCGGGAAAATGCGGATCCACACCTTGCCGCCGCGCTGGATCGAACGCGTCATAGCCCGCCTGGCCGCTTCGATCTGGCGAGCCGAGACCAGCCCTTCCTCCATAGCCTTCAGGCCATAGCCTCCGAAACTCACCTTGTCTCCGCTCGTCGCCTTGCTCCCGGACCAGCCGCCGCGATGGATCTTGCGATGTTTTACTTTTCTTGGCATTAACATAAGATGCTTCCGTTATTCTGTTTCAGTTTGAGCTTCCTCGAATTTCTCTCCTTTGTAAATCCAGGTCTTGATGCCGATCACTCCATAGGTGGTATGCGCTTCAGCACAGGCGAAATCGATATCGGCGCGGAGCGTATGGAGGGGGATCTTCCCGCGGGACAGCCATTCGCGACGGGACATTTCAGCGCCGCCCAGGCGGCCGCAGATCTCGATTTTCACGCCCTGCACCGTCTTGTTGGCCTCCACCTGATCGAGCATCCCTTTCAGGATGCGCCGGAACGGCAGACGCTTCTCCAGCTGTTCCGCTACCTGCTGGCCCACCAGCATCGCGTTGGTCTCCGGGCTCTTCACTTCCTGGACTTCCACCTTGAGCTCGACTTTTTTGCCGGCAAAAAACTGCTTCTTGATGGCGCGGGTCAGATCTTCGATGCCGGTACCGCCGCGACCGATGAGCACGCCCGGACGGGCCGTGTGGATGATCAGCCGGACGGCGTTCGCGGAACGCTCGATCTGCACCGAAGCGATAGCGGCCGCCTTCCACTTGCTCATAATGAACGTGCGCATCTCTACGTCCTTGCGCAGCTGCTGCCGATACACTTTCTTACTCCCGAACCAGCGCGATTGCCAGTTGGTCGTAATGCCGAGACGGATGCCAGTTGGATTGACTTTATTGCCCATAACGATTGATCGCTTTTCTCTGTTTAGACGGATTTCCGCTGAAATACTTTTTTCACTACTTTGCCCGGCGCCTTCTGCGGACCGATGCCTTTGCCGAGCGTGTCGCCTTTCTCCGTACGCTTGATACCCGGGAGAGCTTTTTTCTCTTCTGATTCTGCTGGAATCGCCGCTGCTTCCACCGTCACCGCTTCCGCTATTTTTTTCTTCGCCGTCCGATTCTTGCCTTCGATTTTCTCTTCGAGGATCAGGGTCACATTGGAACCGCGGCGGATGAGCGGGGTCGCTCGGCCGAACGCGCGCGGCAGCCAGCGCTTCAGGCGCGGACCATCGCCGACGCGCGCCTCGAACAGATAGAGGTTCTCGGCATCCAATCCGAAATTATTCGTCGCATTGGCCAGCGCGCTCTTCAAGAGCTCATAGATCGGCTGAGAAGATTTCTTGACCTGCTTCGAAAGCTGGAGGAGCGCCTCGCGCGCATCCACGCCGACCACAGAGTGGGTCACGAGACGCACTTTACGCGGGGCGATACGGAGATTTTTGAGGGTAGCGTGTACTTTCATAACTGAGACTATTACTAAACGGAGTGAGTGAAACTAAAACTTGTTTTTGTTTCCGAACGTAGTGCGAGTAAAAACAAATTCATATGTGTTACTTTTTAGCGGCTGGGGCGGCGGTCGCCGCCTTGGCAGCCTTGGAGGCATCGAGTTCGCGCTGCTTGGCAGCGACTTCCAATTCTTTCTGCATCTTGCCGCCGTGGCGGTTGAATTTGCGCGTCGGGGAAAACTCACCGAGCTTGTGTCCCACCATCTCTTCGCTCACGAATACGGAAATAAAATCCTTGCCGTTGTGCACGCCAAAGGTGAAGCCTACCATCTCCGGAGAGATCGTACAAGCTCGCGACCACGTCTTGATGATGGTGCGGTCGCCCAATTTCTTCCCTTCGAGCTTTTTCAGCACGCGAGGATCGACGTATGGCCCTTTTTTGAGACTTCTCGACATAGGTTTCGAATATTATACGGTAACAGCTATTTCTTAGGACGGCGCTTGATGATGTATTGGTTGCTGGCGTTCTTTTTCTTGCGGGTCTTTTTGCCGAGAGCCGGCTTGCCCCACGGGGTCTTCGGATGCATACCGATCGGCTGGCGCCCTTCGCCGCCGCCGTGCGGGTGATCAACCGGGTTCATAGCGCTTCCACGCACCGTCGGTCGGCGGTTCATCCAGCGGGCGCGACCGGCCTTGCCGATACGTTCCGCGCTGTGCTCGAAATTGCTCACCTGACCGAGCGTAGCATAGCACTCCTTGCTGATCAAGCGGATTTCTCCGGAAGAGAGCTTCACTTGCGCCATCTCGCCATCGAGCGCCATCAGCACCGCGGCGGAGCCGGCGCTTCTCACGATCTGCCCGCCTTTGCCGATCTTCATCTCGATATTGCAGATAGTCGTGCCGACGGGGATATTCTTCAAAAGCAAGCGGTTGCCATTCACGATCGGCACATTTTCTCCGGCAATGATCTGCTGTCCCGTTTTCATACCATCGGTCGCAAGGACGTAGCGCTTCTCGCCGTCCGCATAATGGACGAGCGCGATCAGCCCGGAACGGTTCGGATCCTTCTCAAGGGAAGCGATGCGGCCGGGAATGTCGGACTTGTTCTGACGGAAATCGATCACCCGATAGCGGCGCTTGTGCCCGCCGCCCTGATGACGCACGGAAATCTTCCCGCCTGACCGGCCGGCCTTCTTCGGAAGCGGCGCAAGCAAAGATTTCTCCGGGGCCTTGTCGGTCACGCCTTCCGGCTTGACCACCGACATGAAGCGGCGACCGGCGTTATTCTTTTTGTAGATCTTGATGGCCATAATGATTCTCTTTACATTCCGCTCTTAAAGAGCTCGATTGTCTGCCCCTTCGCGACGCTTACGATGGCTTTCTTGACACCGCTTCTGGTACCGACATTCTTTCCAAACACCCGCGTCTTCGCAGGCAGACAGACGATGCGCACCTTTTCCACATTCACGGCATAGGCTTCTTCGATAGCCCGCTTCACCGAGTGCTTGGTCGCTTCTTTCGCCACCACGAACACATACTGGTTGAGCGCGTTCAAAGCATAGGACTTTTCCGTGATGCGCGGGCGGGACAAGAGCTTCATCGCGAGCGGGCTCTCTTTCACGGTAAGCGTCTTCTTCATACCCAAAACTTTCGCAGGCGCTTTTTTGGCCGCTCTCCCTTTTTTCTTTGCAGTTGTCTTGCTGAATAATGCCATAGGTTTCGTTATTTGGCGGGAGCGGTCTTCTTATCCCAGGCGGCGAAGCGTCCTTCGAGATTCTTGATGCCGGCTTCCGTCACGATGAGGTATTCGCGATCCAAAAGCTGCATCACATTGATATTTTCGGTCAGCGTATTCTCGACTTTGGGAATATTGCGGCTCATCACGGTGCAGGCGCGCTCATCGCCGGTCAAGCTCACGATGAGGCTTTTGCCAGCGATACCGAGCACGTTCAGGGTTTCCGCGAACAGCTTGGTCTTGTGCTCGGGGTAACGGAGCTCATCGATCACGATCATCTTTCCGGAACGCAGTTTTTCGGAGAGCGCTATCATCACCGCTTTCTGGCGCATCTTCTGGTTGGTATCTCTGGTGAAGTTGCGATCCTTGGTCGGGCCAAAGGTCACACCGCCCTTGCGCCAGATCGGGCTGCGCACAGCACCGGCACGGGCGCGGCCTGTACCTTTCTGGCGCCACGGCTTGATGCCGGAACCGGCCCGCTCGCTCCGGTCTTTGGTATGAGCGATAGCGGTACGCTGATTGCCGGTCTGAATGACATAGATCTGATGCAAAAGCGTATCGTTCGCAGGCACATCGAACACGAAATCCTGAAGTTCGATTTCCTTCACATCCTTGCCGGCTATATTTTTGACAGTGACTTTCGCCATAACCCCTCTTGCAACAGATATTATTTCGCGCTCATTATTTTCACGATGCGGCCGTTCACTCCGGGTACGGCGCCGCGCACTGCGATCAGACCCTCTTCCGGATTGATATAGGCGACCGTCAGATTGCGGGCGGTCATATTCGCTCCGCCCATCCGGCCTGCCATCCGGCGACCCTTCACAACGTGTTCCGGGAATGTCGCTCCGATAGAACCCGGCTTGCGCAAATCGTGCTTGCCACCATGGGATTTGCGGCCTCCGGCAAATCCATAGCGCTTCACCGTGCCCTGGAAACCCTTCGCCTTGGTCACGCCAGCGATGTGCACGCGCTCCCCGACTTCGAAGAGCGAGACATTCACGCTGCCATCTACCAGATAGCTTTCGAGTTCTTTGGCGAGTGTCGCGCGATCAGCCGCGGAAGCCACGCCCTTGTCGATGCGGAATTCCTTGCGGACGGTTTTCTTGGCCGTCTTGTTCGTTTCGAGCTGTACGGCGAGGTAGCCGTCCTTCTCGAGCGTCCGGTTGAGCGTCACCTTGTTTTCCTCGCAGACGATCAGCGTCACGTTCAAAGCCCCCTTCGTCTCATCGAAGAGGGTCGTCATACCGAGTTTTTTGCCAAGGAGGAATTTCATCGTCGTACTGTTTTATATGATCGCGGATACGTATTGTACAAACAAAAAACTGGTCTTTCTAAGACACAGCCGGTTCTCGAGGAAACCTGGCTCGCTTAGTATCCTCGCCTGCCGCATAATTCCGAATGGGCTGAGGACTTGAACGAAACCTCTATTTTTGAGAATCTTTTTGTTCGAGTACAGTTCTAGGCGCAACCGAGGAGCGGAGTAAGCTGTATTTCATAATACAGCGTCGAGTACCAGAGGTTGTAACGACGAAATGTGCCGAACAAAAAGATTCTCTCTACATTTTTATTTCGACATCGACACCCGCAGGCAAATCCAGGTTGGTGAGATTTTCGATCGTTTTGGCTGTCGGATTCAGGATATCGATCAAGCGCTTGTGCACGCGCATCTCGTACTGATCACGGGAATTCTTGTGTACGAACGTGGAACGATTGACCGTCACCTTGTGGATCTCTGTCGGAAGCGGAACTGGGCCGGTAATCACTGCACCGGTCCGCTCAGCGGTTTCGACGATCTTCCTGGCAGACTGGTCGATCACCTTGTGATCGTAAGCTTTGATCTTGATTCTGACCCGCAGATTCTGCGTTGGTTCTGTCTTTTTCATGCGTCTAGATACAAATTGTGTTCCGTATTATTTCAAGAGAACAGTCGTGGCAGCAACCGCTTCGGTTGCTCGCCACTGCAGTTGCCTCGACAGGAAAGATTATTTCAGGATCTTGGTTGCGACGCCGGCGCCGACAGTGCGGCCGCCTTCGCGGATCGCGAAACGCATACCCTCTTCCATAGCGACCGGAGCCAAGAGCTTGATCTTGAGCTTCACCGTGTCGCCCGGCATCACCATTTCAGTCCCCTCCGGCAGCTCTACCTCGCCCGTCACATCGGTCGTACGGATATAGAACTGCGGCTTGTAGCCTTTGAAAAACGGGGTGTGGCGACCGCCTTCTTCCTTGGACAGGATGTAGACTTCGCTCTCGAATTCGGTGTGCGGAGTGATGGAGCCCGGCTTGGCCAACACCTGGCCGCGTTCCACGTCTTCTTTCTTGATACCGCGGATGAGCAGTCCGGCATTGTCGCCGCACTCGCCGCGATTGAGGGATTTGTTGAACATCTCGATACCGGTCACGACCGTCTTGGCCGTCGGGCGGATACCGACGATTTCCACTTCTTCGTTGACATTCACGATACCGCGCTCGATACGGCCGGTCACGACCGTCCCGCGGCCTTCGATCGAGAAGATGTCTTCGATCGGCATCAGGAACGGCTTGTCCAGATCGCGCACCGGCTGCGGAATGCTTTCGTCGACGGCCTTGATAAGCTCCCAGATCGGCTGAGCCGCTTCTTCATCGGCAGACTTGGCTTCCAGAGCTTTCAGGGCGGATCCGCGGATAATGCGGGCATTCTTGCCATCGAATTCATACTTGGTCAGCAGTTCGCGGACCTCCTCTTCGACGAGGTCGATCAGTTCCGGATCATCCACCATATCCACCTTGTTCAGGAACACGACGATCGCCGGCACACCGACCTGGCGAGCCAGGAGAATGTGTTCGCGGGTCTGCGGCATCGGGCCGTCAGTCGCGGATACGACGAGGATAGCGCCGTCCATCTGAGCGGCACCCGTGATCATATTCTTGATGTAGTCGGCGTGTCCCGGACAGTCGACGTGCGCGTAGTGGCGATTTTCCGATTCGTACTCGCAGTGAGCGGTAGCGATGGTGATACCGCGTTCGCGCTCTTCCGGAGCCTTGTCGATATCATCGATACCGCGAGCTTTGGCCAATCCGCGGAAGCTCAAAACAGACAGGATTGCTGCAGTCAGCGTAGTCTTGCCATGGTCGACGTGACCGATAGTTCCGATGTTTACATGCGGTTTGCTGCGATTGAATTGCTCTGCCATAACCTTTTTATAAAGCAAATTATATTTATTGAAACGCCTCTTCTCCCCAGGCTATTTTTGTCAGTAAAAACGAAAAAAGCTTGGGCAAAAGCATCACTCGCTATACTACCAATCTCTCGTATTCTTGTCAACCCCACCCGCGTACCATCTCATTTTTCAGTCTATTCCACCTACCTATCTCTATCGTCTGGATAATTAGTTTCAATTTTCCTTCGTAACTTGTAGGCATTTCCGTGCTTCATAAGCCCGAGATATGACTCAACCGTTTCCCGCTTACCCTCTTTCTGACGGATATTACGAAAAGCTCTATTTTTGGTAACAGTGCGTAACACCCGATGGTCTGGAAAGTGCGTCCATCCGAGAAAGTCCACACCAGAAGCCACCGTTTTGATGAACACCTTATCAGGGTGGAGTTTGAGACCAAGACGAAACTCAAGAAAAGCACTTATCTGTAAAAGAGTAACTTTCAACTGCTCCTTATCATCCGAAAAAATCACAAAATCGTCAGCGTAGCGGATATAGTATTTCGCCTTTGCCTGATGTTTCATAAACTGGTCAAACTCGTTCATATAGACGTTGACTAGAAGTTGAGATGTGAGATTACCCAGTGGCAAGCCTTTGTCTTCCTCTGTATGGAAGCTCCCAATGATTTCTGCAAGAAGATTGAGAATATCTTGGTCAGGAATGTGCTTTTTGAGAATGTTAAGCAGAATATTTTGGTCAATGGAAGCAAAGAACTTCCTTACGTCGCATTTGAGTACCCATACAGTCTGAGTATTGTTTTGGCTGGCTTTTCTTCCGAATACTGCAAAGCGTTTGAGTGCCTTATGCACGCCTTTGTTCTTGCGGCAAGAATACGAATCAGCGATAAATGTTTTATCAAAGAAAGGATAGAGGATACGGTAGATGGCATGGTGGAGCAAACGGTCTCGCACCTGGGCTTTGTGGATATTTCTTGGCTTGGGGTCTGAGATATTGAAAGCTTGGTAGGGGGAATGTTGGTATGTTTTAGCTTGCAATTCGCGGTAGAGCGCAAGAACGCTATCCATCAAATGCAATTCGAACTTTTGGACATCTTTTTTCTTCTGCTTTCCTTTCAAGAACTCCTTCCAGGCGAGAAGCAAATTATCGGGAGAAATGATATTATCATAAGTATCAGCACACTTCTTCTTTATATATGAACCCTTCTTTGAACACCCCCCCCCC
>Ga0209542_10004237_pt1 | contig 29700 bp, 28 predicted proteins | sample RifCSPhighO2_01_FD_184028 | JGI IMG/M metagenome (GOLD analysis project Ga0209542, IMG submission 184028) | Soil microbial communities from Rifle, Colorado - Rifle CSP2_plank highO2_0.1 (SPAdes) (version 2) | ecosystem: Environmental > Terrestrial > Deep subsurface > Rock core/Sediment ... | reverse complement strand
GGAGCGTGGCGAATCCTTGCAGAATCAGGATTTTGTGGGGGGAATGCAGAACAGACGGCGCTTCGCGCCGACCATATTTTTGGTTCTGAAACCTTTTTCGAAAAATTGCGGAGGCGGTGAGATTTGAACTCACGAGACCCTTTCGAGCCTGCCACCTTTCCAAGGTGGTGGAATAAACCACTATCCGACGCCTCCTGCTTCAGGACCCTGTCGAGGGCCTGTGCGTCTTAATATATACCAGAAAAAGCTGGCTCCCGTAAGTTCCGTGATATAATTTATGTATGGAAACACCGGAAATAAAAGATAAAGAACTTCATCGCGTGGCGACGACATGATCACCGGCATCTACGAAGAAATAGAAATGGTAGAAAAACTCCTGAAAGCGTAGCGATATGTCGCGGGATTTTTATATAGGACTTTTGGCGGTTGTGGTGATAGGAGCAATGGGAGTGTTTTTCTATCGGACATCGCAGCCCGTGCAAACTTTAGCAACAGCAGAGTTCGGAGGTGTGTCCTTAAGAATTGAGTATGCAATGACGGAAGCGGAGCGAGAAAGGGGCCTAAGTGGGCGAGAGGGCATTCCAAACAACTATGGAATGCTCTTTGTATTCCCTAAAGATGGTCTTTACGGCTTCTGGATGAAGGATACTCTTGTGCCACTGGATATATTTTGGTTAGATAGTAAAGGACAGGTCGTCTCTATCGCGCGAGATGTCGCGTCGTCTACATATCCCAATGTCTTTTATCCGACAGAACCAGCACGATATGTCCTAGAGACAGCCACTGGGTTCGCGAGAGTTAATAATATCGCGACGGGCGCTATGCTTCTATTGAAAAATCTTCCGACTGTTTCGCAGTAGCGCTATCCACAGGGTGTTTATCGCGGATAGGAGTAAACTTAAGTCAAAGAATTTCATTATTATTTTTTAACTTAATTAGCCACCATGTCAAGAGTCGTTAAAGCTCCCATTCGTATAAAAAAGGTCGAAGTTCGTGTTCCAAAAGTTGCGGAGCCAACGATTTCTAAAGAAACGAAACGATATCGCGAAATAATTCCTCAAATTGAGAAAAGAGATGGGCGATTGGTGCCGTTTGACTTTGATAAAATCTCCGCGGCTGTTTGGAAAGCGATGTCTTCTACCGGAGAGGGCAGTGAAGAGGACGCTGCGCTCGTGGCGCACCAAGTGGCGAGCGAGCTAGGACGATTCGCGAAGAAATTTAAGAATTTCCTTCCGACAGTAGAGAGCACACAGGACTCGGTAGAGAAATATCTCATCTTGAATGACTATGTGAAAACGGCGAAGGCGTACATTCTCTATCGCGACAAGCGCGCACAGCTGCGCGCGACGCACATTGAAGTTCCAGAGCGCGTGAAGAAGCTCGCTGAAGAAAGTAAAAAATATTTTGATGGTAACGCGCTCGGCGAATTCGTATATTTACGAACTTATGCGAAGTGGATTCCTGAAGAAGGCCGACGAGAGACATGGATAGAGACCGTTGACCGCTACATTAGCTTCATGCGCGAGAACCTCGGAGACAAATTGACTCCAAAAGAATATGCAGAAGTGCGTCTCGGCATTTTAAAACAAGAAGTGATGCCCTCCATGCGTCTCATGCAATTTTCTGGAGAAGCGGCGCGCCGATGTAACGCGTGTAGCTATAATTGCACCTTCACAGCCCCGGTTAAGCTGGAAGATTTCGCAGAAATTATGTATCTATCAATGCAAGGGTGCGGAGTCGGCTTCGCAGTGGAGAGCCAGAATGTAGAACAGCTCCCGCAGATAATGAAGCAGAAAGGACAAAGATTGCCGACGCACATAATCCATGATTCAAAAGAGGGATGGTGTGACGCGCTCACTCTCGGATTGAAAACATGGTATGCAGGTAAAGATATCACATTTGATTTCTCGCAAGTCCGCCCAGCCGGCGCACGGCTGAAAGTCATGGGAGGGAAAGCTTCTGGGCCGGAACCGCTCATGTCGCTCCTCTCCTTCGCTCGCGAGCGCGTTCTAACGCGACAGGGGAGGCGTCTTCGCTCTATAGATGCACACGACATCGCCTGTAAGGTAGGCGAGTGCGTGGTCGCCGGCGGAGTGCGCCGTACAGCTATGATTTCGCTCTCTGACCTAGACGATGTGGAGATGCGCGATGCTAAGAAAGGCCAGTTCTATACGACAGCCCCACACCGCTCTGTAGCTAATAACTCTGCGGTCTACGAGACGCAGCCAACCAATACGGAGCTTATGGATGAATGGGTCGCGCTCATGAAGAGCGGGAGCGGAGAGCGCGGCATCTTCAATCGCGGGTCTCTCGCGGCCACTCTCCCGAAGCGGCGGGTAGAATATTTCAAGAAGCTCGGCTTTATCGGAGAGGACGGCATCGTGCAGGGGTCAATTGGCGTAAATCCATGCGCCGAGATTATTCTGCAGTCCAAACAGTTTTGCAATCTTTCCGAGGTTATCGCTCGTGCGAGCGACACCGAGGCATCGCTCTTGAAGAAAGCACGACTCGCCTCCATTCTCGGTACATACCAATCAACACTCACCAAGTTCGGTTACATCTCTCAAGACTGGGCCGACCATTGTAACGCGGAGCGGCTCCTCGGCGTGTCAATAACAGGGCAGTGGGATAGTCCGGTAGCCCGACAGCCGGAGGTGATGCGTAAGGTCCGCGATGTAGCCATTAAGACAAACATAGCGTATGCGAAACGATTTGGCATTCCTCAATCTATGGCAGTAACGGCTGTGAAGCCGTCGGGCACTGTCTCGCAGACTTTCAACTGCGCTTCCGGTCTCCACCCGCGCCACTCTCCGTATTACATCCGCCGCGTACGCATCAGCGCGACCGATTCGCTATTCAAGATGATGCGTGACCAGGGCGTACCGTATTATCCGGAAGTGGGACAGTCTATGGAGAGCGCGAACACATTCGTATTGGAATTCCCTGTCAAAGCACCGGACCAATCTAAAGAAGCCAAATTTAAAGACGACCTTTCGGCGATGGAACAGCTGGAATATTGGAGGCGAGTAAAATTGAACTTCACCCATCACAATCCCTCGGCGACCATCTCGGTGAGCGAGAATGAATGGATAAGCGTCGTGGATTGGATTCAGAAAAACTGGGACATCATCGGCGGGCTCTCGTTCCTACCGCGCTCCGAGCATGTTTACCGCCTCGCTCCTTATGAAGCGATTACAAAGGCGCAGTACGAAGAACGCATTTCAAAATTCCCTCAAGTGGATTACTCCAAACTTTACGCCTACGAACGCCAAGATGAAACAGAGATGAAAAAGGAGCTTGCCTGCGCGGGCGGCGTCTGCGAGATTGAGTAAATATGAATAAGCAAAAACCCGCGCAGGAGCGCGGGTTTTTGCATTTATTTGCCCTGCTTCGCCAAAGGCTACGAAGGGCAAGGACCGGGCCGATAAGCCGAATTCTGTCGTGGACGATCATTTATCTGGGACGCTGGTTGCCCAGCGCCTCGAGCGGCACTTCCAGCACCACTTTTACTTTGTAAAAGTGGTGCTGGACACGGCCTTGCACACCAGTAAGTATTTTGCCGTTTCATTTCTTTAGTCGCCTAAAGACTCGTCTCCCGGACTTAACCGGGAGATGCTTCCTGCCTTTCGTCGGAAGCGTCTCTGTTCGCAACTCTATCCTTGCGGACGACGGGAGTTACCCACTACCGTTTTAACCCATGCTTTCACACAGGTGAGTGTTCGGACTTTCCTCTCCATCAAAATTTGACAGAGCGATCGCCTAGCTTGGTCCGTGTGTAGTATACTATAGAGTATTATTATTGAATAGCATCAACATAATTCATCATGCCGCCGCAACAAACAACAATTACGAATCGTCAATCTTTTGACACTATGAGCATATGGGCGCTTTTCGCCACAATCATTCTATCTTTGTTCATATTTATCCCATCCACAGCCATTCCATTCCCTACAACAAAATCGTTTCTTCTCGCCGCCGGAGCGCTAATCACGCTCGCTCTCTATATTCTCGCCCGCCTTGGGCGAGGTAATGTAATATTCCCACCGTCTTTGCTTATCGGTGCGCTTTGGTTGCCCGTAATTGCATATGTACTCTCCGCTACATTTTCAAGCGCATCGTTCGGCAATGCTTTCTGGGGGTCATCGCTTGAGCTTGATACTCTCGGCTTCATGCTCGTTGTCGCAATGCTAGGCACCCTAACTGCACTCATACTGCGACGCACCGAACACTATCGTTCGTATCTGCGCGCAAGCGCTTATGTGTTTGGCGTTATTGTTGCTCTTGAAGCGCTTGTTCTTATCATAGGACAATTTTCACCGAACACCATTTCTCCCTCATTCTCCATCATCGGTTCATATGATGACCTCGCATCTATTCTCGGGCTTGGTATCGTCGGCGTACTCATCACGACCCGTTTCTTGGACCTCTCAGAAAAAGCACGGCGTGCCCTAATTATAAGCGGAGTCGTGTCAATGGTTTTCCTCGCCGTCGCGAACTCTTCTCTGGTCTGGACACTGGTAGCGCTAGTCTCGCTCGGACTATTCGTAGAAGCAGTGATGCGGCGCTCGCCCGTCTCTCCTAGTACCGATCTTGATGATGTGGTAGGAGCAGATGAAGCGCCACAAGAAGCAGGTGGCGGAAACCGTCCGCTAATTCTCCCACTGTTTATACTCGCGGTTTCTATATTCTTCCTTGTTGGCGGAATACAAAATGCCAAGAACCCAAATGAAGTTGGGCTAGCTAGCGCCCTGGCGAGCAAGCTCCATGTAAATGTTGTTTCCGTTCGTCCTTCATGGGAATCAACGATTTCTATTGCGCAGAAGACATACGCCACTGCACCGGTCTTCGGCTCTGGCCCTGGAACCTTCGGCGCACAATGGCTTAAATATCGCGATGCGTCCCTAAATTCAACAGTTTTCTGGAACATTGACTTCTCGTCTGGCATAGGCTTCATTCCAGCATCGTTTGTGACCACGGGTATTCTTGGAGTCATCGCGTGGGTCGCGCTACTCGCCTTTCTTATCGTGCTCGGGCTTCGCATGCTTATTCGACGCGCACCAGAGGACTCCTTCATTCGCTTCGTCGCGATATTTTCTTTTGTCGCGTCGCTCTATTTGTTCACAATAGCGATTTTCAGTTTGCCGAATTCAACTGTTCTCGCGCTCGCGTTCGTCTTTGCTGGGCTATTCGTATCAACGACGCGCTTTGCGCAGGGCAGTCAACAGTGGGGAATCATCTTTTCGCGTAGCCCGAGACTAGGCTTCGTTATCGTGTTCTCGCTCACAATCCTATTGCTCGCATCGGTCGTCGCTGCGTACACGCTCATCGGGCATTATATCGCCGCGTCCAATATCGCGAGTGCCAACGGCTACTTGTCCGCTGGCAATCTAGACGCCGCAGACAAGGCTGCACAGAAATCAATTTCTTTCGCTCCCGACGCAGCCGCTTATCGTATTCAGGCAAGGATCGCAAACACGCGCATTAGTCAGATACTTACTTCCTCAACAATGACGGCGACCGCGGTTCAACAGGCACTCCAGACAACGCTCTCTTCAGGTATCACTGCCGCGATTACCGCAACGCGCCTTGCTCCTTCTGATTATCAAAATTGGGTCGTGCTCGGAAATCTCTATGCCCAAGTAGTGCCGCTTGGAGTTCCTTCTGCCTATGACAGCGCCAAGACTGCATACGAGAAAGCACAGGCGATGAACCCTACAAGCCCGCAGATTCTCTTCATCCTTGCGCAGCTCAACATCGCGAATAAGAATAACAATGTTGCGAAGGAGAATCTCAAGTCCGCTATTGCTCTGAAGCAGGACTACACCGATGCCATCCTTCTTTTCTCGCGGCTGGAAGTTCAGGATGGAAATGTGGGAAATGCTCTAAATGCGACGCTCGCCGCCGCATACTTCACGCCGAACGACCCGAGCATTCTTTTTCAGGTAGGCATCTTATATGCGGCGCAGAACGACTTCGCGAATGCAGTAGCCGCTCTAGGAGCGGCAGTGGATGCGAATCCGCAGTTTGCGAACGCGCGCTACTTCCTCTCTGCGGTGTACGCGAAGCAGGGCGACTTCAAGAGCGCGCTTGCACAAATGCAGGCAGTGGCCGCAATATCGGGTGACAATGCGGAAGCCGTTGTTACACAACTCGCCGCGCTCTCTACCGGGAAAAATCCCTTCCCCGCGAACCTTCTCTCCATCTCTCCCGCTCCGGTGAAGCAGTAATAGAAGGAAAAGAGTAAATAGAGTAGAATAGTGCAATGGTTCAATGGATTTTAGAGCGCATCGCGGCGCCTGTACGCGGCCTGCATCAGGCCGCGTATCTTCTCGCCGGCCTGACTCTCGCTTCACAGATATTGGCGCTCTTGCGCGATAGAATCTTTGCGCACTCGTTCGGCGCGGGTGAGGTTCTTGACCTCTACTACGCGGCGTTCCGCGTACCAGACCTCGTCTTTGCTCTCGTCGCTTCTCTTGTAAGCGCTTACATCATCATCCCGCGCATCACCGGGATGGATAGGGAATCAACACGGCGGCTCCTATCTGAGTCAGCTTCGTTCCTCTTCGGCGTCGGCGGACTCATCTGTGTTGTACTCGCAATCTTCATGCCGCAATTTTTGGCATTTCTGTATCCGAACTTAATTACCTCTGCTCACCAATCTGAATTCATATTGCTCTCGCGCATCTTGCTCATTCAGCCGATACTGCTCGGGCTCTCGGGAGTGCTTGGTAGTGTGACGCAGGTACATCGGCGCTTCGTACTCTTCGCGATCTCCCCTGTGCTCTACAACTTCGGCATAATTGCAGGCGCTATATTTTTCTACCCGCTTTGGGGCCTTCCGGGCATCGGCATAGGTGTCGTTATCGGCGCAGTCGCGTATCTTTTTGTGAATGTGCCGGTAGTTATTGGCGCGGGAGTTATGCCGAGATTGCGCATGCCGACATTCGCTCTCATGATGCCCATCGTGCGGGACTCTGTACCGCGCTCGCTCGCGCTCGGAGTGGGCTCTGTCACTGCGCTCGCCCTCACAGCCATCGTCTCTAGAATCGGCACGGGAGCGGTTTCCGTTTTTACTTTCGCCAGCAATCTTGAAGCGGTCCCTCTTGCGCTCATCGGCTCTTCGTATGCGGTGGCGGCTTTCCCAGCGCTTTCTGAGGCGTCGGCGCTGGATAAGCGCGATGAGTTTGGTCGGATTCTCTCATCAAGCGCTCGTCACATTATTCTCTGGTCATTAGTCGCCCTCGGGCTCATCGTCGTCCTGCGCGCGCATATCGTCCGTGTCGTTCTCGGCACAGGTGCATTTGATTGGAACGCGACGCGTCTCACCGCCGCCCTGCTAGCCGTTCTCGCCGTCGGTCTAGCCGCACAAGGGCTCGCCATTCTTTTCTCTCGCGCTCTCTACGCCGCCCGGCAATCCTGGCGTCCGCTCTTCTATCAGCTCGCAGGAGGCGCTTTCACCGTGATTCTCGCAATCGCGTTTTTACTGACGGCAGATTCTGAATTGCCATCATCACTCGCAATTCTTCTGCGAGTCAGTGATGTTCACGGAACAATTGTTCTGCTTCTAGCACTATCGGCAACGCTCGGACAAATATTTATCGCGGCACTCTCTCTTATTGCGCTCCGAGGTATCGCCAGTGGTCTCGCTCACGCAATTTTGCGACCGTGCATAGACGGATGCGTCGCCGCACTCGCAGGCGGCGCGGCAGCGTATGTTGTACTAACTATTGAGGGCGGTATTGCACCACTCACAACACTCGCGTCCGTTTTCGTCCAAGGCTTCGTCGCTGGACTCGTTGGCATCGTTGCCGCCGGACTCGCACTTTTCTTTGTTGAGAACGAAGAATTTCGTATAGTGACAAGCGCTCTCGTTAAACTCGTGCGCGTGCCGGCAGAACGATCCGCCGCTCTTGAGCCATCTGCCGAAGAGCCGACACACTCATGAGCTCGGGGCACATTCGCAACTTTTCTATTATTGCTCATGTGGACCATGGGAAGTCCACCTTGGCCGACCGTCTGCTTGAACGGACTGGGACCATTCCGGACCGGTTAATGCGTGACCAATTCCTAGACCGCATGGACCTAGAGCGGGAGCGCGGAATCACGATTAAGATGACTCCCGTCCGTATGACCTATAACCTACCCGCTTCGCCGGAGCTTCAGCGAGGCGAACCACCTATAACCTACCACCTGAATCTTATAGACACTCCCGGCCACATTGATTTCTCATACGAAGTTTCGCGGGCGCTTCACGCGGTGGAGGGAGTACTTCTTCTCGTTGATTCTACACAAGGTGTGCAAGCGCAGACCTTAACGACGCTAGCGACGGCGCGGAAACAAGGGTGTGTCATTATCCCCGTAGTTTCTAAAATTGATTCTCCTGCCGCGCGAGTGAGCGAGGTGACGGCAGAGCTAGCGAAACTTCTCCGTATACCGCCGAGCGAAGTGCTCGCCGTGTCGGGAAAGACTGGGGAGGGAATTGACGAGTTATTAAAAGTGATTGTTGAAAGAATCCCTCCTCCCAAGAGCCAATCAACAGGAGGTGAGCCACGAGGCCTCATTTTTGATTTCTCATATTCTACGCACAGAGGCATCGCCGTATGTCTGCGCGTTTTTGACGGCTCGTTTAAGAAAGGTCAGCAGCTTAAATTTCATGTTGCGGAAAAAGATTTCATCGCGCTTGAAACAGGAATCTTCTCTCCAGAAGAAACGCCGTCAAAGTCGCTCCTCGCGGGAGAAATTGGCTACATAGTCACAGGAATTAAAGAGGCCGGCATCGTCGCCGTGGGAGACACAATCGGCATCGTGCACGGCTCTCTGCCGGCTCTAGAGGGTTATGAAAAACCCAGTCCTGTCGTCTGGGCCTCCGTGTATCCGAAGGACCAAAACGACCTCCCTCTCCTACGCAAGTCGCTTGAGAGACTCCGCCTCTCTGATTCTTCGCTCTCCTTTGAAGAAGAGTCTTCAGGCGTGTTGGGAAGGGGATTCCGTTGTGGTTTCCTCGGACTCCTACACTTAGAAATCATCACCGAGCGCCTGAAGAGGGAATTTAATCTTTCGCTCATCGTAACTATTCCGACTATTTCATACATTGTTACGAAGACAAGCGGGGAGCGCGAAGTTATTTATACCCCCGCGAAGTTTCCAGAGCACGGCGACATTCTGAAGATTGAAGAACCGTGGGCAAAAGTCATCATCATTACGCCACCGGCGGTCTTAAGCACTCTCGTCCAACTACTCTACGAACACGAAGCGAATACGCTCGCGACCGAGACTTACCTAGATGGTCGCGTAGAGATGGAGGTGGAGATGCCGCTACGAGAGCTTATGCGCGGATTTTTTGATAAATTAAAAAACATTTCTTCGGGCTATGCATCCCTCTCATACGAGATCCTTCCCGAGAGAGAGGCGGATGTCGTACGGCTGGATATATTAGTCGCTGAGGAGCCAGTACCCGCCTTCGCGCGCGTCGTCGCGAGCAGGCGAATAAACGAAGAAGCGGAGAAGATGGTCGAAAAGTTGCACTCAATAATGCCGAAGCAGCTTTTTAATACGAAGATTCAAGCGAAAGTGCAAGGACGAATAATCTCTTCCAGGACGCTTTCGGCGATGCGTAAGGATGTCACTGGCTATCTCTACGGCGGCGATGTCTCGCGCAAGATGAAACTGCTCCAGAAGCAGAAACGCGGGAAGAAGAAAATGCTGGAACGGGGCACTGGCAAAGTCAACATCCCCGAAGAAGTCTTCATGAAGATGGTGCAATCTTCTTCTGAATAAAACAAGGCTCAACCTTGTAATCCGAATCAAGGTTGAGCCTTGTTTTAGGATATACTGTCGTCATGCGCGCGAAGGAATGGCGACAGGGGATTATCGTGAGCGTCCTTTTACTTATTGCTTTCGGACTCATTTCGCTCATATGGGGGCTCGTGGGTAAGGCGAGAGTAGCGGTCAAGGAGGCGCATGATGTAGAGAGGCAGTATAAGGCGCTTGAAGAAAGGAAAGCGTCGTTGGAGACGAATCTCGTTGCTCTGGAGACAACACTTGGGCAAGACGCAGCCATTCGCACGGCATTTGGGGTTGCGAGACCGGGAGAAGAGGTTATCATAGTGGTGCCACCAGCTCCGGCGACCTCCACGCCACCTCTCTCTTGGTGGCAAAAGATATTGGACTGGTTCTAGATGAAGCAGTGCGGAATGGGAGAATCGAACTCCCGCCCGATGCTTGGGAAGCATCTGTTCTACCACTAAACCAATTCCGCTATTCTAGCTATGGTATACTAAATCAATAATATTTAAAACATGGATAAAAACATCACCATTTACAGCACGCCTACCTGCCACTTCTGTCAGATGACGAAAGATTTTCTTAAGGAGAAAGGCATTAGCTACACCGACCTTGATGTCGCGCACGACCTAGAGAAGCGCCAAGAAATGATTCAGAAATCCGGTCAAATGGGCGTGCCGGTCATCTTCGTCGGCTCTGAAATGATTATCGGTTTCGACAAGGAGAGGCTCGTTTCAACCCTTGGAGTTACCGCGTAACCGTTCAGCCTCTATAGTTCAACGGATAGAACAGCCCCGTCCTAAGGGGTAGATGCTGGTTCAATTCCGGCTAGGGGCACAAGCGTGTTATACTAGAAAACACATGGACCCAGAAATAAAACGACAACTTGAAGAAGTGCACGCACTCGCGAAGGACAATCACCGCCTGCTTCGCGCCATGCGCCGGCACCAACTTTTTGGCACTGTAGTATCTATAGTGTTTTGGCTCGTCATTCTTATCACGCCGTTCTATCTATACCAGCAGTATCTCCAGCCGCTTATTGCGAAGTTCCAGGCGACGAGCGGTTCGCCGACTTCGGGCCCTCTCGGCCTCCCGACTTCCGCTGACCTACAAAAGCTCATCAATTCGTTTCAGAAGAAATAGAGATTCGTTATCCACAAAAGTTAGTTTGTAGTTCGCACCAACGAGACTATAATGTGTATATGAATGCAGTGCGAGCTCGGGCATTAAAATTGCGTCTAGCTGGTAAGAGTTATAACGAAATAGGAAATGCTCTTGGTGTCCCTAAATCAACTCTTTCTGGTTGGTTCAAACATGTCGTGTTATCGGATACCGCACGAGCTCGTCTAGCATTGCGTAGCAATATTGGCACAGCAACACTGATAAAGCGCAATAAGATGCAGACGCATAGGGCTGAACAGCGAGCGCGCGAGGCGCGCTCGCTCGCGAAAGAAAAAGTTCCAGCTCTAACAAAGCGCGATTTGTTGATAATTGGCGCTGTATTATATTGGGCAGAAGGATATAAACGGTTGCATATTCGAGATGGAAAAGAACGGATGAGCCACACCATTAGTTTTGTAAATGCTGATCCAGCAATGATTAAGACCTTTTTAAGGTTTTTGCGTGAAGTACTTGAAGTTTCAATCAATGAGATACATCTGACCATGCGTTTGTATCCGCATATTAACGAAGAAAGTGTGCGTAAATATTGGATGAAAATTACAGGATTACCTTCTTCGCGTTTCCATAGAACAACAAACATGGTGAGCGTAGCGAGCAAAGGAAAGCGCCCGTATAATCGGTTGCCGTACGGAACGCTCCAAGTTGGAGTGTATGATACTGCAAAATTTCACTATCTTTTGGGACTTATTGATGGGGTGCAAGCAAGAGTGTAAATATGGTATATTCTTCTGTATTGCTTGGGTAGCTCAGTTAGTTAGAGCGCTGCTCTGAAGAAGCAGAGGTCCCCGGCGCACTTCCGGGCCCAAGCACCGATATGTTTCAGAATATTTTTGCATGGATTCACGCGCGCGAGCGGCATCTCTCTGCGTTCGCGATGGTTGCGGGCTTTGTCGTTGATAGCTTTTTCTTTGAGCGCGTTGACCTATGGCAGACACAAATGGTTTTTGCCGTCTACACGGCTGTCTGCTTCATAACGATTCCGCTTTTGCACTGGATTGAGACTCGTGTCTCGCGCGGTATACAACGACCGCGATGGAGTTCAATACTACCCATAGCCACCCAATTTGCGCTCGGAGGTTTCTGGAGCGGTTTTATTATTTTCTATGGACGCTCTGCGGTTTTCGGCGTATCATGGCCGTTTCTTATCTTTCTCTTCCTCGTATTTCTCGGTAGTGAATATTTCCACCGATATCACGCCCGACTGGTCTTCACTAGCACGCTCTTCTTCTTCGCGCTCTACTCATATGCGATTTTCGCACTTCCGATTTATGCCGGTGCCATTGGTACGATGACATTCGTCGGAAGCGGCATAGCCGCAGTTTGTATTTTCGCGCTGTTCACAATTCTGCTTCGTCTTGTTGGCAGAGAACGCTTTATCGCCGATGTGTGGAGAATTCGTGCGGGAGCATTTCTCGTATTGGTTGTAATTAATCTTTCTTACTTCACAAATATTTTGCCACCACTACCTCTCTCCATGGAGTATTCTGGCATCTATCACTCCGTGTGGCACATTCCGGGAGCATATTTAGCCAGAAGTGAAGTAAATCAATCGTGGCAGACGCGTTATCTAGGTTTTGCGCCGACCCTGCATGTATCGTATGAAGATTCGCTTTCTGCATATGGAGCAGTTTTTGCACCTACGGCGCTCACCACGACGGTCGTGCATCGTTGGCAGTGGTATGACCCGATAAAAAAAGAGTGGATAAAAAAAGCGGCAATCTCTTATCCTATTATCGGCGGTCGCGACGGCGGGTATCGTGGCTATTCAGAAATTCCAATTTACGATACAGGTAAGTGGCGGGTAGATGTAGAGACAGCCGACGGTCGTCTCATCGCGCGTCTGCCGTTTACAGTTGAATTAACTACCGCTTCTCCTATTGTGGAAACGATTACTCTTAAGTGACTAGCCAGCTTTCACCCGCAGCTTAGTCTGTCGTGCCTTGTCTAGTTTCGGAAGGATGATTGTAAGCAGGCCGTCCTTTGCGCTAGCAGAAGAAGCTTCTACATCTACCTCTTGCGGGAGCATAATCGTACGCGAAAATGAGCCCCAGAAGAGTTCGCGGGTGAAATAGTCAGGGCCTGCTACCTGCTCGCGCTCCATTCTAGAACCTTCAATCTCTACCATGTCGCGGCTTATGGAAATGTTGAGCTCGTCAGGGCGCACACCCGCAACAAAGGCGCGGATGATGATGTCACTGACGGTTTGATTGACATCAACTGGCAGTTGGCCTTCGTTCCCCGGAATATCGTCATCAAGCGGCGCCGGGCGTGCTGTTGATTCGTTCGTTCTCGCGCGTGGCTTCTCGCGCGCAGGCATCGTCGTTGTCGGCAGTTCCTCATCAAACGCGTCAAGGACATCTCCGGAAACTGAACTTCCGGAAAGTCTTTCAAAAAATGATGGTTTTTTAATTGTCATGTATTGTTAGAAAGGTTACGATACTGGAAATATTTTAACACCTCAAATGCTGCGAAGAAAACAACGGCGGTCGTCCAAACCAAAAAAAGTGCAGCAAGAGTGGTGTCTTTATTCATAATAAGCATGTTGAAGGCAGTGTGCAATGCCGTGGCGAGGATAAGTCCAAGCGCCGCCGCCACTAGACGCCAATTTGGGCGAAGTCTTGTAGAAAAAGCGAGAGCGAAACCAATCGTAGCAGAAGCAACGACATGAAGAAGCGAAGAACCGAGGAAACGAACATTGCCTGTTGAAAAGCCGTCAATGAATCCTCCGTTTGAAAAAGAAGAAAAGATGAAAAGCATATTCTCTGCCGCAGCGAAACCGAGGGCGGCAGTTATCATGTAAATGACATAATCAGGAGCCTCGTCAACAGCATTTCTCCATAAAATGAGCGCAGCTACCACCGCGTATTTAAGCACTTCTTCAATAAGCGCCCATGCAGTATATATAGAAAAATCGCTAGTAAGATGTTCCTTTGCATAATCCTGTAATGATGCTGCCGGTAATATTGCCACCATGCCAACAATGAAGGTCAACGCTATGAGAGAACGCGGTTCCGGATGGCTCGCATCTTCTTTCAAAATAAGATAGAGCCAAATAAAAGCCGGCAGAAGCCCGCCGATAAACGCGTATCCGAGCGTAGTAGAAGTCACTCGTTTATTCTACCGCATGTTGGGCAGGCCATTTCGCGACCATGAGGAATTCAGAATCTTTTGTTGGTAATGATCGCCAAATTTCTTCTGTAACGAACGGCATAAATGGGTGGAGAAGCTTTAGCGAGTTTTCCAAAATATAATAAAGCGTTGCGCTATATTCTGTCCTACCCTTGCTTTCCTCAATAATCTCATCCGCGAAACGATGCCAGAGATAGTGATAGAGCTTCTCTGCCGCCATATAAATTCGGAATTCCTCAATATCGTTAGTAATGTCCATAGAGAGTGCGTCGAATTCTGTTTTCAGATTCTCTTTTATTTCTCCTGCATGTTTTTGCGAAAGAACAAAACGAGCGATGTTCCACAGCTTGTTCGCGAAATGCTTGTAACCCCTCACCTTATCCTCGCTGATGCGCATATCGGTCCCGGGCGTATTGCCGACCACGAGTGCCATCCGCGCGGCATCCGCGCCAAACTTCGCTGTGATATCTAGCGGGTCCAGGTTATTGCCCAGCGATTTAGACATCTTACGACCCTGCGCGTCTCGGACGAGACCGTGTAGGTACACATTCCTAAATGGAATAGTACTCAGAGTAAATTCAGTCATAAGTATCATGCGCGCGACCCAAAAAAAGAAAATGTCGTAGCCGGTCTCTAGCAAGTCAGTCGGATGGAAATTCGCAAAATCATTTTCTGATCCGGGCTTGCCCCGCATAGCCGTTTCGGCGAAGTGGGGCCAGCCGAGTGTAGAAAATGTCCATAGACCAGACGAGAACCAAGTATCAAGCGAATCTTCATCTTGTATCCAATCCACGCCTGTTGGTGCTTCGCCAACTATAATTTCGTCACCGCTGTACCAAACGGGAATGCGATGTCCGTACCATATTTGTCGACTGATACACCAGTCGCGCAGGTTCTCTATCCAGTGAAAGTAAGTTTTATCAAAATGTTCTGGAATGATTTTAATAGCTCCGGAGCGCACTGGTTCTAGCATTAACTCTTTCAGAGTCTTGCCTCTTTCATCAAATTTTTTATTAACATCAATAAACCATTGCAATTTAGGCAATGGCTCAATGATGCCTCCGGTGCGTTCGGCTGTCGCGATGTTTTGTGTGACATTTTCATCTTTCTCCAATAGATCTTCGCTCTTGAGCCATTCAACAACCATGTCCCGTGCCTCTGTAGTCTTCTTGTCTTTGAGCCGTCCGTCGACTGTCATCCGCGCATATTCATTTATGATGATTACTTCGTGCGAGAGCCCGTGCCTGTCGGAGATATCCCAATCGGTCTGGCTATGCGCGGGAGTAACGCCGACAGCGCCAGTACCGAAGGAAGGGTCAACTTCTTTGTCGGCAATTATCTTGATGTGAATCGGCACATCGCAGAAAACGGCATCGTATTCTTTGCCGACAAATTTTTTATATCGCGTATCGTCGGGATGCACGGCAACAGCGACATCTCCCACCTTGGTTTCCGGACGCGTAGTCGCGACAGGAATAGGGAAGTCTTTTGAATATCGGAATGTGTAGAGCTTCGCGGCGCGTTCTTCGTATACAACCTCATCGTCAGAGATTGTAGTCTGGCCCTTCGGGTCCCAATTCACGATGCGGTGTCCGCGATAAATAAGGCCGGCGTCATACATTTTCTTAAAGACAGTGTTCACAGCGCGACTCCTCTCGGCGTCGAGCGTGAATGCTTCACGCGACCAGTCAAGCGATGCTCCCATAGTCTTCAGCTGGCTGACGATAGTGTCGTGGCTCTCTGCGGCGAATTTTTCAATCCGTTTCAATAATTCTTCGCGGCCCAGGTCATGGCGATTTTTCCCCTCATGTTTTTTAATTTGTTTTTCAACCACCGATTGTGTCGCGATAGCTGCATGGTCTGTGCCTGGAATCCATAGTGTACGGAAACCGCGCATGCGCTTATAACGGACGAACACATCCTCAATCGCGAGCATAAGCGAATGTCCCATATGGAGTCGGCCGGTAACATTCGGCGGAGGAAGCACGATTGAATATGTAGGAACATCGGCTTTTGTAACACCCTGCTTCACGCACTCGTCCGGATTAAAGAGTCCGCTCTTTTCCCATTCGGCGTAGATACGCGCCTCGGTTACAGTGGAGTCATATGGCTTCAAGAATTTCTCTGGCATTGTCTATAAAATATAGCAAATTGGTACAATTTATGCTCGCCCAGCACTAACGCAGTGTTAGTGCTGGGCGAGCGATAGATTGCCATTTGCGACGATGTCGGTGACAAATTCTTTACGAGAAGCGTGGTAATAGCCGGCGATGGCTATCATAACTGCGTTATCGGTAGTGAGCGACGCAGTTGGGATACGAAGCGTTACTTGTGGATATCTGATATCCACAGAATTTTTAAAGACTCGGCGGATATGAGTGTTCGCCGAAACGCCGCCGCCGATGACGAGAGTTTGCGCACTCGTCTGCTCCAGCGCGAGCGCAGTCTTCTTCCACAACACATCGGCAACAGCGTTTTCAAATTCGTGCGCAATATGCTGTTTTTCTTTTTCGCTTATGTCTGGAATCTTTTTCAATAAATAAAGCACCGCTGTTTTCAGTCCGGCGAACGAGAAGTCGCAAGTACCCGAGTCAATCATTGGCCTCGGCAAGATGAAAGGTTTCGTAAATCCTTCATCAGATGAAGGATTTACGAAACCCAAACTTCGAACTTCTTCGGCGAGCCTTGAGATTTCTAGGCCGCCAGGGTAGGGCAGGCCGAGCATGCGCGCGACCTTGTCAAAGGCTTCGCCGACCGCGTCATCGCGCGTTTGGCCTACAAGTTCATACTCCAGCCATTTCTTCATCAGCACGAGCTCCGTGTGCCCACCGGAAATCAGAAGGGCTAGAATTGGAAATTGTAAATTGGAAATTGATAATTGCTCGCCGATTTTTTCTGAAAGACTGGCGAGCAAGTGACCTTCCATGTGATTCACAGCAACGAGTGGTTTATTCCAGACGAGCGCGAGCGCTTTCGCGAAGTTAATCCCGACCCAGAGCGCGGGCTCAAGACCCGGACCTGCAGTAACGGCGATAGCATCAATATCTTGGAGAGGAACATTCGCCTCTGCGATCGCCTTGTCGAGGATGTGTGGCAAATTCTTCTGGTGTTCGCGTTTGGCAAGCATGGGCACGACGCCACCGTATTCTTTATGTATCTCCACTTGCGAGAGAAGAGCATTCCCGAGCACTGTAAACCGCGCGCTCGTTTCATTTCCGCTGCACTCAACTATCGCAATAGCCGTCTCGTCGCAAGATGTCTCAATCGCTAGAATTCTCATATTCTTCCACTACCGTCCAAGGCAATGGATCACCCCAATTGATTTTGAACCCTGCCGCTTGTGGGTGGCCATTTCCGCCGTATTTACGAGCAATGGCCGCTACATCTATAGAAAAATCACTACGCAAAGACACATTTACAATGTCACCACGAAGGCCAACTACAATTCCCAGTGGCGGTTTTAATTCTGACAACAGATGACCAACATCTGATTTAAATCCACCAGGAGCACTAACCAAAAGACACTCCATTCCTTCAAAATTCACCAAAAGGGCTTTTTTAGCCATTTGTTCAATAAGAATAGAAAAATATTCCCTATAAACGCTGCCTTTTTCTACGATGTGGGCGCGGGTTGTTTCGTCGGCAATCTGTTCAGCAAAGGCATTCCACGATTCAAAATTAAACGGCTTTGTGGAAAGGCATATGAGAATTGCACGGGCATCAGGAAGGTTGAAGCGATAAAGATCACCATCCTCGATATATTGCAACATAAGTGGTATAGGAGTATTTGGGTGGAAGTATGACCAAGCAATAGTTGCACCCGAGCGATTTTCATCAAACACATGTTCGGGCATGCTCACCACAGCATCTTTTGCGCCCAAGTGATGATCAAGTACTACAAATTTTGCCGCTTTGGAAGCGAGTTGAGACATAATCTTTTTGGAGTAACTAAAGTCCATCATGTATAAAGTACGCCCATCAAGATTCCCTGGCACAGGACCTCCGTGATCGAGTGGAATATATTCAGCCTCATCAGCAAATTTTTTCCAGGCCGCGTAGGCCGCACCGAAGCCGTCTGGACAGCCACCGTGGTAAAGAATCGCTATATCTTTATGGTGTGTGTGCATGCTCCTATCTTACAGCACAAAGCGCACATAGATGCCGGCGGGGACGACTCGCTCTGAAGAAGATTCTTTAATATGCAGTTCGCCAGCTTCGCCGCCAACCTCTTCAAAGACGCTCTCAACTGCTTGAGCGAAAGCACGACTAGCGTAGCCAGCCGCATAGCCGTTTAGAAGAAAGAATGAGCCGGATTTTTCTGAAAGAATTTCTTTAAGCGATGCGAGAAGCGTTTGGAAATCTTCTTCAATCTTCCATACCTCTCCCTTCGTTCCGCGACCAAAGGCGGGAGGGTCCAAAATGATGCCGTCATACTTCGCTCCACGCCGCGCTTCGCGCTTTGCGAATGCGAGCGCATCGTCCAATATCCAGCGAATCTTGTCTTCGCCCACGCCAGAGAGCCGCGCATTCTCTCGCGTCCAATCAAGTGATTGTTTAGAAGCGTCAACATGTGTTACGAATGCGCCGGCTTGTGCAGAAACTAATGAGGCAATGCCCGTGTATCCAAAGAGATTCAGGATGTGGGACCTCGGAGGTCCCACATCAGATGAACGACCTCCGAGGTCTTTCACTCGGGCGGCGAGCCACTCCCAGTTTGGCGCTTGTTCTGGAAATATTCCCGTGTGCTTAAACCCCGTGAGTCGTGTCAGAAATTTTATATCACCCCATAACATTTGCCACGACTCTGGCACCGGTTTATTCATTTTCCATTCGCCTTTTTTATCACGAAATGAGAATTCGGCATGTGCTGTTTCCCAAAGTTCCGGACGCAGTTTTTTCCATAATGCCTGCGTTTCAGGACGCGCGACGATTATCTCGCCGAATCTCTCTAGCTTCATGTTGTCGCCAGAATCAAGAAGCTCGTAATCACTCCAAGGTTCTGACACCAGATGCAAATCGTGCTTCATGGTTCGATGAAACTCACCATGACCCTGAATAAAATTGAACGGGTCATAATGCCTCTGGGTGTTTTCTCGACCACTCGTAGAAGACGACTGCGGCAGATACCGCCGCATTTAAAGATTCGGTTCGCGCGTGCATAGGTACCTTGAGCGTAACATCGCATGAAGTGAGCGTTTTTTCTCTAATACCAACGCCCTCATTGCCGATGACAAACGCAGCGGGTGCGTCAAATGTCTCGGTACCGAGCGTCGTCTTACCGTCCATCGCGAGGCCATAAATCCAAAAACCCTTCTCCTTAAGCACCTTGAGTGTGTTGTTCACATTACCTATGGAGACGAGCGGAATGCGGAACACCATCCCAGCAGAAGCTTTTACCACTGCGCCTGTAACACCCGCCTGTTTATGTTCCGGTATTAGGACTCCAGAAAGACCGAAGGCTGCCGCCGAGCGAATAATAGCCCCTACATTGTGCGGGTCCTGCACTTCAGCCAAAACCGCCACTGCGGTTTTGGCTGACCCTGACGCAGGAAGGGTCGCCAAGAAATCATCAAGCGAAACGAGTAGCGTTGACGGGTCCATCGTGGCGATGACACCCTGGTGCGCCGTATCTCTACCCACGAGCTCCGAACCCCTGCCATGTGCGAGTGTAGCGGTCGGGATATTATTTTTTTCTAACAAAATGCGCAGTTCCGTATCTCGTAAGTCGGGCGCTAAAAACACTTTACGAATAACTCTCGGAGTATTCCGAAGCGCCTCCGTAAGCGCGTGCTTGCCATAGATATAAATTTTCCCTCGAACATCTTTTTTCTGGGTGTGTTTATTGTATTGTTTTGGTCGCATAAATTATGGGTGCGCGCTGAGGGGATCGAACCCCCGACCCTTGTCACGTCAAGACAATGCTCTACCACTGAGCTAAGCGCGCGCACTGTGGGACTATATCATGTTCGTTTTAAGTTTGCTTCTGATTATTTCCAATGTTTTATCTCCCGACATATCGTATAATTCTCTTGCATTAATATTGATGTGAGCAAGCTCGCGGTATCTCTTGAGCCGTTCTTTGAGGAGTATCGGATAGCTTCGGCGGAGCGCCGACTCCTCCGATTCGCCCTTTTCTTGAAAGAAGTACCCGCTCCAACAAACTGGCTTCGGCTTTAAGAAAAAAATATCCATTAAATCCTCAAGAGATTCTTCGCCGACATCTAGGTGTACGACAAGAGTGTTCTCTCGCACAAGCTCAAGCACCGCTCTGTCTAGATGAATGACGCTTCCAGTCGTATCAAAAACAAAATTTTTCCCGAGCGATTGCATCGCCGCGTGGCCGGTAAATTCGTTTTCAAGCTCAATATATCTGCGCTCCCGTTCCATATAAGTTTGGCTCGTCGGATACCCTAGCCATGCAGACACGGCCTCTTGGCCGATAAGCCCGAGCGCCTTCTGAATATCGCCATCAACCTGATACCAGAAAAAATCACGCTCCTTGGCGAGCATCTTTGAACGATGGCTCTTTCCACAGCTCGACATTCCGACGAAAGACAAGCGAAGCGTGCGGTTCGCTAAATGCGCGTCAAATTCTTCAGGCGTTAGCGGTTGAGATGTCATGTCGCCGTTTGAAGAAGAGAAGCACTAGCAGTCCGATAAGCACGAAGACCGCCATGCTAACTACGGCGATGCGGTACGAAAGGTCGCTCGCTCCGCCGAGCGCAATAATCGTTCCCCAAGTCAGTGGTCCGATAAAAGTCGCGAAGCGCTCAGCAAGAGTGTAAAATGAAAAACCATACGCCATATCCTCCTTCGGTAAAATCGTACTTATATATGCTCGACATACGGCAAAAAGTGAGCCGATAAGTAATCCAACGGGAATAGTAACGATTGCAAATATTGTAAAAGTCGGCGCAATGGCGAGGATGGGAAGCGCGATAAGCCAGCCGGCCAAGATTATCTTAAGCGTGGTGAGAGAGCCAAGACGGTCAGCTATCCAGCCAAATGTAATACCACCAATAGCTGACATGACCAAAATCCCCATAAGCAAGAGGGATTTTGTGCTATCCGGTGTCGCAAAAACGCGCTCCAAAATTAGCGAATAGTTATTGCTTAAAGTTAGAAGAGCATCGTTAAAGAGGAAGAATGCGATGAGCATTGGTGTAGCGACTGAAAACGCAAAGAACTTGTAGAATCTCTTAGTAGACATCTTAATATCGCTCTTAAGCTCGGAGAGGCGTAGTGGCGTGGAAGGCGTACGCGATTCTTTGTAGAAAATCATCATTGGCAACGCGAGTATGATAAATCCTATAAGGGCGGGGAATAACGGTCCGAGACGCGTTCCCGCAAGCGACAATGTCGCGGCGATACCTAACACCTGTCCCGCAGCATTAGCGAACTGGCCGATGCCAGAAGCGCGCGCCCGATGCGTCTCGTCTGCTATTTCTGCGAGCATCGGATTATAGAAAACGAAGGAAAGCTGATAAAAGTACTGTCCAATAAGAAACAAAGCCGCGACCCAAATCACATTCCCAGTTCCCATATAAGCAACCCACACTGCGAGCCCGTAAGCTATAAATGTACCGATAGTGGATAGGTTGAGGAAATATTTCTTGCCTCCGTTGCGGTCGGTCTGTGCCGCGAGCATCGGCGCGGAAAATAGGAGCATGATGGTGGCTATCGCAAAAATCGCGTTGTACCAAAAATCAGAAAGTCCTCCGTCTATCACCAACCACTGGGCAAAGTACAGTAAAAAGTTTACATAAATTATAGAATTCGCGAAATCGTAGAGCGACCAGAGAAATAGCTTCTTTTTATCCATATTCTGGGATTAAGGTTGATTATACACATCGTTTCTGAAAAGTTTTTGGAAGATAAGCAGAGAAAACAATACTACTGGTAGCGATATAACTGCGTTTTGGGGGTTAAGTTGATTTGCGACAAATAAAACGAGAATGCTCACAAACCCTAAAATTAAGCTCCAGAAAACGGCCTGCGGTTTAAGTTTCCAATAGAGCGATCCAAAAACCACCGGGAAGAGGGCGAGGTTTAAACTTGCAAGCGAAAAACCTAGAGCCAAAATGTTCTGATAGAAAATTGCGACGCAAGCGGCAGCGGCGATGAAAATGACCATGAAAAAACGAGCAAGTTTTTTCATTGATTCCTCTTTGTATTTTTGAGTATAGTTCTTTATGTCGCGAGTAAAAATTGATGATACAACGAAAGTAATCGTGTCAGAAGACGAAAGCACAACCGCATATAGTAAGACCATACCGAACTCTTTTAGCCCGAAAGGAAGCAAGTTTGAAAACCCAGTAACCAAAGCATCTTCCGGTAAAATATTCGGAAAAAATTGTTTTGTGGCAAGACCAACAATACTGATAACAATTCCGAGAATCAACAGTACCAGAGCAGAATACGCCAGTCCGCGTTTCAGATTTTTCTCATCTTTTGTTGCAAAAATTCTTTGCCACAAATCAGGCGCGACCATGATTCCTAAACCGCCGAGAATGAGAAACCCGATGATGTTACCAACTCCTAAAGTGCCGAGACTAAATTCTGAAATCGGAATGCTGGTTGTGCCAAAAAGAAAAACAGCGACTGACAAACTCATCACAAACATAATTGTCAGTTGGAAAAAATCTGTGCGCACTACTGCTTTGAAACCGGCGAGCAAGAGGTATGTCAGAACTATCGCGCCGCCAATGAGGACGGCAAGAAAATATGGAATTGGGAAAATAGTCGACAATACTTTACCGCTGATTATCAAATTCACTATGAGTAAGAGAAAGAATTGAAGCACGAGGAAAAAAGAAAACATGAGGCCGTTTTTCTTGCCTAAAACCCTGAAAAAATACTCCGGCATGGAATACGCTCTTAATTCATCGGCTTCCTGCTTAATTTTCCAAGCATATTTTCGTACAAACAAAAAGCCGATGGAAATACCGACGAAAAGCCAGATTGCAGAAAATCCGTAGAGATAAATATATGCCAAATAGACTGAAAGGATTGCGCCATCAAAAAAAGAGGCACTCATGGTAGCAGCCACCTGAGCGCCCTGAACATTGCGTTCCGCAATCATAAAACCGTCTTCAGTTTCTTTTCTAGAAGAAACGATGCCGATGGTTACAACAATCACTATGTATAAAAGGAAAAATAAAATGGAAAGTTCCATGATATTTAGAATACTTCACCGAAATGAATTTTGCAAGAAGGTAAAATACTGAATTTCAACCCACCCTACCGGGACCGCGATTACGCTTGTCGAAACTTACAGTTTCAGTACACCTTGTGGATATTTTGCATCAGGAAATCGCAAAATATGCTCACAAGATTTTCGACTCCCGGACGCTCGTGTGCAGACACGAGCTTAGGGTCATCGCTTCGCGATGACCCTACCGGGAGTCGAACCCGGGTTTAGAGCTTGAAAAGCTCTCGTCCTAACCGTTAGACGATAGGGCCTTAAATGAAACCTTATCATTTTCTTACTGAAATGCTAGGATGGCGAGCACGGAGGCGTCGCATAGTGGTCTAGTGCACCGGTTTCGAAAACCGGCATGCCGCAAGGCATCGTGAGTTCGACTCTCACCGCCTCCGCCAGTTAGAAATATGAATAACTGTCAAATTCTTTTTAATGGTTCTGCAAAAGATATTTGGGGTGGAGAAATGGCAAACGAGTACGAAAAACTCTGATAATTCCAAACACCAAATCCTTCCAGCAGTTCATGATTTGTCCGATAGGGCTCGTAGGTTCGGGGAAGAGTGTTGTCATGAAACTCCTTTCGGAAAGACTTTCTGCAGTTAGAATCTGGGCAGACCAAATTAGAATTATTTTGAAGAAACATAATCATTCTCCTGAATTCGCTTTTGACATTGCTGGCAAGTACATAATCTGGGTTCATATAAATACACCGGAGGAATTCATTCTAAAAAAGTTATACAAAACAAATTACACATGGGGACTTTTTGACAATGCCGAAGAGGCCATACAAAATTACTATGACCGGAAGCCTTTGCACAGAAACATCAATTTTCCATTTTCATATACATTTGACCTTTCGCGTTCTGATTTTCCGGCTCAGATAGAAGAGTCCGCAGAAAAGATAAAGAAAGATTTGCAGAGCTAGCGAATGGTTTCCCAGTCGGCGTGTTTAAGAAGCCACTTCGGCAGCCCCGCCTGCATGTTGATGAAGAACATTTTTATATAACCTTTTTGCAAAAATCTGCGCGCAGAAGTAATAACTTGGTCGGTATTTATGAAAAAATATGTGCCATGCTTGGACAAATCTCTTGAATATTTCAAGTCCTCGCCAGACACCAGTTTCTCGTCATACTTCACTTTATAAATAAGTTCCCGCCGTACTATGTGTACACGATGCATCATTTTTATAAATCTATCGGTACGGTTGATATACCACGACCAGAACCTGCCCGTGCGCGTGTAGTCGTCTAGAAGCACTGCGGTAGTACCGTAGTCAACTCGCGAATGAGCGTCAAGGTATGCATTGAGTTCGTTCAGAATATTTTTCTTCAAGAATGTGTCGGCGTCTAACATAATGCACCATTCCATCTTGTCGGAGCATTTGCTTATGCCAAAGTTACGCGCTCTAGAGACGCCCTTTGCCGATTGGTACACGCGCACATTTTCGGATTCATACTTTTTTACCATGCTAAAGGTTGCGTCGGTGGAACCGTTCTCAACGATGATAATTTCGTATCTATCCTTCGGATAGTTCATGCTGACAAGACAGTCCAGAGCTTTTCTAATCAGAAGTTCTTCATTGTATACAGGGACGACAATAGAGAAAAATCTATGATGCATTGTGCTACTATAACCTGACTCGTACCTCCGCGCTATCGCAATGAAAAAGAGAAAAGTAAATCTAGATTATCTCAACTTATACCAGGAAATCCCACTCTTTTGCGCGCTCATTGTCAGCAGTTTTTTCCGCAAAAAGGCGCGCCAAAGGACTGGCAATGTACTCATAGTAAATACATGTCTCATCGGAGAGTTCGCGGCCTCCATACCGGCGATACGAGACTATATAGAGCGGAATGAGAATACCATTGTTGACCTAATGGTCTCACCTCCACTGAAAGTTCTGGCCGAGAGAATTCGTGGCGTGAGAAGTGTGTATGTGGCGAAATCTCTTTATGCTCGGCGTAATGAAAAAACGGAAGGCGTCGAACAGGATTTTGCCGTATACGACAAAATATTCGTGATGCGAATCAGCAAGGACGCATTTCGTATGATACGAAGGATGCCGTCCGTTGAGGTACGCACCGGTCTAAGGGAATACAGCGGATACGCTATTCACCTATGGTGGAGCTTGGCCAGCCGCAGTCTCCCCAAACAGTGGGTAGAACTCAATTTTGATATGCTCGGTGGGAAATTAAAGAACATGCCATTTGACGAAATATTTCAATTCACACAGAGCGATTATGATTCTGTGGCTCGCCTAGAAGCCTTCCAAACCACACAGAAGAAAGTAATTATACATACCGGCGCGAGTTGGGTGATGAAGAAGTGGGATATTAATAAATGGGCCACACTCCTAGATAAGGTACAACGGCTCGGCGACATACGGTTTATTTTTGTCGGAGGAGCAGAAGACGAAAACGATTACGCAACAATCACATCAAAGATAGAATTCCCAGTGTATTCGCTAATTGGGAAAATAAATCTGCTAGAACTCTTGCTGGTCTTACGACAGAGCGATTATTTTATCGGCGTTGATAGCGGGCCTAGAAATATGGCACACTTGGCGAATACAAGGAGCGTCACGATTCTAGGGCCCGGGCCGCACTTCTTTATGCCGTGGGATAAGGGGGACATAGCGATTGATAAATCATGCGGGCGCGGATTGTACCAAATGTTCTTCACTAGTGAAAATGGTTTCATACGGCAGATAACAGCAGATGAAGTGTATGATGCTTTTAGAAATCACATATGGAACTCTTAACAACACACACGATTTTTTCATACGCCATTCTATTTTTTGGTTCGTATTTTGAAACACTTATTGGTGTGGGTTTTTTTATCTACGGCGAAATATTCTTTATTCCGGGCGCTCTACTCGCCGGGGCTGGAGTACTCAATATTTGGATAGTCGCCCTCGTTTTAATCGTAGGAGGAGTCCTTGGTGACAGCACGAGCTTCGTTATAGGCCGACGCCTCGGCGCCTCCATTTTTAAAGAGCATAATAGAATTTTTAGTCTCACTAATTATCAAAAAGGCTTAGATTTCTTTGCGAAGTATGGGACAAAGGCAGTTTTCTTCTCCCGATTACTTGGGCCGGTTTCTTGGATAACGCCATTTCTAGCCGGGACTTACAAAGTGCCGTATCAAAAATTTCTTGCCTACAATATTGCCGGAGTTACGGTCGGCATCGGGCAATTCTTAGTCGTTGGTTACTTCTTTGGCGCTAATTACCACGCAGTTCTGTCTATAATAAAAGACGATGCAGCCATCGTTGGCATAGTCGCTGTCATCGTTCTGGCTTTTTATTACATCTATAAAAGAAACAGGGGATAAATAGTCAGCCCGTCGCAATTCGCGACGGGCCGTAAAAAACTCAATGGTGTAGCAGGCTTTTATTTATTCGGTACGGAACCTTTACGATTCGACCGTTCTGGAACTGAAGCCCGAACTTCTTGGTTACATATTCGGGCTGGTTCATGCGCTCAGTGCGGAAATCGTAGAGGACGAAACTGCCCCATATCGCGACTAGCAAGCAACTCATTACCATTTCCACACGATTCCCGTTGTAGATGATCGTGAGGACCATCAGGGGCAACAGGAATAGAAAGATGGGCACTGTGACGAAATTGTGGTAGCGGTCGGGCCATGTTTCGGTCGGCCACGGCGTAGTCATGGTAACGAGAATGATTCCCACTGTGACACAAACCGCGGACCACAACACTTGCGGCCACATGCCAGAGAACCAAACCGGCAGCAGAGCTCCCCGTTGTATTACCGTGACCCCGATGAGAATAACGATAATCAGGCACAAGTCGCCAACGACTCCTGAATACGAGACATTAAAAAACAATCCGGTAGTCCTGTCCGCCAACACGAATGGTATTGCAACGCACATGATGGCGACGAATAATGCAGTCATCCACACAGGAACGGCCGCGAGCAGTTTAAACGCGCCTTCGTACTCACTCATTTTGATCTCCAGGTAATTGATTGGAACTATCTAACCAAGTTATATTATATACCCCTATATTTAAAAAGTCAAGTCCTTCACATTGCTATTGTTTCTTAACCCAGAGGTAGATATCTTCAAGCGCCTTCACACCGTCGCCGGCGGCGATGTTGTTTTGATGGTAGAGCTCGTCAGTACAATCTCCCGCGGCCCAGACGCCCTCAACACTCGTGCGCTGATTCCTCGGGTCAACCTTAATGCGCTTTATCGTATCCATTTCTACGAGTCCTTCTACAAAGTTCGTATTTGGAATGACTCCTACTTCAGCAAAGACGCCAGAGACGGCGAGCTCTTTTATTTCTCCTGAATCTTTATCAGAATATTTTAAACCAGTTACAAATTGCTCACCGACGATTTCAGTTGGTTCGGCATGCGCAATTATTTTCATGTTCGAGTGAGCGCGTGCCTTTTCTATAGTTATCGGGTCGGCTTTGAAATCCTTGTGCCTATGAATGAGCGTTACCGATTTTGCGTATGCTAAAAGTTGTAAGGCAGTTTCAAAGCCAGCGTTCCCACCGCCGATGACGGCGACATCCATGCCGCTAAAAAGGGGACCATCACAGGAAGCACAGTATGTGACGCCCTTATTTTCAAATTTGTCCGCACCCTGGATATTCAATTTCCGCCGTCCGGCGCCCGAGGCGATGAGTACGGCTTTTGCAGAAAATTCTGCACTCGTTTTTGTTGTTGCAAGAAATATTCCTTCTTTGGTTCTCGATAGCGAAACAACTCGCTCGTGTGTAGCGAGTATTACGATGTCACCCTTGACCGCGTCAAGATGTGTAGAAAATGACTTCGCGAGGTCTGTACCGCTCACCTTCGGCGAGCCAATCCAGTTCTCAATACCGTCAGATACGACCGACTGCCCGCCGATTTCCTCGGCAATGAAAACAGTTTTTAATTGTTTGCGCGCCGCATACACTCCCGCCGCCACGCCAGCCGGCCCCCCGCCGACAATAATAAGGTCGTACATAAATACAGCTTACAGCTTACAGCTTACAGAAGCCAGAGGAAAACCGCTATCTGTCAGCCGTCTTGTTATTTTTTATGTCTGCGCAGGAATGCGGGGATGGCGCCCCATGTTTCGTCGTCTTCTGGAGCCGCAGGAGCTTCTTCACGCTTGTGTGGCGTGGCTGTTACGATTGGTTCCTCCTTTGCGACATGCACAACTTTTTCAGCCTTACCCTCAGACTTTTCTTCGCGCTTCAGGATTTCATTATAAATACGACCCCTTTCTTCATCGCGTTTTTCTGCAGGCACAGCCATGGAGAAGAGCGACCGTTCAATTCCAGAGTGAGAAGAATGCGCGGCGCTCTCGGGGAATCCGGTCGCGATGACGATAATGCGAACCTGCCCCTTCTTCAGCTTGTTGTCCTTCATCACGCCCCAGATAATTTTGGCGTTCTTGTCAACCGATTCGCTGATAATTTTAGAAGCCTCGTGCACCTCCATAATGCCGAGGTCGTCAGAATGAGCGACGACCCAGAGGACGCCCTTCGCTCCTGAAATAGAGATGTCCAAGAGCGGAGAATTGACAGCGCGCTTGGCAGCCTCCTTCGCACGCTCGTCACCTTCAGCGACACCGATGCCCATAAGCGTAGGGCCAGCGCCCTCCATCACGGCCTTGATGTCGTTGAAGTCGGTATTGATGTCGCCGGGGGTGCGGATGATGTCGGAGACTCCCTCAACCGCTTCTCGGAGAACTTCGTCGCAGAGCGCGAACGCCTGTTTAAGCGAGAGAGTTTTTTCAACGAGAGAAAGCAACTTATCGTTGGGGATGACAATGAACGCGTCCACCTCCTTTTTCAGTTCGGCGAGACCGCGGTCCGCTATGTCCTTTCGTTGTGCGCCCTCAAAGCTGAACGGCTTGGTGACGATGGCGATGACGAGTGCGCCGATTTCCTTCGCCACTTTCGCAATGATAGGTGCGGCACCAGTGCCTGTACCGCCGCCCATCCCGCAGGTGATGAACACCATATCAGACCCTTGCAAAGTTTCTTGAACATGTTGGCGCGTCTCCTCGGCAGCGCGCTTCCCTAGGTCTGGATTCATTCCTGTGCCGAGTCCGCGCGTAAGGTTCTTGCCGATATGAATTTTGCGTCTGCTTAGAGAGCGGTGAAGGTCCTGTGCATCGGAATTTACGGCGACGAATTCAACGCCGCGGACCTTTGAATTAATCATATGATTAATCGCGTTGCCTCCGGAACCGCCTATGCCAACTACACGAATCCGTGCGAATGTCTCAACCTCTGGTTCAACGCGTTTTGACATATGATATGAAAGTTATGTGCCGGCTATAATACCAGACGCCGGCAATATGCAAATATTGACAATATTTCAATGCAGCTTGTTATTTAAGGCAAAAATTGCTGAAAGAACTTGCTGATGGACGCGC
>Ga0209542_10004236_pt1 | contig 29701 bp, 26 predicted proteins | sample RifCSPhighO2_01_FD_184028 | JGI IMG/M metagenome (GOLD analysis project Ga0209542, IMG submission 184028) | Soil microbial communities from Rifle, Colorado - Rifle CSP2_plank highO2_0.1 (SPAdes) (version 2) | ecosystem: Environmental > Terrestrial > Deep subsurface > Rock core/Sediment ... | reverse complement strand
GTTCCCCCCCCCCCAGGAAAGATTTGATGTTCTTGAAGACCCGCGCGTTGGTTATGGCTTGGCGGAACGCCCTGCCACGTAAACTGTAAAATCAGCCGACAGTGGCGGCGCCGGCCAGTTCTTGTAGGTTGGGCTGAGCAACGCGAAGCCCAACATTATTTTGTTGGGGTTCGCTGCGCTCACCGCCAACCTACAAAATTCAGAATTTCCCGCCGTAACTTTCCGCGAGCCGCAGATACTCTTCGGCCACGGCGCGCCAGCGGGGCCAGGCGCTTTGCGCGGAATCGTGCACGTGCCAGATCGCGAGCCGCGCGCGCACACAGGCGCGGTACGCCTTGTAGAAATACACCAAAGACGGCGGTGGATGATCGCCGATGATCCGGTGGTAAACCCCGAAAAGCTCCGGCTCCACCTGCGGTGCGCCCATGCGTTCGCACTCCATGGCGAGAAAGGCCAGTTCATCCGCCGCGTCGATAATCCGGAAGGCGCGATTGAATTCCAGGCGGTCGAAAATCACCGGCGGGGATTCCAGGCAGACGTGTTCCGGGCGCAGATCGCCGTGCCCCTCGACAATTCTTCCTTCCGTGGCGCGGCGCTCGAGCAGCTCCGGCGCGCGTTGCAGGAATTCCTTCTGTACCTCATGCACGGCCTCGACCAATGCCGCAGGCAGTTCGTAAACCGGATTGGCCAGCGCCTCATAATTGGTGCGAACATTGTGTTCATACTGCCGGTGGTATTCTCCGCCGCTTGTCTTCACGGGAATGCACTCCCGGTAAAAATAGGCAAGTATTTCCGCCACCACATGTGTTTCCACCGGCTCAAGAGTCCGATGCCGGATCAGGTAATCCAGCATCCGCTCGGCGGGAAGGCGGCGCATCTTCACGAGCCAGTCAACAACCTCGCCCTGCCCCCCGACGCGCACATCTCCGTGGCTGTCCAGCGCCAGCGGAACGACATCGAGATAGACATCGGGCGCGAGGCGCTGGTTCAGCCGCAGTTCTTCCTCACAGTTCTTCTTGCGCGCCGCCACCGTGCTGAAATCCAGATAGTCATAGCGCACCGGCTTCTTGAGTTTGTAGGCATGCTGCGGCGTCAGGAAAACCCAGGACATGTGGGTTTCGATGGTTTCGATGCGCGCCGGTTTTTCGGGATAGGCTTGTGGCTGCCGCAGAAACGCGACCTTGGCTTCCTGATCCAGAACCGTCGGATATGAAGACTGGAGATTCATGATTCAAAGCACCTGGCGAGAAAGACGCCGCACCCCCTCCCTCTCCCTCCCCCTTCCAGGGGGAGGGTTGGGGTGGGGGTCGAGCGTTGAAACTCGTTCATGTTGTTACGCACTCTTACGTTTCATGGGCGCTCAGATGCCGCGCGAACCAGCGGGCCGCGGCGGCGGCGACCTGTTCCAGCGTTCCGGGTTCCTCGAACAGGTGCGTGGCGCCGGGAACGATCTGCAATTCTTTTTCGCCGCGCAGCTCGCGGTACGCCTTGCGATTGAGTTCGATCACCAGATCATCGTTCCCGCCCACGATCAGCAGGGTCGGCGCCTGCACGCGCGCCAGATCGTCGAGCGCCAGGTCAGGACGTCCGCCGCGCGAAACCACGGCGCGGACCTCCGGCCCCAGGGCAGCCGCCGCCTTGAGCGCCGCCGCCGCGCCGGTGCTGGCGCCGAAATAACCAATCGCCAGACTGCGCATTGCCGCCTGCTGTTTTACCCATTCCGTGGCGAGCAGCAAACGCCGCGTGAGCAGATCGATGTCGAAGCGCGTTTCATATATCCGGTCTTCTTCTTCCGTCAGCAGATCGAACAACAGTGTTGCCACACCGCTCTCACGCAACACACTGGCGACATAGTTGTTGCGGGGGCTGAGCCGGCCGCTGCCGCTTCCATGCGCGAACAGCACAAGGCCTTTCGCGGCGGATGGGATGGCGAGCGTGCCCTGGTGGATGGCGGCATCCATCGGGATGGCGACAGTCTGCTCGCGCTCACGGGTGGCCATGTTTCTTCACCTGCCCCGCCGCAGCCACCGACCGCAACAGTGCAGTCACTTCTTCATCGGTCACCTGGAGGAAATGGTCGTAGTAGGCGCCGACCGCGCCGAGATAATAAGGGGAAGGGTCCAGCACCACGAACTCGTCCACTTCGCGCGCCAGCCGCTCCACGGTATCGGGCGGCGCGACCGGTACCGCGACCACCAGATGCGCCGGTTGGCGCCGCCTGGCGTCGCGGATGGAAACCTCCATGGTAAGGCCCGTGGCGATGCCGTCGTCCACGATAATCGCCGTTTTGCCCGCCACCGGCGCCGGGTCGCGCCCACCCAGATACAGCTCGCGGCGCCGGCGCGCCTCCTGGCGCTCGGCCTCAACCTCCTGCCGAAACCATTGCGGATCCACGCGTGCGACTTCCTGCTGGTTGCAAACTATCTCGCCGTTTTCCACGACGGCGCAAATCGCGTATTCGGGCTGCAGGGGATGTCCGATTTTCCGGGGGATGAGGAGATCGAGCGACATGTGCAGATCGCGCGCAACGATCGCGCCCAGCACCACGCCTCCGCGCGGCAGGGCGTACACCACGCCGTCCTGGTTCTGGTATTTCTTCAGCGCCTGCGCGAGTTTCTTACCCGCGTCAGTCCGGTCTTTGAAGCGCATGGCAAAGCTCCCAACCCTGCCTGAATGATGAACAGACTATCCCCTTGCGGAAATGCGTCCTTGATAAGGATCAATATCGCGCCGAGACGTGTTAAAGAAACTCTCATTTATTAGTTTTCGACGCAGAGACGCAAAGACGCAAAGATTTTTTCAGTTATTTTCCGGGTTTTTCTTTGCGCCTTTGCGTCCTCGGCTCCGCAACCGGTACATCCCTGTGCCGCTCCTGCGCCTTGGCGTCAAATAATCATAATTCATCAGACCTTAGGGGATGGATTCGGTGGTGTAACGCTGCACACGGATGCGGCCCGACCAGTAATCGGGACGCAGGCCGGCCTTGCGCTTGAGCTGGCGCAAAAATTCGCGCGGATCGGGCAGTTGTTCCCACACCGAGGGCAGAAACGTGCCGCGCGAAAAGCCTTCTTCGATGATCAAGCCGTCCACGCGCGGGCGCAGTTGCGCCAGCAGGTCCTCTTCCGAGGAAAACTCGACCGGCTCGGGCGGGCTTAACACGGAGATGTGGACGTCGAGGCGTTCGTATTCCAGCCAGGTGAGCGCGGAAAAGCGCGGATCGCGGAACGCCGCGCTCCAGGCGTTGCTCACCACGTCTTCGACGAGTGTCCGGCGCGCTTCGAGCATGCCGATGCAGCCGCGCAGTTGCGCCTCGACGTGCAGCGTGACGAACGTGGCGCGCAGAGCGCGCAACGGTTCGGGAAAATCGGCGGCCCGCACCGCGAGCGTGTCGCCGCACAAGCCCTTTTTGATGGACTCCCCGGCCAACTGCAAAAGCTGCTGCTTGTGCGGCGGCGCGAGAGTTGGAGGCGTGTTATTCAAAGATATAAGCGCCATAACCCACCACCCGGTCATGCGAACCGGCGGTATCACCGGAGTTGCGCAGATCAATGGTTTTGGCCTTGAGACCCAGTTTTTGCGCCACGCGCAGCAGGCCGTTTACCGGATTGCGCCCGCAGGCATGGTCGTACTGGATATCCTCCGGCCGTAACTGCTCGATCGCCTGCGAGGTCGCGCGATCCAGCTTCTGCGCGGTTTTATAGTCGTGATAGTGGCTGAGGTCCGAGCTGATGACGATCAGCGTTTCCGGCCCGCCCCAGAGCGCGTCGAGCACCTCGGCCACCTCTTCGGGTCCGGCGTCGCCGACCACCAGCGGCACCAGACTGAACTCTCCCAGCACTTCCTGAAGAAACGGCAGGTGCACCTCCAGGCTGTGTTCCTGCGCGTGGGCGGCGTCCATCACGCGCACCTGGGGCAGACGGGATATTTTATTGACCGCCTCATGGTCCACCGTAATGCGTCCCAGCGGCGTCTGGAAGTAATCGGCGCTGGAAAGCGCCAGCCCGCGGAAGCCGACACGATGCGCGGGACCGAGCAGCACCACGCGCGCGATGCGCCCGCGCGCCGGTTTGATGCGCGCATAAGCCGAGGCCGCGATGGGGCCGGAGTATATATAGCCCGCATGGGGCGCAATAATGGCCTTGGGCACAACACCGCTCGCGGACACGGCCGCGAGATAATTCGCCACCAGTGCGTGCAATTCACGCGGATTATCGGGATAAAACAGGCCGGCCACCGCCGGATTTCGCACACTCATCATGATCTTTCCCACAGGAAACCTGTTACTACAATGTGCCCGCGCGCCGCTATTTTCAAGTAAAACCGCGCAGGCGTAGTATGAATGTTGATTTGGCCCTCCCCAAGCCGCATTTATTGTTCATGGAAACGGAAATTCTCGATTCGGCGTCGGTGGTCCCGACCCGCTACTGGCACAAGCTCGACGACGGGCGCGTCCAGTGCGACGTTTGCCCGCGCTATTGCAAGCTGCACGAGGGCCAGCGCGGCCTGTGTTTCGTGCGCGGCAACCATAACGGTCAGATAGTGCTGACCACCTATGGCCGATCGAGCGGCTATTGCGTGGACCCGATCGAGAAAAAACCGCTTAATCATTTTCTCCCCGGCACCCCGATCCTTTCCTTCGGCACCGCCGGCTGTAACCTCGCCTGCAAGTTCTGCCAGAACTGGGACATCAGCAAATCGCGCGAGCTCGACACATTGATGGATCAGGCCTCGCCCGAAACCATCGCGCAAGCAGCAAAGAAACTCGATTGCCGCAGCGTGGCCTATACCTATAACGATCCGGTCATCTTCCTGGAATACGCCATTGACGTCGCCAAGGCCTGCCGCGAGGTCGGCATCAAGTCGGTAGCTGTGACGGCGGGTTACATGTGCGAGGAGCCGCGGCGCGAGTTTTATCGGTACATGGACGCGGCCAACGTGGACCTGAAGGCCTTCACCGAGGAATTCTACTGGAAGGTCACGGGTTCGCACCTGCAACCCGTCCTCGATACCCTCAAGTACCTGAAGCACGAAACCAAAGTGTGGTTTGAAATCACGACACTGCTCATCCCCGGTCTCAACGACTCGGAAAAAGAGATCGAGGAAATGACGCAATGGATAGTGGAAAATCTCGGGCCCGACGTGCCCATGCATTTCACCGCGTTTCATCCCGACTGGAAAATGCGCGACATCCCGGCGACACCGCCGGCCACACTCATCAACGCGCGCCGGATCGCCATGAAAAACGGCGTGCGCTATGCCTATACCGGCAACGTGCACAACGAAGCGGGCGATTCGACCTATTGCCACCACTGCGGCGCCAAGGTCATCGGGCGCGACTGGTACAATCTCACCGCCTGGAATCTCGATAAAGACGGCCAATGCAAGGCCTGCGGCACTCCCTGCGCCGGCGTGTTCGAGGCCAAACCCGGCAGCTGGGGCGCGCGGCGCATGCCGATACGCCTGGCCAATTTCGCCGCTTAAGGAGCCCTGAAAAAGTGCCTGCCAAAGAATTCCCAAAATACTATCTCTCACCGCAAAGGCGCAAAGAGCGCAAAGGTTTTGTTTTGTTGCGGCCCAGGGTGCAACAAAACCCGTTGCACCCGTTCGGCGGCGCGAATGTTCACTGAACATTCGCGAGGACCCCGCCTCACCCTTCGCGTCTTTGCGGTGAATAACCATTAAATCAGAGATTCCTTAATTCACTGCGTCAGCATCCCGGTTTGACGGCCGTCATGTTTCCGCGGGGAGAACGGTGTTATACATATTTTCATGCCGGGCTCCACGAGCAGGGTTTTTGATCTTCCTGACATGCGCAACCGGGGGCGGGTATTCCGCGACCGGACGCAGGCCGGCGCGGTGCTGGCCAACATGCTCGGAGAGTATCGCGGAACGGACACGCTGGTGCTCGCGATACCGGCCGGCGGCGCGCCGGTGGCGGCGGAAATCGCGAAACAACTCGGGCTGGCGCTCGATCTGGCGGTGGTCAGCAAGATCACGTTGCCGTGGAACACGGAATCAGGATACGGCGCCGTGGCCTTCGATGGCACCGTGCGGCTCAACCGGGACCTGATCGCGGCGCTGGGCCTGCAGCCGACGCTGGTGCAGGAAGGCATTGCGAAAACAAAGGAAAAAGTCGCACGCCGTGTAAAACAACTGTGCGGGGACCGCCGTCTGCCCGACCTGGCACGGCGCGCCGTCATCCTGGTCGACGATGGACTGGCCTCCGGCTTCACGATGCACACCGCCGTGGACGCCTTGCATCACTGTGCGGCGGGCAAAGTCATCGTCGCCGTACCGACCGGGCACGCCGAAGCCGTCGCGCGAATTGCCGTGACAATTGATTCTCTGTACTGTCCGAATATACGTCAGGGTCTGAGTTTCGCCGTCGCGGATGCGTACGAGTACTGGACGGACGTCGAGGAGTCAGCGGTGACCGAAATCATGCGCCACTTCCATTAGACCGGTAATACAGACAGCAGCCGAACGCATGGGTAGCAAACACTGGGAACACTTTCCGCACGAGGCCGATATGGGCATACGCGGCATCGGCAGCACCCGGGACGAGGCCTTCGAGCAGGCGGCGCTCGCCATGACCGCGGTCATCACCGATCCGGCTCAGGTCAGCGCGGTGGAAATGGTGGAAATCACGCGTCAGGCGCCGGATGACGAATTGCTGCTGGTGGACTGGCTCAATGCCCTGGTTTATGAAACGGCAACACGTAAACTGCTTTTCAGTCGCTTCGAGGTCCAGGTGAAGGACCATGTGCTCACTGCCCGCGCCTTCGGTGAGCCGATGGATACCGCGAAACATCATATGGCTGTCGAGATCAAGGGCGCGACCTACACCGCGCTGCGGGTCGCGCAAGAGAGCAACGGCGAATGGGTTGCCCAGTGCGTGGTGGATGTATGAATTGGATGATTGTGTGCGCTCCGCGCACGAATGAACAGCTAATGGCGGGTGGCTCCGCCCCTGCGCCCTGGGTTACTTTCTTTGCTCGTGCAAAGAAAGTAACCAAAGAAAGCACGCCCCCGGATGGCGCGACAACCCCATCGCCTCTCGCCTCACGCTTGAGAGGTCGCCCGACAGCACTTCCTTGTGCTGGCGGGCGACCGGCGCGATCCCTCGCGCCGCCCTTCGGGCTCTTGGGCGCTCGGCTGCGAGGCGAGGCACGCCATACGGGGTGCTGAAAACACCTCCGCGTACCGGCCTGAGGTGGGTTGCTCAAATCCCCGTCGGAGCGAGCCGAGCACCGAGCCAGGCCGGAAGGTGTCGCGAGACTTTTGATCGAGCCCGAGGCGCGTGTTTTGCGCCCGGCGAGTTAGGCGAGCGCCCGGCCGCCGCGAGGCGCGCAGGGGACCGCGTGGTGTTTACGCGGCGAAGCGACCGGGGCGGATTTCTTTTGGTGACTTTTCTTTGTCCGCCCAAAGAAAAGTCACCTGCCGTGGGTCAGCCACCCACAAGTATGCGTCGCCGAAGGTGACACAAAGCCAATGGACATATCACTTTTCAGCCGCCACACCGACTACGAATGGGAGATCGCTCCTCACGGCGCCATGCGCGTGCCCGCGGTGATCTACGCCGACGAAGCCCTGATCCGCGCGATGGACCACAAGGTGTATGAACAGGTTTGCAACGTCGCCACCCTGCCCGGCATCGTGAAGGCGTCCTACGCCATGCCCGATGCGCACTGGGGCTACGGCTTTCCCATCGGCGGTGTCGCCGCCTTCGATCCGGACGAAAGCGGCGTGGTGTCGGCGGGCGGTGTCGGTTTTGACATCTCCTGCGGCGTGCGCTGCCTGCACACCGGACTGAATGCCGAAGACGTCATGGCGGTTCAAAAAACGCTGGCCGATACCTTATATAGGGAGATTCCGGCGGGTCTGGGCAGCACCGGCACCATCCGCCTGAATCCATCCGAAATGGACGCGATGCTTTCCGGCGGCGCGGCTTGGGCCGTCAAACGCGGCTACGGCAGCGCTGCCGACCTCGAGCACATCGAGGAACACGGCCAGATGCGCGGCGCGCGTCCGGATTGCGTGTCGGAACACGCCAAGAAACGCCAGCGCGATGAGATGGGCACGCTGGGCAGCGGCAATCATTATCTTGAGGTACAAAAGGTCGCCAAAGTCATTGACACCGAGGCGGCAGAAGCCTTTGGCATTCGCGAAAACGATGTCGTCGTCAGCATCCATTGCGGTTCGCGCGGGCTGGGGCATCAGATCGGCACCGAATTTCTGAAGGAGATGGTGATCGCCGCGCCGCGCTACGGCATCACCCTGCCCGACCGCGAGCTCGCCTGCGCGCCCATCAACTCCCCCATCGGTGAGGATTATCTGGGCGCGATGCGCGCAGGGATCAACTGCGCGCTCGCCAACCGCCAGATCCTGACCCATCTCGTGCGCGAGTCATTCGCGAAGGTTCTGCCGAAGGCACGGCTGCCGCTGCTTTATGACGTCTCGCACAACACCTGCAAGGTGGAGGAGCATGTCGTGGACGGCCAGCGGCGCAAGCTCTACGTGCACCGCAAGGGTGCCACGCGCGCCTTCGGTCCGGGGCATCCGGATATTCCCGCGGCCTTCCGTTCCGTGGGCCAGCCGGTGCTGATCGGCGGTTCGATGGGCACCGGCTCCTATATCCTCGTCGGCGCCAGGGAAGCTGAAGCACTGTCATTCAGTTCCGCCTGCCACGGTGCCGGGCGCGCCATGAGCCGGCACCAGGCGTACAAAACCTGGAAGGGCCGGCAGGTGATCGACGAACTGGCCGCGCGCGGCATTCTGATACGCAGCCCTTCCGGACGCGGCGTGGCCGAAGAAGCACCCGGCGCATACAAAGACGTGTCCGCCGTGGTGGATGCCGCCGATGCCGCGGGTCTCGCGCGCAAGGTGGCGCGCCTTGAGCCGTTAGTTTGTATAAAAGGATGAAAAGCAACCGCAGATAAACGCAGACAATTTTGTCGGGAACGAAAATTGGACAGTGGAGCGCAGCGACGCTGGCCCGAGCGTGAGCGAGGGCGAGCGCCAGGGACGGCGCGAGCATTAACGCGGATCAAAAACGCAAAAGAGATATGTTTATTTTCTTCTATCTGCGTTCATCCGCGTTCATCGGCGGTTTCAACAATCATATGGCCCACATCTACATCGGCACCAGCGGCTGGAATTACGATTCATGGCGCGACGACTTTTACCGCGGGATTCCACGCAAAAACTGGCTGAGATTCTGCGCCGGGCGCTTCACCGGCATCGAAGTCAATGCCACCTTTTACCGCCTGCAAAGCAAGGAAACATTCCGTCGCTGGCGTGATGAAACACCGGCTAATTTCCGCTTCGCCATCAAGGGCAACCGCTTTCTGACGCACAACAAGAAACTCGCCGACCCGCTGCCCGCGATTCGCCTCGAACGCGATCGCGCCAAGGGTTTGGGGGGAAAGCTGGCAGCCGTTGTCTGGCAATTGCCGCAACCGTTTCGCAAAAACATGGACCGATTGCACATATTCGCCAGGGCGCTGAAATCCTGGCCTCAAGCACGTCACGCGATCGAGTTCCGCCATGACTCCTGGTTCGACGATGAAGTCGCCGCGTGCCTGCGCGCCCACCGGCTGGCCGTTTGCCAATCGGACGCCTCCGACTGGCCTCTGTGGGACGCCGTCACCACCGACATGGTGTATGTCCGTCTGCATGGGCACGATGTCACTTATGCCTCGTTTTACAGCGACAAAGAGCTTGCCCGATGGGCGCGGCGCGTACGCCGCTGGATCAGGGAAGGCCGTGATGTCCACGTCTACTTCGACAACGACGCCTTCGGTGCCGCGCCGTTGAACGCCTTGCAACTGATCAGACTTGTTAATGAAAAATCCGTGAAACCGCAGGTGAACGCAGACAATTTCGCCGGGAGCGAAAATTGGACAGCGGAGCACAGCGACGCTGGCCCGAGCGCAAGCGAGGGCGAGCGCCAGGGAAGGCGCGAGCATAAACGCCGATAGAAGCAAGATATTCGATTTTTTCTTTTCATCTGCGTTAATCTGTGCTGTACAGGGATGTACGAATGTCGCGAGCGCAGGATGCGCAGGAGCGACCGTTTATCAGCGGTTCCAAAAATCATTCAATATGCCCGTCCACAACGCCGACATCGCCACGATCTTCGAGGAAATCGCCGACCTTCTCGAAATCGAGAACGCGAACCCCTTCCGCGTGCGCGCCTACCGCAATGCCGCGCGCCAATTGCAGGGCATGGGCGTGCCGGCGGCGGATATGGTGGCGAAGGGCGAGGACCTCACCGAATTGCCCGGCATCGGTGACGACCTCGCCGCCAAGATCAAGGAAATTGTCGAGACCGGCCAATGCCAGTTCCTCGAAAAACTGCGCAAGAAAACCCCGCCGACCATCACCGAACTGCTGAAAATCCCCGGCCTCGGGCCCAAGCGCGTGCGCACGCTCTACCACGAACTCGATGTGCATACGATCGAGCAGCTCGCGCGCGCCGCGCGTGACGGGCGCATCCGCGCGCTGCCCGGCTTCGGCGAGAAAACCGAGGCAACCATTCTCGAAGCGATATCGGCGCATGTCGAAAAACAGGCCCGTTTCAAGCTCGCGGTCGCCGCGCAATATGCCGAACCGTTCAGGAAATATCTGGAAACAATTCCGGGCGTGAAACAGGTCGTGCTCGCCGGCAGTTACCGGCGCTCCAGGGAAACCGTGGGCGATATTGATATCCTGGTCACCGCCACCGACGCCGAAAAGGTGATGGATCGCTTCGTCGCCTATGATGAGGTCAAGGACGTAATGGCCAGGGGTCCGACGCGTGCGACGGTGATGCTCAAGTCCAGGATGCAAGTGGACGTGCGCGTGGTAGACAAAGACTGCTTTGGCGCCGCGTTGCAGTACTTCACCGGTTCCAAGGCACATAACATCGAGATTCGCCGGCTCGCGCAGGAGCGCAAGCTCAAGATCAGTGAATACGGCGTGTTCAAGGGCGAAAAACGCATCGCGGGCGATACGGAAGAATCCGTGTATCGCGCGGTGGGCTTGCCGTGGGTTCCACCGGAGCTGCGCGAGAACCGCGGCGAAATCGAGGCCGCGCGCGCCGGCAAATTGCCAAAACTCGTGGAGTTCGCCGATCTCAGGGGCGATCTGCACGCCCACACCAAAGCCACCGACGGCCACAACACCCTGCGCGAGATGGCCGAAGCCGCGCGTGAACGGGGCTTTGAATACATCGCTGTCACCGAGCATTCGCGAAGGCTCACGGTGGCGCACGGGCTCGATCCGCAGCGGCTGCGCAAGCAGATGAATGAGATCGACCGGCTGAATGGCGAGCTCAAGAACATCACCATATTAAAAGGCATCGAAGTGGACATCCTCGAGGACGGCCGCCTCGATCTGCCCGATGACGTGCTTTCCGAGCTGGATCTCGTGGTCGGCGCGGTACACAGCAAGTTCCATCTCTCGCGCGCCAAGCAGACCGATCGCATCCTGCGTGCGATGGACCATCCGCACTTCACCATCCTGGCTCATCCCACGGGACGTCTGCTCGACAGCCGCGAGCCGTACGACGTGGACATGCTGCGGATCATCCGCCAGGCGCGCAGCCGCGGCTGTTTCCTCGAGCTCAACGCCTATCCCGACCGGCTTGATCTGATCGATGTGTACTGCCAGATGGCGCGGGACGAAGAAGTGCTTGTCGCCATCAGCTCCGATGCCCACGGCACCCGGGATTTCGATAATCTTATATATGGCGTAGGTCAGGCTAGACGCGGCTGGCTGGAAAAAAAGGACGTACTCAATACCCGACCGCTCAAGCTGTTAAAACCGTTGCTCAAGCGTACAATTTCTTAAGCAGCGGAATGGGAGCGGACACAAAAGCCGCGCCGCTCAATTCCGCCAGGCAGAGATAAAAGACCATGGCGAGCCCCGCACAAAAAATCAGTATAAGCACTGGCGACGCACTGATCCTCGTGGATGTGCAGAACGATTTTCTGCCCGGCGGGAGTCTGGCGGTGCCGCAAGGCGATGCCGTGGTGCCGGTGCTGAATCGCTATCTCGCGACATTCACGGCGCGCGCATTGCCCATCTACGCCACGCGCGACTGGCATCCGGCGAATCACTGTTCGTTCAAGGCCCGGGGTGGGCCCTGGCCGCCGCATTGCGTCGCTGAAACCCGCGGCGCGCAGTTTGCCGCAAACCTCAAACTTCCACCGGGCGCCGCGATCATCTCCAAGGCCACGACACCGGACAAGGACGCCTACTCCGGTTTCGAAGGCACCGACCTCGACGCGCGCCTACGCGCACAAACGATCAAGCGCTTGTTCGTCGGCGGACTGGCCACCGATTACTGCGTGCTGAACACGGTGCGCGATGCGCGCCGTCTCGGCTACGAGGTGTACCTGCTCGCCGATGCCATCCGCGCCGTCAACGTGAAACCGGATGACGGCCGCCAGGCCGAGGAGGAAATGCAGCGGCTCGGCGCGAAACCCATTACCCTGGCCGCTCTCGATACGTAAATGAAGCCCTACTCGCTTCGCTCGTTCGTCTTGACAAAATGATTGATCCGCTCAAAAGCCCTCTGCTTACCGACCTGTATCAGCTCACCATGCTGCAGGCGTACTTCGCGCACGGCATGAATGACATCGCCGTCTTCGAATTTTTTGTCCGGCGGCTGCCGCCGAACCGCGGTTTCCTGATGGCGGCCGGGCTCGATCAGGCGTTGCAATTCCTCGAAAACCTGCATTTCACCGAGGAAGAACTCGACTGGGTGCGCCGCAGCGGGCGTTTCAGCCGGGATTTTCCCGATCAGCTCGCCAAGCTGCGTTTTACCGGCGACGTGCATGCCATGCCGGAAGGCACGTTGTTCTTTGCCGATGAACCGATTCTGCGCGTGACGGCACCGATCCCGCAGGCACAGCTCGTCGAGAGCCGGATCATCAATTTGTTGCACCTCCAGACGCTGGTGGCCTCGAAAGCCGCGCGCGTGGTGCTGACCGCTCCCGGCAAACTGCTCGTGGACTTCGGCATGCGGCGCGCCCACGGCGCCGAGGCGGCGTTGTTCGCGGCGCGGGCCAGCTATGTCGCCGGATTCCAGGGCACCTCCAATGTGCTCGCGGGCGCCGAGTTCAATATACCGGTGTTCGGCACCATGGCGCATTCCTTTGTCCAGGCGCACGATAATGAGGAACTTGCCTTCGAGCATTTCGCCCGCGCCCAGCCGGAGAACGTGACGCTGCTCATCGACACCTACGACACCGAAGCCGCGGCGCGCAAGGTAACAGAACTGGCACCGCGCCTGAAAAAGTCGGGCATTACCGTGAAAGCGGTGCGCATCGACAGCGGCGATCTCGCCATTCATGCGCACAACGTGCGCCGGATCCTGGACGAGGCGGGGCTGACGGAGATCGGCATTTTTTCGAGCGGCAGCCTCGACGAATATGCGTTGCGGAACCTGTTGTCGCACGGCGCGCCCATTGACGGCTTCGGCGTCGGCACGGCCATGGATACCTCGGCCGATGCGCCGTTTCTCGACTGCGCCTACAAGCTGCAGGAATATGCCGGACGCGCGCGGCGTAAGCGTTCCGAAGGCAAGGCCACCTGGCCGGGACGTAAACAGGTTTATCGCACGTATGACGCGAACGGTGTCATGACCGGCGATGTGCTTACGCTGGAAAATGATTCGCCTCCGGGTGAAACCCTGATCCAGCCGGTGATGCAAGGTGGAAGACGCGTGCACCAACCGGAGACACTCGAGCAGATTCGCCGGCGTGCCGCGGATGAACTCCGGCGCCTGCCGCCCCACCTGCGCCAACTCAAGGAGGCGCCGCCCTACCCCGTTACCATTGCACAACCACTGCGTGAGCTGGCGATGGCGGTGGACCGCGGAGTCATGCAGAATTGAACGGTTATGATCACCGATCCCTTCCTCACTGAAATCTCGCGTCACATCTGGGACAGCAAGTACCGCTTCCGCGACGGCGACCGGGTGCACGACCAGACCGTGGATGACACCTGGCAACGCATCGCACGCACGCTGGCGGGCGTGGAAAAAGGCGACTGGGCCCGGTGGGAAAAACATTTCTACGAAGTCCTGCGGGACTTCAGATTCCTGCCGGGAGGGCGCATCCAGGCCGGGGCCGGCACCGGCCGGCGCGTGACGCTGTTCAACTGCTTCGTCATGGGCACGATCGAGGATTCGATGGACGGCATCTTCGACGGACTCAAGGAAGGCGCGCTCACGATGCAGCAGGGCGGCGGCGTGGGCTACGATTTTTCCACACTGCGCCCCAGCGGCTCGCAGGCCAAAAGCGTTGGTTCCGTCGCCTCCGGCCCGGTGTCGTTCATGCAGATCTGGGACGCGATGTGCGGGACGCTGCTTTCCACCGGCGCGCGGCGCGGCGCCATGATGGCCACCCTGCGCTGCGACCATCCCGACATCGAGGCCTTCATCGACGCCAAACGCGACAGCCACGCGCTGCGGCGGTTCAATCTCTCGGTGCTGGTGACGGACGCCTTCATGGAGGCCGTGCACGGGGACCAGGACTGGGCGCTGGTGTTCCCGGTGGAGAAGGGCACACCCGCGGGAACCGAGTCGGTCCTGCGGACATGGCCGGGCCGTTCCGAACCGGTGCGCTGCCATGTTCACCAGCACGTGCGTGCGCGGGAGCTTTGGGACAAGCTCATGCGCGCCACCTATGAATACGCCGAACCGGGCGTGCTCTTCATCGATCGCATCAATCAGTTCAATAATCTCTGGTATCGCGAACACATCAGCGCGACCAACCCTTGCGTGACCGCCGATACCTGGGTGCACACGGCCGAAGGGCCGCGTCAGGTCAAAGAACTTTGCAGACGGCCGTTTGAAGCCCTCGTGAACGGCCGGATGCATCGGTCGTCGCCTCGCGGATTTTTCTCGACGGGAGACAAACCCGTTCTGCGCCTGCGAACGAGAGAAGGATTTTCCCTGCGTTTGACCAGCGATCATCCGGTGTTGCGCGTAACCCGGCTGACACGCTTGTCGCGGCAAACCGAGTGGACCAAGGCCGGCGACCTTCGAGCGGGAGATCGGGTCGTCCTGCATGACCACCGGGCCATGGGGCACTGGCCCGGTCAATACGGGGAAAATGAAGGATATCTCATCGGATTGTTGATCGGCGACGGCACCTTCGGTGAAGGCCAAGCGCAACTGCGTGTCTGGCCCAGCGCCGCGCTCGCCAACGCAGATGTCCCGCCGGCGGGAGCGCTCGCCGTCATGAAAGCGGTGGAAGAAATAACCGCAGACATGCCGCATCGCAGCGATTTCTCCGGATGGCGAACCGGCGGTGGCGGTGCCTATCGCTTTCTCAAGCTCGCGCCGCTTACCCGTTTCGCCGAAACCCTGGACGTGCGCCACGGCAACAAGACCGTGACACCGGCCATCGAACGTTGCTCGAGCGACTTCTACCGGGGATTTCTGCGCGGGTTGTTCGACACGGATGGCTCCGTACAAGGCTCGCAAAGCAAGGGCGCCAGCGTTAGATTGGCGCAAAGCGACGCAACGATGATCGAGTCGGTACAACGGATGCTCCTGCGGCTGGGCATCGCCAGCGTGATTTACCGCAATCGCCGCGCCGTGGGTCCGCGCCTGCTGCCGGACGGCCGCGGCGGCAAGCGCGCTTACGAATGCCGGGCCGATCACGAACTCGTCATCGCCGGGGAGAATTCGTCCGTCTTCCATGAATTGATCGGCTTTGTGGATTCGCAGAAACAGTCACGACTGTCGGCCTCACTGAAAGGCTATATGGGAAGCCCTGCTCGCGACGCTCGCTCGTCCTGCCCTAATAAACGTTCGCTCAATCGCGAGCGTTTTGTCGCCACGATTGAAAGCGTGGAGCCCGATGGCGTGGAAAAAGTATTTGACGTCCAGATTCCCGGAATCAATGCCTTCGACGCCGGCGGTTTTTATGTCCACAACTGCGGTGAAATCCCGCTGCCGCCGTACGGTGCCTGCGATCTCGGTTCCATCAACCTGACGGCCTTTGTCCTCGATCCCCTCACCGGGCAGGCGCGCCTGGACCTGGATGAAATCCGCAAAACCGCGGCGATTGCCACGCGCCTGATGGACAATGTCATCGATACCTCGCTGTTCCCGCTGGAAAAACAGGCGGCGCAGGCGCAAGGCGCGCGGCGCATCGGGCTCGGCCTCACGGGACTGGCGGACACGCTTATCATGCTCGGGCTGCATTACGCCGACGACGCGGCGCGCAATCTGGCGGCGCGCGTCATGCAGGCCATCTGCCACACCGCCTACCGCACCTCCGTCGGGCTCGCGGAAGAAAAAGGTGCATTCCCGTTTTTTGACCGGGAAAAATTCCAGCAAGGAAAATTCATCCAGAGCCTGCCGCATGACATCCAGGACGGCATCGCCCGGTTCGGATTGCGCAACAGCCACCTCACCGCGATCGCGCCGACCGGCACGATCAGCCTGCTCGCAAACAATATCTCAAGCGGGCTCGAACCGGTGTATGAATTCAATTATGTGCGCCGCGTGCTGGAACTCGATGGCCGCTACACCGAACACAGGCTGACCGATTATGCACTGCGCCTGTGGCATGAGCGGCGCGGAGATGAGAAGTTGCCGGCGGCATTCGTGGATACCCGTTCGCTGGCGCCCGCGATGCATCTCGGCATGCAGGCGGCGCTCCAACCTTATATTGACAATTCCATCTCCAAAACCATCAACGTCCCGCGCGATTACCGCTTTGACGACTTCAAGGAAATATACGAACGGGCCTATGACATGGGGCTCAAGGGCTGCACCACCTTCCGTCCCAATCCCGTCACCGGCGAGGTGCTCCGGGGCGGGAGTGACAGCGAGACCGCCCCGCTTTGTTGCAGCGTCGAGCGCGAGGCCGATTGAAAGCTGTCTCAAAAACTGCTGCGCGTCCGTGATCCGGGCTCGGGCGGTGCTCGGAATCCTCATGTACTTTCGTGTACACTCCGGTTCCTGCGCTCCGTCCTCACCCGGCTGACGGCCGCTCGCGACGTTTTTGAGACAGCTTTAGCCATCCCTGTTCTCCGGGGGCGCCCCTCTATACAATTCACCGACAGGAGCTGGAACACACATGAAAAAAGCAGTGGCAGGGAAGCCCGTTCCCGACGCGGAAATGCAGACCACCGGCGGCAAGGCCATCCGCCTGCATGATCTCAAGGGCAAATACGCCGTGCTGTATTTCTACCCGAAGGATGACACCCCCGGCTGCACCCTGGAAGGCCAGGATTTTCGCGACCGGTACGGCCAGTTCAAGAAGCTCAAGGCCGAGATCTACGGCGTGTCGCGCGACAGCCTCGCTTCGCACGAAAAATTCAAGGCCAAGTTCAAATTCCCCTTCAAACTTGTTTCCGACGAGGACGAGAAACTCTGCCAGTTGTTCGACGTCATCCGCGAAAAAAGCCTCTATGGAAAAAAATACATGGGCGTGGACCGCAGCACCTTCATACTCGACCAGGACGGCGTATTGCGCCGCGAATTCCGCGGCGTCCAGGTAAAGGGACACGTCGACGAAGTCATCGAGGAAATCAGGGAACTGCAAACCCCGTCATCAAAGCGTCAATGACCGCCAAAAGAAAGATTTTCGTCGTCGATACCAACGTTCTCATCCACGATCCGACCTCGATCCTGAGATTTCAGGAACACGATGTGGTCATTCCCATCGTGGTGCTGGAAGAACTCGACACCATCAAGGTCGGAATGTCCGAAATCGCCCGTAACGTCCGTCAGGTCAGCCGCCTGCTGGACGATCTGGTGGAAAAGGCCAATGGCGATATCAGCCATGGCATCAAGCTGCCTTCCGTCACCAAGGATATCGAGACCGGCCATCTGTACTTTCACATGGAGGAGGCACGCAGCCCGCTGCCCTTCGGCCTCTCCGGCCGCAGCTCGGACAACGCCCTGCTCGGCATCACGCTCGATCTCAGCAAAGCCCATCCCGACCGGCAGACAATCCTTGTCACCAAAGACATCAACCTGCGCCTCAAGGCGCGTGCCCTGGGCATCCTGGCCGAGGATTACACCAACGACCAGGTGCTGGATGACACGAATCTGCTTTTTTCCGGCGCGGAAAAACTGGCCGCGGATTTCTGGGAGACACACAGCAAGAACATGGAATCGTGGAAAGAGGAAGGCCGCACGTTTTACCGCCTGCGCGGACCCAAGGCGCGCGCCTGGCTGCCCAACCAGTTTCTGTACATCAACGGAACGAACACGGATCGTCCGTTCGAGGCCGTGGTGCGGCGCAACGAGAACGATTCGGCCATCATTGAAGTCGTCAAGGACTACGCCTCGGAGCGCAACAAGGTCTGGGGCATCGGCGCCCGCAACCGCGAACAGAATTTTGCCTTCAACCTGCTCATGGACCCGGAGGTCGATTTCGTCAGCCTGCTCGGGCAGGCCGGCACGGGGAAAACCCTGCTCACGCTCGCCTCCGCATTGATGCAGACGCTGGAATCCAAGCGCTATACGGAAATCATCATGACGCGCATGACCGTGCCGGTCGGCGAGGACATCGGATTCCTGCCCGGCACCGAAGAGGAAAAGATGGGCCCGTGGATGGGCGCGCTGGAAGACAATCTCGACGTGTTGCAGGAAACCGCGACGCAGGAACACGGTGCCTGGGGCCGCGCCGCCACGCACGACCTGCTGCGCAACCGCATCCGCATCAAGTCGCTCAACTTCATGCGCGGTCGCACGTTCCTGAAGAAATTCCTGATCATCGACGAGGCGCAAAACCTGAGCCCGCACCAGATCAAGACCCTCGTCACCCGCGCCGGCCCCGGCAGCAAGATCGTCTGCCTCGGCAACATCGCCCAGATCGACACGCCCTATTTAACGGAAACGACCTCCGGCCTCACCTACGTCGTGGATCGTTTCAAGCAATGGGAACACAGCGGACACATCACATTGCAACGTGGCGAGCGTTCGCGCCTGGCCGATTACGCCTCGGAGATACTATAGATATGAATTTTCAACGCACAATTTTGCCGGGAGCAAAATTGGTCGTGCTTCAGCGCGCCCGCAGGGGGCGCGCCATGGATGGCGCGCAACAAAGGCGCGAAGGCGCAAAGAAAAACCTGGAGAAATAAATAAAAAATTTTATGGGTTTTCTGGAAGCACGCTTCTAAAGAAACGACCAATCAGACTATTTATCGCCCGCCACACGCTCGTAGTGTGAGCGAAACAGTATCTCCAGTTCCTCAATCACCTCAATTTTATCCCGCCCCTGCATCACATGCTGCGTCAGGATCGCTGAGGTTTCATTGAGCAGTTTTCTCGCGTCCAGCATCGGATATGTCGCCCGCAGACGCTTGACCGCCTTGACGACGCTCTCCTCGGCAGGGCGGGGAATATCCAGTGGCGCTGGAATCTCAACGGCCGGAGCGCTTCGGCTTTCTTCTGCGCTGTCATTACCGTGTCGCCACAGCAGGAACTCGGCAAATTCCAGCAATGCGGCGGCCTGCGCGGCCGGGAGCCGTTGGGCTATCTCGGTTAGGCGTTTTTCAATATTGTCCGGCACGGCGAGTCGCAAGATACGCTAGGAATGGGTATTTTTCTGCGTGGATCGTTTTTCGCAACGTTCATGCGCGAAGTTCATGAATTCGTCCATGGCGCGCAATCGGAATTTCTGCCGCTGGAAAACAATGGAGAAAGGCCGTTCGAGCGGCGGATCGAGCGGGAGCGCCGCCAATGATCCCAGCTTCAACTCCTTCACCACCGTCGCCTGCGAGACGATAGACACGCCCAGTCCGGCCTCGACGGCGCTCTTGACGGCCTCGGGGTTGCCCACCTCGACATTGACGTTGAGGTCGTGCAGTTGCATGTTGTTTCGCGCAAGATACTCGCCGATGAACTCGCGCGTGCCGGAGCCTTCCTCGCGGGCCACGAACGGCAGGCCCTGGAGGTCCTCGACCGTGATCTTTGGCTTCTTCGCCAGCGGATGCTGCGGCGGGCAGATGAACACGAGCTTGTCGTGCCAGCAGACCTCCACCACGAGATTCTTGTTCGCGATCGGCGACTCGACAATGCCCACGTCCACGGAATTGTCCTCGACCATGTGAACGATGCCTTCGGAGTTCGAGACCTTGAGGCGGATATTGATGCCGGGGTGTTTTCCCTTGAATGTGCCGAGCAGGCTCGGGAGCATATACTCCGCGATGGTGGTACTGGCGCCGATAATGAGAATGCCGCTGACATCGCCCGTCAGTTCGCGCACGCGGTTATCCATCTCCGAATAGAGCGCGATGATCCGTTCCGCGTATTCGAATACGCGTTCACCCACGGCCGTGAGGCTGATGCGGTTGTGGGTGCGGTCGAACAGCCGTGTGTTGAAATACTCCTCCAGTTGCCGGATCTGGAACGTGACGGCCGGCTGCGTCATGTGCAATGTTTCCGCCGCCTTGGTGAAGCTCAGCAACCGCGCCACGGTGTGAAAAACCTGCAATCTTCGATCCGCCATCGAATTATCCCGTCCGCCCCGGAAGGCAGTTATAGACCCGGCGTGCCCGTACTATCATGGATACTCAGTAATATCTATCATGGCCTAGCTTCGTTCAAGAACAATCATGCCGGGTCAATAACAAAAATCATTAAAGATTTCTGATTATTGCGGCGGCACGAATCTAGTTGAACATGCTTATGGGGTGTTATCCCCCCGATCTAGGATCGGAGCCGCCAAGCCGCCGCAATAATCGTCATGGAAATGTGGATTATGGAGGACAGCACCATGCAACTCAAAGCCGGCCCGGCCGGCAGTGGATTTACCGCGTGAGGGCGCGCCGGCTGGCGAGTCTAAAAGCTATCTCAAAAACGTCGCGAGCGGCCGTCAGCCGGGTGAGGGTGAGGCAGGGCTTTCCGCGAACGTCCAGTGGACGTTCGCGCCGCCGAACGGGCCGCCAGGGATGGCGGCCCTGGACTTTCCCGCGGAGCCGGATGGCGCAGCGGGAAAGGAGCGCAGCGCGCAGCAGTTTTTGAGATAGCCTCTAGGCGAATCCTTCCAGTTTGAGCTTGAGGTCGGTCGGGCTGGTCGCGTAGAACAGGGCGGTCTCTTCGTCGATGTGGCCCTGCTTCACCAGATTAAGCAGCGAGCTGTCGAAACTCAGCATGCCCTCGGCCATGGTGCCCTTGCGGATAAGATCGACCAGTTCCTTGATCTTCAGCGGATCGAGGATGTATTCACGCGCGAGCGCCGACACCGTCAAGACCTCGCAGGCCACGATACGCCCCTGGTTGTTCTTGCGCGGCAATAGCCTTTGGCTGACCACACCGCGCAGGTTCTGGGCGAGCTTGGCGCGGATGCCGACCTGCGCCTCCGGCGGAAAGCTGGTGACGATGCGCGAAATTGTCTCGGCCGCCGCCGGCGAGTGCACCGTAGAGAACACGAGGTGGCCGGTTTCCGCCGCTGTCATGGCGGTTTCGATGGTTTCGGGATCGCGCATTTCGCCCAGCAGAATCACATCCGGGTCCTCGCGCAAGGCGGCGCGCATGGCTTCGGCAAACGTGTTGGTGTCGATGCCGACTTCGCGCTGGGTGATTATGGAGCGCTTCTCGGAGAACAGGAACTCGACCGGGTCCTCGATGGTGATGATGTGTTCGCTGCGCGAAAGATTGATGCTGTCGATGAGCGAGGCCAATGTCGTGGATTTGCCGCAACCGGTGGCGCCCGCGAGCAATATCAGGCCACGCTCCAGTTTCGTGAACGCCGACACGATCTCCGGGAGGAAAAGCTCCTCGGGTGTCGGGATGTTGGTGCTGATAACGCGCAATACCATGCCGATCGAACCGCGCTGATAAAAGATGTTGGCGCGCACGCGGCCGATATCCTTGAAGCCGATGGAAAGGTCCACCTGATGGGACTTCTCGAATATGGCCAGCAGGCGGGCCGACATCATGGTGCGCGCCAGGCGCTCCATGAACTCGGGCGGCAGCGGCGGAATCTCGCGCAGGGCGCGCAGGTTGCCGTCCACCCGCAGGATCGGGTGATTGCGCGTGCGCAGATGAATATCCGAGGCGTTGACGCGCACCGCGTGCGCCAACACCTGACTGAGCAGCTTCAGGGGATCTGTCGTGCTGCTGATCGAGGCGGTCGCTCCGGCGCTCTCTGCCGGGTTGGCGCCGATGTTAGGACTGGTGGATTCGGACATGGTTTTCTTGGATGCGCGCCTTCTGTGTCTAGTTTAGATCATTCTGTCCTTTACGCGACCAGGCCATCATATAAACCCAAGCCTTAAACCACGGGGTACACGGGGGGTGAAAATGTACCGAAAAATGGGGATGTCCATTCATTTATCCTTCATGCCATTCCCCGTGTTCCCCGTGGTTCGAATTCATTTTGTTATGGGTCCTTAAAAAAACAGACACGCCAAGGCGTGTCTGTTTATTCACTGGACCGACTCACCTCTTGGCAGATTCAGCCAAAAAGCTCAGAGAGACAACTACATTTCGCGCTTGAATCCGGCCACCGCCTCCAGGGCGACCTGGATACCCCACGGCGCTGTCATGATCTTAGTGAAGCCATGCTCACCGGCCATTTTTGTGTCTGGGAAGTTCAAGGCAATACGGTAACGGGCGCGCATCGCAACGACACGACCGCCGTCCACCATCAGATCATTATTGGTGACACAAATCACCATGGCGCCGGGAAAGGGCGAATAGGCGCCGACAATTTCAAAACCCTGCGCCGTCAACTTGGTTTTCACCAGCTCCGAAACCTGCCTCACATCGCCGGCAAGCGTATCGCCCAATATGAAAGGCTTGAGCGGCTCCGCGGCTGCTTGTGTGGATACCCACAGGAAAGCGGCGCCCAATACGAGAAATCTGCTTGCATTATTTTTCCACATGATTCCTGCTTCCGGGTTCAAACAAAAGGGCTGGAATTGCTTCCAGCCCTTTAACGACTGCCTATTTAATTACCCTTGTTTACCACTTCTTGGCCCAAGCAATACCGAGGGAGTTCTGGTGCATCTTGATTTCCTCGTTACCGCCACCAGCCGCTCCCAGCCAGGTGGCATACAGACTCGGTCCGCTCACCTTCTTCTCCGGCACATGACTGAACGCCATGGTTAATTCAGAGTTCTTGTCCATGAGATTAGTAAAGCCAAACGTGTAGTGATCCTGTACAACAGCAGGTGCGATGATATTGAATGTCACGTCGCGCGAGGTGATGGGATTGTCGGTCCTGTCATAGCCCGCCCGCAGGACGAGGTTTTTGCTGTACTGATGTTCCACACCGATCTTCCACACATCAACATCGCCCCAACCGAACCCGCGCCCATCGGCACCGCCCAATGTATTGGCCATGGTAGCCCCACCGTTGGTGCTCGGATTCGACACCGATTTCACATCGGTGTAGTTGATCCGCTGGTAATCGATAGCGACGGTAGTTTCGGGGCTGGCTTTGATGGCCATACCGAGGTTGTAATTCGACGGCAGGTCAAAATCGCCCTGTTCCGCGAACAGGCCCTTGTACTTGTCAAACTTGCTCATCGAGATTTCGCTTGAGTAGGCGGCACCCAACGTCACTGCATCGCTCATTTTTCCCATCCAGCCTATACGCACACCGAAACCGGTGGCGGAGTCGTAGCCATTGTTGGTGAGCTTGGTGGAATCGCTTGAAAATCCCGCGAAACCATGCAAACCCTCGGCCTTGAAACGTTGGTAACCGAGCAGAGGCGATACACCTACCGATTGGGTATTGCTGAATTTGTAAGACCATGTAGGCGCGATAACCAGCTGCATCAGATCAACACCGAGCTTGCCGGTGCCGCACAAGATGTTGGTCGCCCCCGTATCCGAGGTAAAACCAAGACCGCTGCATGTACCAGCGGCAATCTGCCCGCCCGGATAATCCGTGTTCATGCCGCCATTGCCATACACGGTCACGCCAAACGATGTCTTCGAATCGAGCATGCGGTTGTAACCGAACTCGGGGATAAGAAACTGTTCGCTGTCGCTATCGGCCGACCCGTTAATACCCATGGTGGATCCTGTGCGGGATGCGCTGCGTATCGGGCTAAACAGATCAATGCCAACATCCATGCGGTTACCGACCCAGACCATGCTGGCCGGATTGTTGGCGCCACCAAAGGTGTCTTTCGTCATGGCCGTTGCCGCACCACCCATTCCCTTGGCGGTTAAACCATAGCCGTGCGAGAAATACCCATTTGTCGCAAATGCACCCGGCGCGGCCACGGCGGCGGCGACGGCCAAAGCCAGAACCAAATTTCGTTTCATGCCCGACATGTCATCTTCCTCCGAAAAGTTGGGGGCCTTATGCCCCGAAAAATTACGTAAAGCCGATTCTTGAAATTGGGAACCATCGATCAAAGACCGTTGGGTATGCCGGCGATTGCCGTTGCCGTTACCGCAACACGCGTCCCTGCGTTACAACACTTTCACTTATGCTGGAAGTAAAGTTGACGTCGGAGAAATGTCAAATACTTTAAGGTGAACAGCAGGAAATACGGATAACTCAATGAATATTAGTGATTTCTAATACACTGTCAGGGGGCAAAAACGCTGGAAGCGCGAATTTCCGTGCCCTGCATTTGCCACCGCACTCTGGCGACATCGCCGGGAGCGAGCGCAAACGGAAGGGAGCGGATATCCGCCGGCATGGAATCGCCGTAAGGGCGGTTGCAGGCGGAGACATCGTCCTGGCGGCCGGGACAGCCCGAGGTCTGAAACGGCTTGCCGGTCTGAATAATCGCTTCCAGGGCCTGCCGGGCGAAACCGTGATCCACCAGACGCCCGGAAAAAACAAATAAGGGGCACGTCCGTGCCCCTTATTTGTTTGCTGCAACTCAAAAACGATCCTGAGTCTCCACGGTGACGCTGCTGCGTCACCTGGCGTCCCGGATATGGTTCTGGTTATCGTCGTCCGGATTCCGTTCTTCAGTGAACGGGGTATCCTGTTACGCCTTTTTCAGCAGATAGGTGTATTCACCGTTGGACTCGCTGGATTCCAGCAACTGATTGCCGGTCTGTTTGGCAAACGCCGCGAAGTCCTTCACGGAACCCGGATCGGTCGCCACGATGCGCAGCGTCTGGCCGCTGGTCAGCGTGTTCAGCGCTTTCTTGGCGCGCAGAATCGGGAGCGGACAATTCAATCCACGTGCATCAAGTTCTTGATCAGCCATTTTTCCTCCTCGAAAAAAACGAAATTTCTAAAAATGATTAGCAGTCTGAGGGCGATATATTATAGATTTCTAATTTAGTATCAAACAGGCCGCTCAAGACTGGCGACCGGCCATTCTCCCCGACAATTCCCGACTCCGCGGCGCGGTCCAGGGAACAAATTTCGACTTCTGCACTCTCAATAACCAGGATAACCTGTTGAAAAATAGGTATTTAGCCACCATCCAGACTGGAATCGCGGCGTTTACGCGCAACACAACCTCTGAAGAGGAAACCTGAACCCACAGCAGCGGTCCCTGGTGGAGATAAGTCACCTCAAACAGCAGCGCCAGCCACCGGCGGTTTGTTCCAGGGAGCGGCAACAGGTAGGCAACAGGTAAAGGGTTATCGACGTTTTACGGATTACTTCTGGATCGATGTTTTTGCATAACAGCCATACAATGAAAAACATGCTCCGCACAATGTGGCGGGCGGTACTGGCGGCGAGTCTGTTGTATCCGACCGGCCATCTCCCTGCCTACGCCGGCAACACCAATCTCCCCGATCTGGGCGATGAATCCATCGCGGTGATATCACCCGCGCAGGAACGCAAGCTGGGCGAAGACCTGATGCGCCGGTCGCGCCGGACCCTGGCGTTCATGAACGATCCGGAGATCAATGAATATATCCAGTCGCTGGGCCAGCGACTGGTATCGCGCAGCGACAACCCGCAACAGGACTTCCGGTTTTTCGTTATCAACAATCCGACCATCAACGCCTTCGCCGTGCCCGGTGGATTCATCGGCGTGCACACCGGGCTGATCCTGGCCACCCAGAACGAGGCCGAGCTCGCCTCGGTGCTGGCGCATGAAACCGCGCATATCACCCAACGGCACATTCCACGGTTGATCGCGGAATCGCAACGCACCACCCTTCCCGCCATGGCGGCCATACTGGCGGGAATACTGCTGGCGAGTTCCGGTCATCAGGGCGGCGAGGCGGCGATCGCGCTCACCAGCGCCGCGGTCGCCCAGAAAGGCATCAACTACACGCGCAGCTTCGAAGAGGAAGCGGACCGCATCGGCATGCAGATCCTCGCGCAGTCCGGCTTCGACCCGCGCGCGATGCCGGCGTTTTTCGAGCAGATGCAGAATCTCAACCGGCTGAACGACACCAGTCTTCCGGAGTTTCTGCGCACGCACCCGGTCACCACCAGCCGCATCGCCGATTCACGCAATCGCGCCGAGCAATTCCGGGTACGCCAGACTCCCGACAGCGGCGATTTTCAGCATGTGCGCGCGAAAATCCGCGCGCTGGCCCCCGGCAATCCGGAAGAAATTGTGCGCGGATTCAGGGAAAATCTGGCGCAGGGAAAATATCTCAACGCGGATGCCGAGCGCTACGGCTATGCCATGGTATTGCTGCGCGCGCGGCAGCTCGCGACGGCGCGCGCGGAGATTCAGAAACTTGTTGAACAACAGCCGAGCCGGGCTTCCTACCGCATACTCCAGGCGGAAACCGAGATGACGGCGGAGAATTACAAACAGGCGCTTGCCATTTACGCCGATACCTATGCGAAAACCCCGGCGAGCGCTCCGCTGATGCATTATTATGTCAGCGCACTGCTGAAAACCGGAAAATACCGTCAAGCCAAGGACCTGCTTAAAACCGCCCTGCAACGGCGGCCGGAGGATCCCGAGCTTTACCGGATGCTGGCACAGGCCGCGGGCGGCACCGGCGCCACCTACGAGGCCCACCAGGCCATGGCCGAACACCATTATCTGAGCGGCAATCCCCATGCGGCGATCGAACAGCTTCAGCTTGCCACCCGTTTCGCGGGGGACAATTTTTACCTGCAATCCAGCCTCGAGGCCAGAATCGCCGCTATCAAGGAAGAAATAGCCACCTACCAGAAAAAATAATATGCGCGATAAAACGGGGAATATTTTCCTGCAACGGTGCGTCTTAACTTAATGGCCATACCCCCCCCGTTTCTGAATTCATGTAATAGACTGGGGCTACATTAACAGGTGCTTATTTACCTTAAAGTAAGCCGCCAAATATAATTAAAGGGGCTTGTCATTTCCGGCGAGAGAGGTATCCTGCTTTCCCCTATGCATGTTGGGAGGCTCGTTGGGTCCCTCTAGGAGAGCCACTTGCCTACCGCTGAATCAAGGCAGATAACAGGCGCGTCGTTCAACAGACAACAGCAGGAGGAGCAATGCAGAAATCCACCAACATCGTTATAACCGGCGCCGCCACCGTGCTGCTGGGCTTGGGGTCATTGTTGGCCGCGCCTGGCCTGCAGGCTGCGGGCCAGGGACTGGACCCCAAGGTTTGCAAGGATAAAGACAATCCTCCCAAGGACACCGTGACGCAGGGTTATTGCCTGGTGATCGAGCGGACGAAAGGCAACTGCATGGGTTGCCACCTGATTGAAGGAATGTCTTCCGGGAATATCGCCCCGCCGATGGTTTCGATAAAACAGCGTTTCCCCGAGAAGGCCAAACTGCGCGAACAGATATCCGACGCCACCAAGGTCAATCCGGACACGGTCATGCCTCCGTTTGGAAGGCACAATATCCTGTCGGCGGATGAAATCGACAAGATCGTGGAGTACGTCTGGACATTATGAGAATAGTCTCTCTCGCTCATGCGCTACGAAACCATGCGTGGTAAATGAAATCACTAATATTAATTTATCGGAGGACCCCGTGACTCACCTTCCCCGCCGTCTCTTCCTCAAGAACACGCTCGCCACCGCCGTGCTCCTCGGCGCCGGCAGCGCCGGACTGTTCCGCCCCGGCTGGGCCTTGGCCGCCGAATGGCCCAAGGACGCCTTCAGCGCCAAGAAGCTCGACGAGGCCATTAATGCCCTGTTCGGCTCGTCCCAGACCAGCCCCTCGGCCGCCATCAAGCTCAAGGTACCGACCCAGGCCGAGAACAGCGCTCAGGTCCAGATCCAGGTGATGGCCGACATGCCGAACGTCGAAGCCATCGCCGTCTTCGTCGAGAAGAACCCGAGCCCCCTGGTGGCCCAGGCCACCTTCGCCGGCGCCGAGGGCTACTTCTCGGCCCGCATGAAGATGGCCCAGACCTCGGACGTGGTCGCCGTCGTCAAGGCCGGCGGCAAGCTTTACTCGGCCAGGCAGAACGTCAAGGTCACGGCGGGCGGGTGCGGCGGTTGATGAACTTTAAATATTAATTTCGGAACGCGGATGAACGCAGATTTATTGAATGATAAATGCAGACGTTTTTTACAATAAATTTGTTTTATCTGCGTTAATCTGCGTTTCAAAAATCATATTACGGTTTTGCTGAGGAAAAACACATGGCAGACATACAGACGAAAATCCGGACCAAAACCCAAGGCGACGTAACAGACGTTTTGGTGCTGGTCGATCATCCGATGGAAACCGGGCAGCGTCCGGATCCCAAGGACAAGGACAAGAAAGTCCCGGCGCATTACATCCAGAAACTGACTTTCTCCGTAAACGGCAAGGAAGTCGTTTCCAGCGATTTAGGTCCCGCGGTGTCCAAAGACCCGCTGGTAGGGATCAAGCTCAAGGGCGCCAAACCCGGGGACAAGATCCAGGTCAACTGGAGCGACAACACGGGGAAAAGCGGCAGCGGGGAAGCCACTGTCGGCTGAAACGAGGAGCGTCGCTTTATCCGGTCCGTGAATTCACCAAAAGGAGAACCCGCGATGAAAAAAATTTTAATGCTTCTGGCTGCTCTGGGTGTTGTCGCCGGAACGATGCCGGCGGCCATGGCCGATCCGGCCTCCGATCTCAAGCAGTTCCAGGCCTTTTTCAAGAATAAATTTCCCACTGTCGCGTTCGATGAATACTCGAACGGCCTCTATGCCCTGCCGGGGCTGGAGGAATACCGCGAGCAATGGACGATATCCAACGAATTTCCGCCCTACGAGCTCGGGCTGTCCCTGGGCAAGAAGCTGTGGGAAACGCCGTTCAAGAACGGCAAGAACTTCGCCAACTGCTTCAAGAACGGAGGCAAAAACATCGCCCAGGGTTATCCCTACTGGGATGAGGGCTCGCAAAAAATCCGCACCGCGGAAATGGACCTGATGGACTGCGCGAAGAAAAATGGCGAAAACTTTTCCTTCCTGACCGCCGACCTCAGCAAGGAACAGGGCCCGCGCGTGCAATTGGCCCAGTTGACGGCCTATTTCTACTCGCTCTCGCAGGGGCAGCGCGTCAAGATCGACGTTTCCAGCCCCGGCGCCCTCAAGGCCTACGAAGACGGCAAGAAATACTGGTGGCAGCGGCGCGGCCAGCTCAATTTCGCCTGCGCCAACTGCCACATGGACCTGGCGGGCAAGAACTTCGGCGGCAATCAGCCGCTCAGCGCGGCGCTCGGACACACCACGGCCTGGCCGGCCCAGCGTCTGGAGTGGGGCCGCCTGGAGACCATCCATCAGCGTTACGCCACCTGCAACTCACAGGTGCGCGCCAAGCCCTTCAAGCACGGCAGCGAAATCTACAACCATCTACAGCTCTATGAGACTTACATGAGCAGCGGCCTGCCCCTGACGGCGCCGGCCATGCGTAACTA
>Ga0209542_10004235_pt1 | contig 29712 bp, 30 predicted proteins | sample RifCSPhighO2_01_FD_184028 | JGI IMG/M metagenome (GOLD analysis project Ga0209542, IMG submission 184028) | Soil microbial communities from Rifle, Colorado - Rifle CSP2_plank highO2_0.1 (SPAdes) (version 2) | ecosystem: Environmental > Terrestrial > Deep subsurface > Rock core/Sediment ... | reverse complement strand
CGACGGAAGTTAAATATTTATGTGGAGATATTGTTGATACAACAAAAAACATAACAATTCCTATAGACTTTCTCTCTTTTTCTGATATCCCATCTTATTTTAAAGGATTAAGGGAAGAAACTTTTTTGGAAGACCTAAGTAAAAATCTCGCTCCTAACGCACTTGTTGTGCTTAGGCACTATTTAAGAATACCGAATGCTGATTTGAGAAGTTTTTTGGACATTACTTTAGATCATAGGCAACTTATCGAAAAAGAAAAAATGCAAGTATATACGATCCAGGTTTTAAAGAAAAAAATATGAAAATCGTCTTAGTAACCTCCCAAATTACATATGTGCCAGAAAATTCTTTTGATTTTTATGAAGAACTTCTTAAAAAGAACTCGTCCTCTATAGCGGGACTTTTTATAGTTAAGAACCTATCATTTGGCCTCTTGGCAAAAATTGCTTGGCTTTATAGTATGCGATGCAATAATATTGCGAATACCTTAGCGCGCAATGTATTACAGTTACCAAATAAAAAGATCGAGAGATTATTTGCAAAATATAATACCCCGACTGTAAAGTTGAATAGCGTAAATGACAGAAAAATTATCGACTGGATTAAAGTCAAACAGATTGACCTCGTTATTAATTTTCGAGCCCGGTGCCTATTTAAAAAAGAACTTCTAGAAGCTCCCGGATTGGGGTGTGTAAACATTCATCATGGAATTCTACCCAAGTACCGTGGACTATTTTGTGATCTCTATGCTCTTTACGATAACAGACCTGCGGGATTCACCATTCACAAGATGGAGCAGGAAGTCGACGCTGGCAACATATATCTAACGAAGATGGTATCTACGGGAGAAAAAGATTATCGCGAATATCTTTCTCGACTGGCGAGCGAAGAAGCGATGGCCCTTTCTGCATTCATTGATTTGGTTGAGGAAAATAATGAATTACCAATAGGCACTCCCAATATTAGTGACGAAAAGATTATTACCAAAACACCTAGTCGGGAGGAAGTAAAGAAGATGTTGGCAAGAGGAATAATACTTTAGAAATATGAAAATAGGATACTTTAAAGAAAAAAGTTCAAACAACAACGTTACCTCCTTTCTTGAAAGAAGGGCAAAAATGACTCCCGATAAACCTATTTTTTATCGGGCCGCCAACGATAATGGTCGAATTTTACATGAGAAGATTAGTTACCAAGAATTTGTAGATCAATCTTCTCGAATAGCCGCGGGTTATAGAAAATTAGCAATTCAAGAAGGAGATAGAGTTATTGTTTTTTTACCGATGTCTGTCGAATTGTACCTTGTAATATCTTCCCTCCAACGCATCGGCGCAATTCCAGTATTTTTAGATTCGTGGTCAAGGCGAGCACAACTTGAAAACGTAATACAACAAATTAAACCTAAAGCTATAATCAGCTTCGGGACCGCTTTTGAGTTTTGTAAAACAATCCCAAAAGCTGATTCAATTAAAATTAAGATCGAGGTTGGCAAGAACACCGGACAATACTCAGCGAATTTGCAAGAACTCGTTTCTGAAGATGTCGGTTCACCAATATTATCACTCCTATCTGAACATACAGCTTTAATTACTTTTACCACTGGAAGCTCAGGTACCCCGAAGGGAGCGGACAGAACTCATCGTTTTTTGGCTGCTCAACACTATGCCCTTGATGAGGTCGTCCCTTACTTAGAAACAGATATAGATATGCCCACGTTCCCGGTCTTTGCGCTCAATAATATTGCGACGGGTATAACTACCATCATACCAGCCGTAAATCTTAGCGAATATGAAAAACTAGATCCCGCTATTCTTGTTAGCCAGCTAAAAGAAAGTGGGGCTACGTGCGCTACTTTATCTCCTGCAATATTTAATAAAATATCTGCATACTGTATAACTGAGAAAATCAAACTTCCTAAATTGAGAAGATTTATTACTGGTGGAGCTCCAATTAGTCGGGATGACTTAGTACGCTTTCAGTCAGTTGCTACTGGGTCAGAGACAATAATACTCTACGGCTCTACTGAAGTGGAGCCAATCGCACATATTACGGCTAATGAGTGGCTTTCTATGGATCACAAAGAAAGCGACAATTTTTTATTAGACCACGGTGTTAATGTTGGTAAAATCGTTAAGAGTTTAAAATATCGGTTTATAAAATTGAATAAAAAACCAGTGGCTGTTAGCCAATCTACTGATTGGAAAAAACTGGAAACCAATCAAAACATAGGAGAACTTATTGTTGCTGGTGAACATGTGTGCGATAAATATTATGACAATCAAACTGCTTGGAAGGCTGTAAAAATTCGAGATGTCGATGGAACCGTCTGGCATAGAACTGGTGATTTAGGAAGAGTGGATGACAAGGGGTACCTCTGGATTATCGGCAGAGTTCATAATGCAATCCTAAGAAACAAGAAATATTTTTATCCCATCCCCGTGGAGATTATTTTGAAAAAACTTCCGTTTGTATCTCAGGCGGCGTATCTTGGTTTACCCGATAAGAAGCTCAATGAGAAAGCGGTAGTCATCGTAGCACCTAAAAAAATTCTTTCTCAAGAAAAGAATTCTTGGGAGTCGGAGATTAAAAAGATTCTACAAGGTCTTGCAATCCCTGTCGATGAAATATTCTTTGTCGAAACCATACCCATGGATCCTCGCCACCACAGTAAAATCGAATACGGTGAACTACGCAAGCAAATAGAAAATCAAACTATAGTATGAGCATTATATATCAGACAAAAGTATCAGCTAAAAATCACAATCTTTGGTCGAGATGGACTACTTTTGTATGGGAACGACATAATCCATTTATTAATGTGGCCTTTTCTATTCTCTTTTTTCTAGCCCATTACTTTGTTTTTGGAAAGTCAGAATCTGTAATTCCTTCTTATAAATTTATAGCATTACTGGTCGGTGTAATTATCTTTTTATTTAAATTACGGCTCTTTGACGAAATAAAAGATTTTGAGCACGACACCATCGCTTATCCGCACCGCCCACTTGTTCGTGGCGCAATATTACACCCTGATATTTATCAGGGAATAGCATTATGTACCCTTCTTGAATTCTTAACGTTCGGCTTATTCGGGTGGTTAGGACTGATTTCAATTATAATCGCTGACGCATATGCATTTTTGATGTTTAAAGAATTTTTTGTGCGAAGGTGGATTAGACCAAAACTCATCCTGTATGCAGTAACTCACACTTTTGTTATACCGTTACTCTCATTGGCTATTTTTTCTGTTTTAAGTTCAAAGCCAATTTTGAGTCTTGGGCAAGAAGCTTATATTTTTGCGGCTATAAACTGGCTATTGTTTAATGTCTACGAATTTGGCCGTAAATCTTTTATTGAAAAAGAGGAAAACCAGAAAGCGGACTCTTATTCAAAAAACTATGGGAGGGCTGTCGCATCACTACTTGTTGGTTCAAATGGAATACTAGTAATTTTGCTGGCCGACAAAATTGGTTTAAATAAGCACCCCTTACTTTTTGTTGGTGGAGTTTTAGTTTTTCTTTCTATACTGTTCACGGTTTTTAACCGCCAACCATTCGGAAAACTATTTAGAATGTGGTCTTTCTTTTTTATAATCACGTTCTACTTGGCCTCAATAATAAATCATCTATGATAATTACTAAAGAAAATCTAGCTAAAGATTTCCAAAAACACGCCGGTGGGAAAGGCTATAATCTCCATCTTCTTACTAAGGCTGGATTCTTTGTGCCACCATGGATCATTATCGGCAATGAAGTTTTTAAGGATTTTTTAAACTCTGGCAATCTCTATTCCCAAATTAATAAAGAATTAAAAACCATCGGGACAAAGGTGGATATTCTGATCCTAAAGTCCATCTCTCAACATATTCAAAATCTTATTATTAGTACGCCCATTCCTATCGCAATAGAAGAAGAAATAAAAAAGGCTTACCGCACCCTTAATTCTCCTCTTATCGCTATTCGCTCATCAGCTACAGGCGAGGATTCAAAGCAATATTCATTTGCAGGTCAATTTGAAAGTTACTTAGGAATAAAATCAGAGTCCGAGGCGCTCTTGATGATTAAAAAATGCTGGGCGTCAGCTTTTTCTGATAGAAGTTTATTTTACCGAAAGAGTAATGGTATTGAATTTTCCGTAGAGACTGTAGGTATGGCAGTTATCTTTCAAGAAATGATTGAGGGCGACAGAAGTGGTGTTATGTTTACGGTTGATCCGTTATCCAATGATTCTACTAAAGTCGTTGTAAATTCGGTGTATGGTCTGGGTATTGGGTTGGTAGGTGACACAATTGAAGCCGATCATTATATAGTCGATAAAAAAAGCAAAAAAGTAGTGGAGCGACGAATTGTAGACAAAACAAACAAACTTACATACTCCCCCAAAAATAATTCCATTAAAGAAGAATCTGTTCCCAAAAAAGAGCAAAACATTTCCTCTCTTAGCGACTTTGAAGTTTCTCACTTAACAGAACTGGGGCTTAAAATTGAAACATTCTACAACTGTCCTCAAGATATTGAATGGACTATTAAGGGCAAGAACTTTTACATTCTACAGTCACGACCGATAACTACGACCTCAAAGATGACGCCGAAAGGGAGTATAAACATATGGGACAATTCCAATATTGTAGAAAGTTATGGCGGCCTAACCTTGCCTCTCACTTTTACTTTTGCTCGCTATGTTTACCACAGAGTCTATGTTCAGTTCTGTGAGGTGTTAATGGTTCCTCGAAAGAACATCCAAAAAATGGATCACTTCTTGGCAAATATGCTAGGAATCTTTTATGGTCGAGTTTACTACAACCTTATTAATTGGTATCGACTGACAAGCATCCTCCCTGGGTTCAAACATAACAGTTCCTTTATGGAAACAATGATGGGTACGCGCCAATCTTTGCAGAAGGAAATAGCCGATAGCATTCAACCCTTTCAATCAAAAAGTAAATTTTATACAAGTATTCTAAAGATAATCGTAGGATGTAAATTTCTCTATTATCACTTTGTGATCCAGAAAAAGGTTGATGTCTTTTTGAGTTATTTCAATGAGGTGTATCAAGAGTATAGAAAAATAGACTATTCAGGACTCGAACCAGATAGGATTCTCGAAAAATATAGGGAGATTGAACTAAAACTTCTCTATCACTGGAAAGCCCCAATCATTAATGATTTCCTCTGCATGGTTCATTTCGGAGTACTAAAAAAGTTAACGGGAAAATGGTTACCACAACTTGATAGCTCCATCCATAACGATCTTTTGTGCGGCCAAGGCAATATAGAGTCTACGGCTCCCACGCAACAACTTATTAATATGGCCAATGTGGCAAGAGCTGACAAACAACTAAAGCACTTATTACTGACGACTTCGGCTGAAAAATGTATGGAGACGATCAGGCAATCAGACTTTACCCCTTTTAGAAATTTGATTGACCAATATATAGATCAATACGGATTTAGGTGTATGAATGAGATGAAATTAGAGCAAAAAGATTTGCATCAAGACCCAACATTCCTTTTTGTATGTCTAAAAAATTATCTTCGAGAAAATCAATTAAATTTTGAAAAGTATGTAGACAAAGAAGATCAAATTAGGGGGGAAGCTGAAAAGAGAGTGCGGGAGCATTTTGGTGGCATTAAAAGGTCAATTTATTTTTGGTCTCTCAAACATGCCCGGCATGCAGTACGAAATCGAGAAAATACACGTTTCTGCCGAACGAAAATATATGGAGTGGTCAGGTCAATGTTCTTTAGTATTGCGGAACACTATACTAAGCGTGCAATCATCGAGAAGCCCGGAGATATATTTTATCTTGAACTTGGTGAGCTGTTAGGGACTATCGATGGGACGTTAACGACTCAAAACCTCAAGAACCTCATTATACTTCGGAAAACAGAGTATAAGCGTTATACTACTATTGATCTGCCGAATCGTTTTGTGACGCAGGGACCGGTTTATTGGAATAATGAATACGTTGATACACAAAGTAATGCAAAAGATGTCAGCAATAGCCAGTTAAATGGCATCGGTTGTTCACCTGGTATCGTAGAGAAGACAGTAAAAGTGATTATTTCTCCAAATAACAGTACTCGCCTAAATGGAGAAATTTTGGTAACCCAAAGAACAGATCCGGGTTGGATTCCATTATATCCTTCGATTTCTGGGCTTTTGGTAGAAAGAGGTAGTCTGCTTTCTCACTCTGCAATCGTTGCTAGAGAGATGGGTATACCCACAGTGGTTGGCATACCAAACCTTACCAAGATCGTTAAAAACGGAGCGAGAGTAAGAATGGATGGAAAGAGGGGTACTGTCCAAATATTAGAATCTTAAAAAAAGTAATTCAAATAATAAAATGATTATAGGATCGATATCACATATAAATTCAAGTTCACGATCAAGGTTGTTTATTATTATTGAAATAGTACTCGGTAACTGGATTTATAATTTAAAAAGAAAAAGGCAATTTATCGAAAACTCGATTATTACTGGCATGCTCGCTATGAGCCATATTATTTCTGCTAAATTCTTTGTTCGGCATTTAAATATCCGGATAGAGATGCCGGAGGAATTAAGGAACTTATCAAAAGACCGTTATTTGGTTGTCGCGAATCATCGCAAAAGGATTGATCCTTGGGTAATTCTTTTCACTTTACCTTATAAAACCTATCGCGATTTACTCTCTGTTCGTTTTTTTACAGCTAATGAATACATTGACATTTGGTGGCTACGCCCTTTTTTGTGGATTAACGGTTGTTTTAGGGCATATAAAGTTGATAACAAAATATCCGGCGTGAAAGGTAGTCTATTATTTTCTGATCGGGGACATTCTCTTGTTATCTTCCCCGAGGGTCAAATAGTTTTGGAGCAAGAGCATGTTAAACCAAAACTGGGAATTGCCCACTTAGCTAAAAGCAGGAATTTTACTATTCTACCTGTACATATCAGCTATGGAAAAAACTTAAAAGACGGAATCAGGGTTAAATGGGGCAAACCCTTCAAATCAAAAGAATTTACAGAATACGAAAATTTAGATCAGTTAGCAGAAACAATTTTTGACCGTGTAAGACGGCTTGATTAATTTTATGAACAAAGAATCAATTTTTATAACTGGAAGCTTGGGTTCTTTCGGTAGAGTGCTGACCGAGGAACTAATGAAAAATTATGAATTTGTAAATCTTTTGGTAAGAACAAAAGCAGACTCGCAGCCTGTAGACAGAGTTAAAACAGTATTCGGAGATGTAGCTATGCATAAAATTAGAGTTTTCCAAGGCGATCTTAGAGAGGAAGATTTAGGATTGTCGAGAACTGATTATCAATATTTAACTGAAGAAACAACTCACATCCTTCATGCCGCGGCTTCAACTAGATTCGATCTAACAATAAGTGAAGCGAGGGATAGTAATGTAAAAACGGTTGAGAATATTCTTGCTTTTGCTGAAAATTGCAAACAATTAAAAAAACTCGGCTTTGTTAGTACCGCATTCGTTGCAGGAAAAAGAAAGGGGGTAATACATGAGAACGAACTAGAGCATAATGATGGCTTCTTGAATACTTACGAAGAAAGTAAGTATGAAGCAGAAAAAATTATCCAGAGCAAAAAAGGTAAACTCCCTGTGGTCATTTTTAGACCCTCCCTTGTGGCTACGACTTTTAAAGGAGACGATAGCAATCCAATAAATGCTGTTGTGTTAGGACTAAAATTGATTAGGAAAGGATTACTACCCATACTCCCAGGAAAAGATACTGACAGGTTAGATATTATTACTGCCGCTAATGCGGCAACGAAAATTAGTGAGCTTTTCTTTAAAGATAGAAATTCGCACGATGTTTACCACATTGTCAGTTCTCTTGAATCACCAACGGTTCGCGATCTAATAAATATTGCCCTCAAAACTAGTAACCAGAAAATTCAAGTGAAGTTTTGTGGTGACGTCGTGTCGTTTAATGAGGAGGTTGAGAAGATAACGAAACTCAATCCTGACCTCGCCATGGTCTATCAAAAGGTCAATAGCTTTATGCCGGAACTGGCTTTCCCCAAAATATTCGATGACCACAATGTTTTGGATGAATTAGGTAAAGATCCCAATTCTCTAAAAAATCTTAAAGAATCTATTGCCACAGCTATCACATAAAAATTATTTACTGTACAATTAAGTCAATGTTATGAATATTTCTCTTTTAACCGCAATTATTCTCTTACTTTTAATAAGCGGCTATTTTATAGCCCTTCCTCTTTCTAAGAGGAGACCTATTTTAATAAAAAACATTGGGCTACCGCTCTATGCCCTTGTTATTTTTGCAATTGTTGGTTTGTCATCGCATATTTCATTATTTTTTATAGTTGGTATCATCCTTGCCTTATTCTTTTACGTTACACGAATGTGGCTGGTCTTTGGTATTTCAAAAGAAAAAATACCTGATACTTTACAAAAAGCCACGGCTCTTACAAGGGCAGTTTTAACAAAGGACGGCGAAAGATATTTGATTGACAATGGGAGTATGAGAATACGGATTATCCAGCTAAGCCGGAGGATTAGCTGGATAATCTTTAGAGAGGTTAGTTATTCAAAAAGAGCGAGTTTATCAAAGGAGGTTTTCAGAAAGTTTATCCAAAATTACTTTTTAGAATAGCATGGTATAATTACCAGTGTTATCAACTTTGCAAGTTTTCCATATAGTTGGTACCCTTGAAATAGAGCTGGTCGATCTATTTTAGCAAATAACTAATCAAGTCAAACTTAACATTATGTCTAAAGTTAAATCCTTGGTAATAATTGACAAGCCCATAGAAGAAGTTTTTGATTATACAGCTTCTCCTCACAATGGACCGGCTTTTATTCCGAACTTAAACGAGAACGCAAATATAAATCCTCCAAAAGTCGGAGACCATGATACTGGTGTCGGTCAAACTTTTGACTGGCGATTTAATATGGCCGGTGTTGACTTAAGAGGTAAAGCAGAGGTTTCAGAATACAATCGACCGAATCGAGTAAAGATTGTTTCGACTGGTGATAGCGATTCTTCATGGACGTATACCTTTGAAAAAGAAGGTAATGGGACTAAGGTAAACATTGAGCTCGAGTACGAGTTCTCTGAGAATGCATTAAAGCGTTTCGCAAATAAAGTTGTCGTGGATAAACTTGCTCAGAAGACCTGCGAGCAAATGGCTGAGAACTTAAAGCTTATTCTCGAGAGTTAAATGATATTTAAATTAAAATCACTATACGGTGGTTTTAATTTTGGCCATTTTTTATTAGCCTAGAGAAATATTTTTATTATTCAAAATAATCTTACTCTTTAGATTAGCTAGTAATTCTCTTTTTTCCGCATTCGTTCCATCTCTCAAAATAAATTTAGTGTAATTTCGGATATCAATATCTCCGATCTCGATTTTGTCTTTAATACCCAGAACTACTCGATTGAATTTCTTAAATCTTTCTACCTCGGTTTTGATTTTTTCTTTCATACCTATCTCGTCTAGATCAATTTTCTCAAGTAATTCCCCAAGCTGTTTTATTAAATCTTCTTCGTTGATATACCCGCACTTACAGTACCTGTCTCTGACTTTGGTACACCCGTAATATACATGACGGTGAACTCCGCCGTTCTTTTGTTTTTTAAACTTTTCGTCGGCTGTAATTCCGGAACCACATAGTCCGCAGAACATTAGTTTAGTAAAAGCAAATTCTTTATTCTCAAATCTCATTACGTTTGTTTTTACCTGGGCCTGGACTAAGTCAAAAAGTTCCTTGCTAATTATTGGCTGGTGTTTGCCCTGATACCAGTTACCGCTATCTTTCGGATATTCAAATGTCCCGTAATAGAAATGATTTTGTAGAATCATATAGATATTGCCTAGAGTAAGATTTTTATTCCCGGTGATTGTTTTAAAATTCAGATCAAATTTGAGCCAATGATAGACTTTCCGACCGCTCCATTTTTCGTAAGCCACTTTTTCAAACATTTGTTTAATAATTGGTGCCCGGTCAGGATCAATAAGAGTTTCACATTTTCTATCCATTCTTTTCTCTTTCAAATATCCAGTTGGAGCGGGAGCTGGCCACAGTCCCATTTCTACTCTGGTTTTTAGCCCCCTTTTAACATTGATACTTTTATTATCATTCTCAAGCTTGGCCTGGCTACAAAGAATCATTAATAGGAACTTTTCATTAGGTGAATTATGAAAATGTTGCCCATATGTACGAATTTCAATTAATGACTTTTGATCCATTAAATCAACAAGCGACCCAAGGTCGCCTGCGTTTCTACTTAGCCTGTCCGGCGCCCAAGTGAGAATCCCATTAAACCTTTTACGTCGTATATCCTCAAGGAGTTCTTTAAATACTGGCCTCTGGCCCGAATCTTTGGCTGAATGAGCCTCGCGTCTAATATCTATGACTTCTAGGGCTTCACGTTCAGCTATGGCCAGCATTTCTTTAACCTGAGAATCAATCGAAAGAGCCTGCTTTTCATCTTGCTCCGTCGACTTACGGGCATATAGGCAATACTTAACCTTTTCAATGGGGGCTTGCCCAGGGCTACCGATCTGGGCATTAGTTTGTATATTCATAGCCCCCATTGATGACAGATTGGTTGGGGAAGTAAAGCTAGAAAAAGTAGATCCTGGGTTCATAGGGTGGGTCTTGCAACATACTCAATACAAGGATAGTAAATGCATCTGCCATATCATCATTTTTTTCCACTCCAAAATGCACTATTTGGTTAATAAGAGCTTCGGCTCCATGTCTTGGGAATAGAACCCGACCGCTTCGAATCAAATTTCCAGTAAGTACTAGTCGACTTCTCTTATCTGATGTTCCTGGTTTTGTTGTCTTAACGTTATCAATGCCTTCGCTCTTAAGCTGTTGGGGCAGGGCATCTTGATAAGCTACGTTTTCAACAATAAATGTCGGTCTTCCCCAGATACCATGCTCGTATTTGATATTTAATGCCTTGCAAAGATCAAGAGTTTCGGGAAAGGTTACTCGACGGTTTATGATGTCGGGCAGTATATATATTTTACGGTCGCTGCTGGGGCCGTAAAGCAATCCCGATATCATTGCCGTGTAGTCTGCCGTATCGCGTCGTGATATGGCGAGATCAACACCGATACGGATACTGGCATGAACCGGCCAACCGTCAAAATCAACTGCACCCCTCTTCGGCAACTCGTCATAATACTGAATCCAGTCGGAATGAATAGCCTGATCCTCGGCAGGAACAATATGAAGTAGGTATTCTCTCTGCCAGGCATAGTCGTTTCCAGCTTTCATTTTTTCTTTCTCAATAATATCAAGGGTGGGATATTTTCCAGGCCATAAAATCTGGTCATTTTCTATCAGGGGATATTCCTTGAATACTCCGTTCAGTTTGCCCAGTTCAATATCTTCTTTAATCCTCATAAGTAGAGAATCTTCGTGGAGAAGATTACCTACGATAACCAGACGTGTATTACGATCTCCAGCTGGAATTACTTCACCCGTAAGCCACTGATAAGTTTTCTGTCGTCCCTCTCGTGTCTTTGTCGATTGTAAGTCTTCAACGTCATCACCGATAATAAGGTCGGGGCGATGCTGATTGTGTCGCAGACCTCTGATACTGGTTTCCGTTGAAGCCACGGTGATACGGGCATTTAGGCGTGAGAATACTAAAGAGCTTGAACCCCATTCGTCATCTTCTTCCTGGAATGGACCCAAGTCGTTTTTTAGAAGCGTATTGCCTTCAAGTTCTCGACGCATATTCATCATGTGTTGTTTTGCCTGACTGCGAGTCTGAGTCAGTATCAAGACAAATTTCTTTTGCTGGCGGCCGAGGATGGCCCACAACGGATACGAGGTGGTGAGGATAGTTGATTTACCTGACCCACGGAAAGCGATGACAAATAAATTATTAATATCGTCACGCTCGGTTAATCCGAAAATTTCCTGCTGAAATGGTGCCGTCTGGTATGTTACGTAATGGGCAAAGTAAAAGTTAAAAAATGCATAATGACTTTGCCTGGTGATAGCGGTGCGGACCTTACGATCCTTTAACATCGCTGTCACTATGTCCTGGGACAGTGTCCCCGGATTGTTTATTGGACTGTTCATGATTGATTAGTGCCGCAAGGCGTAAGGCTCGGCGTACGATTTCCTCTTGTTCAGGATTTAATTCTTCCTGAGCAGATTGAACCGTCGCTATTACCTCTACTCGCTCGCGGAATTTAGGATTTCTATGTCTAAGCCAGAAACTTATGGCTGACCAATTCTTCTCTTGAATGAGGGAGAGTAGCTGACTCTCACTCATATCGTTTATAAGGGCTTCGCCTTCAAGTAAGGCAATATCCATCTCTTCTTTAAATGAAGGGTCCTTATTTCTCCACTTATATACGCTGTTTCTGGATATTCCGATTTTCTCACAGCTAACGGCGATTATCGGAATCTTTCTTAACTGTTCCAGAAAAGCTTTTTTAACTCGATCTTTTTTCATTAGCGTACAACTTTAACTTTATTTTTTTGTCATCGCCTCATATCTCTTTATTGCCAGGTCACAGAATATCGGCTCAAGTTCGACCGCGTAAACTTTACGCTTGAGCTGATCGGCGGCAATCATGGTACTGGCTGACCCGGAGAAGCTATCAAGGATGATGTCACCTGGCTTTGTACAGCGTCGTATTGCCTTCTCGTGGAGCTTCGGGGGCTTGGAAGTGGCATGCTCATATTTCTGACCCGGAAGCCTCTTTACGAGCCACAAATCAAGGTGATCCAGAGTTTCTTCAATAAGGGCGTTGCCGGTTGTTATCTCTTTATTTAAGACCTCGTTCAGGTTCTGTATGGTCTTGGTTATGTACGGCTTGCCTCTGACCCCGTAAGTACAAGGCTCATAGCATTTATTAAATGCGACTCCGGGGACAGGATTTTGTGAGTTTTTAATCCAAAGACACACTCGTTTATTTGCAATTCCTAGTTCTCGGTAAAGTTCTTGAATTAGTCCGATATATGTCTGGTCTGACCAGTAGAAAATATGTGTATCGGGCTTGGCAACCGAGAGAGCATTAACCAAGCTTTTTTTAATAAACTCCCGGTATTCTTCATCGCTTCGACTATCGTTTACGGTACCTCCATAATTCTTTTTACCACCGAGCCCGGAGTTATAGTTTACTTTCAGGTTATACACCGGGTCAGAATAAATCATTGATGCCTCTTCTTTGCCGAACAGTCTTTTTAGAACCATAGGATCAGTTGAATCTCCGCAGATTAATTTGTGTGGACCCAAAAGAATAATGTCGTTTGGTTTTGTTTTTGGAATCTTTATCTTTTTCAGCTCTTTCTCAACATCAAAGTCATCATCTTCAGCTCTGAGATTTTGATCCCATATCTTCGACAGGGAATCATCGTCTAGACCGCTTACTTTGAGTAAGTCCATGTCGAAACATTTAAGTTTCTCAAAATCCCAATCGCCGTGAACGGCATTACTGGTTATCATGTACTGCTCCAGCTCCTCTTTGGACAGTTTTCGATTCGGAACACGAACTTCTATTTCTTCTTCGCCCCGGCCAAGTAGCTGGAGAACCTTGAGTCTCTGGTGACCGGCAATGACATGGTTATCAAGATCTACTGCCGGAATCTCGACCAGATTAAATTTCTTTAGACTTCGCGTAAGATCCTTAATCTGCTTCGGACTTATCTTGCGAGGATTCTTCTCGTAAGGGACCAGATCATTGATTTTACGTTTCTGGGTGAACCACTGTAGCTTGTTTTTAGACATATGTTTTTATTTATCTCCAAAAAATAAATGGAGGCATAGCTTTATGCTATACCTCCATTAAAACAGATGGCTAAATAGTTTGTCGGGAATTAGTTATACTAGTTTTTCCCGAATCGTTTACGCCTTATTTCTTTCAGTTCTCGTAGTGATTCGTATGCTTTTTTAGGATCACCATCTCCGAAAATATTTTCTGCTATTTCTGAGCGGCTCATCTTATATTTTGTATTTGTAACAGGATCGTATTGTTCAGGATTGGCTAACCACTGTTCAAAATTTAGTTTCTTATCAATATCCTTGAGTTTATTGAACTTAGGCAATTTTTTACCGAACCTGTTTATTTCTTCTTTAAGCCATTTGAGCTCATCATCAGTCAGCTTGGCATATATCGTCACAGTTACTTGGCGAACTTCGCTCAAGGGCGTGGTAAGTTCGAATGGACCAATAACAAAATTTCTAGGCGGAGCACCTACTATATTAAAAAGAATATATTGGTGAATATAATAATCGAAGTTTCCTGGGAGATTAAATTTTTCCACTAAGTATTTACAGGTTTGGGTAAAATAATTTACTGGCAGCTTGCTATATAGTAAGCGAGACTGTTTATTAGCCATTCGGATGTCAATTTCTTTATTCTTGAGCTTTTCTCTGATGGCCCTTTCCTGCATCTTAAATGCTTCGGAGGCCGTCAATTTGTCAGTTCTCTTTATAAAGTCATCATGCCATTTCTGGTTTACTTGATCGTCTTTTTGGTCTATACCTATTGGCGGAATTTCAAGATATTTTCGAGCTTCTTTAACGTCCTCTTGGAACTCGGGGTAAGACACAAGAAGTTTCATAGTGTCACGATTATTTTGGAGGGCCGGAAACCTTAAAGCCAGGTCCTTAGGAGACCTATAATCGATGGCTTCATTCCTCCCCATTTTTACTTTACTTTTGGGCATTATAGGGATATCTTAGGTTATATTTTCCGTATAAGCAACGTAGCAGCGTCAGCAAAAATAAGAATAATGGCTAAATTTAAAAAAGAAGAATATTTAAAAAAAGACCTCAAAACTAAGGATGTATTTTATTTTCTTAACGAGCAAGATAGATATAATGTTCTTTCGCGAGAAGTATATAAAGAGAGGTCACTAGAGGTTCACTATCCTTTTGACCGAAACGGTCGTCAAAAATATAAGTATATAAGCAGTATAGAATTTCACGATATATCTCCCAGAAATATTAACGGCGTTTACAAGGTAGCAAGTTTTGGCTGGGGTTTTACTAAAAATATAAGCCCGATAATTTATCGTCTTGAAAAAATCCCCAGAATAAGTAAGGTGGTAATTTCACCCAAATTAAGATCAAAAATTGAGGGTAATAAAATTATTTTTAATACCGCCGATCTCGAAGAAATATTTCACTGGATAAAACCGCTAAAGGAGGGTCATTCTCAGGAATTGAAAAAGACGGCCAATAACGCTCTTTCAAAAATTTTTCCTCAAAAAATAAAGCAAGAGGCCAGGGGGTATATAAGGGGATCATTGAGCCTGTTTATCAAAAACGGGGGCCTTTCTAAGGATGGATTATCTGAGGAAGATATCGCATCATTGGTGCAGATAATACCAGATCATATTACGGAGAAAAATCTTCTTTATAAAACTGAGGAAAAAATTAATTTTATCAAATTAAATGCAATAAAGAATAAATTTCAAAAGCTTGTGAACCAGAAGACAGATACTAAGGGTTTGGAAGAAAGATGTCAGAAATTCTTCATTGAAAATAGTTGGATTTTTTCTAATGTTCTATCTATTCCGGTTGGCTTACTGGCGGGAAAGGCGTATGTGGGCGGTAAAACTTTTGAAAACAAATCAGGAAAAGAAGCCGATTTCTTATATCGTAATAAGCTTACCCAGAACGTTTTTATAATTGAGATTAAAACACCTAAGAAGAAAATAATCGATACTGCGACGCCATATAGGAAGCCGGACATTTTTTCATTAGGGAAGGAATTAAGCGGAGGATTGGTTCAGGTTCTTGATCAAAAAGACAACCTTCAAAAGGAGTTTTATAAAATTTCTTCCGGTAAGTTTCAGTCTTTTAATCCTAAGGCCCTGCTTGTTATAGGTAGACTGTCGGACTTAAATGAAAAACAGCTCAAATCTTTTGAGCTGTTTAGAAGTAATCTTCGGGATGTAGAAATTATTACCTATGATGAACTTTTTGAAAGAACGAATCTTATTCTAGGTCAATTTATAATTGAAAAAGTGACAACATAAATTTATGGTCCATTGCTTAAATTGTAAATCTACAAAAGTTAAAGTGACAAATGCCAATTTTGCATCTGTAAAACTGGAGAGGCAACCTTCTGCCAAACAGACCGAAAATAAATGTTTCTTTCATTGTTGGGATTGCGAAAGCGACTGGGAGTCAAAGCCCGAAGCCCTTGATGATTATTATGAGTATGAGGCTCTCCGCGGTCGGACTAAGCTGGTTGCTCATGACATGAGGCCTGGCGTGAAGATTGAGGCACAGTATATAAATCCAGACGAATTAATGAAAAGACACGAATTGGCCAAGAAGATTGTCGATTCGTATAAACATCTCTTAGATCTTAAGCCCGGCGAATGGTTCGATATCGAACAGGATGCCTATTAGTTATCCTGATGAGAAGACGTGGATTAATATCACAATTGCATAGCATTTTAGGAAGTATAACCCACTGGATCTTACGGGCTACTTCTTCTTTTACTTTTGAAAGGGTCGGAATCGAAGTTCATCCTAAAATTACATATGTACTAGCCTATATCTTTACGCTTATTATATTAATTTGGCTGGGAATATGGAGTTATTTTAGGTTTTGGTAGCCAAAAAAGTGACAGTCGATCCCGTGTCACTTTTGTCACTTTTTAGTTAGCTCGAGACCCGTCGTTGTGGTAAAATTCAGGATAGCTAAAAACGCCTTGCTGGGCTTGACCGGTTCACGGTTCTAGCTCGAGGAGGCCAGCCACGAAAAATTCGCTCGCAGGCTCGCTCATCTCGTGGCGAGCCGAGAACGTTAATTTTTGGGAGCCCCGCTGGACGAGACGAGCGGAGCAAGTTTTTCGTCCTTTGCGGGGCCAAGAATAATATATGTATACTGTTTACGTTTTAGAAAACCAAAACGATAGATCTTGGTATATCGGGCAAACCGATAATTTAAAGCGTCGTATCCAAGAACATAATAGTAAGCAAGGTGGTCGTACTACGAAAATAAAAAATGGTGAGTGGAAATTAATTTATGCCGAAGCATATACTGACAAGCGCGATGCCATTGGAAGAGAAAAATTTTTGAAAGGTGGTTCAGGGCGTACCTATTTAAAGAAGCAGTTGCGAAATTATTTAACGTAGCGGGTTAGTCCTTCGGCAGGTCCTTCGATCCTGAAGTCCTCAGGACTGAAGGGCTCAGGATAAGTTATAAGTTAGAACCTAAATATATGAATCAAAAAGAAACAGAACCAAAACATGAGATGACTTCAAAAGATGTCACTGATTTGTATTCCAAATTAGATAATTTAGGAATTAAAATTTGGATTGATGGCGGTTGGGGCGTAGATGCCCTTTTAGGGAAACAATCCCGAACTCATAAGGATTTAGATATTGCCATTAACCAGAAAGATGTACCAGGACTTCTAAAATTTCTTGAGGAAGAAGGATTTAGAGAGATTAGAAAAGATAACGAGCACAATGTAGTGCTGGCGGATGAAACAGGAAGAGAAATTGATTACCACGCTTTTATCACAGATGATACTGGCCATATTGTGGGAGGAATTGCTTATCCCGACGAATCACTTACTGGAACTGGAAATATAGAAGGTCAAGGTGTTAGATGTATATCGCCAGAGTATATGATTAAATTTCATAGTGGTTATAAACTCAAGGATAAAGATTTTCAAGATGTCAGTGCTATTTGTGAGAAATTTGGGATAGAGATTTCTAAAGAGTACGACCGTTTTAAGAAAACCGAATAACTAGAAAGATGGTAAGCGGAACACTTGATTATTCATAATCCACGTTTTATCCTCATAAACATAAGGCTAAGCCCATAATCCTCAATATTCCGCTTCCTATCGGCTCTAATCAATATGCTTATTATCAAACTAACTGGAACATAGACTACGTGGCGGTTTAGTGATTAAATAAAGCATATGGAAAAATTAGGACGTAAAATTACTGGCATAGAAGAGAATTTAGACGAAAGACGTCAACGTGCTTACGAGGGTAGCATTGGACCCAGCATTACTCCATTTGAACGAGGTATCAATAAATATGAAAAGTGGCTAGGTATATCAATAGAAGAACTTAAGGGTAAATTAGTGTTAGACATTGGTTCTGGTCCAGAAGAAATTTTTTCAAAAGAAGCCAAGCGAGAAGGGGTCGATGTGGTCTCTTTATCCCCCGAACTTAAGCACGAAGATATTCGAGAAATTACTAAAGGTAACTTTCTAGATATTTTTAGGAAAGGGCGATGGCAGAAAAAATCAGTGGCGGGAATTGTTCAAGAACTGCCTTTTGAGAATGAAACATTTGATGTGGAAGTTTCTTTATATGGAGGAATGCATTATTTGCCGTATTTAGAATCTGAATATAGGCTTGCTTTTAAAGAAATCATTAGGACGTTAAAATCAGGAGGCAAGGCTTATTTATACCCTGTTAATGTACAGGAAGAAGACGAAGAAAAATTTAAAACGCTCCTCCAAGAATTATCAATATCGGCTGATATCGAACTTGTTTTAGTTGAGAAATCAGACCGAACAGCCAATAATCTTTATAGGATTGTTATTCTTAAAAATTAAAAACATATACGTTTTTCTTCTGTTTATGAAGTCCTAACGTCTATCGCGACTTAACGTTATATTTTGTGGAGTTTTGGGTATCTAGTGGGTAGATTGTCCTATTTTTGGGTAGATTTAGCCAGTAGTTGTATAGATTTGCACAATATGATAGAATATTCCGTATGGAAGAAAGATTGCTTACAATAGGTCAGGCAGCCGAATATCTAGGGATTTCCCTTAATACTCTTCGTCGTTGGGATGAAAACGGCAAATTAGTAGCCATAAAAAAAGAGGGTGGTACCCACAGGTATTACCGCGAAAAAGATCTGGAGATATTTGCCAGTGATATGATGAAATTTGCATCGGAATGGATACAGGATGGTATCGAGTTTCCCGGTACGTTTTATTGTCTAACAAGTTCGATGTTTAATGCACGGCTTTCAAAAATGGAGAGTGAGCTTATGCAAAAACCCGGGTTTGAAAAATTATATTCTCTTATTACTCTAATTGCCGGAGAGATCGGCGATAATTCATTTGCTCATAACTTGGGAAAATGGCCCGATACACCCGGAATCTTTTTCGGCTATAACCTTAATGATCAAATAGTTGTTCTAGCCGATCGAGGATTAGGTATTCTGGAGACATTACGTAGGGTTCGTCCGGAACTTACGAGTCATGTTGCGGCGGTTAACGTCGCTTTTACGGAATTTATTTCCGGACGTTCGCCTGAAAAACGCGGGAATGGATTAAAACTGGTTCGCGAGGTAGTTACAGAACAGCCAATAGATTTATTTTTCACAAGTGGTGATGCCGAGATACGTATGCAGGGTTCGGATAAAACATTTCGCGTTACGCGTGGTCAGCGTATAGTCCGAGGGTGTCTGGCAAAAATAAAGTTCTAACCATTTAAATTTTAAAGTATAAATACATGAAATTACAATTAGTAAAATTTGGTACAACATTAATATCCCGTGAGCTAGGTAGCGAGGCTTTTAAGGCATTTCAACCAACTTTGCTCGAACTTTCTAAAGAAGAAGATCTAGAGATAGATTTCTCCGGCGTATTAACTCTGTCGCCATCTTGGGCTGATGAATTTTTAAGTCCATTGTTTAATCTTATCGGTGATCGGCTGGTACTTTTATCTAGTGATAATCTTTCCGTACATGCTACTCTGAAAATTCTTCAAGAAGTTAACAAGCGACCATTTAAGATGAAACTAGTTTCTAGTTGAGATTTTTTATCAAATTTTTGTTATAATAATTCACTAAACTCACTATAAATATCTATGTCAGAACTAATCATATTACTAATCGGATTCGGGGTCGGGTATTTGGTCGGCTATAGAGGCCGGGGGTTTAAGAAGTCTGTCGGAGCCGGATCGGTGGAGGCGATGAGAGAGGAGAATTTTGATAAGTTGATGGAAGTATTTAAAACCGGACAGTTGGTGACTAATGATGTTGTCGAGATGCTCTTAGGCGTCTCTGATGCCACCGCGACCCGTTATCTCGACAGGCTCGAGAAAGAGGGCAAGATAGTCCAAATAGGTCGGGAGGGCAGATTCGTAAAATACCGCTTAAAATAATATCGCCGTGAAGAATTTCAAAGCTAAAAATGAAAAAGATGAGAACTCCGAGCGCATTATCCTTGATAATAAAGTCGTGAGAAGAGCTCTGGAGGCACGAGCGGATGGAGATAGGAAAGCAGAGGTTGATGCGTGGCGGAAAATTACCGAGTATATTCTGTACAAAGTATTCGGGGTAGAGAATCTGACCACCATAGAAGGAGTAAGGCTAAGGAAGATCTTGGAGGATGTTATCGAAAAAGATATAGGTATGAAAGCCAAGCTAGATCTAGCCTTCAAAGAGGACAGGAAAGATGACGCCATAGCAATCAAAAATAATATTCCCGAGATAGATACAGAGGCGGTGCACCGATGGTTGTTCGAACTATATTCAATTGATTTAAACCAAATTCATGTAGATCATATCGATGGTATCAATAAGGGATTCAAAGAATATCTGCGCAGATTACGGGAGAAGGCGCACTCTCCGTAAGTATGTCGAAACAGATCCAGAAGAAGGTGTCGAGATTGTAAAGACAATCTTCTTATATGACCTACGGATACAGCCCCGCTAAAAAGTTTTTAATAGAGCTATACAGAAAGATCATCAGGTTCGGAGTTTTTAACGGTACCTCTCTGTCGAATATGTATTTTGCAGCTAAGGAATGTAGCGTCGGTCAGAGGATGATCGGGTTCGATGCTTTTCAAGGATTCAATGAATTGCTTGAGTCGAATCCTCACCTCAGAGCAAAAGAGATCGGAACTTACAAAATAAACTCAATGACGTTTTTGATCACCTGCCGGTAGCCAATAAAGTCGGTGAACTTGAGGAGACTGAATGGCAAGTGTTGCCAGAACAGTTCAGTGAATATTGAGGAAAAAGTTATCCCCTTGCATTTAATTCGGATGTACGTTATAATGTACATATGAATCCCGTACGAAGTAACCCTAGTGGGTGCGGGAGTCATGCCCCTTCTTTAATTTGAAGTTATCAAGTATTATCGCTGAATTATCAGAGACAGCTTGATTACTTCGTACGGGATGAATAAAAACACCATTTCAATCTCCCAGGCGAGAAGTAAGCTGTTCGCCATTGCTCAGAAAGTACAAACTCCGGGGGTTTATTTTACCTTTACCGATAAAGGGCGACCTAAGACTGTCATGATGTCTGCGGACGAATACGAATCAATAGTTGAAACCATCGAAGTTATGCGTGATTTTCCCAATTTAGACAAGACTATCACAAAGGTTGATAAAGATATCAAATCCGGAGCTTATTTACGATATCCAACATTGGAGGACATTCTAGCAAAAGAAGGATATATTCTAAATAATAAATTAAATATTAAGCATGGCATATCAGCTACGCATCGAACCGGGCGCTCTAAAAAATCTTAATAGAATACCTGAGCGTGATCGTCGGCGTATTATCGCATCTCTGGCCGGTATAAAAAGAGATCCATTCGACGGCAAGGCTCTCGAAGGAGAACTCAAGGGGATTCGTTCTTGGCGAGTCGGGGAATATCGGATATTATATCGTATTTTAAAACATGAGCTTTTAGTTTTGGTAATAAAAATCGGAAACTGACAAGGCGTGTATCTATAATGTTTTATCCGACAGGACTTCCGAACAGTGTTAAAACTATGAGAGATTCCGCTGAGCCATTACGGAAAAAGACATAGAGGATGCTTTAACGGAGGACGAGAAGAACAGGAGAAGAGGATTGTAGACACGATGAATAAACTTCAAAATAAAAGAGCCTCGGGGCTCTTTTTAGTTTACCTGACCTTTGGGGAGATTCAGATTAATCTGCTGAATGTCTTTTTCGGGGTCGCCGGTTAAAGGGAAGACGGCAATTCGTACTCTATCTATTCCGACAACAAAACCTATACCCTCGGCGCTGTTAATGAACTCACGGAATTCATCTAACTTCTTCACGGCCGTCACGAATTCTGCGATATCTCCCTGTGTATTTAGAACTTTCAGAAAAGCCTTTTTGACCTCTTCCAGCAAAGGATTTAAGGCATCATTATGCTTGGCAAGCTTTTCGCTCGGATTCCGCATGTAAACCCTCGTTCAGAGTGGAACTTATTACATCTAATCGCACTCGACACAAAAGTCAAACTTGACGATTATTCGGTCATGTGTTAATGTATATAATTAAGAAAAGTCCTTTAACAACGAGATGGGGGATAAGTGGAAACAAAAGTAGTGCCTCTAAGGCTGATAATTTCGTACTTCTGGCCTCATGTTAAGAAGTACAAGTTTACATTCTTTATTGCCTTCGCAGGATATGGGGTCAGCAACATCCTCGGAAGTGTTATTAAGCCCCTGTTCTACCGGGATATTATGGACGTTGTCGTGGCTTCCGATGGGAATGGTTTTTCCGTAGCAAGCCAGGTTTTATGGTTTGTGAAGGCCGTCGCCGTACTTACGGTGGCTCAGGCTATTATCCATCGCTTGACCGACTATGCTATGACGTACTGTCAAAGCAAGGTGATGAAAGAGCTGAGCAATTATGCCTTTGTAAAATTGCAAGGGCATTCATACAGATTTTTTGCCAATAATTTTCAGGGGAGCCTTGTCGCCAAGGCCCGAAGATTCGTACGCTCTTTCGAGGCGCTACACGACAGTCTGACTTTTACTTTTTGGAAGGTGATCTTACAGCTCGCAGGGATCTTTATTGTGCTCTTCATGATAGCTCCCTCAGTTGGGATATTTTTTGCCTTATGGGGAGTAATTTTTATCGGCCTGATTATTTTACTGGTTCAGAAGAAAAGAGTATATGACCTGAGAGCCGCCGCTGCGGATTCGAGAACTACTGGCGGATTAGCCGACGCAATTACCGGTTTCATGAATATTAAGATGTTTGCTTCTATTTTGAAGGAGGCGGATCGGTTTGAAGATATTACCGACAAAGAGGAGGTTGCCAGACGTGCGTCCTGGAATTTTAACAACCTTATCGGTATCATTCACAGCACGCTTTGGGTGCTGCTGGAAGTTGTCGGACTATATTTGGTTATAGTGGCGTGGACTAGAGGCTCAGTTTCGGCCGGTACGATCATACTAGTTCAGGCTTACTTCATGACCATCGGAAACATTATGTGGGATTTGCGGAGTGCCATTGTGAACTCGATGAGGGCAATTTCCGATGCTTCAGAAATGGTTGAGATTTTCGAGCAGAAGCCGGATATTCTGGATCATGAATATCCTGAAGTATGTCGGATTAAAAAAGGAGAAATAGTTTTTGACGACGTTTCATTCTCCTATGACAAGACATCCATCTTCAGTAACTTCAACCTTAAAATAGAAGCAGGAGAGAAGGTCGGCCTGGTCGGTCATTCAGGAGCGGGCAAAACGACTATAACCAAACTTTTGCTGCGATTCATGGATGTGAGTAGCGGCAGAATAACTATTGATAGTCAGAATATTGCACGAATTAGTCAAGATGACCTCCGTAATCAGATAGCCTATGTTCCCCAGGATCCGATTTTGTTCCATCGGTCTCTGAGAGAGAATATCGCCTATAGTAAACCTGGCGCAAGCGAGGAAGAGATTGTTGAGGCTGCGAAAAGGGCCAATGCCCATGACTTTATATCCAGGCTACCCAAAGGATACGATACTTTCGTCGGTGAACGGGGCGTTAAATTATCCGGCGGAGAGCGACAGAGAATCGCGATTGCCCGGGCGATGCTCAAGAATGCGCCTATTCTCATCCTGGATGAAGCGACCAACTCTCTCGATTCCTTGAGCGAGCAGTGTGTTCAGGAAGCTTTTTGGAGATTGATGGAGGGAAAAACTACGATTGTGATCGCTCATCGCCTAAGCACGGTCAGAAAGATGGACCGGATCGTCGTTCTAAACGAGGGCATGATCTTGGAAGAAGGGGGACACGATCAGTTATTAGAGAGACAAGGTTCATATTATGACTTTTGGAATAAACAGGTTGACGGGCTGGCCTCGGAGTAAGGCCAAAAGAGGCTACAATGCCTCTTTTTTGTTATAATAATTGTAATGTCCAAACCACTTTTAATAATAACCCTCGTCCTTCTAGTTTTTGGACTGATTGTTTTGTCGTCGGCCGGTATTGTCGAGGGACAGAAGAAATTCGGTTTCTCGTATTATTATTTCTATCAGCAACTCATTAGTGTCGGCATAGGTTTGCTGGCCATGTTCATTTTTTCCAGAATTAACTACAAGTTTTGGAAAAAAATGTCAGTTTTGATTCTTCTCGGGGCTCTATTCTTAATGATCCTAGTCTTCATGCCCCAGTTTGGTTACGGTTTGAAAGGTGCAACTCGCTGGCTTAATATTGCGGGGTTTTCTTTTCAGCCCTCGGAGATATTAAAGTTGGCTCTGATCATTTATCTTGCCGCCTGGTTCGGAAATCGCAATGATCGGATGAGGAATTGGGTATACGGGACGGTTCCGTTCCTTATTATTCTAGGCATAATTGCCTTTCTTCTCTTGCGTCAGCCCGATATCGGGACTCTTTTGATTGTCATAGCTATCTCTGCCGTCATATATTTCTTAGCCGGTTCCCCGATAAAACATTTTTTAATGATCGGGGCGCTGATATTAGCCACTCTGGCCATTTTGGTTGTCGTTGAACCCTACCGCTTTGACAGAATCAAGACATATTTAGATCCGTCGATCGACCCTAAGGGAATTTCCTATCAAGTGAACCAGTCCTTTATTTCTATAGGTTCGGGCGGAGTATTTGGCGTGGGATTTGGCGAGAGTGTTCAGAAATTCGGTTTTCTTCCCGAAGTTGTTAATGATTCTATCTTTGCGATTGTGGCCGAGGAGTTAGGATTCGTCGGATCAGGTTTTCTTATCGGATTATTCATTGCTTTTGCATTTTTGATGGTGAGAGTTGCTAATGATGTGAGCGATAAGTTCGCCAAACTTTTTGTTATGGGAATGACTTCTTGGGTAGTTGGCCAGTCATTTATAAATATTGCCGCTATTTCCGGCCTCCTGCCTCTTACCGGGATTCCTTTGCCTTTTGTCAGTTACGGCGGAACGGCGATTGTAGCGCTTCTTACCGGAATGGGGATTGTATTCAATATTGCTAAGCGTGCTTAGCTTATAACTTGTCTGCTTATCTGTCGGGCCTTATACAGACTGCGTTTTAAGTAACCCGCTAATAGGTTCAACAAGTAAGTGCGACACTTCCGGTATCATAGAAGTGTATAAAATATCAGCATTTTTCTATCAATGAGAAAGGAAAAGGGGTCTGACCCCTTTTCCTTTCAGAAAACGACTTAACTATTTGATCCCATTAGAAAGAAGCCTTTAGTGTTACACTTGGAGGTTGAATGTGCGCGCTGTTTTATTTGACTTTATTTGGCTAATATACTAGAATATGGTCACGGTTCTTTGAGAGGAGAGTTCGAAAATGGCCGAAGAGCGTCTCTTCGATAGGATTCGCCGAATGACCATAGAGGGTCTTGATAGGATACAAAAGTCTAGAGAAGAAATGCGAAGGCGTGATGCAGCTAGGCTTCGAAAGGATGTTATTCCTGGCACGCTTCAGGAATGTATTACTGGCATGGAGAATATTGCAAATCAAGGGTTGAGAGAGGCTACTTTTGAAGTCGCGGAAGTTGTACCCCTGCTCGAGGATCAGGGCTCCTTCATTCGATCGGAGATTGCCAGACTGCTTCGACAAGAGGGTTTTTAAGTTGTTGAGCTTCTGAAGGTTTCTTATCCGAGAAACGAAGCTGTCGGACACCTGAATTCTACCCTCGGATTTAAGATTCACGTCCAATGGTAAACCAAAACCGCCGATTAAGGCGGTTTTAATATCTAACAAAAATGAGCCACCCGCTATTCGCAGACCATCTTTTTTCGAGCGGTCAGATGCCTAAACTAACTGATAATTTAGTCAAACAATAAATAGGGGTCGAGCCAGTCATCCGCCGGTTGGCGGATGACGGAGCGAGGAGGTGTCCCTATCTTTGCCAACTAAATTGAGGTTAATTTAAGAATTTGAACCACGGAGACAAAAAGCAGGTCGAGAAATAGCGAGTGGCGAATGCCTATTTCTTTGCAAATAATCTAGCCACTCCGGACTTTAATCGAGAGGCTTTGTTTTTCTTAATAACGCCGGTTTTGGCGGCTTTATCGATGGCCTTATAGGCTTTAGCAAGGAGAGCCTGAGCTTCTTTGACTTTCCCAGAAGAGGCGATAGCTTTTAGCTCTTTTACGGCTAGTTTGTAGGCATTTGAACGATTCAAATTACGGGCTTTTCGCCTTATCGACTGTCTTAATGCTTTTTTCGCTGATTGTGTGATTGGCACGTCAGTGAAGGTTCCGATAGGTCGTCCGCGAGGGTTCCCAAGCTTTCAATTTCCTTAAGCTCCCGAGAGGGAAAGTTGGGAAACGCGTAGGCGACCATTGGAATCTCTGTTGTTATAACTTGTCTAAATAATCTTAAGCTGCGTTCTAAAAATCCTAACTTAAAAAACTGACTTGCCTATTCTAGCACAGCATGCTATATAATACAAGGCTTTTGTTCTTTAATTGAGGAGGGGTAAATGCGTAGATCGTTTGGGGGCTGTCTAATATTTATTGTTGCGATTCTTTCAATCCCGGTTTTGACGTTCGGCCAAGAAAAACCGAGCAAGCCCGATTTTATGTATTTGGGACTTCAGGAGGATAGAGATGCCCCGGTTATGGTGGATTACTCCAAGTGGAGTAGAGAAAATTCCAATAAGGTTGATTTTCTCTTGAATAATGAGAGCATACTTCTGACTGCAACTCTTTATTCTTTGAGCCAGCGTCGGTGGCAGGCCCATGTTGAGGCCAGTGTCGCTATAGTTGAGAACCGAGAAAATAAGCCGTGGCTGGGCTTTTATTCAGAAAAAATATATGCGCTTAATGACGGCAGAATTGTGGCCATCTTTTATTACTTGTTTGAGCATAAAGACGGTAAGTGGGTATTTGTTAAAGAGTTTATATATAATAAATATCTTGATGAAGAGACTGCAGCCTTTCTGAAAGCAAGCTATAGTCTGGTCTGGAAGAAAAAGTAGCACTAAGCGGGGATTATCCTCGCTGTGTCCTCCTGTAGTCCGTTTTCGCCAGTTGGCGGATGGCGGACGAAGGAGGACTTTTATTTGACTTTTATTAGATGCAGTGGTATAATTGTAGATACACTAGGAAATCAAGGGAGGAAGATGATGAGAGACGCGTTGATCGTTATGGCTGTCGCGTCCTGCTTTGGAGGCATAGCTATACTGGTGAGTTTTCATGTACTTCCGAAGTATGCGGCGCTGCCTGTTGGTCTGGCAGTTTGTTACTGCGCAGGCATTTTTACCGGTCGTCTGTTACGTTATTTGCGGGGCTAGCCCCCGCTTTTGTTTGACTCAATTTCAAATTTTAGAGACCTAGAAAAACATTTTAAATTCAAGACCGTCTTTTTTCAAGGGCAACACAACAATAAAATTGGCGATAATTTAGTTATTAAACAAATTAGAGCGGAGTCTTCGATGGGGTACCTTAATTTGTTAACTAAATTGATGCCTATTTTATTGTTTGTCCGAAGAAATAAAGTAGGTCGAGAAATTTAAAATGTTTTTCTATGCTCCACCGGTTTTTATTTTTCTTATTTGGTCTCTTAATGCCAAGGCTTTGTCGTATTCCATTTTCCGAGCGGCCTGCTCCATAAGTTTAGTGAGTTGGCCGATAACCCTACCCTTAGTACCGTGGCCGAATACATATATGGCGTCACTTTCATTCTTGCCCCAGCGCCTAGTTTTGGTAATACCATTTTGCGAGATAGGCAAGTCAAAATCTCCGATCGCCTTTTTTATTGTTCTGGGAGTTATGGAGTTAGCCGTGTTATGAGCTTCTTGCTTTTTTCTTCGGCGCATTGTCTCTCTTATCGCCGAGTCTATGGACTTCGTCATTTTATTAGCATACAAAATCACATGGCCATTTACGTGTCTGGCCGCTCGGCCCATTGTCTGAATCAGGGTGGTTGTATTTCTAAGAAAACCTTCTTTGTCGGCATCAAGAATGGCGATCAAGGAAACTTCCGGCAGATCGAGCCCCTCTCTCAACAGGTTAACTCCAATCAGAACATCATAATTTCCGAGCCGGAAATCTTTTAATATTTTAAGTCTCTCTAAAGTTTTTATTTCAGAGTGGAGATAATTAGTCTTAATTCCGGCGTCGGCCAGATACTCGCTCAAATCTTCAGCCATTTTTTTAGTCAAAGTTGTTACTATGATCCTCTCCTTGTCCACAATCCTTTTTTTGATTTCTTCGATCAGGTGGGGGATCTGGCCTTCCGTCTTTCTTATTTCTATAGTCGGATCAAGCAATCCCGTCGGACGGATTAATTGTTCAGCGATGTTTTGTTTCCCGGCTTTTTTTAATTCATATTCACCCGGCGTAGCTGAAACATAAACCAATTTGTTGATCCTTTTTTCAAATTCAGCGAATTTAAGCGGTCGATTATCAAGAGCGGACGGGAGGCGAAATCCATAATTGACCAAAGTGCTTTTTCTGGAATGATCGCCGTGATACATACCTCGCAGTTGGGGTATTGAGATATGGGACTCGTCCATTATCGTCAAAAACTCCCCTTTAGACCCGAAGAAATCTAATAGAGTATATGGCGGTTCGCCCGATTTGCGGAAATCAATATGGCGGGAATAGTTCTCGATACCATGGCAATAACCGGTTTTCTTCATCATCTCTATGTCTTGCATCGTTTTTTCGTATAGCCTTGACGCTTCCTGTAATTTGCCGGCTTTTTTCAGGACCTTCATGTGTTTTTGAAGTTCGCCTTTTATGTTTTCTACGGCGACGGCCAGTTTATTATCCGAGGTCAGCCAGTACTTAGCCGGAAGAATCGTGGTCTCCAAGATCTTTTCGAATTTAGCGTCGTTGGTCTCAAGTTCTTCCGGTTCGGTTATGTCGGCATGGTATAGACGGATGACCTGGTCGTTCAGCAGAGTAATTTTAAAAACATTTTGTCCGTCGGGACCCATCAGCTCAATTTCGTTTCTTGTTTTACGAAAACATCCGCGCTTTAGCTCAATGTCCTGGGCATACTGAAGTCGGACCAGTCCCCGGATTAATTCATCCGGCTTTATTTTTTGGCCTTCAAAGATATTAAGCCCCATATTTTTATATTCTTCCGGCGAGCCGAGGTTATATATGCAGGAAACCGAGGCGACGATAATAACATCATCGCGGGACATTAGAGCTTGAGTGGTAGCATGCCTTAAACGATCCAGCTCCTCATTTATTTTAGAATCCTTCTCGATATAAGTGTCGGTGTGGGGGATATAGGCTTCAGGCTGATAGTAATCATAGTACGAGACGAAATAGTGGACGGCGTTTTTTGGAAAAAATTCTTTAAACTCTTTGTAGAGCTGAGCGGCGAGAGTTTTGTTATGGGAAATAATAAGAGTCGGTTTTTGGTGAGCTTCGATGACTTTAGCCATCGTGAATGTTTTACCTGATCCGGTGACACCTAAAAGCACCTGGTGCTTTTTACCGGTTTTTAATCCCTGAGTGATCTTGGCGATAGCTTGAGGTTGATCACCCGTAGGCTTGTATTTGGAAGTTAGTTTGAACATTTGACCATTCTTTTACCTTAT
>Ga0209542_10004233_pt1 | contig 29717 bp, 24 predicted proteins | sample RifCSPhighO2_01_FD_184028 | JGI IMG/M metagenome (GOLD analysis project Ga0209542, IMG submission 184028) | Soil microbial communities from Rifle, Colorado - Rifle CSP2_plank highO2_0.1 (SPAdes) (version 2) | ecosystem: Environmental > Terrestrial > Deep subsurface > Rock core/Sediment ... | reverse complement strand
TGGATAGTTGTTGGGTAACTAATGTGACTGGACAAAATCAATCATTTACATGTTTAGCTAATACAACCATTTCAGGACCGGATGGAACTCATAATATTACAATCTTTGCAAATGATAGTGCTGGTAATTTGAATATGTCAGGCATAATAACATTTACTCTTGATACTGTGGCACCTTCAATGATTTTGGTAGCTCCTGTAAATAATAGTTATCTTCCAAATACTAATGTTTCTTTAAATATTACTGTACATGATAATTTTGGAATGGCATCAACTGGGATCAATGGTTGTTATTATAGTTTGAATGGGACTGCGAATGTTTCATTTACATGTTTAACTAATACATCATTTATTGCAGGAAATGGATTAAGTAATCTGACTGTGTTTGTGAATGATAGTGTTGGTAATTTGAATAGTTCTCACTTTACTATATTTACTGTAGATACTGTTTATCCAAGGTTATTAATCAATCATCCTACAAATCTAAGTAATCATAGTGTAAATACAATCAGTCTTAATATTACTTCAGTTGATACTAATTTGGATAGTTGTTGGGTAACTAATGTGACTGGACAAAATCAATCATTTACATGTTTAGCTAATACAACCATTTCAGGACCGGATGGAACTCATAATATTACAATCTTTGCAAATGATAGTGCTGGTAATTTGAATATGTCAGGCATAATAACATTTACTCTTGATACTGTTAATCCTAGTTTGGTTATACTTTTGCCAACTAATTTGAGTAATTTTAGTTCAAGTTTAGTAAGTTTGAATATTAGTGTGTTTGATACGGGTACTGGGTTGAATGGTACTTGTACATTTGTAAATACCTCTGGTGCAACAACAGGATTTACTTGTTTGAGTAATACGACCATGAGTGGATTAGGAGATGGTACACATAATGTTACTGCAACTGTTAAGGATCTAATAAGGAACTCAAATACATCAGATGTAATTACTTTTACTGTTGATACTACAGCACCTTCATTGATTGTAAATGGTCCTGCAAATGTAACTTATAGGGCAACTAATCTATCATTGAATGTTTCAGTATTTGATTCAACTATTGGATTGGATTCTACGTGTTGGTATAGTTTGAATGGGACTGCGAATGTTTCATTTACATGCCTAGCTAATACGACTTTTGTGGCAAATGATTGTGTACAACATAATGTTACTGTTTATAGTAATGATACATTAAATAACGTAAATCAATCAAGTACAATCTTATTTAGTATTTATACTTCAGATGCATCATGTAATCCAACTACTCCATCAGCTGCTAGTTCTGGTGGTGGGGGTGGTTCTGGTGGTACTAAGGCTGCTACTGTAACTGCTGGTGAGGTTAAGGCAATTGGAAGGTTAAGTGCTGTTGGAACGAATAGAGAAATGAGTACAGGTGCAACAGTAAGTTTCGTATTACCAAATGAAGAAACACATACTGCGAAGGTATTAAATGTTGATAAGGAAAAACAAGAAGTTGAGGTTGAGGTATCATCCACACCACAAAAAATTAAGATCAAAGTTGGAGAAACAGTACAAGTTGATTTGACTGGTGATGAAAAAGCGGAAATTGGAGTTACTTTAATTGAAATTACTGAAAAGGGAAATGCTTTATTGAATTTTATAAGATATGATGATAGGCCAGTGGTTAAAAGGGGTGCCGCAAGAGAAGAAGCATTAGAAGCTAATGATGATACTAAAGAAGAAGGTAATGAGAATGTTTTAGGTAAACTTGCTGCTGGTGATGTTAAGGAAGCTGTTAAGTCAATTCCATGGTGGATATGGTGGGTTACAGTTGTTATTATTTTGACTGCATTTACTACTTGGTATTATTTTACAAAAATAAGATATTAAGCAAAATATTTATTAAATATAAAATTCTGAATATGATTATGCCGATAATTAAAGATGTGAGTGCAAGAGAGATTTTAGATTCTCGAGGTAATCCCACTGTAGAAGTCAAAGTAAAGTCTGAGAATTTTGAGGCTGTTGCATCATGTCCTTCAGGAGCATCAGTTGGAAAGTATGAATCTTTTGAAGTAAGAGATATGGGTGTAAGATATGATGGTTTTGGTGTTAGAAAAGCAGTTTATAATGTAAATAAAATTATTTCACCTAATTTAGTTAATCATGAATTGGATTTAAAATTTATTGATACTTTAATGTGTGAGTTGGATGGAACTGAAAATAAATCAAGGTTAGGTGTTAATTCTATTCTTCCTGTAAGTATGGCTTTTTACAGATTAAAGGCTTTAGAGTTAAATAAACCACTCTATTCATTGTTAGGAAATAAGAAGATTTTACCACTTTTATTTATGAATTTACTTAATGGTGGAAAACATGCAAATAATGGAGTCGCTTTTCAAGAATATATGGTCGTGCCAAAGTATAAATCCTTTGAAGATTCTTTAAGAATTGGAACTGAAATTTATCATGCTTTGGGAAGAGAAGTAAATAAGAAGTATAAATCTTATGGTGTTGGAGATGAGGGTGGTTATGCTCCCAAATTAAAAACTGTTGAAGATGGATTTATTTTACTCTCAGAAGTAATTGATTCTTTAGGATATAGTAAATATGTAAAGTTGGCTTTAGATGCGGCTGCTTCTGAATTTTATTTCAAAAATCATTATCTTGTTGATGGTCAAAAGTTATCTTCTTTAGAATTGTTAGATTATTATAATCGATTGATTAAGAATTATAAGATTATTTCAATAGAAGATCCCTTTGAACAAGATGATTTCGAAACATTTTCTTTATTGAAAAAAGTACAGGTTGTTGGAGATGATCTTACTGTTTCTCATATTGATCGAGTAAAAAAAGCTCTTAATCATAAATCGATAAATTGTTTATTATTAAAAATGAATCAGGTTGGAACTGTAACGGAGAGTTTGGAAGTTGCAAAATTAGCAATGAAAAAAATTAAAGTTATGGTTTCTCATAGATCCGGTGAAACAAATGATAGCTTTATCTCTGATTTGGCAGTTGGTTTGGGATGTGGTATGATAAAGGCTGGTGCACCATGTAGGTCAGAGAGATTATCTAAATATAATCGATTAAGTGAAATGAATTTGAAGAGGTTTGGATTATGATAATTGTTAATTTTAAATGTTATGAAGAAAGTACTGGTGCTAATGCTGTAAAATTGGCTTTAATTTGTGAAAAAGTTTCTAAAGAAATGAATGTACCTATTCTCGTTGCTGTTCAACCTGCTGATATTTATAGAGTTTCTAAAGAAGTTACAATTGATGTTTATGGACAGCATGCAGATGCAGTTCATTATGGTGCTTTTACAGGACATGTGATCGTGGAATGTTTGAAAGAAAATGGAGCTGTAGGGTTGTTGTTAAATCATTCTGAAAAAAGAATGTTAATTGATGAGATTGAATACGTTTTACATCAAGCAAGAAATAATTTACTTGGTGTTGTTATTTGTGTTTCTGATAGTGAAATTGGTGAAGCCTTGAGTGATTTGTTACCAGATGCTATTGCAATTGAACCTCCTGCTTTGATAGGTGGTGATGTTTCTGTTTCTGTTGCTAAACCCTCTATTATTTCTGAAGCTTATGATAGAATTGTTAAAAAAAATAAAGTTAATTTACTTGTAGGTGCTGGAATAAAAACTAAAGATGATGTGCAAAGGGCTTTAGACTTAGGTGCAACAGGAATATTAGTTTCTTCCGGTGTAGTTTTGTCTAAAAACCCTGAGAAAGTTTTGAGAGAATTTTGTGAAGCCTTTAGTAAGTTTTAAATAAAGTTTTCTCGCTTTCATTTTTGCATGGGCCTGTAGCTTAGTCTGGCTGGAGCGCCGGTCTTATATGACTGTGTTCCGCACATGGTTTAGGACAGCCGGAGGTCGTGGGTTCAAATCCCGTCAGGCCCATTATGCCCTGTTAGTGTAGCCCGGCCAATCATTTTGCCCTCTCGAGGCAAAGACCCGAGTTCAAATCTCGGACAGGGCGTTTTTTTTACTCGGTTTTTTTAAATTTAAAATGTAATCTTTGTGTCTAAGATTAACTCTTACAGAAAATTTATTTTTTGAAATTGATTGTTAGGGATAATTATTTATTAAATACTCTTTCAAATAAATATTTTTAATTGAGCATGTTGTAGGAATTGAAATTAATAAGTTTTTTATATTTCTTAAAAATTAGATTTAGTAATGGGAGAGAATGGAAAATTATTAGTCTATTTGGTTGTTGGGTCTTTAATAGGAATTTATCTTTTCTTTAGTGGTTTTAAAACATTAAAATTTAAAAGGTTAATTGAAAATATTCCCACCTCTAAAATAAGGTCTCTTGCAATAGGGTTTGCGGAAGTGAAGGGTAAGATAATAAAAAGAGATGAATTGTTAGAATCACCACTTTCAAAAGAAAAATGTGTTTATTATAAGTTAGATGTCGAAGTTTTAATACGCACAAGAAGAAGTCACTATTGGCAGAATATAATTAAGATGGAAAAGGGGATAAGATTTCATCTTAAAGATAATACAGGTAAGATTTTAGTTGATCCAACTGGTGCTAAATTAGATCTCCCAGTGGATTTTGAATTTGAAGATGGTTTTGGAAAAAGACTCCCCGAAAGTGTGAAAGAGTTTTCTAAATTAAATAATCTTAATATGTCTGGTTTATTTAAAAAGACTTATAGATTTATTGAATATTATATTAAAGAAAATGAAGATCTTTATATTTTGGGTTATGCCGGAAAAAATCCTGAAAAATCCTTTTCTGAAGTTGGAGCTGAAAATCTTATGGTACAAAAAGGAGATTCGAAAGTGTATTATATCTCTGATAAACATGAAGAAAACATTTTAAAATCATTAACAAGACAAATTGGTTGGAAGATATATGGAGGTCCAGCTTTGACAATTTTTTGTTTTCTTGGGATTGTATGGATATTTTTTTAATAAAGTTTAAATAGATGATACTTTAATGATTAATTATGATATTAGGGATTTTAATTCTAATTGTTATAGCCTTTGTTGTAATCGGAATTATTTCTTATATTGTTTCAATTTATAATGGTCTGGTGCAGTTAAAAAATAATATTAAAAAATCTTGGGCAAATATTAATGTTCTTTTAAAGCAGAGATCAGATGAGTTACCTAAGTTGATTGCTTCTGTGAAAGGTTATATGAAACATGAGTCAAAAGTGTTAACCGAGTTAACAAAAGCTAGGACTTCTTTTTTGAATGCAAAATCAATTTCTGATAAAGCAAAAGCATCTAACCAAATTTCAGATGCATTAAAAACTATATTTGCAGTATCAGAGAATTATCCTAATTTAAAGGCTAATGAAAATTTCATGCAATTACAATCAAGGATATCTGGTATTGAAAATGAATTGGCAGATAGAAGGGAATTTTATAATGATTCTGTGAATAATTTTAATATTAGAATTGAATCTTTTCCCGATTCTATTGTTGCTAAAAAAATGAATTTAACTGAACCTGAGAAAATGTTTGAAGTAACAGAAGAAGATAAGAAGGATGTTAAAGTTAAGTTTTGAATAATGGTATTATTTTATGAAATATCTTTTAAGATTACAAAAGTTTGATATGGATCTTGAACTGTTAGAGAAGAAGTTAAATTGTAAAATCTTAGAAAAGAAAAAAGATAGGATTCTGGTTGAAACAAATTTAAAAAATTTACATTCTTTTAATGAGATAATGGAAATTGTAATCTTGAAACAAAATTGGAAAGATTTTAAGACAATGAAGGATTTTGTTGAGGATTGTTCCACGTTTATTAATGAGAGTTATAATATTGATGTTAGATTTCTGGAGAAGAATAAATTCTCTGCTGGGCATATAAAAAAGAAATTAAATTCTTTTTTAAAGAAAAAAGGTTTAAACTATTCTAACGTTGGTAAAAAAATTTATATTGAGTTTAGTGGTAATCAATATAGAATAGGTTTTCTTCAGGAAAATATGATTAATTTGATTAAAACAAAGTTTAATCTCCTTGTAATTTTGGAGAACCCTCTTACTGTACGTGAAGTTTCTGATTTCTTTAGAGTTTGTAAGGTTTTTGAACTTCCATTAATTGTGTTGGGTGGAAAGGAGGTTGAAAATCTGGTTGAAAATGCAAAAAAATTAACTAAAGGAATTGATTTTTCTAACTTTGATCTTAAAGTACAAAATAATCTCCCCAAAATGAAACTTATTGGTTTTTCAAAATTATCTAATAAAAATGAGAATGACCTATTTGAAGTAATGAGTGATAATAATAAGATAGGATTAGTTTTTGGTAATGAAAAGTTTGGATTAAGTCAAGAGTTAAGGGATAAACTTGAGACATATAGGTTAACTAAATCAAATACAAAACCACTTCTTGCAAGTCAGGCTTTAACATATATTCTTGGAATTTATTTTGCAAAACATTTATAAATATGTAAAAATCTATTTTACTTATGAAAAGGGTGACTTTAATTTTATGTTTTGTGATTTTACTTTCTCTAGTAGTTTATGCTGATGAGGAATTTTCCCTTGGTAATGGTCAGGTTAAAGAATTTAATAAAAATTCTATTAAGGTTGTTAAGATTGTTGATACCAGGAAGGTATCAATAATTGTAAATAATGGGGAGTTAATTATAAGGAAGGGTATTGACCATAAATATGTATTTGATGATGGAACTTTTTTCTATTTGGATGTGGCATTGCATAATTATTTAGAACCAAGTAGAAGTTTGGCTAATTTTGTTTATGTTGATGGAGTTGAAGGTGAAAAAATTTCTACGGATACGAGTTTAAGTGGTCCTTTAAAAGATAATTTTGAGCATGTAATCTTGGAAAGTGGTGAGAGTAAGATCTTGAATGGTGTTTCAGTTGGTTTTGTGAGAATACGTGGTACTGCTGCGTATTTTATGATTAATGGTGTTGAATTGGTGTTAGAAAAAAAGGGTGTTTATGATACAGGTGTTCTTTATTTTACTTTAGATGGTTTAATGGATAATACTCTTGATAGTAAATATGATAGGGTAGATTTGCTTGTTAATTTGAAAGCTGTGGAAGAAGGTAAGCCTTTAGAAGTGCAGAGGGTTTCTGAAATTAAATCTGCTCCAAAGTTGACTCCTGTTAAAAAAGAACCAAAGGTTGAGGAACAGGAATTAATTTCTGAGAAATTACCAGAACCTGAAGAGGTTAAGGAAGAAAATGAAAATGAAGAAAATAAGGAAGAAGGTTTTTTTAGTAAGTGGTTTGGTTGGATTTTATTTTGGAAATAAAAACATTTAAATATCTCTTTCTTTAAAGTTAGTTTATGAATAGGGTGATGGCTTTAACTGTAACAGTTCTTTTATTTGCTCTTGTTGTATCCTTTGTTGGATTTAATTCGTTTAGTTATCCAATGACTGGAAATTTTGTAAAGGAAGATTTTGAAAATAGTTTTAAGTTTAAATCTGGTGATGGTGTAATTTTAGACGATCAGGCTATAACATTTTTAAAAGGAGCGAGTAAAAAATCTGGTTCTAGTGGAAGTTTTATAAAAGGAGATCAAAAAGTGTTAATATCATTAGTTCCTCATGGAAGAGATTCTGAGTCAATGTTTCCAAAAGAGATAGTTAAAGGGAAGTATGAATTATATGGAAATTCTGCAATGTTTCTTTTGGATTTCAATGATGAACTAGAACTAAAAAATGATTGGGCTTTAATAACTTTTCCTGGTTATTCTGAGTTGCAATATTTTGTAAATTTAAAAGAAGGTGATTCTAGAATCATTAATGGGCATAAAGTTAGTTTAGTACAAATTGATGTTAAGAACACACTTTCAGGAATAAATAATAAGGGGGAAGTGTTATTAGATGTTGATGGTGAAGTGATAATTTTAAGAACGTTTAATAAACCGGTAAGAATAGGAGATCTTTTTGTAGTTGTTGATGGTTTGAGTTATGATAAAGCTAAATTATATTTTAGTGGGGTTAATGAAGTAGATTTTTAGAAGTGTATGTTTAAGTTGTTATAATCTTTTTAATTGTTTTGTCTTTCTTATTTAAAAAATGAGGTTTGCACATCTTTCTGATTGTCATATTGGTGGGTGGAGAGACCCTAAATTAAGAGACCTAGGTCTGAAAAGTTTTTTGAAGGCAATAGAAATTTCTGTTAATAGTAAAGTTGATTTTATCCTTATTGCAGGTGATCTTTTTGATACAGCAATACCGCAAATTGAATTAATAAAAAAGGTTGCTGAAATTTTCAGGGAGTTAAAGAGATCGAAGATTCCAATATATATAATTCCTGGTAGTCATGATTTTAGTTATTCTGGAAAAACGATGATTGAAGTTTTTGATAAAGCAGGATTAGTAACTAATGTTATGAAGCTGAAAAATAATCAATTGCAATTTACTATTGATGAGAAAACTGATATTAAACTAGTAGGAATTTATGGACGAAAAAATGGATTTGAAGTTGAGGATTATAAAAAAATAGATTTTTCTAATCTTAATTCTGAGGCAGGTTTTAAAATATTTCTTTTTCATACATTATTAACGGAATTGAAACCCAAAGAATTTGAAATAATTGAAACATCACCAATTTCTTTATTACCCAAAGGTTTTGATTACTATGCTGGAGGACATCCTCATTTCGTATATGGAAAATATCACGAAAATTATGGAGTTATAGCTTACCCAGGGCCCACTTTTCCAAATAATTTTGTAGAACTTGAAAAATTAAAAGTTGGTTCTTTTTATCTTGTTGAAGTGTTTGAAAATAAATTAAAATTAAATTCTATTCCTTTAAAAATAAAAGAAGTTATTTCTTATACTTTTAATCTGGAGGGATGCAGGGCTGAGGAGGTGGAAGAGAAATTAGAATTTGGTGATGTAATTGATAAGATTGTTCTTCTTCGATTAGAAGGAAAACTTTCTTTTGGTAGAATCTCAGATATTAATTTTAAAAAAATTTTTAAAAAACTGGAGAGTTCTTATGTTTCTTTAAAAAACACTTCAAAATTGATTTCAGAAGAAGAGGAAATATTTGATATGAAACTGGGTTCCATTCAAGAGGTAGAAACTGAAGTTTTTAATGAATTTGTCTCTTCTGAATATAATCGAGAGTTCATTTCAAGGTTAATACTCTCTTTGTCATTGACAAAGGAAGATGGTGAGAGAAATGTTGATTTTGAAAATAGATTACTTGATGAGGTTGGGAATTTAAATGAGATTAATTGAATTAAGACTTAATAATATAAGGTCATACATTGATCAAGTGATTGAATTTGATAAGGGTGTGACTTTATTAGCTGGTGATGTTGGTGCTGGAAAAACTAGTATTCTTTTGTCTTTAGAATTCGCACTTTTTGGTTTACAAAGGGTTGATTTAACTGGCCTTATGCTTTTGAGATACGGTGAGGATTATGGTTTTGTTGAATTAAAATTTATAATTAATAATAAAGAATATATGATTAAAAGAAATTTAAAGAGAAATTCTGATGGTGTTACGCAAAGTGGTGGTTTTTTTGCTTCTGAGGATGGTTTACAAAAGTTAAGTTCTGGAGAACTTAAAAGTAAAATTCTTGCTTTATTAAATTATCCTAAAGAAATGTTGACTAAAAGGTCTTTAATTTATAGATATACTGTTTATGCTGTTCAGGAGGAAATGAAACATATTCTTTTAAGTCCTAAAGATGAAAGGGTTGATATTTTAAGAAAAGTATTTAATATTGAAAAATATAAATCCATTAATGATAATCTTAAAATTGTTTTATCAGATTTAAGGGCTAAAGAGAGAGATTTAAAATTCAAGCTTTCAAGTTTAGAAGAGGCTTTAGTATTAAAAAAGGAATTTGAAATTAAAAAAAATTCTTTAATCTTAAATCTGGGTGTTGTTGAAGATAATCTTCTGATGAAAGAAACTGAATTTGAGAGGGATGAAGTTGAGTTGAAGGTTTTGAAAATGAAAAAAGAAGAATATGTTGAGATTCTTAGAAAAATTGAAACAATTAAGGGGGAAATAAACTCTTGTAACAATATGGAAAAAATTTATTCTTCTACTTTAAATGAAATAAATGAAAAATTGGAATCTTTTGAAGATACTTCCGTTTTAGAGTTTAATTCTGTGAGGGACTCATTAAAAAACTTAATTGAAAATAAAAAATCTGTTGAAAAAAGTTTAGAACTGATTAAAGAATATCTTACCACATTCAAATTTAAACTTGAAAACTCTTACGATATTAAGTCGAAATTAATTGGAATGAACAGATGTTCTGTTTGTCTACAAGAAATATCTGAAGAGTATAAAGAAAGAATAGAATCTATAGAAGAAAAGAATATTTTCAATTACAATTCTAAACTTGAAACTTATGCTCACAAGAAGGACGAACTTGAAGTTACTTTATCTTCTTATAATAAAACAATTTCAGAACTTGAAAATAGGGAACGGAGATTTGAGCTTTTTGCTTTTAAAAAAAAGGAATATGAAAATAGTTTAAATAAGATAAAAGAAGTTGAGATCAATCTTTCGGAAGTAAAAAAGAAAAAACTTAATTTTGAAGAACAATTATCTGAACTTTTTTTAAGTCTCGGAATTTTTGAAAGTGTAAATAATACTCTTTTAAAAATTGAAGAAAAGATTAAATTGACAAGTTCACAAATAGTTAATTTCAAAATGCAAAAAGTCTCTTTAGAAAAAGAAATACAATTCTTTAATGAAAAACTGGATGAATTTAAGAAAAAAGAAGATGAGCTTGAGATATTCTCCATAAAATATAAAAAATTAATTTCAAATATTTCTTGGATGAGTAATAATTTTATTACAATATTAAACATAATTGAAAAAAGAGTTCTGGCAAATGTATATTCAGTATTTAATTCTAATTTTAAAAAATGGTTTGTGATTTTAATGGGTTCTGAAGGAATAAAAGTTAGACTAGATTATGACTTTTCTCCTGTAATTGAACAAAATGGATATGATTTAGATTATCTTAGTTTATCTGGTGGTGAAAGAACCGCATGTGCTTTAGCGTACAGACTTGCATTAAATCAGGTAATAAACCAAGTAGTAACACATGTGAATACTTCAGAGATTATTATTTTAGATGAGCCTACAGATGGTTTTAGTGCTGAACAGCTTGATAGAGTAAGGGAAGTACTTGAAAAGTTAGATATTGAGCAGATTTTAATTGTTTCTCATGAAGAAAAGATAGAAAGTTTCTGTGATAGAGTGATTAAAATTGAAAAAAGGAATGGAGAAAGTGTGGTTCTTTGAAATTGTGGAGAAACCTATATAAATGGGTTTCAACTTTAAACTGAATTATGAAGAGGTTGTTTATCGTTTTAACATTGATTTTCTTGTTTTCTACCCTAGTTTTTGCTGATTCTGTTGAAGTTAAAGTTTCCCCTAAAAAAATAGATGTTTTTTCAGGAGAAAATGTAGAATATTTAGTACATGTTGAAAATAAGGGTAATGAGGACATTGCTCTAACTATCAAATCAATTGATTTAAATTGGATTTTAAAACAAGATTTTGAAAAGTTTGTAATTGAAAAAAGGAGTTCCAGGGATATAGATGTGATTTATGAGCCGTTAGGGAAGTTATCTCCACGATCTTATGGAATTAATCTGATTATTTGGAATGATGATATGAGGATTGAAAAAATTTTGCCGGTAAATGTTATAAATTATGAGGGTTTAATTGGAGTGGATTTCAAGTCTTTACCTTCTGTTGATCCCAGAAAAGGGACTTTAATTAAATTAGGTCTTACAAATAAATATAATCTGGATTTAAAGGAGTTAAAGGTTAATATTTTTACTGAGAGTTTTGAAAAAATTGAAACTGTAGATTTGTCACCAAAGGGATTTGAAGAATTGGAATTTCCATTAGAACTTCATCCTCAGCAACTTGAGGGGGATTATCCAATAAGGGTAAAAGTTCTTTGGGGAAATGAATTACTTTATGATAATTTCTTTGATCTTAATATTGCTGGTTTCACAAATATAAAGGAAGTAGTGAACTTTAAGGATAGTTTTTTAGCAAGTTCTGTTTCTGTTGAAAGAACTAATGAGGGAAATGCTGTTGAAATGAAAGATTTAGTAGTTGAATTTACTCTTTTGGAAAAAATGTTTTCATCTTTTGAAACTGAACCAAGTAAAATTGAAAAAGTGGAAGGAAAATATAAATTAAGTTGGGAACAGAAAATTTCTCCAGGTGAGAGTTTTGTTTTAAATTATGATACAAATTATAGAAGACCTTTGTTGATCTTTTTGTTAGTTGTAGTTTTAGTAGTAGTTGGGTATTTTTTATTAAGGAGGTCTTTGAAAATAAGGAAAAAAGTGGTAGTTGTTAAGAAAGGTGATGCTACTATTTTAAGAGTAACTTTATTGTTGTATAATGGTGGGAAGTTTTCCATAAAATTACTTACTTTAGTTGATAGAGTTCCAAGTGCAATTAAAGCTCCGACTTTATTTGGTTCTGTTGGGCCTAAGAAAGTTGGAAAAATTGGAGATAATGTAAGTTTAGTTTGGAATATTCCTGTAATTGCAAAAGGAGAGGAATTAGTATATAGTTATACAATACCTGTTAAATTACATAAGGATGGAATGATATTACCCTCTGCTTATGTGAGATATAGTGAACGCGGAAAAAGAATAATGAATGCTTCTAATACTGTTAGTATTGGTAGATAATTTGTTTTCTGAAATTGATGCTCTTTATTGTGAAGATTAGGTTTATATATTTGTTTTTTTCTTAGAAAATATCCTCATCTAGCTCAATGGTAGAGTGTTCGGCTGTAGATTCTAAATGACCTTAAGATGATTTTCTAGGAATGATACTTAGGTAGCTGATCCCAAAAGGTTCCTAGTTCAAATCAAGGGATGGGGACTTAGTATTATTTTAAGATTACCTAATAATCTGAGAAATAACAATCTATAAATACTAGATCAAATAAAAACATTTAAATATTAGGTCTTGTTGCCATCAAATAGATGATTAGACCTTCTAGACTTATAGTATATAATTTTGGGGCAATACTGGGTACGGCTCCACTAAACATGGATAATGAAGTCATAGAGGGTAATATGCCCCAGTAGTGTAGTCCGGTCTAGCACGCAGCCCTGTCAAGGCTGCAACTCGGGTTCAAAACAAGACAAAGGTTTGCCTTTGTATGTGAATGTCCCGGCTGGGGCGTAAACCTAATGGACCGGTGGCTCAGCTTGGTAGAGCATCTGCCTTTTAAGCAGAGGGTCGCGGGTTCAAAACAAGACGAAGGTTTGCCTTTGTTTGTGAATGTCCCGTCCGGTCCAAAGAAAAAATAAAGGAAAAAATGAAAATGGCGGAACAATTTAATATTAAAACTCATGTTTTGGTTCCTGTTCACAAAAAAATTTCTAATGAAGAAAAAGAAGAATTATTTAAAAAATATAATATTTCATTTAAACAATTACCTAAAATTCTTAGTAATGATTCTGCATTAGAGGGATTAGAGGTTGTTTCAGGTGATGTTGTCCAAATTATAAGGAAGAGCATTGATCTTGGTGAAGTCCCATATTATAGAGTGGTAGTAAATGGTAAAAGGATATAAGGAAATTTTGCAAGTTTATTTTAGAGAAAATGGTTTTGCTAGTGCGAACATAAAGAGTTTTGATAACTTTGTTGAAAAAGAATTACCTAAAATTGTTGATGAAATAGGGGATATTGTTCCAACAATTATTCCAAAAGAAGTTGAGAGTTATGTTATAAGATTAAAGAAGATTTGGGTTGAAAAACCAATTATTATTGAGGCTGATGGATCAAGGAGAATTTTATATCCTTCTGAAGCAAGGTTGAGAAACTTAACTTATTCTGCATCAATGTTTGTTGAAGTTGCTGCTTATGTTGATGATGTTCAAAGAGAATCATTTACAACTATGATAGGAAAGTTGCCAATAATGTTAAGATCAAAATATTGTAATCTTTTTGGATTTAAAAGGGAAGAGTTAATTCAAAAGGGAGAAGATCCGGCTGATTTAGGGGGCTATTTTATTATTAATGGAAATGAAAGGATTTTGGCTGCTGTTGAGGATTTAGCACCAAACAAAATTTTTGTGGAAGCAAGTTCAACTGGTTCTGCTGAGTACATTGGGAAGTTGTTCTCTAATTTTGGTTCTTATAGAATACCTCATGTTTTTGAAAAAATGAAGGATGGAATGTATGTGTTATCTTTTACGAGATTTAAAAGGGTTCCAATTATTTCTCTGGTTAAGGCACTTGGAATTTTAAAGGATAATGAAATAAAACAAATGATACTTCCAAATGAAGAGTTAGATTCAATGTTTGTTAATCTTTTTGATTCTGTAGAAATAAAAACAGAAGAGGATGCTTTAGAACATTTAGCAAAAAGAATAGGAATTACTCAATTAAGAGAAATTAAGATTGAAAGAGCGAGAGAATTGTTAGATAAATATTTATTACCCCATTTGGGTGTTGGACCAAAATATAGAAGAGATAAGGCTTTTAATCTCTGTAAATTGATGGGAAGATTTATACTTATGGCAGAGAAGGGATTGACTTTGCCGGAGAAGGATCATTATATGAATAAAAGATTGAGGTTGAGTGGTGATCTTTTAGGTGATTTATTAACAGCAAGTTTTAGATCTTTAGTTCAAGATATTATGTATAATTTTCAAAGATTAGTGAAAAGGGGAAAATTTCAGTCAATTAAAATAATTATTAGGGATGAGTTATTAACTTCAAACATTAAAAGTGCTTTGGCAACTGGTTCGTGGACTGGTGGAAGAAAAGGATTAAGTCAAAATATGGATAGAACAAATATGTTAGCTACAGTATCACATTTACAGAGGGTTTTATCTCTCTTAACATCCACACAGGAAAATTTTGCTGCAAGGGCATTACATCCGACTCATTTTGGGAGGTTATGTCCCGTAGAAACTCCTGAAGGTACACCAATTGGTTTAAGGAAAAATTTTTCTTTACTTAATGAGGTAACAACGGGTGAAATTTCAGAAGATAAAATAAAGAAGATTTTAGTTTCTGGAGGCTTGAAACAATATGACTAATGTTTATATTAATGAAAAATATGTGGGCGAAGTTGATAATGCTAAAGAATTTTTAAAGTTTGTAAAAACAGAAAGAAGGTTAGGAAATATTCCTACTGAGTTGAATCTTTATTTTGATGAAGATTTTAATGAAATTTATGTTGATACAACAACTGGAAGAGCAAGGAGACCATTGATTATTGTTGAAAATGGAAAATCTAAATTAACTGAAAAGCACATTGAGGGTTTAGTTTCTGGAGAAATTAAATGGAAGAGATTAGTTAAAGAGGGGATTATTGAATATGTTGATGCTGCTGAAGAAGAAGATTGTTTTGTAGCAATGGATGAGAATGAATTAGAAAAAGATCATACACATTTAGAAATTGGTGCAATAACTCTTTTGGGTATTTGTACTTCTTTGATTCCATATTCTAATTTTGGAAGTCTTTCAAGATTAATAAGGGGATCAAAAATTCAAAAACAATCATTAGGTTTGTATGCTTCGAATTTCTTATTAAGAATGGATACAGATGTTAATGTTTTGCATTATCCTCAAAGGCCAATTGTTAAAAGTTTTATGGGTGAGATATTTGATTATGATTCACATCCTTGTGGGCAAAATATAACAATTGCTGTTATGAGCTACGAAGGGTATAATATGGATGATTCTATTATCTTAAATAAAGCTTCAGTTGAAAGAGGTTTGGCAAGGTCAACTTATTTTAAACCTTTTAATGCTGAAGAGTTAAGATATCAAGGTGGATTAGTTGATGAAGTAGGAATTCCAGATCCAGATATAAAAGGTTATAGATCTGAAAAGGAATATAGACTTTTGGAAGATGATGGAATAGTTTCTTCCGGGTCTAAAGTTGGATCTGAAGATGTAATTGTAGGAAGAGTAAGCCCTCCAAGATTTTTAGGGGAATTTGAAGAATTTAATATTGCTTCTAATGTGAAAAGAGAAAGTTCAATTGCTTTAAAGAAAGGTGAACACGGAATGGTTGATATGGTGATTTTAACGGAAAATGAAGATGGGAATAGATTGGTTCAAGTTAGGTTAAGAGAACAGAGAGTTCCAGAAGTGGGGGATAAGTTTGCATCAAGGCATGGACAAAAGGGAATAGTTTCTTATTTGGTTCCTGCTGCAGATATGCCATTTTCAATAAGTGGAATTGTTCCTGATTTATTATTCTCACCTCATGGTATCCCTGGTCGTATGACAATCTCTCACTTGATTGAAGTAATTGCTGGTAAAGTAGGTGCTTTATCAGGACAATACATTGATGGAACTACTTTTGATTCGATGCCTGAAAAAGATATAAGAAAACTTTTGAAAGAGTATGGTTTTAGAGAAGATGGTTGTGAAACTTTTTATAATGGTGTAAGTGGTGAGGAATTCAAAGCTAGAATTTATGTTGGTAATATATATTATTTAAAATTAAAGCATATGGTTGCAAATAAAATTCATGCAAGAGGTATGGGTAAGATTCAGTTGCTTACCAGGCAACCTATTGAAGGTAGATCACAAGGTGGTGGTTTAAGGGTTGGAGAAATGGAAAAGGATTGTTTTGTAGCTCATGGTGCATCCCTATTGTTAAAAGAGAGATTTGATTCAGATAGTACCTCTCTTTACGTATGTGAAAGTTGTGGTATGTTGGCAGTTTATGATGCGTATAGAGATAGTACTTATTGCCCTAAATGCGGTACAAAGGTAAAAATTTCAAGGATTGAAATAAGTTATGCTTTTAAGTTACTTTTGGATGAACTTAAGGCTCTATGTCTTTATCCGAAGATAGTTTTGGAGGAGAAGTTTTAGAATGGTAGAAAAATTTGTGCATAAGAAAGTTAAGAGTATAGTTTTTGGGATGTTAAGTCCTGAAGTAATTAAAAAAATGGCTTGTGCAAAAATAATTACTCCAGAACTTTATGATAAAGAGGGTTATCCTGTTGATGGTGGTTTAATGGATATTAGATTAGGTGTTATTGACCCGGGTTTAAGATGTAAGACTTGTGGTGGAAAATTAAAGGAATGTATTGGTCATTTTGGATATCTGGATTTTGCAAGACCAATAGTTCATGTGAAATTTATTGATGTTATTCTTAAATGTCTAAGAGCAACTTGTAAAGATTGTGGTAAATTATTAGTTGATGAAAAAAAGTTAGCCAAGCAGGATGAGGAGAGAACTGTTGTTGAAAATGAAAGGGATGTTAATGTTTTAAGAAAACAAGTTCATGTGTTTGTAACAGGTTTGAAATCTATTAAGAAATGTCCTCATTGTGAGGCAAAGCAATTATCAATAAAAATGGAAAAACCAACTACATTTTTAGAAAATGAGAAAAGACTTTCTCCAATAGAGGTAAGAACTCGTTTGGAGAGAATATCTAATGAAGATTGTGTTGTACTTGGTTTGAATTCGCAATATGCTAGGCCAGAGTGGGGTATACTTACAATCCTACCAGTTCCGCCTGTAACAATAAGGCCTTCAATTACTTTAGAAAGTGGAGAAAGAAGTGAAGATGATTTAACACATAAATTGGGAGATATTGTAAGAATTAATCAGAGGTTATTTGAGAATCTTAATGTAGGTGCTCCAGAAATCATAGTAGAGGATTTATGGGATTTGCTACAATATCATGTTACAACTTACATAGATAATTCTGTACCACAAGTTCCTCCTGCAAGGCATAGGTCTGGTCAAGCTTTGAAGACGTTATCTGAGAGAATAAAGAGTAAAGAAGGAAGATTTAGATATAATCTTACTGGAAAGAGAGTTAACTATGCTGCAAGAACTGTGATTTCCCCTGATTCCAAGATTGAACTAAATGAAGTGGGTGTTCCTCTAAGAGTTGCAATGGAGATTACAATTCCTGAAACAGTTTCAGAGTGGAATGTAAAAAGATTAAAGAAGTTTGTAGAATCTGGACCAAAGAATTATCCTGGGTCAAATTATGTTGTAAGGCCTGATGGTAAAAAGAAAAAAATCACTGATGAAACTCAAGAACAATTATTAGAGGAGTTACAACCTGGTTATGTTGTAGAAAGGCATTTAATGGACGGTGATATTGTAATATTTAACAGACAACCTTCTTTACATAGAATGAGTATGATGGCTCATAAGGTAAGAATACTCCCTGGTAAATCCTTTAGGTTAAATCCATCAGTTTGTAATCCTTACAATGCTGATTTTGATGGTGATGAGATGAATTTACATGTCCCTCAAACAGTTGAGGCAATGTCTGAAGCGGAAATTTTAATGCAAGTTCAAACACAGATTATAAGTCCTAAAGATGGACTAAATGTTATAGGTTGTCATACGGATTCTGTTACGGGGTTGTATTTATTAACTACAAGAATGGAATTTACAAAAGATGAAGCAGTACAAATTCTTGATCAAATTGGAGTTTACAAAGTTGAGAGATTTTCTAAGTTTGGTGAGATTGTGAAGGGTAGAGAAATTTTCTCTGCAGTTTTACCTGATGATTTTAATTTTGTTGGTGAAGATAAACAAAAGAGGAAAGTGATTGTGAATAATGGTGTTCTTGTGGAAGGAATAGTTGATAATGCAATAGTAGGTCAAGAAAAAGGGGAATTGATAAGAGCTTTGTGTGCAAAGTATGGTCTTGACTTAGGAATTAAATTACTTGGGCAGTTGTTTAGATTAGGTATTGAAGCAATTTCCAGACATGGTTTTACAACAAGTATTTCCGATACGGATTTACCAGGTGAGGTAGGTTCTAAATGTAAAGAAATTATTTACAATGCTGAAAGAAGAGTTTCACAGTTAATTGAACAATATAATGAAAATCAACTTGTCTCTATGCCAGGATTATCTGAAGAGGAAACAATGGAACTAAAAATAAGAGAAGTTTTGGATAGAGCTAGGACTAAAATTGGAGAGGTTGTATCTAGTATTGCTTCTGAAGAAAATCCAACAATTATAATGGTAGTTTCTGGTGCAAAAGGAAATATTCTTAACTTGGCACAAATGGCTGCTTGTGTTGGACAACAATCTTTGAGGGGAAGAAGAATTGAAATTGGTTATAAAGATAGGACATTAAGTTCATTTGCAAAAAAAGATTTGATGCCCCATGCAAGGGGATTCATAAAGGGTGGATATAAGGATGGAATGGATCCGAAGTCTTATTTTATGCATGCAATGACTGGAAGGGACTCATTGATGGATACTGCGTTGAGAACTCCTAAATCAGGTTATCTTTATAGGAGACTGTCTTCTGCATTACAAGATGTAAAGTTAGAGTATGATAGTACTGTTAGGGATGGAAAAGGAAATATAATTCAATTTATTTATGGTGAAGATGGTCTTGATGTTTCTAAGACTGAAAGTGGAAAGATTAATGTGAAAAGAATTGTAGAAGAGTTTTTGGAGGAGATAAAAAATGTTGCCTGAGTATTTAAAAATTGAGTTAAATAAAACTATTAAATCTTCAAAATTAAATGATGTGCAAAAGAAAGAGATTGAGAAAAGAATAGAAACTACTTATGATGATTCTTTATTGATTCCTGGTGAAGCTATTGGAATTATTACTGCTGAAAGTTTTGGAGAACCTTCAACTCAAATGACACTTAATACTTTTCATTTTGCAGGTGTTGCAGAAATGAATGTAACAGTGGGGTTACCAAGATTAATAGAGATTTTTGATGCAAGAAAGCAACCTAGTACTCCTAAGATGGAATTGACTTTAAAATCAAAATATTCTAAAACTATTGAACAGGTAAGGGAAGTTGCTATAAGAATAAAAGAAACCAAAATTGGAGAGGTTGTGAATGAAATTCAAATGAATCTTCCCAAATATAGAATTGAATTAAGCTTATCACGTAATGTATTGAGGGATTTAAATTTGAAAACTTCTGATGTTGTAGAAGCGTTAAAAAAAACATTTAAGAATTATGAAGTGAAAGAGGATAGATGGACAATATATGTTATTTCTAAAACTAAGGAAATTGATTTAACAGATATTTATAAATTAAAAGAAAAAGTAAAGAATTTACATATCCAGGGGTTGAAAGGAATAACACAAGTATTGCCAATTAAAACTGATGAAGGATATGTTGTTCATTGTGCTGGGTCAAATCTTAAAGATGCAATTGAGTTGGAGGAGGTAGAATCCTCAACAATAAAAACCAATAATCTTTTTGAAATTGCTGATGTATTAGGAATTGAAGCTGCAAGAGTAGCAATAATAAAGGAAGCTCATGGTGTGATCTCAGATCAGGGATTGAATATAAATATTAGGCATATTATGTTGTTGGCTGATGTTATGACAAGACAAGGATCTTTGAAAGGTGTAACAAGGACTGGTATAACTGGCGAAAAGGAAAGTGTTTTAGCTAAAGCTTCTTTTGAAACTCCAATTAAACATTTAGTTGCTGCTAGTTTAACTGGGGAAGTTGATGAGTTAAATTCTGTAATCGAAAATGTTATATTAAACCAACCAGTTCCATTGGGAACAGGTTTACCAAGGTTGGTAGTGAAGGTTAAAAAATGACATTAAAACAAGACATAAAGTCTAAAAAACTAATATATGGTGAGGAAGTTGTGAGGCGAGGATTGTTGGCTGGGAAGCTGAAAAAAGTTTATATCTCTCATAACTTTTCTGATAAAGTCACTATTGAGAATATCTGTAAATTAAAAAAAGTAAGTCTAGAAGTTGTAAGTGAAGATAATATTCAGTTAGGTGTTCTCTGTAAGAAAAGATTTGGTGTTTCAGTATTAGGTGTAGAATGAAGTTTACTTTAGATTCAATACAAAATATAACTCTTTTTGAAAAAGTAACTGGTTCTAAAGTTAAGGATTGCTTTGATGAGGATGGAAAATTAGTTTTTCTTGTTGAGGAAGGGGGAGTGAAAAAAGCGGTTTTAAAACTGCCAAAGTTGAAAACCTTGTTTAATAAGGAGTTAAAAATAACCGGATTTTCTTCTGATCCAGTAAAGTTTATAAATAACTTACTGTATCCTACAAAAGTTAAAGGTGTTAAACTTGAAGATGATCATATGATTATTACATGTTTTGATACTAAGTCAAAAGGGAAAGTTTTTGGAAGAGAAAAGACAAATCTTCTGAGGATTACAGAGCTTTTGAAGAAGTATAACAAAATTAAAACAGTGAGTGTAGAATAATGTCAAAGAAGAGTATGGGTCTTGGTGCTGGTAAAAAACTTAAGTTAAGAAGGAAAATTTCCAGGTTAAAAGATAAATTGTTTGTTAAAAAAGTTAGAAATTTGAAAGCTAAATCAGATCCTTTACAAGGTGCTTCTCAAGCGAAAGGAATTGTTCTTGAAAAAAAACAAGTTGAAGCAAAGCAACCTAATTCTGCTATGAGAAAATGTGCTGTAGTTCAATTAGTTAAAAATAAGAAAAAAGTTAAAGCATTTATACCAGGTGATAATGCACAAAAGATGATTGCAGAACATGATGAAGTGATGATTGAATGTATTGGTGGAAAAATGGGTCGTGCAAAAGGGGATATGCCTGGAATAAGATGGCAAGTAATAAAAGTTAATGATCAGAGTTTGAAAGCTTTATTATCTAAGAAAATTGAGAAAGGTAGAAGATGAGTTCGGAAGTAAAATTATTTGGATTGTGGGATTGTTCAACCGTTGTTGTGACTGATCCGGGATTGATTGGATATATTAGTTTGGAACAAAAGATGATTCCCCAATCTTATGGAAGGAATGCATCAAATAGATTTTGGAAATCAAAGTATAATATTGTTGAAAGGTTAATGGGAAAACTTATGATCCCAGGTCATAGAGGAAAATCACATAAGTTAACTTCTGGATATTGTACCGGAAAGGGAATTACTGTTTATAATATTGTTGTTAATACTTTTAAATTAATTGAAAAACAACTGAATAAAAATCCAATAGAGGTTTTTGTTGTTGCAGTTCAGAATTCTGCACCAAGGGAAGAGATTACTACAATTGAATATGGTGGTGCAAGATATCCACAGGCCGTTGATTGTGGTCCTCAAAGAAGAGTTGATATTGCATTAAGACAAATGGTTCAAGGTGCTTATTCTAAATGTTTTAATAAAAAAGTTTCAATTGAAAAGACTTTGGCTAATGAAATTATTGCAGCATATAATAATGATCAGAGTTCTCAAGCAATTTCTAAAAAAATAGAGTTAGAGAGGCAAGCTGATAGTTCTAGATAGGGGGTTAATCTAATGGAAGGAACTGTAAAATGGTTTGATAAAAAAAAAGGGTATGGATTTATTAGTGGTGATGATGGGAATGAGTATTTTCTACATCATTCACAATTGCAAGATGGAGCATTTTTACGTGAAAATGATATTGTAACTTTTGAGTCCGGAAAAAATGAAAAAGGATTGCAAGCTAATAATGTTTCTTTGAAGAAAAAAGCTAGTGAAAGATCGGAGGAGTGAAAGTATATCTTTTTTTTTCTATATCCTTTTAAATAAGGGTTATTTTATTTTTTTATGGGTTTAGAGTTTTTAGCATTGTTGTATTTCTTAAGTGGTTGTAATAAAGTAGAAACAAGAATTGTACCATGTGAAGAAGGAAAAATTGAGACTAAAGATTGTGGACCAAATGATTCTGGAACTGAATTAAGAACTTGTTTTGAAGATAAATGGTCTGAATGGAGTGAATGTAATTCCTTGGATCTGTGTGTTAATAAGCCATCATTTCCTCTAGAGTTTTGTGATCTTAATCCTAGAATAGTTAGTGATGTTAAAGAATGTAATGAGAAGATTTACGTTACTCTTGGTTGTGAGAATGGGGTTTATACTCTAGGTCTTGATAGGAATTATGATGATGTTCCTTCTGAAGGTGAAGGGGAAGGAGAAATAATTTATGTTCCTTCTGAAGGTGAAGGGGAAGGAGAAATAATTGATGTTCCTTCTGAAGGTGAAGGGGAAGGAGAAATAATTGATGTTCCTTCTGAAGGGGAAGGGGAAGGAGAAATAATTGATGTTCCTTTTGAATTAATTTCTCCTGTTGATGCGGTTGCTAAATTACCTTCTATTGAAGGAAGTAAAGTTTCGTTTATATATCGAAATGAAGACAGTCAACATCTTATAATAAGAGATTTGGAAACTGGTGAGGTTAGTGAGAGATTATTAAATTCTGATGTTGGTGAGGTGGTTGCTTTAGATTTGGATGGAAATGATCCTGTATTTACTGATGGATTAAATTCATTTATATTTAGTTCTGAAATTGATGAGATTGTGAGATTATATGGGGGTATTGGTGGTCAAGGAGTTATGGGTTCTGTTTTTGATTTGAAAGCTTTTGATGGAAGGGCAGTTTTATCAGGGAATTTCGTTACTATTAATGAATTGAGAAATTCTTCAGGTTTTGCTATGAATGATTATCGGGAATTTGCAAATTCTGTTTCTCTAATTGGAGTTGGAATGGTTCCTAGAGATTTTGATTTTGAAAATGGAAAATTAGCTTATGTGAAAGTTGGAAGTGGAAAGGGATTATATCTTCTTAATTTATTTGAAGGTGGAGAACCTATTAAACTTGATGAATCTGAATTTATTAGTTCTCCGATTTTAAATGAAAATGGTCTCGCTTATCTGAAGGGGGTTGGAATTCAAAAGAAAGTTTATTTTGTAACTCTTGATGGAAGTGAGAAACGTGAACTATTTAGTGATGTAGATGAGCTTTATGATTTTAATGGTACAGATATTTTATTTAGTGAATTTGTTGATGGTGTTAGAACATACTTTAAATATAATATTCATAATGAGAATTTAGTACAATTTAATTTTGGGGATATTAATTGTTCTTTACTTTATTTGAGAAATGAAAATCTTATTTGTGGGGATAAAATCTATGATAGGATTTATTCTTCTAAAATTTTAAATCCAAGGTAAAACTGAAGTTTGATTTGGTTACCTTCTAAAATGGTAAGAGGGTTAGGACTATTTTAAGGGGGGGGGGAGAAATCTTTAAATAGTTAATTTGTAATGGGATTGTATAACTTATACTATTTTAATAAATATATGGAGGTGAGAAATAGATGGTTAATTTTATTGGAAAGAGTTTTTTAGTTTTGGTTGTTATACTTTCAATTGCACAGTTTGCTTTGGCAGTTGATAGTACAACGATATCCAATGCAACTTTTAGTATTGTTAGTTCGTTAAGAGCTGGTGAGACTGCAGGTACTACAAATGCTCCTGATGCGGGAAATATTACTAAACTTGGTGTAGATATAACTGTAAACACAAAAAGATGGGCAGGTTATATTGGAAACGTGACTGGTAGTATGAAATTGGGGTCTGGAAGTAGTGATTTGTTTGTGTTTAATGCATTATCACAGGACAGATTTAAAGGTGTTTTTGCTGTAGTAGCTCAAAGTTTTAATTTTGCTGGTGCTATAGCGGCTGATGAAAAGGTATTTGATACTAAGTGGGGTTTTGGTGCAGCTGCTGATAATGCATCCCAAGTATTTAGAGAGACTGCATCTCGTTTTGGTGTAACTGCTCCTATTGCTAGGATGAATACTCGTAACACCGAAGGTAATGTTACAAACAATCGAACATTGGATACTGCACTTCTTATGGATTCTGCTGCTCCTTCTCAGACAGATTATGCATTTGCTGGGAGTATAGCTAATAGTACTGTGTTAAGAAGTTATGACAATTTATCTATAGTTGACTTTGAAATGATTGTTGCAACAAACGATAGTGATGGAGATGGAGATCCAGATGGTGATACAACTTATTACTTCTATTTACAAATTACGTAAGTAGTTAGTAATTTTTTTCTTTTTTTATAATTTTTTTTATGTTTTTGGAAAGATATATATATTACTTATTTCTTTTTAAATTATATGAGAGGAAAATTATTTCTGTTTTTGGTTCTTTTAATTTTAACCTCCTTTGTTGTTTCAGCTGAACATGTTGTAATTAATTCTAAAGATTGGAAAGATGTTTATTCAGGAACTTTATATTCTGTTCTTAATAATTTTAAGGTGAATTATCTTGTTTCTGAAACTGATGGTGTCTCATTAGTAAATATGAAAGTTGTTGATAAGAATGAGAAGGTTTTATTACTTTCTTCTGATTCAGATCCTTTAATTTATGGTTATAATAATTTTTTGAATTCTGCTGGGATTGAGACTGAAGAGGTTAGTTTTTCAAGATTAGATAGTCTTAATTTAAAATTGGCTGAAAGACTTGTTGAGGAAAAACAAATCTCAACCTTTATTGTAGTAGATAGTAGTTTGGGATATTATTCTTTGACACTCCCTTATTATGCAATACAAAAAAATGCTTATGTTCTTTTTGCTGAGGAGGATAATTTTGAGGAAATAGTAGAGTTTCTAGAGAAAAATGCTTTAGAAATTATAGTTTTTGGAAGGGTAGATAGAGAAGTGAAAGATGCTCTTAAAGATTTTAATGCAGAGTTTATTAATACTGGTGATGTTTATGCTGACGGTATTGAAATTGCGAAAAAATCATTGGAAGAATTTGGAAATAATAAACAAGTTGTTTTAACAACAGGTGAATTTATAGAGTTGGGTTTGTTTAATAGTGAGTTTCCTGTTTTGTTAGCGGGGACTGGAAATTTACCAGCTGTAGTTTTTGATTTTTTAAAAAGTGAGGATATTCGGTCAGTTGTGGTTATTGGTTCTGAGCTAGCAAATTCTGCGATGAGAATAAGGGAGACGACAGGTGCAAATGTTTTTATAAAATATGGGAAAGGTATTAATGGACAGTTGTTAGCGTTGGATTTTTTTCCAGTACCAAGTTTTGATCCCAAAGTTAGAATTAATGAAGTAAGATATAATACTATAACTAAAGAATTAGAGGTTGTTTATGAGAACTTTGGTGATGTTTTTAGTTTTGTTCAGGGTATTTCACATGATTTATTAGTTGGAGAAAAATCTCTTGGTGCAGTTGGTGATGAAGAAGCTTTCTACCTTGATGCCAATGAAATTATAACCCAAACGTATGATATTGATTTGTTAAATTTTGTAAATGAGGAAATTTATGCAAAAAGTAACGTATTACTTGGAAGTTCTTTCGGTTCGTTGACTAAATTATTGACTGCGGAAAATCTTGTTGAAATTGTTGCTTTTGGGGATGATTCTCAAATTGGAATTGAAAGTGTTATTTTTAATAAACGTAGTAAAAGGTTTGAAGTAGTAATTAAAAATTTAGGAGAAAATGAGGTTTATGCTGATGTTGAAATTAATAATTTAATTATTGCCGGTGAAAAGGAAATTGTAAGTGGTGACCAGAGTAAAATTTCAAGAAAAGGAACACATACTTTTTTTGTTAAAGCCTTACTTGAAGAAGAGGATTATCAAGAGAATCCTACAATTCATGTTAAGGTTAGGTATGGTTCAAGAGCTGATGCGTTGATAAAGTCTTTGGAAGAAGAGTTTGATCTTGTAGTGAAGAGTTCTAATTTAAAATGGGTTTTAGTTTTGATAGTACTTGTGATTTTATTCTTATTAATGAAAAAGATAAAAGAAAAGAAAAGGAGGAGGGTTAGATGAATTTCAAGTTATTAATTTTATTTTTACTTGTTTTTTCTTTAGTCTCCTGTTTAAATGGGAAGATTGTAACCATTAATGGAGAGGGAATAGATTCTGATTATTTTAATGATGTTTACGCTTTATCTGGTGGTGGAATGAGTAAGATTCAGTTTTTTAATGATGTTATGATTCCAGATGAAATTTTGTTTATTGAAGCTAAAAGAAAAGGAATTGAAGAGCCAACTAGTTTAGAAATAGAGAAAGTAATAACTGATTTTGGTGGTGATTCTTTAAAGGAAAATACTGGTTTGAGTAATTCTAAATTAAAAGAATTAGTAAAGAAAAAAATCATTGTTGCTAAACTATTAATTAAAGTATTACCTCCTCCTCTTGTAACTGATGATGAAATTAATCAGTTTTATAGTAGAGTAGAGAATTTACCAAGTGGAACTTCAAGAGCTGATGTACATTTACTTCTAACAAAAGCTAAAAGTGAAATGTTAAAAAGAGATTATGTTTTATCAATAGTTTCAAACTATAAGATTGAAATTGCTGGAAATGTTGAAGAATTATTAGAGAATTAATTTTTTTCGTAATCTTTATATAGCTCTATGTTAGGAAGAGTATATATTTATAATAGTTAAAACATAGGTTTAAGATAAAAGGTGATATGATGAAAAGAGGTTTGAAATGTTTTTACTTGTTAGTTTTAGTAATCTTTTCTTTTTCAGTCTATGCTTCTATATTTACTTCAAGTTTTACTCCAACATCTGCAAGTTTATGTGGATCTAATTCTGAAACTTTAGAATTGACTGCTTCTATGATAAATAATACAGGTGCTTTTAATTATACTAATGTTGATGCAGTTTTAGTTTTATTAAATTCTAGTCTATCTTATGTTACAAATTCTACTGTTAGTTTAGGTCCCATTAATGTTTCTTCTCAATCCTCTGTTAATCCATCTTGGACAATAAAATGTACTAACCAATCATCTATTCAAACATCTCTTATCTATGTTGTTTATGTTACAAATAGTGGGAATTTTTCTTCACTGAGTCACGCAAATAGTACTGTTAAGATTTATACTTCTGATGTGAAAGTACCTTCGGTTTTAAATTCTATTCCTTCTGGGAGTATTTCAAATAGTTATGCCACACTTGAAATGACTACTGATGAAAACGCTATTTGTAAATATAGTACTTCTTCTGGTGTTAGTTATTCTAGTATGTCAAATAAATTTAGTAGTACTGGAAATACTCTCCATAGACAAACTGTTGAAAATTTACTTGACGGTTATCATAATTATTATGTAAAGTGTAGTGATTATTCAGATAATGTGATGAGTTCTGATTATATCATAAATTTTAATGTGAATTCTCCACCTTCAGTAATTATCACTCTTAATCCTAAATCTCCTTTAAAAGAAGGATTAGTGAAAGTTAATTTGACTACTTCAGAAGCAGTTATTCAATCTCCTACTTTAAAATTTACTTATGATGGAAGTACATTTACAAATATTCCATTAACAGGTTCCGGAGTTTCTTGGATGGGATTTTTAACTATTACATCTAGTTCTAATGGTAAAGTAGGATCTTTAATATTTGAAGGGGAAGATTTTGATGGGAAAAAAGGAACTGTGATCACATCTGGGAATTTGTTTTTAGTAGATACTCAACCTCCATTAGCTCCAGGTTCAATAAATGTTGAGAAATTTGATGATGATTTGAAAATCTCCTGGGTTCATAGTGGTGAAGATGTTATTTATTATAATCTTTATAGGACTAAGACTTCTGGTCAGTATTCTAATGCTTACGTAAATACAACTGGAAAATCTTATATTGATTCTGAAGCTTCAAAAAATGAAACTTATTTTTATAAAGTTTCTGCTGTTGATGCTGCTGGAAATGAAGGAACTTTTTCTTCTGAAGGAACTTTAAAAATAGAGAGTACTTCAGTTACAAGTACATCTACTTCTGTAAATGGAAACAGTGAAGTTTCGACTCAAGTCCAAGCAGAAGAAGTTAAGGAAGTTGATATTCAAGAAATAATTGTGAAGACTTCTCTTGAGATTGATACTCTTTTAGATCAGCTGTCAGATAAACAGAAAGATTTGAAAGAGGTTGAAAAATCAAAGGCGTTTTCACTTTTAAAAATTGATGAGTTAATTAAACAAAGAAGAACTGAACTCTTGAAAATAAAAAAAGAGTTGAGTAGAATAAAACCTACTGAAAAAAAAGATGTGCTTGATGATTCTTTGAAAACAATAGAATTGATTAAGAAAGAGACAATCGTTGGCATTGAATATGGTACTGAAGTTAAATTTGATTTTAATTCAAATGAGACAGATATTGCTGTTGATGAAATAATAAAATATGAAGGTGTTACACTTGAAGAAGAAGATATAAAAGACTATAAAGAAGAGGTTACTAATTTACAAAAGAAAGTAAAAGTTGAAATTACTCCTTTAATTATTGAGCATTTGGATAAAAGCAAAGAAAATTATCTATTAGTTAAGAAAGTTGTTGAAACTAATGGTTTAGATGATGTAGTAATAATTGAGGTTATACCTAAAACAATAGTTAAGGATGTTAGTTCTTTAGCTTATGAAAATAATGTTGTTGTAATAAATAGTGATCCTGTTTTGAGATTTGAAACTAATGAAATTTATTATATTATTAAAAAAGAGGTTGGAGAAGATCTTGTAAAGGAAACAAATCTTGTTCTATTACCTGATTATAAAAAATTCCTTGGAGTTAAAGAAGAAAAGGGTTTCCTTGGAATAACAGGTTTTGCTGTTGGAGGGATTAGTGATATTGATTTTGAAAATGTTGCAATTGCAGTGGGTTTAATTTTAGTTTTAGTGGTAGGTTTTTATTATTTAAGAATGGATTCTAGTGATAAAGAATATGTTACGAAGGAAAAAAGTAAACGAAAAAAGGTAAAGGAAGAGAAAGTTTCTTATTTGAATTATGGAGATGAAGTTGTTGAGAAAAATGAATTTGTCCCACTAACTTCTTTAGTTCCAAAGGGGCAAGAAGTTGATATGTTTAAGGCAAAATCTTTGAATTATGCTAATCTACCTTATTTATTAGAACAAGCTGAAACTTATGCTCATTCCTGGAAATTTGAAGAAGCTTTGAAATTGTATAAAATGATGCTTGTTAGTTCTGATAAAAAAATGGAAGGGAATACGAAAAAACAGTTTTCAAGATTTTATAAGAAAATGTGTTTAATGATGAAAGTTAAGAAATTAGAGGAGTCTGTTT